>OGGE01000503.1_pt1 | contig 31811 bp, 23 predicted proteins | sample 1571121 | NCBI WGS metagenome assembly OGGE01 (sample SAMEA2581959, study PRJEB24529) | metagenome | biome: Human gut stool | place: China | collected 2011
ACAAACGGCAGGATGATATTATCCGCTTCATCCGACACTACGAGGAAGAACAACTCAATCCGATGATACGAACCACTAATTCTATTACAGTTCGGTTTGATGGAATTGGCAAGACATTGGAAACGCTTATTCTTTCCCAATTGGAATCCAATCGGGAGAAGCAAACAGCCGTCTTGCAAAAAGTAAGTGAACAGTTCCGAAAACATGCCGATGTAATCAACCAACAGGGAAAACAACTTACCGCCCTGTATCAGATTCACCAACGGGATTATAAGAAGTTGTTGAACCTAATACAACTCTACTCTGAGTTATCCGCTTGTGGTGTGATAGATAGTAAACGAAAAGAGAACCTAAAAGCTGAAATTACCAACCTTATAAACACATAGAGCCATGCACATAGATTTTGCCCCACCATCAAAAGGAACATACAACAATGCAGGTAGTAGTAGGCAATTAGTAAATTATTGTGAGCATGAAGATTTAGAACGGATGGAGAAAGGAATATATACCGATGGCTTTTTCAACCTGACGGATGATAATATCTACAAATCAAAGGTGATTAAGGATATAGATAGCAATATCAGGCAATTGCTGAAAACAGATGCTAAGTTTTTCGCTATCCATGTCAGCCCATCGGAGAACGAACTTCAGGCAATGGGAAGTACCGAACAAGAGAAAGCCGAAGCCATGAAACGGTATGTTCGGAAAGTGTTTATTCCTGAATACGCCAAGAACTTCAACAAAGGACTATCCGAAGCGGATATAAAGTTTTACGGGAAGATTCATTTCGACCGTAGCCGTTCCGATAACGAACTGAATATGCACTGCCATTTGATTGTCAGCCGAAAAGACCAAACCAACAAAAAGAAGCTATCACCGCTTACAAACCACAAGAACACTAAAAGTGGAATAATCAAAGGAGGGTTTGATCGTGTGAATCTATTCCAACAAGCAGAACAAGGATTTGATAAACTATTCTGTTATAATCGGCAACAATCGGAATCATTCGATTACCACAATACAATGAAGAACAATTCTGTATCAGAACAACTTAAGCTAGATGATTTTCTTTTTAGTAGCAGAAAGACTGAAATAGCACAAAATTACAATCAAGCATCCGATTCACTTGTTTTTAGTATATGCACTCCTTTAAGCCAATCCGATTTCGAAAAACTATTTACTAAGACTAAGAAGAAAAAGAAATATAAGATATAGTGCTTAAATAAATATCCTATTTAAAAACATAAGACTTTATATCATCAGTCTTGAGTTTTTTTAGTAGTTTTGCAACTATAATGTTTTTCTAAATGGAAAAAGGAAATAGTAAATCATATTATATTTCAGATGTAGAGCAACATCGAATTATCACTATTTGCCAAAGGCTTAAGGGCTCAGTCTCTTCGACTGATGTCACAAACTGGCTACTTAATTTTAAGCCAAATGAAATTGATATGGCGCTTAAAATTTTAGAAAAGACAGAGTATATTACAGAAAATGAAATAATTGATTTGTATGAAAACAATTTGAGCGTTATTTTAGCGAATAATCCAACTGACAAAATTGTAATCCATCCTGTAGCTGAATTTGGAAAAAGCGGGACACTTATGTCATATTATATAAGAAAAACACCTGCATATAATAATCATAAAAATAGAATAGTTTTTTTTTCTCATTATGATAATTTTAAATATAAGCTAAAGGATCAGAAATCAGATATAACGATTGTATTTATAGATGATTTTTCTGGATCAGGAAAACAGTTTAATAATTATTACAAAACATATATTAAGCCACAGATAAAGCTAAATAAAAGTGTCAAGAAAATATATTTTATGACACTTTTTTATCAACCAAAAGCGGAATCTTCTATTAAAAAGAATAATGCAGAGATAAATATTTTGGGAAATGTCAAATATCCTGTTTTCCTTAGTAATAGATCTGTTTTTGGATATAGGGAGTGGATGTTGCCTATAAGAACTTTTTCTTACTCCTATGGAGAGGGACTTTTCTCTACCTATGATAAAAAAAAGAATATAAATATTAATCATCCTCTTGGGTATGAAAACTCTCAAGCTTTAATTGTTTTTGCTTATAATCCCCCAAACAACACGCTTCCTATAATTTGGTCTTCTAAAAATAATTGGAAGCCACTATATCCACGTGTTCCTGAATATAAAATATTTGAAGCAAAAAAAGTAAGAAAAGAATTGGCACACCAGATTGGAATGTTGAATAATTCAGATATTGCTTCATATTTTTACTCTGGCGAGAAAGATTTAGGTTGGAAGTCAATATCATTTATTACTAAGACAGATTTTATAGCATATTCTATTATGACACTGTTAAAGCAAAGACGGACTATTCCTGTTATTTGTCAAATTTTAGGAATAACAGAGAGTGATTATCTTGATTTTGTGACGAAAAAAGCAGATTTATTTGATGGTGTATCAAAATTATCTGATTATGGAAATGAATTGTATATTGAAATAAAGAAATGTTTAAAATTAGTAAAAAAGGATATTAGAAAAGAGAAAATAAGTACAGATATAAAACATATTAAGTATTTACCAAAAAAATTTAAGGGAGAATCATGACTTATTTAGCTTATACTTTTACTTCTTGTAAAAGGCTGGAACTAGTTGTCTCCGGCAGTAATAATGTTAGTTTACATCGTTTAAGTAGTGAAACTCGGTCTCGCAAGCTCGCAGGCTTCACTACTCAAAGCATAGCTTTACCAAATGATTATCGTAAATGAGTTATGAGTTCTCCCTTATTACATATTCTAGAACAAGTAGAAAACAGCAATCATAGTACAGAATATAAAAGACTAATAAAAGATTATTCTATACGACTAGCTTCTAGAAATCTACCTATAATTTTTGATATCTATCATTTGTCTTATTTAATTGGAATTCAGCCGTATAGAATGATTAATATGATAAAAGATCGTCATTCTTTATATAATGTGTACAAAATAAGAAAAAAAGCAGGTGGATATAGGTGGATAATGAGTCCTATTGATGATTTAAAGCGGGTACAATATTGGATAAAACTGAATATCCTTGATAATATAAATATTTGTGACTCTGCCTGTGCTTTTATAAAAGGGAAATCCATAAGAGATAATGCACAAAAACATGTTGGTAAAGAATTAATCTTAAATGTTGATTTATATCGCTTTTTTGACTCTATAACAGAAAAAAGAATTTATGGTGTTTTTAAATCATTAGGCTATACTGAAAAATTATCTTATGATTTAGCGCAATTAGTTACAGCTCAGCCCCCCAAAGCATATTGGAAAGAAATAAAAAAAGAAAATAGATTTAAAAAAAAGCATATAAAGTCTACTCCTGCCATCTTACCACAAGGAGCTCCAACAAGCCCTTCTTTATCAAATATTATATCTATTAAGATGGATGAGATATTTGACAAATATGCGAATGAGTGTAAGATAAGTTATTCAAGATATGCTGATGATCTTACGTTTTCGGGCGAAAGAGGCTCTATTATTTCTTTGTTAGCAGTCAAAAAAATCATTCGCCAACAAGGATTCACCATTAACTTAAAGAAAACAAAATATCTAAGAAATAGTGGTAAGCAATCAGTTACAGGTATAACTGTAAACAATGGGTTATTTGTCGACAAATCCGTAATTAATATGATAAAACAAGAATTATATTACTGTTTAAAATTTGGATATAAAGCTCACTTAAAATACAAACAAGCCAAGGGAGAATCCATAAAATCGGGCTATAAGGAGTGGCTATTTGGTAAAATATGTTTCATTTACTCTATTGATAAAAACAGGGGAGTAAACTTTTTCAAGATTTACAATCAAATCAATTGGGATATTTAATTCTTTCCCTGATAGTATAACTATAATATAATCTTTTCCTTGTATACTTTTGCAGGTGACAGCTATTTTTGATTTTGCAAATTCAAAGAAAAGATTTATCTTTAGTATTCTCCATGAGCAAACTACCGTAAAAGTACGTAGCAAATTAGTGGGATAATTCATGGGATATGCTTGAAGCTAAAAATATAGAGTTTTAAATATCAGTGTGGTAAATCTCTTAGGAGAATCCTATGCGATAAATATTATAAGCATTATCTTTGTAACAGGTTATTAAAATGATGCAATCTTAAGAATATTAGAGTAGAGAGCACGTTGCTAAACCATTACCTTTTCTGAATTATACATAACAACAAGCTGTTTATCTGTGAAATAAATTGCTTACACATAGTAATGGCATATAATAGTCTTTTGCAATTATCTTCATTGTTTTGTATCTACCGTATAGTAACTTTCATTTTTTAATTGTATCTTTGTCTCCAACTCAAACAACCACCGCAACACCGAGCAATCTAAAGTATTGCACACGTGGGGTTATTAGAGGGAGAAAGAATTTCGAGCTTACTAAAACATTGGTTCTGTGAAGATTAAAACTAAGGTTCATCTTCCGTCCGGACCGCTTTCAAAGAAAGCAAAATAAAGTAAAGCTCTGTAATTTAAAGATTACAGGGCTTTTTCTTTTTCCTCACTTATCAAGAATGACGGCTCACCTGCAAAACTCTATGTTTGTAAAACATTCGCAAAAGCAGGGGGCGGCAATCTGTTTTGCGGTAGGCTTCAATGATGTTGTAAGCGAAAATGCGATAACCTTGACGTTTTGTTTGAAAATCCGGGATTATGATGACAGGGCCTTTTTGCGAATAGAAGAAATAGGGAGTGCTTTATGGTCAAATTATCCATTTTACCCTGTTTTTTTGTATGAATATCTCTATTAGGAGACGAAAGTAATGGGATTAGGTAACGCAAAAGCCAGTGTTAGGCAACGCTACCGTATGTGTTTGGCGATACATACGGTAGGAATTGGGTACGCAACCTATAGAAATGGGCGATGCATCCGTATGAAAAGCACCTTTCTCCTGCATAAATATGAGATAGGATGAATTAATCTCGCTAGAATGAAAGGGTATATTTAAGCAAAGTGTTATAATACAATTGATTGCTGATATTTTTTCTCGTATTTGGTAACAGCATGTATCTTTGCCCGGAAAAAACGATTCTCCGGGGTTTCAGATTACATATTGTCATATTGTCAATTTGAGCGTATTACTTATCTTTCTCGCTGGCAATGCGGGCAATAATAAATGCTGCCTCCGAGGTAAGCCTCTTTCTGTATCCGTTCGCCACAGACGGGGCAAGGGTCATGGTAGGTGTTCTTCGATAGGATCGTGCGGTAATTGCCTAAGGCGCCGTATAGATCCTTCTCCGTATCCCGGCCTCCTCGGCGAGTCATCTCTTCCAGCGTGGATTTCACGGTGTTGAAGAGGCGGTCTATATCCTCTTCTGATAAAGTCGATATTTTTCGTTTCGGGGAGATCCGGGCATTGAACAAGATATCTTGGCAGACTCCGTTGCCCAGGCCCGGAATACGTTGCTCGGTGGCGAGCAGCGCTTTTGCGGATATATCTTTCTTGAGATTCCGGATGAGACTAAGGAAATAGGCTTTATCGAATCTCTCGTCCAACGGACATAGCTTATGGATGCTACCTTGGTAATAGGGATTGTCAAACTCGCCTTTGAAAGCGTAGATGGAACCATACATCGAAACCGTGAAAGCTAGGAACGAGTCGTCCTCAAATACGATCATAAGCTGATATTTCTTCGGGGCCTTTTCCGCGGAGGTATAATAACGCATATTGGTTCCGTCTCCGATTAAGAGGTGGGTATCCGCGTCCATAAGGATGTCCACGAATGCGCCATAGCCTTGGGCGCCTAGGACCGTTCGTCCTACCAGCCTATTGGAGTATTCCGCCGGATCGCCATTATAGAACGTGAAACGGTGAGGACTGTTCGACTCGATAACATGCGCTATCCGTTTACCCTTTAGCGTTTCGCTAGCCTGTTTGCCAATGGTGGCGGATTCGGGAATCTCAATCATATTCGTATTGTTTTTAGAGGTGACGGGGTAAATATAGGCATATTTTCCGTACCAATATTCATTGATACGGAAAATAGGAACCGGGCTTTAATTCTGGGTCGGATAAAGAGGCTTTCCTGTCTCGTCCACATCTGTCCAGTCTTTTACGTTGACACTGGCCAAAGTGACCGAATTACCGTTGATTACCGCTTTAAATAAATAAGAGTTTCCCGCTTTCAACTCGCCATCCGGAAGAGGGATCTGGGTGGTATAGGTGCGGGTACTGTTTTCATTGTCGGCGGATATTTCCAGCGTGAGAGTCATGGGAGCCGTATGTCTTATCGGCAACATGATATATTGGGCTGTTAATCCGTTTATCCCCATCTTATCCGCTTTCCCGAAAGCGGTGGCGGGAGTGATGATACCTGTGCCCAGATCCATGGTCGCCCCGGTTTCGGGAGGTGTGATCATGGCGGAGACCAATTGGTTGATCGTGATACCTTCACCGCCGGTTAATTCTACTACGACTTGGGTAGCCACATGCCCATAAACAATCGGTATATTGATTTGGGAGCTATTAACATCCTGTTGTATGGCGCTCCACCAAAGATAATCGATACCGTTGAAGAGGGGTTCGGATACGCCACTCGTGAATGTCGGGGGGATCGTGGAGAAATTGTCGGATACGGCGTAGAAATTATAAGTGCCATTGGAGAGAAACATTTTATATCCGTCACTTCCTGTTAACACCCCGGGAGATGAGGTTATGTAAAGACCTGACGCCTCGGGGCTTCCCTTGGTTCCTGCGCTGCTGTCGAAGACATAAACCCTGCTTTGTATCCCTTTATTCATGGGAGACATGGAACGTAATAGGTTCCGGCCCTCCACGGAGGCGTTGAAGGTCACCAACGTGCTGTTTCCCGGGTCCTCGTTTCCCGAAGAGCCGTTCGGGGTTGTTCCATCCTCAAAAATAATCGTGTTCTTGTTGCATCCGGCGAGGAGTAACAGGAACATCGTGCTAAATGTAAGCGCATTTGCCGCTTTCAGTAAATTCCGTATCATATAATTTGTGTTTAGTGAATAGTCTATATAATACATTTTACGAACCGTTTTGGTTCAGAAAGCGGCAAATGTTTTAACTTTAATCTAGCGGTTTCACGTAAGACCAGTGGGTTTGTATGATCTTCCATTGGTTGTCGGGGTTGCGTCTGTAAACCTCGGTGCAGTTCCATTTTATTACCTTGTCGGATAAGTAGCTATCAAGGTTGAAGGTGAGGACCGCTATGTTTTGTGCGACTTGTACGACCGGGCGGATCATGTCGAAATGATCTGCCGGAGGAAGTTGCATACCTTTATAATAAGTGCGCAGTTGTTCCAATCCCTCTATTTTCGTCTCTAGGGAAGGATCGAAGTAAATCACGTCGGTGTCTGAAAGCTCTACGAATGCCATCGGGTCGGTCGAGGCTAGAGCCTCTTTTTCAAGGGAGATGATCATCTCCGGGATGTTCTCGTTTAATGTTTTGTTCTCCATATTCTTTTGTTGTGCGTTAGCGGATAACGTGCTTCCTAATATGAGAGCCGCTATCCATGATTTGTATTGTCTCATGATGCTTTATTTATTGATAGAGGCAAAATTAGACATACCGAATGGAGTTCGTATAATACTTATAAAGGAGGAAATAGTACTTTTTACGGTTTTGTATTCCTGCGATAGTTTAGCGGGGTCATGTTTGTTTGGGAACGAAATAGACGGATGAAATAGGATGGATCCTCGTAACCTAGAGCTTCCGTTATGGCGGATATAGGCAAGTCCGTATAAGTCAATAGCCGTTTGCTCTCGATCAGTATTTTGTTTAGGATGTATTGTTTAGCGTTGATGCCCGTAGCGTTTTTCACGATCTCATTCAGGTAGTTCGGGGTGATGCAAAGCCGATCGGCATAGCTCCGGATGGAATGATCTTGCTTGAAGGAATGGTTTACTAACTCGATAAATCGGTCTACATAGATGCTTTTAGATCGGGCGTTTGTGTCTGGAGGTAAAGCGTTCGAGTTAGAATATAGCCTGTTGAGCAACATTAATGTCTCGTACAACAAGGCCCGGAGCAAGTGTTTGTCTTTCGACTGATAGTTCTTGATCTCTTTATCGATCTCCGAGATCAACTCGGAGATGCGGGCATAGGCTTTCTTGTCGAGACTGAGCTTGGAAGACCGTCTTTCTGTATGGAAATAAGAGAGGTTCCGGAGAAATGCCGGATCATTGAAAAAAGAGAGCAGGAACTCTTCCTCAAAGATAAGAGCGAATCCGTCTTGTATCGTTTTATCGTCCCATTTACGTATTTCCCCGGGCCGGGTAAAGATAATATCTTGAGGCTTTACCCGGTTCGCTTGATGATCGATAAGGAATTCTCCCTCCCCGCTAGTGATCAATGTTATATCGTAATACGTCAATATATGTACGGGTTGTTCCTTGAGATACTTCTTGATCGTGTTCAAGGGAACGACGTCGATAAGTAGCTCATCGCCGTATTTGTGTTTATAGAAGTCGTATTGCGGTATATTATGATTCATCTGCTCATATTTTTTATTTGAAAAGCATAGGAGCGAATTGGAGGAGATAAGCCCGCCAATTGGCCCAGATATGCCCTCGGGTGGATTCTACGTACTGGTATTTCATACCTAGGCTATCCATTCGCTGGCGGAATTGCTGGTTTGCGTCGTATAAGAAATCGGTCTTTCCGATACCGATCCAGAACAATTGATAACCGGATCTCTTGAGGTTCCCTAATTTCTCGTCGAGATTCGTGTACATCGGGCTATTCGGGTCTACACCATTGGCGCTGAGTCCAGCGGAGAAAAGTCCTATATAGTTAAAATAGTCCGGATAATTCAATGATATATATAATGTATGGAAACCACCCATCGAAAGTCCGGCTATGGCTCGGTGTCGCTTATCCGGGATCGTACGGTAACGGTTATCGATGAAATGAATGATCTCGGTGAAACTCTTCTCGTACGAGCCATCCTTATAACCGGGGAAGCTGTTGCTCATGGCCGGCTTGTAATTCAGGTTATCGGATGTTTCGCCGGGAGCGGCCTGTTTACTGGGATTACCGTTTGGCATAACGACAAGCATTGGCTGTATCTTGCCTTCGGCAATCAAGTTATCCATGATACGGGCGGTACGGCCAAGCTCCAGCCAAGCGTTCTCGTCGCCGCCACTGCCATGTAACAGGTACAGAACGGGATAAGACTGGATGTTCTTATCGTAAAAAGGAGGCGTATAAACGCTAAGTCTTCGTTCGCTCCCGAGAATGTCCGAGTGATACCAAGTGGTTGTAACATTGCCATGAGGTACGTCACGTACTTGATAATAATCGCCATTTCCCCCGTTGATATAGAACAGGCTGAACAAGGTGCCTACGTCACGGCAAGAGAATGGGTTGTTTGGGGCGATGTTATAAATACCATCTATATTTAAACGATAGGTGTACATTTCGGATGGCAGTGGGGGAGTCGTATAGCTCCATGTACCGTTTTTCCCTTTCGTCATCTGGCCATTGCCCTCGTTGGCTTCCCAGTCTCCTTTTACGGAGACGGACTTCGCTTTTGGGGCTTCTACATAGAAAGTAACGCTATTGTCTGGGTTGATCACGAGAGGTTCTACCTTATCGGTCTTGAATCCTACGTTCTGTTGGGCGAAAGCCATGGATAGAGGCAGTAAGAGAGCCGCGAGTAATGCTAGTCTTTTCATTTTATCTATACGGTTTAAAGAATTAAGTTATAAAGACAAATATACGATTTATTTCGGAAAAATAGAAGTTATACTTACTTGGCACTTGTAGTATATCTTTTTGGGTAAAGTAAGTATATCTTCTTTAGTACTTGCTGTATATATCCTTTTCTGATTAGGATGATTCTTTTTGATTATAACTAATACCTGATTTCACGTTACTACCTTTGCGGCTCTTCTATTGTTAATTAGTCTTATGTGTTTGCACAGTATTTGCTGTTTTGTGCGGCACATTTTTATTAAAAGTGTGCAGTGTTTGAAAAAAGTATTTATCTTTGCGACCGTTTTGTAATCAAGAAAAGTAAAACATGAAGAAAAAAGTAGTATTAGGTGCGGCATTGATGATGATGCCTTTGGTTTCTTTCGCTGGAGGATATTTGACGAATACGAATCAGCATGCAGCCTTTTTAAGGTCACTTTCGCGAGGTGCTGCAATTGATATAGACGGCGCTTTGTCAAACCCGGCGGGTCTTTCTTTTTTGCCGACAGACGGTTTCCGCGTTGGTGTGAGTATCCAAAGTGCTTTCCAGACCCGGGATATCGATGCCTCTTTCAGTACATACAATGGTTTCGACCCAGTGAATAAGGTGCCGACAGTGAGCGACGTTCCCTATAAAAAGTATTACAAAGGAAAGGCAGCCGCTCCTGTGATTCCGAGTGTTTTTGCGGCTTACAAAAAAGGTGATTGGACGATCTCCGGTTTCTTTGCCATTACGGGTGGAGGTGGTAAGGCTTCGTTTGACGATGGCCTGCCAATGTTCGAATCGGCTGCTATGGCCGGTATCTTCAAGGAAAGTGTAGCGAAATATATAAAGACTGGCGGTCAAAGTCCCATCGTCACGCCGGATATGTATACTATTAACAGTGCGATGGACGGAAAACAGTATATTTATTCCCTACAACTTGGCCTATCATACAAGATCACGGATTGGCTTTCTGCTTTTGCCGGAGGCCGGATGAACTATTTCTCAGGAAACTATGACGGGTATCTGGATGCAAAATTAAAACAGAATTTTGGTGGAGCGGATTTAATGAACCTGGCTTTGGATTGCGATCAGACAGGTTGGGGGTTGACACCGGTTTTGGGTGTTGATGTCAAATATGGTAAATTCAATTTCGGAGCTAAATATGAGTTTAAGACGAACTTGAACATCGAAAACAATACCAAGAAGTTGGATTATCCCGACAGTGCGGAAGATTTGGTTGGCCCTTATAAGCATGGTGTAAATACGCCGAACGATATTCCTTCCATGCTTTCGGTGGCAGCTTCTTATCGGTTTTTGCCCATGTTGAAGGCTTCTGTTGAGTATCACTTCTTCGATGACAAGAAGGCGGGAATGGCCGGTGGAAAGCAGAAGGAACTGGAAAGAGGTACGAATGAGTATCTGTTTGGTATAGAGTGGGATGTTGTCAAGAGATTGACCATTAGCGGTGGCGCTCAAATTACAGATTATGGTTTGTCTGATAATTTCCAAAGTGATGTTAGTTTCTCCTGCGATTCTTATTCGCTGGGCTTTGGTGCTAAAGTGATGTTGAGCGAAAAAATGGCTTTGAACGTGGGATATATGTGGACAACTTACCACGATTATACCAAGAAGATGGACAACTACTGCGGCACGGGACTTCCTGGGCAGAATGTGTATAGCCGCACCAACAAGGTGTTCGGATTAAGTTTGGACTACGCTTTCTAAGCTTGAAAATATTCGTATCCTATTGAAAAAGGAAGCTGCTGTCGTGCGGCTTCCTTTTTTTGATTCATGGGTATTCACGGACTATATGAACCTATGCTTTACGGCTCATAACCATAGGTTTTAGTCGCTGTAAAGCATAGCTGGGTATGGCATAAAAAAGAGGGTGCATGACGCACCCTCTTTCTTGATTATTTGTTTTACTTGTTGCCGATTATAACTGAATCCAACGTACATAAGCGAAGTCCATACGGTGAGGCAACTCCTTGTTTACAGGATATACACGGAAGCCCATCTTATGGTTACCAGCCTCGGAAGGAGTGGTCGTTAACTTGAAGAATAACTTGGAGCCTTCTTCCTTCATCAACTCGAACTGAGCGGTATTGATTGGTGACAGCGTGTGTTTCTCCGGATCTTCCTTCATGACAACCATTTCAGCACCTAACATACCTTGTAGTTCATGACGGTCGATTACCAAATTGAAGTTGTATTCTTTTCCTACAACCGGGCCGTTCACCGTCAAATCTTGGTCGCAAGTGAAAGATTCCACTTGGAAGCTATCCCAATGTTGCGCAACTTCCTCTTTCCAAGCAGCTAATTGCTTAGCGATCTCGTAGTTGTTAGCGGAAATATGAGCGGAACGAGTAGCCAATTTGTGATAGAAACGATCCTCATAATCGTCCAACATACGTTTCATCGTATAATCCGGAGCGATCTTGGCGATAGAGTTCTTGATATATTGGATCCAGTCCGGAGAGTAACCCTTGCTGTTCTTAGCGTAGTAAGTCGGGATGATCTCAGTTTCCAAGCAATGGTAGATCGTAGCCGCATCCAATTGGTCTTGGTATTGCTGGTTCTCATAAGTACGCTTGTCGGTCAATGCCCAACCTGCGCCTTCTACGTAACCCTCATACCACCAACCGTCAAGAACGGAGAAGTTCAATACACCGTTCATCTCGGCTTTCTCACCGGAAGTACCGGAAGCCTCTAACGGACGAGTCGGCGTGTTCAACCATACGTCTACACCGGAGATCAAACGACGGGCCAAACGCATATCGTAGTTCTCCAAGAAGATGATCTTTCCTAAGAACTCCGGACGGCGAGAGATTTCTACGATGTGTTTGATCAAACCTTGACCACCACCATCAGCCGGGTGAGCCTTACCGGTGAATACGAACTGAATCGGGAACTTCTCATTGTTAACGATCTTAGCCAAACGGTCTAAGTCCGTGAACAACAAGTGTGCACGCTTGTAAGTAGCGAAACGACGACCGAAACCGATCAGCAAGGCATTCGGGTTGATCTTCTCAAGGATAGAAACCACCTTGGAAGGATCACCTTGGTTCTTCAACCAGCTATCTTTGTATTGAACACGAATATAATCGATCAATTTATTCTTCAAGGTCATGCGGAGATTCCAGATTTCCTCGTCGGATACATTCTGGATTCCTTCCCATTGTTTTCTGTTAGATTGATCTTTGAATAAGTTTTTACCTAGTTTATCCGCATAGAATTTCTTCATCTCCGTAGCGGCCCAAGTCGGCATGTGCACACCGTTCGTTACATAACCAACGTGCAGTTCATCCGGGAAGTAACCTTTCCAAACCGGGGCGAACATACGCTGAGAAACCTTACCGTGCAACCAGCTTACGCCGTTAGCCTCTTGGCAAGTGTTCAAGGCGAATACGCTCATGGAGAATTTCTCGTTAGAGCCCGGGTTCTCACGTCCCATATCGATGAAGTCTTGCCAGCTAATACCTAACTTGCCGGGGAACTCACCCATGTAACGTCCGAACAAACCCTCGTCAAAGTAATCGTGACCTGCCGGAACCGGAGTGTGTACCGTATAGAGGGCGGAAGCACGAACTACCTCCAACGCTTGGTTGAATGAAAGGCCGTCGTTTTGGATATAGTCTACCAAACGCTGAGCGTTGATCAAAGCGGCGTGTCCCTCGTTGCAGTGATAAATCTGTTTCTTGATACCTAACTTGTTCAGCATCATGATACCACCGATACCCAACAAATACTCTTGTTTCATACGGTTCTCCCAGTCGCCACCATATAATTGGTGCGTGATGGAACGATCCCATTCGCTGTTCTGAGGTATATCCGTATCCATTAAGTACAAAGGTACACGACCTACGCTAACTTTCCAGATATGAGCGTAAACGGTTCTGCCCGGATAAGGAACTTCCAATACCATTGGCTCTCCGTTCGACTGCAATACCTGAGTCAACGGCAGGGCATTGAAATTTTGCGGCTCGTAATTGGCGATCTGCTGACCGTCCATGGACAAAGTCTGTGTGAAATATCCGTAACGATACAAGAAACCTACGGCACATAAATCGATATTACTATCGCTGGCCTCTTTCAAGTAGTCACCGGCTAATACTCCCAGACCACCTGAGTAAATCTTTAATACATTGGTCAAACCGTACTCCATGCTGAAGTAGGCTACAGACGGTTGTGTCTTGTCGGGTTTTACATTGATATAAGCTTTGAAATCAGCGTATACCTTTTGGATTTCAGCCATTAACTCCTTATCTGCTAAGATCTCTTCCATACGTTTGTGTGAAAGGCTTTGCAATAGCTGTACAGGGTTACCTTCTGTGGATTTCCAAAGTTGTTTGTCGATCTTGCCAAATAGTTTAGCGCCTTCATGATTCCATACCCACCAAAGATTCGTAGCGATCTCATTAAGTGGTTCCAACTGTTGTGGAAGCTTGGAATGTGAGTAGACGTCCTTCCAAATAGGACTGTTTGCGTTATTCGCCTTAATTTTCATTATCGTGAAGTTTAAAGTGTTTGTCTAAAAACGAGTGCAAAGATAGCATTATCTTATTAATTATGAGCAATATTTAACTATTTCTTTCCTCGGCATGCCTCATGGCGATATCGAATGCGGTCAGATAATAGTCGATAAACTTGCTCCATTCAGCTTTTCGAGCGAGATCGAAACAACGCTGTTTGATTTCCTCGACGTCCGTAGCATCCTTTTGGCTGAGAGCCAGGATGGAGTTCATGATAGCGTCCGCTACCTCAAAATAATTGAAATCCGTACGATTAATAACCTCTACGCCTTCGCTAAGGTTATCTCCGGATACCGTTTTCTTCGCCCACATACCGAAACCGGCCAGATTGGTCGTGATCGTCGGTATACCGAAAGCGATACTTTCCAGCGGGGTATATCCCCACGGCTCGTAGTAGGAAGGATATACGGTAGCGTCCATCCCTATCAGCATATCATAATAGGTCTTATTGAAAATACCTCCTTTACCGTCCAAATAACAAGGAACGAATATGATCTTTAGTTTTTCGGATGCCGCGTTCGTGAAGCCGGCGTGGTTGATATAATTCAAGACCTTATCTTCTGGCATATTATGCAACCAGTGCGTAATGAAAGGGATTTGAAGCGGAGAGGTAGTCTTTATGTCCTGCTCGATCGCCTCTTTTAAATCCGCACGGGCGGCACGTACCCAAGCCGGTACCATGATAAAGGCGACGACCTCACGCTGCAGGCGTCCGGACGTACGTACACGGTTCATCGCCTCGATGAAGACATCGATACCTTTATTTCTGTATTCATAGCGGCCACTGGTGGAAACCAGCAAAGCGTTCGGGTCGATGGAGCAGCCCAATAATTTCTCCGCAACATTAATTAATGTACGACGTGCCTCCTTCCGCTTTTTAGCGTATTCCTTACCCTCGGGTACAAAGTTGGGCTCAAAGCCGTTCGGGGTAACGATATCCGGTGCCTTATCCAATAACTGTTTACATTCACGGGCCGTGATATCGCTTACGGTCGTGAAGCAATCCACGTAATGGGCGGCCTGTTTCTCTACGGAATGCTTGGCCTCCATGTTTAGCTCCTTAGCCATCTGATCGCCGTTGTAACCGTCCATATAAGCGTATAACGCTTTGTTGTTACCGGCGATAGAGCGTCCGATCGATGTGGCATGCGTCGTGAAAAGTGTCGCTATGGCAGGGATTTGCTTTTGAATGTAAAGTGCTCCCATCGCCAACATCCATTCGTTGAATAGGGCGGCGACTTTCTTGTTTTCCAGTTTGTAGAAGTGATAGAAACTCTCTATTACCTTACCGACCGCATACGCGAAGATACAAGACTCATCGTAATCGCCGTAGGCGTGGATGGAGTCAACTCGGAAATTTTCCCACATAGAATAGAAAAAGGCGTCTCGTTCACTGAAGTAGGACTTGAAATCTACCAGTATAACAGGGGGGGTACCCGGTACGTTCCAGCGACCAACCTTAACTTTCAAGTGATCCACTGCCTCGGCGTGCTTTCTCCAATCCTCAAACAAAGATGCGTCTTCCGTAAAATCGGGAGCGGTTGTGTTTGCCCACACATCCGGACCGATGAATATTACTTTGTCGTTAAAAATTTGTTGAAGCGTATGAGCTTTAGTCGATAGTACGGTATAAATACCTCCCACTTTATTACAGACTTCCCAGCTGCTTTCAAAGAGAAATTCTGGCGTCTTTATCATTTCGTTCATATTTGATTTGTTTATAATCAATGATTTCACCGCTGCAAAGATAATTCATTTTATGTTTTTTCTTGGCCTTTCCTCGGTATTTAATAACATATGTTCTATATTTGTGGATAATTAAATATGAAATAATTATGGCTAAAAGAAGAATTTTAAAGAAAGAGATCAGCTACGTGGCTGGTGAATTGTTCACGGAAGCGCTGGTTTGCAAATTGTATATACCCGGAGTAAATCAAGAGAAAGCGGATGCTTTGATGGCTCGTATCCTAGATCTGCAAGATAGTTATATCGTTCGTGCCGGACACCCCGACGGCAAGGATAACAAGGCTCTCGTACGGAATTATTATCGCAAATTAAGAGAGGACTTGCAAAACGAGGTTAACGCTATCGCCGACGAGATAGGAGAGTTGAGCAAGGACAAATAGGCATGAAGAAGGCAATTAGTAAGGCGATACTCCGTATGGCGGGGTGGAAGCTGGGCCCGGTGGATGGCGTGGATTTGCCGAAATGTATCGTATGTGTGGCTCCGCATACCAGTAACTGGGATTTTATCGTAGGGAAACTTTTTTATACCTCGATCGGGTGTAACGCCGGTTTCCTTATTAAGAAAGAGTGGTTCTTTTTCCCTTTTAATTTGCTGTTTAACTGGCTGGGAGGTGTTCCGGTGGATCGTGGTAAACGTACGTCGGTGACCGATCAGATGGTGGAACGTTTCAAGACCAGTGAGCGGTTTCAATTGGCCGTCACACCGGAAGGTACCCGGAAGCGGGCCAAGGACTGGAAAAAAGGATTCTATTTTATCGCTTTGAAAGCGAACGTGCCGATCGTGGTGGCTTATTTTGATTATGGAAAGAAAGAGGTTGGCACGAAAGGTGTTTTTTATCCGACAGGTGATGTGGATAAAGATATCCATACGATACGAGAGATGTATCGGGGAGTTACCGCCTGCCATCCTGAGAATTTCGTACAGGTATAGGAGTTTCATGGTGAAGAAATAAGAGTTTTGCTATAGGAAAACAAAAGTTTTGCTATGAAGAAACTACTGTTTCTTCACCATGAAACTGTTTCCTTGTCACAATATGTCTTTTTATTACCTTAATATCTTTATTCTATGACTGAAGACTTACGTATCAGTATGATACAATCCCATATCATTTGGGAAGACCGTGAAGAGAACTTGGGTTATTATGGCGAACTGTTGCGCCGTGTTAGTGGAAGAACCGATTTAGCGGTATTGCCGGAGACGTTTACTACGGGATTTTCCATGGACGTAGAGAAACAAGCCGATACGATGGATGGACGGACTGTACCGACTATAAAGGAATGGGCTAAGAAATATAAACTGGCCGTGGCTGGAAGTTTTATCGCGAAAGATAACGGAAAGTTCTACAACCGGGCTTTTTTCATCACTCCGGAAGGAGAGGAGTATTATTACGATAAGCGTCATTTGTTCCGTATGGCGGAAGAGGACAAGCATTTCTCGGCGGGCGACAAACGGCTGATCGTGCCCTATAAAGGCTGGAATATCTGTTTGCAGGTTTGTTATGACCTGCGTTTCCCGGTTTGGAGCCGCAACGTGAATAATGAATATGATCTTTTGATTTATGTAGCCAATTGGCCCGAGGCCCGGAAGAAGGCGTGGAAGGCATTGCTGCATGCACGTGCCATCGAGAACATGGCTTATGTCTGTGGCGTGAACCGTGTGGGGGTAGATGGGAAAGGTTTTCTTTTCAGAGGGGATTCCATGATTTATAACGCAAAAGGAAAGAAATTGGCTGATGCCGGAAAACGAGAGGAAATCACCCGGACATGTACCTTGAAGAAGAGCGAGTTGGATGAGTTCCGGGCTAAGTTCCCGGCGTGGAAGGATGCGGATGGATTTGGTATTGACTTCTAATCGTTTAATTCCTTCTTATTATGGAAAAACGTAATCCTTGGGCTTGGATCCCGTCTCTTTATTTTGCCGAAGGCTTGCCCTATGTGGTAGTCATGACGCTTTCTGTGATCATGTATAAACGTCTGGGCGTCTCAAATACGGATATCGCCTTATTTACCAGTTGGCTTTATTTTCCTTGGGTGATCAAGCCCATCTGGAGCCCGTTCGTAGACTTGATTAAAACGAAGCGTTGGTGGATTTATGGCATGCAGTTATTGATTGGTGGGGGAATGGCTGGTGTGGCGTTTGTCCTTCCCGGGGATTTCTTTCTGCGGTTTACCTTGGCTTTCTTTTGGTTGATGGCGTTTAGTTCCGCTACGCACGATATCGCCGCGGATGGGTTCTATATGCTGGGCTTGACGGAGGAGCAACAGGCGTTCTTCATCGGTATCCGAAATACGTTCTACAGGGTGGCGATGCTAACCGGACAAGGTCTGCTGGTTATGCTGGCGGGACTTTTGGAGGAGAGTACCGAGCGGATTTCCTTTGCTTGGAGCCTGGTGTTTTTCGTATTGGCCGGTACCTTTATCGCCTTGGCCTTGTGGCATAAGTATATCTTACCCCGTCCGGCGAGTGACGCACAACGTACGAATATCACCCCTCATACCATCTTGGTGGAGTTTGGCAATACTTTCGTGAGTTTTTTCAGCAAGAAAGGGATTGTCCCGGCTTTGCTTTTTATGCTGACGTATCGTTTGGGGGAATCCCAATTGGTAAAGTTGGCTTCTCCTTTCCTGCTGGATGGGCGGGAGGTTGGCGGGCTGGCGCTCAGTACCGGTGAGGTCGGGTTCGCTTATGGTACGGTGGGAGTGATCTCCTTATTGCTCGGAGGGGTTTTAGGAGGTCTGGCTATATCCCGGGGGGGCTTGAAGACTTGGTTATGGCCTATGGCATTGGCTATCTCCTTGCCGAATCTGGTTTATTTGTATATGGCTTATATGATGCCGGAGAGTATTATTGTCGTAAACGCTTGTGTCGCTGTCGAGCAATTCGGCTACGGATTTGGCTTTACGGCTTATACGATGTATCTGATGCTTTTCGCCGAAGGGGAATATAAGACTTCGCATTATGCGATCAGTACCGGTTTCATGGCGTTAGGTATGATGCTACCGGGAATGGCATCGGGATGGATACAGGAGCAGATCGGTTACCAACATTTCTTTATCTGGGTAATGATCTGTTGCATACCTTTATTTATTGTATTGCCGTTCTTGCGTTTCAAGAAAAAATAATCTTATACCGATAATCCGGGAGTGTAGGGAAGGGTCACGATGAATGTGCTACCTTCCCCTTCTTTGGATTCTAGGGTGATATATCCTCCGAAGTGTTCGATGATAATTTGGCAGATCGCCAGTCCGAGGCCTGTCCCTTGCGCAAACTCGTCCAGTTTGTTGAACCGTTCGAATACTTGGGCTTGCTTATCTGCGGGAATGCCTTTGCCCGTATCAATAACGGAGATCTGGATCCAACGTTTATCTTGCGTATAATCGTATTTAATCAAGATGTATCCTTGCGTCGTGAATTTTGCGGCGTTGTTTATGAGGTTGGTAATCACTTGGGTTAATCGATGTAGGTCCGCTTGGATAATGGCCGGGAGGACCGGCAGTTGTATTTTAAGCACTACGCCTTGGGGCATCAACAATTGATGGGTGCGGTAGATATGGGATAGTAATTCGTTTAAGTCACAATTCGTGAGGGTAAACGACATCTTACCGGACTCGATGCGGGATAGATCGAGAATGTCATTGATCAATTTCAATAAGAGGTCGCTGTTCTTACTGATAACTTGCATGAACTCATCCCTCTCGTTCGGGCTTATTTCCATATCGCTTGTTAGCAGTTCCGAGAATCCAACGATGGCGTTAAGCGGGGTACGTATCTCATGGCTCATATTGGCGAGGAACGCTGATTTCATTTGGTCCGCTTCCTCGGCCCTTATACGGGCTTTGATAAGATCTTCCTCTACTTCCTTACTTTGTTGGATATTTAAGCAGAGCCCGTTTACTCCGACATTATTGCGGGTGGAGTCTTGTCCATTCTTCGCTTGCGCATATCTGAATTCCCACCATATATGCCCTTTGCCGTTGAAATTATATCGGCGGCGGGTGATCTTACGGGAAGGGAATCCTGTATCAAGCAGGTGCTTATGTTGGATGAAATCTTCCCGGTCTTCCGGGTGGATAGACTCTTGGAATTGCGTGGAGGTGATCGGCTTTATCGGCATATCCAACGACTTATAGAAATCATGGTCGAACTCGAATACGCCGTTGCTGTATCGGAATGCGAAAATATCACCGCTCTCTAAAGCCAACGAGAGGAATTCTTTCTCTTTCCGTAAACTTTCTTGAGCCTGTTTCTTGTGAGAGGCTTCGCGACGGTATTGTACTCTTTGATAGAAAAGCGTCCATAGGATAAATAGGGTTAGAAGAATCCCGCATAGAATAATATATGTTTGATAACGAACCACAAAGGGCATGTTCAAGAAGATGCTGTTTTGAGGCAGTTCTTTCCAATCGATACCCCATTTATTTAAAGTCGGGTAATCGAACAGATAGTTTTTGGCGCTTTCCGTTATTTGTGGGAAGCTATTGGCCGGTGTGCCTTTGAGTATGCTGGCAGCTCGTCGTAAGGCTTCTTGGGTTTGACTCTCTACCGGGGTCATATATCCCCCTATGAAGTCTCCGTCATATCCTACGGATTCGTTGATCGCCGAGAAGCTGGGAAATGAGCAGAACCTACCTAAGGCTATCGAGGTATAATCTCTTTTGGTAGCAAGGTAGGCCTTGTTGTAAGTACTTGTACCTAACCCCCAGATCAAGTTGGAACTGGTACGGGGTTGAATGGTTTGTATATAGAGGGAATCGAACGGTACTTTTGGGAACCGCACTAAAGAAGAGGATCTCTTTTTATCGGATGGGGATGAATACTGGGGATATTTAAGGTAATCGGGTCTAGCCTTGGAGCATAGCCCTTTTATTTGCTCATCCATATCTTTCAGGATCTTTTTGTCAAGAGCTGTACTATCAGAGACACGTACAATCACGCATTTTCCCATGATTCGCTCAATAAGTTCGACGTTTTTCCGATAGTCCGGCTTATCCCAAAATCCGGATACGTTAGGATACTTTTGAATTAAGGGTATGTTAGGGTAGTTGACTCCGGTAAAAACGATAGGTACGCTATCTAATAAAGGATGTTCGCAAGCCAATAAGGAATAGGTCGCTTGATCATCGTTTACGATTATGATATCAGGCTTCCATAAAGATAACGTATTGAGTTCCGTATATATTCTTTGTTTCTCTTCTGGCGATTGATAAGCTTCGCAATTAAGATAGAACGTGAAGATACTGGCATGAATGCCTTCCTTTTGGAATCCTTTTTTAAAAGCCTCTTCTATATCTTTATAGGCTTGAAAGTCCGGCTCATAAGATTGGACTATCAAGATACGCTTTTCCGTGGTTGAGCGTTCGCAAGAATTTGCGACCAATAAAAACAATGGAAGCAACAATAAAAAAAGATAACGATAAGAAGTGTTCGCCATGTGTATAGCTTCAATATAATAGGTGCAAATGTATAAAAAGTAATTGGATATCAAAGAGACAAATGTCTATTTTTCTTGGCTTCTGAGGTTGGTTTATAATTCGAAAACCAAGGAGATGCGGCACCCCTTATTCTTTTCGGACTTGAGCAAGATACGCCCGTTTAATTGTTTTACGATAGCTTGGCAGATCGATAATCCAAGACCTGTCCCTTGCACGAAATCATCCAGCTTCTTGAAACGCTCGAATATCGCTTCTTGGTCCTCGGGAGAGATCCCGATGCCTGTATCCTGCACATAAAGTCGGACGTCTTGTGCATTGGTGGAATACTCGTAACCGATCTCTATAAAGCCTGCGGAAGTAAATTTTATAGCATTTTTCAGTATGTTCTCGAGCGCTTGGTAAAGTCGCTCCTTATCCGAATATAAGCAGATCGGCGTATCGGGGCATTTCTCCTTGAATTCGATACCTTCGGGGACATCGGAAAGATGTTGTTTATAAAGGGTTTTCACTAAATCCGTTAAATTGCAGGATTCTTTATGAAAGACGATACCTCCGGATTCAATCCTTGCCAAATCCAATATGTCATTGACTAACTTTAGTAATAACTCGTTATTGGTCGTGATGATATTAGCGTATTGCTCCTTCTCTTCCGCTGTCAGATCCAGTTCGGCGATTAGGCTTGAAAAGCCGATGATCGCATTTAGAGGGGTACGTATCTCATGACTCATGTTAGCCAAGAATACGGATTTCATCCGGTCGGACTCATTGGCTTTCTCCAAGGCTTCCGCTAATGATTCCTTTTCATGTAATAGGGCTTTTTGCGCTTGTCGTTTTGCCTTGGATTCTTGGGTATACATGATGATGAAGCTACCGAAGACAAAGCAGCACATCGTGCTGACTACGATTATCAAGCTCCAGAATAATCTTGGATATTGGTCCTTAAAAGGAAAGTTCAAAAGTATAGCATCCTTCGGAAGAAGCCTTTTATCGATATTCCAATATTTGACTTCATTGAAATCAAATACATAATTCTTCTTGCTCTTTGTTATCTGTGGGAATGATTCGCTAGGGGAGCCTTTTAATATTTCCGCGGCTCTATCGGTAGATTCTTCTATTTGGGTTTCCAAGGAGGTGATATAGCCACCTACAAGTTTATTCGTATATCCTAGATCCTCGTTGATCGCCGTAAAAGAGGGTTTACTGGAAAAACGGCTGGTGTTCAATACCCGGTAATCCCGTTTGGCCTGTAGATAGTAGATGTAAGGGACGTGTTTACTCATGTACCAAGAAACAGCTGATAGCTTGTCTCCTTGCACGGGCACGACGTTGACGGTCGTACTATCCGGTCGTTTTAAGCTTTGATTGACCCTGTCCAAAGTAGCGATCTCTACCGGTATATACATGATGCGATTATTATCGACCCGAATGTCTGCTTGAGCACATTGCTCATGTAACGTAGCCTTAATGTGCCTATCTATATACGTACTATCGTGCAACATATAAATCGTAGACTTGCCCAACAGATGTTCTATCAAGCGGATGTTCGTGACGTAGTTGGGCTCGTCCCAGAATCCGGAAACATTCGAATATTGCGCTAATAGTGCCTTATTGGGGAAATTTACGCCGCCAAATACAATGGGGACTGTAGAGATTAGCGGATGATGGCATTGCATTAACGTGTAAGTCGCTTGATCCTCGTAGACCAATATCAGATCGGGTTTCCAAGTGGAGATCGAATCTAGATACAGGTACATCCGTTTTTCTTCGGCAGGTGCCGCATATTGCTCGCAGTTCAAATAGAATGTTTGGATCGACGGATTAATCCCCTTTTTCTCGAGGGATTTCCGGATCAACCGATCGCAGTCTTTATAAGCTACATAGTCGCTTTCATAGGAATGGACTACTAATATACGATATTTATTTTCCGACTGTTGACAAGAGGACTGTAGAATGGCTAGCAGAAAAAGTAGAACAAATATGTAATATTTCTGTATAGATCTCGCTAGCATAAGTCGAAAATTAGTACGTTGCCCTTAATCGTAATTTAAAATGAGTGTTTTTATGCGAGTGCAAACTTATTAATAATTATTGGATATCAATGGCTTTTTTATTGAATATATAGGGCTAAAATAAAAAACGGCTATCAGATCCCGAAGGACCCGATAGCCGTTTTTCTATCTTATGTAGAGTAAAGGAGCGATTAAAACCGCTTCTTTTTATTTTACTTCCTCAAAGTCAACGTCCGTAACGTTACCGTCTTTGCTGTTGTTGCTGCTACCTGCGTTACCGCCAGCTTGTTGACCACCGAAGTTAGGATCTGCTTGCGGACCGCCTTGAGCGCCGCCACCTTGAGCGTTGTACATTTCTTGGCTAGCTGCTTGGAATACGCTGTTCAATTCTGCCATAGCAGCATCGATACCTGCGATATCCTGAGCCTTATGAGCTTCTTTCAATTTGTTCAAGGCACCTTCGATCGGAGCTTTCTTGTCTGCCGGAAGCTTGTCGCCAAGATCTTTCAATTGTTTCTCGGTCTGGAAGATCATGCTATCCGCTTGATTCAATTTATCGATACGCTCTTTCTCTTTCTTATCGGCCTCTGCGTTTGCGGCAGCCTCTTCTTTCATACGCTTAACCTCATCATCGCTCAAACCGCTGGAAGCCTCGATACGGATACTTTGTACTTTACCGGTTCCTTTATCCTTGGCGGATACGTTCAAGATACCGTTGGCGTCGATATCGAATGTAACCTCGATCTGAGGGACACCACGTTGTGCGGCAGGTATTCCATCTAGGTGGAAACGGCCGATAGACTTGTTGTCTTTAGCCAAAGAACGCTCTCCTTGCAAGATGTGGATCTCAACAGAAGGCTGGTTGTCTACAGCAGTCGTAAATGTCTCGGACTTCTTGGTCGGGATGGTCGTGTTAGACTCGATCAATTTAGTCATTACACCACCCATTGTCTCAATACCTAAAGACAGCGGAGTAACATCCAACAACAATACGTCCTTAACCTCACCTGTCAATACACCACCTTGGATCGCTGCACCTACGGCTACTACTTCATCCGGGTTAACGCCCTTAGATGGAGCTTTACCGAAGAATTTCTCAACGACAGCCTGTACGGCCGGGATACGAGTAGAACCACCTACCAAGATCACTTCGTCGATATCAGAAGTTGATAAACCTGCGTCTTTCAAGGATTGACGGCACGGTTCGATACATGCTTGGATCAGACCGTCAGCCAATTGTTCGAATTTAGCACGAGTCAAAGTCTTAACCAAGTGCTTTGGAATACCGTTTACCGGCATGATATACGGCAAGTTGATCTCCGTGCTAGTCGTACTTGACAACTCGATCTTCGCTTTCTCGGCAGCTTCTTTTAAACGTTGTAAAGCCATCGGGTCTTTACGTAAGTCTACGCCTTCCTCTCGTTCGAATTCTTCAGCCAACCAGTCGATGATTACGTGGTCGAAGTCATCACCACCTAGGTGAGTATCACCGTTTGTTGATTTTACCTCGAATACGCCGTCACCTAACTCAAGGATGGAGATATCGAATGTACCACCACCTAAGTCGAATACGGCGATCTTCATGTCTTTGTTCGTCTTATCCAAACCATAAGCTAAAGAAGCGGCAGTCGGTTCGTTTACGATACGGCGTACGGTTAAACCTGCGATCTCACCAGCCTCTTTCGTAGCCTGACGTTGAGCGTCACTAAAGTAAGCAGGTACTGTGATAACGGCTTCCGTTACTTCCTGTCCCAAATAATCCTCAGCTGTCTTTTTCATTTTCTGCAGGATCATCGCTGAGATTTCCTGCGGAGTATACAAACGTCCTTCGATATCTACACGAGGAGTGTTGTTATCACCACGCACTACTTTATAAGGAACGCGATTGATTTCCTTTTGTACTTGGTCATAAGTTTCACCCATGAAACGTTTGATAGAGAATATAGTCTTTTCAGGATTGGTGATAGCCTGACGTTTTGCGGGATCACCTACCTTACGCTCGCCGCCTTCTACGAAAGCTACGATTGAAGGTGATGTTCTTTTACCTTCGCTGTTAGCAATAACAACCGGTTCGTTACCTTCCAATACGGCAACACAAGAGTTGGTTGTTCCTAAGTCGATTCCAATAATCTTTCCCATGATTGTAAATATTTTAATTGTTATTATTCATCGTCCGTCATCCTCCTTGTTTAAAGGATTCACATAGTATTCAACAAATGCCGTGCCAAAGAAGTTTGGGTTTGAAAATAAATAATACGTGTCATGAATCGTGACATTTTGACGGTTTGGCAGAATACAGAAAGCCCCGGAACCGCTTTAATAGGCCCGGGGCTTCTCTTGTTATTTGTTGATTATTTCCTTTTCTTCTTTCATGTCAAGCTCATTCTTGTCGGCATCAAAGAATTTGTATTCAAGAAAGGCGAGACTTTGATTGGGAATAACTTTTAAACCATGTGTGTACTTCATTTTCCACTTCATGCTCAAGGGGAACAACCCCTTGTTCACATACGCTGCGACATACGGATGTACATGCAGGGTGAATTTCTTCACGTGATGTTTGTTTACTAAGCAATCTATTTTTTCTTCCAGGCTGTCGGTAAACAGGATGGAAGGCTTAACCGTTCCTGTTCCGAAACAGGATGGGCAGTCTTCTGACGTATCCACGTCCATTGCCGGACGTACCCGCTGACGGGTAATCTGCATCAAGCCAAACTTACTAAGAGGAAGGATGTTGTGTTTAGCCCGGTCATTTGCCATTGCCTTTGTCATGTGTTCAAATAGCTTTTGCCGGTTGGCAGCCTCTGCCATATCGATAAAGTCTATAACGATGATACCTCCCATGTCTCGTAAGCGGAGCTGACGGGCGATCTCATCGGCGGCGGCTATATTTACGTCGATAGCTGTCTTCTCTTGAGCATCGCTGCCTTTGGAACGGTTCCCGCTGTTCACGTCGATAACGTGCATAGCTTCCGTGTGCTCGATAATCAAGTAAGCTCCACTCTTGTAAGTGACAGTTCGTCCGAATAGCGACTTGATTTGCTTGGTGACCGCAAAGTTGTCAAAGATAGGAAGCTCTCCCGTATATAACTGTACGATTTCTTCCCGTCCCGGTGCGATCAAGCTTACATAGTCGCGGACATTATTGTAGACCTCCTTGTCATTTACATAAATATTTTGGAAAGAGGGGTTGAATATATCCCGAAGTAAAGCTACGGTACGTGCCGTTTCTTCATAAACGATAGCCGGAGCTTTGAGTTTAGGCACCTTCACGATATTATCTTCCCATCGTTTCACCAATGTCTTTAGTTCATGATCAAGCTCTGCGACACGTTTGCCCTCCGAGGATGTCCGTACGATAACACTGAAATTCTTCGGTTTGATACTTTGGATTAACTGGCGCAAACGAGCCCGTTCCTCGCTTGATTTAATTTTGGTGGAGACAGATACTTTATCGGCGAACGGTATCAGCACGATATATCTTCCGGCAAAAGAAAGCTCGGAAGTCAATCGGGGACCTTTCGTTGAGATAGGCTCTTTAGCAATTTGAACCAACACCTCTTGTCCTACTTTCAGCACGTCGCTAATACTCCCGTTCTTTTCGATCTCCGGTAGAATCTGAGTTTTCGACAGTACCGGCGCCTTTTTGGGATCGCTCAGCAATTGCTTTAAATATTTCTGTTGGGTGTTGAAGTTAGGACCTAAGTCCAAATAGTGAAGAAACGCATCCTTTTTGTAACCGACATCAATGAACGCAGCGTTTAAGCCCGGCATCAGTTTCTTAACCTTACCTAGATAGATATCACCAACGGCGAACGAGACGTTGCGGGCCTCCTTTTGGAGCTCCACAAGGCTCTTGTCCTCCAAGACGGCGATAGATACCTCTTTGGGCTGTACATCAACTACTAATTCACTAATCACTTAAGATGTGTTTTTTAAGATCAGACCTTATAAAATACGCAAAGAACAAACTTAAAAGGTCACTTATTAAGTTTGTTCTTTAGAGTTCGTTAGATAGACTTATTTCTTCTTATGTCTATTCTTCTTCAGTCTCTTTTTGCGCTTGTGCGTAGACATTTTATGTCTTTTTCTTTTCTTTCCGCTAGGCATCGCTTTAAAATTTTAAATTAAACGTATAATAATTAATTACTTAACTTCACCAATAAAAGTCTTAGCCGGCTTGAATGACGGAATGTTGTGTTCCGGGATGATGATCGTAGTATTTTTTGAAATATTACGAGCTGTCTTTTGAGCTCTCTTCTTAATAACGAAACTTCCGAAACCTCTCAAGTAAACGTTTTCGCCTTGGGCTAAAGAACTTTTTACGATATCCATGAAGGACTCAACGCTTGCTAGCACTGTCTGTTTGTCGATACCAGTGCTTTTTGAAATCTCGCTAACAATATCTGCTTTAGTCATGTCTATAAATTAATTAATTGATTTTGACCTATTAATTTTTTGGAATGCAAATATATAGCTTTTTATTTAAGTGGAAAAAGAATTGAGCTTCAATTTTTAAATAAAAAGATTCTTCTCGATTCGTAATATATATGTATGTTTGCGGTAATCAAATAGTTATGATGTTGAAAAGTGAGAAAGGGAGCAGTTATGTTACAGTATGAAAGTGAGTTAGAAATCAGCCGGATATTGGTTGAGTGGTATGAAACCTATAAAAGAGAGCTTCCTTGGAGGGAAACGAGAGACCCTTATATCATCTGGATATCGGAGATTATATTGCAACAAACCCGGGTTGTACAGGGATTGGAGTATTTTTTGCGTTTCACCGAACGTTTCCCGGATGTGGCATCTCTAGCGGCGGCGGAAGAGGATGAGGTGCTGAAATATTGGCAGGGCTTGGGGTATTATAGCCGGGCTCGTAACTTACATGCGGCGGCTAAATCTATCATGGAGCGGTTTAACGGGGTTTTCCCGGAGAATTATAAAGAGGTATTATCCTTGAAAGGTATCGGGGAGTATACGGCGGCGGCGATCGTCTCCTTTGCTTGGAACCAACCGTGTCCGGTCGTGGATGGAAATGTGTACCGGGTACTTTCCCGTTTGTTTGCCGTAGATACGCCGATCGACACCACGAAGGGTAAAAAGCAATTCGCGGAACTGGCCGGAATGATCTTGGACCCTAAGAACGCAGGGACGCATAATCAGGCGATCATGGAATTGGGTGCTTTGCAATGTGTTCCTCAAAACCCGAACTGCGGGGTGTGCCCGCTAAAAGATAAATGCATGGCGTTCGCTTCCGGCAATGTGCAAGCTTATCCGGTGAAACAAAATAAGACGAAGACAAGGGATCGTTATTTCCACTATCTATACATTATATATAAAGGACAAACTTGGATGAACAGACGGGCGGGGAAGGATATCTGGACCGGCTTGTATGAATTTCCTTTGATCGAGACGGATCATGCGATGGATTTTTCCGGTTTGTGTGAGACGCAAGCCTTCCGTAACCTATTGGGAGATGCTGGAAAATTGAGTATCACCCAAGGGTTATCGAATGTAAAGCATACGCTCTCCCATCAAATTTTATACGCTTCTTTCTATCAAATAGAGATAGAGCTGGTTCCAGAATCCTTGGGGAATTATCTCTCTTTGCCTTGCCGGGATATTGAGAAGTATGCCGTTCCCCGGCTGATACATATTTATTTAGAGAAATTAAACGGAAACTTGTGAGAATGATTGAATTTGTGTTTCTTTGTATGGTTATTAAGAATTTGAATTATGTCATTGAATAAGGTTATATTGATCGGCAACGTAGGCAAAGATCCTGACGTTCGCTATTTTGACAGTGGTGCCGCTGTCGCTAATTTCCCGCTGGCAACCTCGGAACGTGGGTATACGTTGGCAAATGGAACGGTGGTTCCGGAACGTACGGAGTGGCATAATATCGTAGTTCGTCGGGATTTGGTTCCTTTCGTGGAAAAATGGGTACGTAAAGGTTCCGGTGTATATGTGGAAGGCAAGATTCGTACTCGTAATTATGATGACCAAAGCGGCGTGAAACGATATGTTACGGAGATCCATGCGGATCGTATCGAGTTTTACAGTACGGGTTCCCGTCCGGCCGATGGTGGAAATACGACTGCACAAGGCGGTAGTATGCAGCCCAATGTGGGGCAAGGACAATCGGCTCAACCGACTACGGCGCCAAATACCGCTTATCAACAGCCAGCCGCCTCGCAGCCTAGCGCATTCTCAGAATCCAGTGACGCGGATGATCTCCCGTTCTGATATTGTTTAACTAATACTGTTTCCCTTGGACTCGGACTATTATTTATCGGGCTTATTTGAAAACGTAACGGTGCAGGCGCTGACAGCGGGTCCTGTGATCGCATTAAGCCTCGCTTTTTTACTGCTGTTTGTTTCCGGCTTCGTGTCGGCCTCTGAAGTGGCATTCTTTTCTCTAACCCCGGGCGACCTAAATGAGATCGGGGAAGAGAATCGCCCGGCAGATCCTGTTATCAAACGTCTCCTTGAACGTTCGGAGTATCTATTGGCATCTATATTGATCGCTAATAATTTCGTAAATGTGGCGGTCGTTATGTTGTGTACCTATGCGATTAACGCTTGGATTAATTTCTCGGCCGCTCCTCTTCTAGGCTTTGTGCTTGAGACGATTCTACTGACTTTCTTGCTTTTACTTTTTGGGGAGATCATGCCTAAGATTTACGCACAGAAGAATTCTTTGCGTTTTGTTCGTTTTTCAGCCTCCGTATTAAGTGGTTTGGAACGCTTCTGCCGCCCATTCTCGAAAATCTTGGTTAATTCCACATCGGTCATCAATAAAGCGTTAGCGAAAAAGAAATATGATATCTCTGTAGATGAGCTTTCTAAAGCGTTAGAGCTAACCTCTACCGAGATCCCGGAGGAGAAGGAGATGCTGGCGGAGATTATCAAGTTTTATAATAAGACCGCTGATGAGATCATGACTCCTCGTTTGGATATGGAAGATATCGAGATCAAGATCAGTTTCCGTGAGGTGGTTGATTTTATTATCAAATCCGGCTATTCGCGTATTCCGGTATATTCCGAGACTGAGGATAATATAAAAGGTATCTTATATATCAAGGACTTATTGCCCTATATTGACAAGCCCGATACATTCCGTTGGCAGAGTTTGATCCGACCGGCCTATTTCGTGCCGGAAACCAAGAAGATCGATGATTTGCTGGAAGAGTTCCGTACCAATAAAATTCATATGGCGATCGTGGTCGATGAGTTTGGCGGTACCTCCGGTATCGTGACGATGGAAGATATCCTAGAGGAAATTGTCGGAGAGATCTCCGATGAGTATGATGAGGATGAGCAACAATTCATCCGTTTAGCAGACGGTAGCTTGATCTTTGAGGCAAAGATATTATTGACGGATTTCTTCCGGGTTATCGATGCCGATCCCTCAGATTTTGGTAAATTGACGGAAGAAGTGGAAACTTTGGCCGGTCTTTTGTTGGAGATAAAAGGGGATTTTCCACGCCGTAGGGAGATTATAGATTTTAAGGAATATCGTTTTCAAGTGCTGGAAGTGGATAACAGGAGGATATTAAAGGTTAAATTTAACCGTATCCCTGAAGGTACAGGGAATGATGAGAATGGGAAAGATACGAAGTAAATGTTTATGAAATGGATAGCTGCTGTCATAGGAGGTTCTCTGTTTTTAGGGATATGCTGTATTTCGTGTGTGGAATATACGCCGAAGCCACGGGGCTATGTTCGTATCGAACCTTCGAAGGCACAATATAAACCGCTTGATCTCAGTTACCTGCCTTTTAATTTTGATGTCTCTCAGACTGCGGTCATAGAGGTGCCGGATCAAAAGAAGGGTGTTACGGGCTTGAATATCTCGTATCCGGAGTTAGAGGCTAAGCTTTATTGCAGCTATTTGCCAATTACTCCCGCGTCCTTGGTGACGGTGGAGACGGAAAGCCGCTCTTTCGTCGCCCGCCAAATAAAGTCGGAGAATCGGATATCGGAGAAAGCGTATTCCAACCCTGCCGCAAACGTTTATGGCTCACTGTTTCTTCTGGATGGAGAATCGGCTTCTCCCATACAATTCCTGTTGACAGATAGTGTATCGAATTTCTTCCGGGGAGCCTTGTATTTTGACTGTAAACCCAATGCGGATTCATTAGCTCCCGCTATCCAATATATCCGGGAAGATATCATAGAACTTATACAAACTTTTAGTTGGAAAGAATAATATGGCCTTGCTATATAAACAACTCTCGCCGCTGCATGGAGTCTGGAAAATGGAAGAAAGTTCTGATGAGCTTTTGGGGATGCTTGAGCATAAAGCGGACTATTCTTCTTTTTTGGAGCGGGTATCGGCAGAGAAGCGGAGGCAGGAACGTTTCGCCAGCCGGGTGCTTTTAAAAGAGCTTTTAGGAGAGGAGGTAAGG
>OGGE01000510.1_pt1 | contig 31639 bp, 26 predicted proteins | sample 1571121 | NCBI WGS metagenome assembly OGGE01 (sample SAMEA2581959, study PRJEB24529) | metagenome | biome: Human gut stool | place: China | collected 2011
TTCTCTATCATATTATTAATAAATTTGTTATCCAATTAAGCCGCAGCTATCAACGCATCTCTTTTATTCTATCCGTTTATTAAACTCTTTATGACTTTATCGATATGTTCAATGCACTGCTTCAATTCAAATTTTGATTTGTCGGCCTGACGGTAGATCTGTTCAAATTTGTTTTGTTCGTCTCTTGAAGGTAGTACTATAGACTTAGACATAAAGTCCGACATGCTTAAATTTTGGATACCGGTAGTTTGGCTTGCCATTGCTCTCATTGCAGCCTTATTGATATTATAGGAATTATATAAAGCGTAGAATAAGTATACTGGATTTACAGATTCCTTAGGACGCAATGCTTGTGTAAAATTATTAAGCAAATAATCACCTATTTCATCGAAAAACACGACTCTACCAACCGGATTATCCTTAGTACCTCCGGACCTCTCCAAGATTGTGTCACCTTGTTTGAGCTTTTTTCGTGCAACTTTTTTAGGCTCAATATCTCTAGTTACAACATCCGCCAGATCAAGATGTCCTTCATTAGTAAAGTTTGTTGTGCGAATCACTTTTATAGCATTTTCAGAAGTCGGTTCGCTTCCCCATTCCCCTGGGAATGTATCAGATACCAAATCTTCCAATTTGCAATAAGATTCAACAGTCCCAAACATCTCGATAAATTGCGATTTCACCATTTCATCGGTGGCAACAAGTAGTTTTTTATAGGCTTCCTTCAATCTATAGGCTGCCCATAATTTATCAGCAAGAATTTTTTGTTCCTCTAATGGAGGTAATTCGAACTCATAATCAGCCAAATGCTCCCATTTTACACGAGGTGATAGAGAGCCAGCAGAGCCTCTATTAGCATAATCAAAAAATACAGGTGTTTGAATTATGAAAGGCAATAACTCAGGCAGCATTTTCCCTTCTATTGCTTGTATTACAGTTATGTCGCCTGAGCATATACCATCAAATTCAGCAATTGCAGCCTTACGTTGATAAGCTCGACGTCTACCAAATAAGACTTGTCCCTTTACAAACCTTTTTGAAAAAGTATTATCTGTATTTATATCATATGCATCAAAACGTATTTCATCAGGGATAAGATGTTCCAAACCAACTATAGGAACATCCTGTTTACTTTTTGTCCACGGATTAAGACATAGAACCCTTTCTTTCTTGCTATAATTCAGGCACTTGAAAGTTTCGCAGCTTAATAGGTAACGATTTAGAAACCAGCGAAATTCTATATTTCACCTCGTTTTGCAGTAAATCAAAAGAACGCTTTTACTTACCCTACAAAGGTACATAAAATATTCGAGTTGATATTCTCTTTTCGCATAATATCGCGAACACCGGAGACGTTTTCTCTTGCATCCATGTAAGAACTGTCGAGAATATTCTATACATTACGTCTCCTTCTGTTGCACCACTTGATTGGACTTCACTCAAATCTTTTTCAATCTCATCAATCCGAAACACGCACGGTACAATAATTGGGGCTGTAGGATATTATCATCCTGTCCTTTATTCAGTACCCCAACCTGACGGTGTATGCAGAAAGAATTCTCTATCCAAAAATTCTCTACCCAAATGCGTGCCATGCGTATACCTCTATAGTAGAGTAGTTGCTACTTTCCCGAAATATTACTATCCGATAAACGTGTTTAACCTTCCTTTCTGACTGGTTTTATGCTTCGACAAGCCCCCTATTTCAAAGAGTATGTCGGCTGTCCGATACAAATGTACTCCTTTCGTGAGGTATATGTCATTCAACAATGCCATATTTGCCTGTTTCTGACTCTTCCTATGCAATCTCACCTCCAAATAGCGTTTTTGTACGTTTGACATATTGGTTGTCCGAAAAAAGGAACTTTAATTTGAGCTTTTAAGTTTTACCGGAAACCAATATTTCCGAAAAGTAAGTATCTATGCTCATAAGTCTTTGTTTAATTCCGCTAACAGAATGATTATTATCCGAAAGTATCTTCATCTTTTTCGCGTTTCGTCTTTTTAATATTAATTTGATTTTCTGGGAGACGCTCTTGGTTTGCAATTATACTTGCGCGTCTTGCTCTGTCATCAGCCCAAGCTCTTAAACCGCGTATCTTTTCAGACATGGTTTTCGCCAGCGGAATGATTTGGGCACAGGCTGTCTCAAGATGGTGGACATTTACAACAGGATTGGTAGGGTTGTCAACATATGCCATGAACATGGATTCTTTAACCGCCTCTTCAATCTCTGCTCCGTTGAAAAGACGAGTTGCATCAGCCAAGCAATCCAGTTCGTGTATGCCTGTCTGGTTATTTTTTGTAAGATGAATGCGCAATATTTCCTTTCTTTCTTCTTTTGTTGGCAAATCCACAAAGAAAATTTCATCGAATCGTCCCTTGCGTAAGAACTCAGGAGGCAGCTGGCTAATATCGTTTGCGGTTGCTACGACAAAGACAGGCTTGGTCTTCTCCTGCATCCACGTCAGAATTGTTGAGAAAACACGTGAATTGGTACCACCATCTCTCTCTCCACCGACATTGAGTCCTTTTTCGATTTCATCAATCCAAAGAACACAAGGGGCGACAGCTTCTGCAGTAGCAATAGCACGACGTATATTGTTTTCACTACTACCTACCTCAGCCTGGAAAACCTTACCTATATCCAATCGTAGGAGAGGTTGTTTCCATTCTGTCGCTACACATTTAGCAGTAAGACTCTTACCACATCCAGGTACACCAAGCAGCATGATACCTTTTGGTTCCTGAAGTCCAAAGTCTCTTGCCTTACGCTCAAAAGACTTGCTTCGTTGCTTCAGCCACATCTTAAGGTTATCCAAGCCTCCGACATTGTTTTTCATGTCCAGATTGACCTGTACATAATCTAAAATGCCACTTTTCTTGATTATCTGTTCCTTTTCGTTTGCTACAATCTGTACTGCGTCCTTATTATTAAGACCTACAACTTGATTAGCTAAACGGAATGCAAGTTCAGCTTCTGTATCTGTCAATCCCAACGCTGCATCCAAAATGTACTTCTTCAAGTCTTCGTCGATAGAACCTGGATAAATACTCTTAAATCGACGATCTAAATCTCTTCGGTCTGGCAGTGGGACGGATATGACTGTAACATATTTCTCAATTTCGTCTGGCAGTTGGTACGATGGTGACAAAAAGATGATATGCTTATTCAGCTTTTTCATCTCATTTGATAACTTTCGTAAGCTTACAATCACCTTCTCTCTATCAAAGTATTTGTGAAAATCTTCAATAAGGAAAATTTCCTTTGAGTCATCTTCCGATTTGCCAAGTCCTTTGTGTAGGTATTCCAAAAGAGTTTCGCAGTCCTGAGTACTCTCATATTCTGGATGTGAGACAATACCTTCCAGTCGATTATTCTGGTTCTTGTTATGGGTTCTCAGGAAATCAACACAATCCCATGTATGGAAAGCATAATCGCCTTCAAACGCAATCTTCCTCAGTTTCTGGGTTACTCGGCTGTATTCAGAAGTTACTAAATACAAAAGAGGAAACCCCGCACTGAGCATATCCTTGATTTCTCTAAATGTTTCTTCCATATTACTTAATGGTTTGAGTGTTCTTGTTTGTTATCTTCTTGTGCTCTTTCAGGCGAGCAATCATTATATCGTATTCCGGCTTCTTGGTCATGATACGTTTGTTGCCAAATGCCTCCTGTAAATCGTCCATGGCAGCATGAGCCATCTCGTTAACATCATCTGGCAAATAGTTTGAATCAGTAACAACTGTACCATCATTGAGAATCGAGAATTTTATCTCGTAACGCTTCTCTTTCTCATCTTCAAGCTTTGTATAGCCTACCATACAGAAACGATCGACTTCCTCAGCAGTAGGAGTGAAATCATATAGTTTTTTTAACGTGAAGCCTTTCTTTTTGAAAGCATCTACCACAGTCTTCTTGGCATACTCTACATTAAGAGGGAAGAAAACAGATTGTAACTCTGCTACTAACTGCCCACCATTGGACAGATAGTAGCTATTATAGGTCACAGTTGATCCTGAGACTTTCAGAACATATTCACCATAGACCTTTTCCTTTTGCTTTGCATCGGTTACAATGAGGTCTTCACCCTGTACTTTATATGTCCAACCTAGTTTGTCACATGCGGCTTTGAGGATTCCCTTATTCATTGTCTTAGGATCCTTTACAAAGCGTGAACTTTCGTACCTTGACATAATTATATTCTTCTTTAGTTTGTAAAATTACTCTTGCGTTGTTTTGCCGAGGGAATGCCCAATGATTCACGCAGTTGCTTCACAGGCTTAAGCTTGATATGAACACCTGACATTTGGATAAAGGCTTTCCTAATCTCACCATCACTTGTCGGTGAAGAGAAATCCTCCTCGTCAATCATTTTAACCAACAATTCCTTCAGCATATTTTGCTGTTCATCATTGAGGGACTCTATATCTTTGAGATTACCAGATTGAGAATTGCCATGCTCCTCGACTTCGGAGTCTATCAGTCTTATGCAAAGAGCTTTGTTGGAGTTCTCGTAAAGTTCAATCTCTGATGGGTATGCTGCACACAGATCTTTGAACTTTGAGTAGCCAAAGGTGTTTGGTTTGAAATCCGGCTTTATTGCCTTAATCTCACCAACAAACTTTGCCACCAGCACCTCGTCAGTCTCCTCTATACAAGCCTTATATGCTCTCTTCATCATCTTAGCCAAAGCCTTAGGAATGGTCGATTCTTCGTTTCGGAAGCCATTATTCTGAGCCTTCTTTAGCTCTGATTCCTTCTTCTTCTCTGGTTTCGTGAAGTCTATTGTCTGATATACATCTTCTGGAAGCAGATCTGCCAATCCCTTAAATGGTAATCCCATTGATGCCGCACGATTTTGGAAATTAATATCGTTGGTAATCAAGAATGGGTTACGGTCGCGATATTTCAGAGCAACACTCAGAATTAGGTTGTCAGGGTTTGTCTTATCGAACTCCTCTGGTAGCAATCTTGTGTCAGCGGACTCCATGCGGAATGTCTTGGACTTCATGCGGATTTTGTAATTGATCTCTTTAATAGCCTTCTTGACATTACGCTTGTCCTTGCCATCAAGTGTTACCTTTAGTTTGTCAAGTTCTTCCAGTACCTTAAGGGAGAGGATAGTCCTGTCCTCCCTGCCAATATAGTCCATGATTTCAGGGAAGTGGACGAAAACATTGGTGTCAACAACATAACTCTTAGGTAGCAACTCCTGTCGAAGGTAAGTCTCTCGGTTGTTCAGTTGAGACTCGAAAGAGCTGATGGAGTCGTTCAAAGCCAAAACAATGCCACTGCGCCCCCAACCGTTTTCATTGTCTCTGCTTTGCTCAGGAATGAGCTTACCCTTGAGATCGGAGAATGACTTTTGCGCCTTTTCCATGGCATCCAATGTCCTTATATCCTCCAATAGGGTGTTGGCACGGAGATTATCCAGTTCCTCCATCATATTGGCAGAATACTTCTGTACAAGCGCCAGTAATTGTTCGTCTCTACGAGCACGCAGGCTGGCGAGTCTTTCTACGTTACCTGTAGATTCTACATATGAATCGGCAAACATAATGAGTTCGTCTGCACCATTCAACTCTGTTATTCTGTCGAGGATGTCCTCTGTTTCTGTTTCCTGGAGTAGTTCCTCATACTTATCTAACGCATCAGGAATAAACCTTGTTGCATATAGTTCTCGGATTTGCTCCAATGTATCTTCACTATTTCCCTCTTGCTTACGCAAAAACTCTACACTGAAGTTAATGTCGCCAACAGGGAATACCAAGTTCTCACAGCGATATGTAACATCGTTCATCATAAGAAGAACATCAGAGTTCGCATCACCGTTCAAAGCGAGGACATTATCGCCAAACCTTGAATCAAAGTCTTTAACATCGCCACAAGAAAGCATTATTTGGGTATTCGCATCTTCTGAAAGCTTGCGAATTTCCTTTTCTGCCTCCTCTGTCAGTACAGGAAGACTGAAGAACACGTCGTTGACAGACTCTTCCTTTCTAGTTGCCTTGACAAAGTTGAAGATGTTCTGTGTCTCCATGTATTCAGGTGACTTTGCATAGTTTGCCACTAACTGTAATGCCATTTCAGGCTTCTCGTTGAATATAGCATACTCCGCGTCACTCTGTACCTTGGCGATTTCTTCCTCAAACTTTATCTGAGAATCATCCTTAGACTCAGAAGTCATGTGTTGCGTAGCAAGGAACTCTTTAAGATAATGGTTGTAATTATCCTCTAAGTTGATGTGCTCAGTAATATAATCAGTGTCAATACCGCCATTGTCTATGATCTCAAAACGATAAGTTTCGGTAAAAGAGTCATAGATTACTCCAAGCACAACTTTCTTGTATAGGAACTCGCTTGATGAGACAGACATATCTGTGAACGAGTTTCCAGTCTTCTCACTATAGTATTGCGGTATCTGACTCTCTGCATACTGCTTGACAAAGCTCTCTTCTGCGAAAGGAATCTCCGAAACTTCTGGTTGTTCCTTGCTTCCGTCCACAGTCAATTTACTGAACAGAGTCTTTGCATGTGCGTGCTTCCCTGCAGTGAGGTCGAAATACATAGTGAATCCCTTAGTTTCGCCCTGCTTGAACTTTCTTCCCTTAGTATAGTATTCCTTGCCGATTTCGGTCAGTTCAACATAAGAGAATGAGTCATCGGGAGTCGCAATGACACCAAATTGGTTGAGAGTTCTGAGCGTTTCCATAAGTATCTCTGTCTCGCCAAGATCTTGAAACTTCAGATTCTGAACGTCATTCTCGATGTTCAAGCCCATAATGTGAGCCAAGTCACCCAGAGCGACCTTGCCATTCAAGTTTGCAATACCGCAGACCATTTTTTCTATAAAGGTCAAAGGTAATGCCTCTGTACAAACAGCAGTATATCCAATCTTTGCGAAATCCCAGTTGACTTCAAGCGTACCCAAGAACAGTTCGCTGACCTTCTTGCTCTTTGCTATTGTATTATATGCTTGTATATTATTCATTATCGTATGTATTTTGTGAGGGTTTTATAGTCAATAATCTCATGATGCTTCTGCATCTCCTCAATTACATTGTGATAGAGTAAATTGCCGCTATAGGTGTCTTTGACATGGTCGAAGAATTCGTTATTACCCACGACAATAAGAAGTCTTCTTGCACGTGAGAGCGCAACGTTCAGACGCTCAGGAGATTTAGCGAATCCTGGATTGTCGTTTGGAACGATTCCCTGCACAGTCTTATACTTATCACTTCGCACGGTTGAAACAATCACGATGTTTCGCTCCATACCTTGGAATTTATCTACAGTGTTCAGTTTCACTCTCATTCCGTTGTTCCTTGCAAAGAACTTAACTTCGTTGAGGTATTTAACCTGCTGTCCATAGAAACTTATAACTCCAATTTCCTTTTCCAGATTCCGGCGTTCTTCACTTCTAATATTATCGTCCCAGTACTGCATGTACTCCTTGAAGCCCTCAGAATGCTTGAGATACTGGAGAACCCTCTTCACCGCCTCGACCTCTTTCTCGTTGTATAGGGCTTTCGAGTCGGAACGCTGCTCTGGTTCATCGACCTTTACCCAAAGTACATGGACATCAGGAGAGATGAAGCCCGGATGATAGAATCCATGGTATCTGCTCTCTGGCTCTGCGAGATTCGGACTGTCAACCTTTGCCAAGTCCAGTCCACATGACAAACCGCCCTCATCATTCTTGTAGAACTGCTTAATGGCATCATTAATCTGAGGGTGCATACGGTACTGCTCCGTGAATACAGACTTAATGGACTTAGAGACGTTAGGGTTGAGAATCAGACGAGCAAACTGACTGGTGTCAACAAACTGACGGTCAATATCATTGGCTAATGCTGTTGCTTTCTCATCATTAAGACTCAATAGAGCCTCCTTGAAATCCTGCTCATTAAGCATTGGTGGCAGCTGCCTGTGGTCACCAATAACGATACTCTTTCTGCCGAAACACAAAGGAAGTACCAAATCTGGAGGGGTTGCCTTACTTGCCTCATCCATTATGACAGTGTCGAAATAGATGTTCTTCATCTGGTTGAATTCATCCTCATTGTCAAATCCCAGCCGTTCAAGAATAGTTCCGAATTTCTTGGAACGCTTTGGTCTAAGAAGAGATCGGAGGTCATAGTTGAAAAGGAAGTGACGTACATTGTCTGTCGGATTATCCAAGAGCTCACGAAGCTCGTCTTCTGTCTTCACATTATTCTCCCTCATTATCTTCTTAATGATAGACAACGCGGTGTCCTGGAAGGAACTGTCATCGTTATTAGCAGCTACAATCAAGCCCTTAATGTCTGATATTGTCTGCTTGTAACCTTCTTTCTCCACGAACTTATCATAGATAGCAGAAGAATAAACTCGTGCATAGTCAGCGGCAAATGACGGGCTGCCTGTACTGCTACAAGTACTTCCGATAACATTGGCGTGCTTAAAGTACTTCTCCTTAAAGAATCGCTTTGTAATTCCATCTGGGGAGCAGAGCGAAGCACTATATGTATCTGCCAATTCTGCATATCTTGGATTCTGCTCGGCATAAGCCTGGGCGCGCTGAGCAATCATTGACATCCATTGCTGGACGGCATTGTTGTTTACGTCACCGTCTTCTTGGTTGTCCAGACCTTCTTCTGTCGCACTATCAAGACTTGCAACTTCGTTCTCATAAACGAGTTCCTCTTCATATTCATCGTCAAGCCACTTTTCGATGCGCTCAACAGAATACTTCTTGCCATCTTCCTCGAATTTTGAAGATTTACCGAATCGCAATGGCTTGATAATGCTGAGATATGGTGACAAAGCCTCGTTTACGTTCCTTGATCCCATCAACTTCTCCAGAGCATTGTCAACAGCGAGATTGGTCTCAGATGTGAGGAGAAGTTTTTTTGTCGGGTTTTTGAGGATGTGCTGCCAGATAAGCTCTGCGATAACAGTGGTCTTACCTGTTCCCGGAGGACCTTGGAGCAAGCAGAGGTCATTAGCATAGAGTGCTCTCAAAACCGCATTCTTCTGCGACTGATTGAGACTCAAAAGCTGTCTGCTCTCCAACTCCTTGTATTCGCTGAGCTCGGGAATGTCCTCGTCGTCAATTTCCAACTTAAAGGTTGGCTCTGCCTTTGAAGAGTCAAAGATGAAGTCGCGAAGGCGAGGGTTAACGGGCTTCTTGTTGGGTTCTTTCGAGTTGATTCTCTTTTCGTCAAGTTTCTTGACAGCTTCGTCGAGCCACGAAAGCTTAACTTCATCCCCTTTCAGGTTTGCCCTCACATACTCCATCTGGAAATTCTCATCCTCGAAGAGCTTCAGTATGGTTTTTGCCTTTTTCTGGTCATCCTTCCAACGATAAGGAATAGAAAGTACAAGTTCTCGCTCGGTTGATTCTCTGCCACTGAGATTGCCAACAAATACATTCTCGCTCTTATTCTTGGTCACGACTCTTGTCACGAACTCAACATTCTTAAGTTTTTCCTTCTTATACTCAAAGGAGTCAAGTTTGTTTTTCTTCTCAACTTGAAAGAAACGAACCTTGAAGGACATGCTATTAATGTCGGCTTTTACAAGCTTGAATCTATCACTTTCTTCAAGCTGATCAAGTCTTTGCTGAAGCGTATCAAAGTTTGTAAAGTCGAAGAACAAGAGGTTGTCCTTGGGTGAAGCAGAAATATCCAGCCCATAAAGGTCAGTTTTTACGTTGTTCCAGAAATCATCGTCGAAGTCTTCATTCATTTCTTCGAAGGTATAAGTCTGACCAACACTGAAATTTACGGTTTCATAATCCTCTTTTTCCAATTCGGTTTTCTTGGCAAAGGCTGCGGTCAACATTTTCTGCGCAGCCATTTCGAGATTGTACATGTTAGGAGACTTGACAGTCTGCTTCTCAATCTCAACAAAGCATTTACGGAAATCATCATACTTTGCGTATTTGCAAAATACTCCTATAGGCTTCAAACCATACTTATTGATGAGTTCACGTGGAATCTTTGCAAACTTGCCGTCACGACAAGACAAACATACAAGATTGTCTTCTCTGTCATAGTCAACATTGATTTTCAGTCTCATTGATTCCAAATCAGCCCTGAGTTTATCTTGAATTCCACGAGGAGCAATCTTGACAGAGCAAATTATTTTTTCCTGACGTCCAATTTCCTCGTTGAACTTACGCTGTATCATCACATCGACACGCTTGAGTTCATCCTTTGTCAGTCGTGCAGAGCCATCATTTTCTATTTTAATAGTGCTTTCAAAGGCATCCTCATACTCTTCCATAAGGGTGGAGAATGCATCAGGAGTAGATGCTTCGGCATCTTCTACTGGAACAAACAACTTATAACGAGTAATATCGCCCTTTGCACCATAAACAGGTACAAGGTTGCACTTGCCATTACAATAGAATGGTTCCTGAAGCTTATCGACAATCACGCGCTGAGCTTCAATATACTTAGTCCAAAGCAGACGCTCATTCTCAATAATCGTAGCAGGGGCTATCTCCAGTTTGGCTACACGCTCCTTTAAGTTATAGAGTTCGCCGATTGCTGTAAAATCATTGAATTGTTCTTGCATCTCCAAGAACATAATCTTACAACGCTGCTCGATTGTGTACCTTGGATCAACATTAAGAGTCTCAGCAACAAAGCGGGACTTACACTCTTTGTTAACCTTTATTTCATAGCTGTTCGTTACATGCCATTCTACATAGAAATCGACCTTGCCATTACAGCCTTCGTCCGACACAGGGATAGAAATGATGTGCCGTCTGTCGTCTTTTTTTTGAAAAAAACATGGCATTTCCTTGCCAGCCAAGATTGCTTTCAGCCTATCGAAAGTTACAACCTTGGACTTCTTATCAAAGCTCTGGATGACGTAATCGCCATATCGGAGAACTAATGTTACGGAATCTTCACCGAAAATATCTTCTTCAAACATTTATTCTTGAATTGTTTAGATTATTTTTTGTATATGTGTTTAGTCTTCGCTAAATTAAAACGCAAACTGTGTTTATCTGAATAACGGGTGTCTTCTAAACCTAGTAGTTTGCAAAATAATGTGTTAATGGTGCAGTCTAAATTTCTATAACTATAGGGAGAGTTATTGTAAATATACTATACTAATATTTCTATCAAACATATTAAGTTGTACACGTACAATCTCATTGTCTTCTATCATCAGCACAATTCCGTAATTCTCAAACGATGCTGCTTCCAATGGTGCACCCATTGCCAATGCGCTTTCATCGTAACCATAGCCACGCAATTCAACGATGTTGCCATCCACATAAACTATCTTCATCCGTTTGGGAGCCATCTGCACATTGTTTTGCCACATAGGGTGTAAACCATCCATGTTGTACACAGACACCGTGTAACCCTCATCGCCTTGAATGTTTTTTTCAATCACAAAGCGACGATTACAACCATAATTATGTCCCGAAACATTCTGCCCATTTTGGAATCTAATGTGATCCGAAGAATCAAAACAGATGCTTCCTTGAGGCGGATTATTATTTCCTGCCAAGATATGTTTTAGCAATAATTCCATTATTATAATTGATTCAGGTTTCGTCCTCTCTTGCCAAGAGACGGATATTATAGCGCAAAGTTACGCAAAATAATGATTTTTAGGCTATAAAGCACTGAAAATCTTATATGTTACAGTGTATTTGTTTTGCGAGGAATATTAAATGTTTAGCGAATTTATCTGTATAAATAGGACAAAGCACCTCAATATCAATAAGATGAAGTAGCTTGTCTGTCTCTTGGCAAGCGTTGGACAGATTCACTAAACATTCAAGGCTTACAGCAAATCCAGTATTTTCTTATTGGCTTTATCCACTACGGAAGTATCAAGCGATGCAAGATAAATCTGCGTGGTGTTTTCCGAATCATGTCCCATGCCTTCACTGATGACAGCGATTGGCACATTACGGCTCTTGGCGATACTTGCCCACGAATGCCTACCGACATACATTGTCAAAGGTATCGGCAAATCCAACTGTTTCCCGATTTTCTTCAGCAAATGGTTCACACGGTGAAGTTCGTTGGCGTATTGTTTCCGATAGTCTTCATCCCGTACCGTAATGATAGGCAAGAGGTATTCCGTTTCGTTTTCCGGATATTTGTCAAGTATATCCTGCATACACCTTTCCCATTTGATGAACAGTTGTTGCCCCGTTTTACGTCTGCGGTAAGAAAGGATGCCGTTCTGCAAATCCTTCTTCCTCAGATAAGCCATGTCGATGAACGACATCCCCCTTGTGTAGAAACAGAACAGGAACATATCACGGGCAAAATCAAGGTTAGGTTTCAATGACAAGTCAAGCCCTTTGATGCGCTTGATGTCATTCAGTGAAATAGCTCGCTTCAAGGTCTTTTCCACTCCGGTATAAACAAACCTGAAAGGATGCCGTTGTTCGGTCAGTCCGTTTTCTACCGCACGGTTATAGACTGCTTTCAGAATGCGCATATAGAACGATATGGTATTGGGCGAATTCCCCCTGCCTTTCAAATAAGCCTCGTATTCCGCAAGCAAATCGGTGTTAAGTTGGTCAAATAAGACTTCGTGGTCATTCATGAAACCGCTGAAACTTTGGAGTGCTGCCGTATAGGTTTCCGAAGTACGTATCTTTCCCAAGCGTTTCAATCTGGCTATCTGCTGGCGGATATAATCGTTAAACGATTGCTCTTGCCTATTTTGAAAGCGCATGACTATATCATCCGCTACAAATGTGCCGGATTGTGATAACGTGTGTATAATCTTATTCAACCTGTCCTTATCCCATCTAATGCGGGAACTTATTGAAAGCAGATAGTTATTCCGTTCATCCATACTTGAAATAAGATGTAAGTTGACCGCTTCGGAATGGTAGTCCCATTCCGAAGCGAAAAGTTTATAGTCGGTATATATCTGCCTGACCACACGGTTATGAATCACCTGATAGTAGATTGTGCCCTCCTTGCTACCTATGGTGGATGGGCGAAACTTGACCTTTACCGATGCCATATCAATCGGATTTAGATTGCTCCCACTTAGCCTGCATTTCCCTTGAAAGCTCCACTATTTCCCGGCTCAGCTTCACAAAGTCGATGGTACATTTCTCCAGCTTGTAGAGCAACGCCATTGCTTTCTTCTCCGAGAAGTGGATGCGCAGTTCCTTGACGACCTGATTGTAGTTCGTGCCTATGCAGCGGAACTGGGCATGGAAGTCAGACAGCTTGGTGTAGTAGTCCAGCATCGTCTTGTCCACCTTCAGCACCTTGAACTTCTGTCCGAAGAAATGCGCCTTGAGAAAGACGGCTTTCGCATACACGTTCGATTCTTCGTACATCGTCAGGAACCTGTTCCATTCCACATCGTCGAAGCGCACCATCACGCAGTGCGTCTTCGGGTTCAACTTGGGATTTCTCCCGTACTTGCTCTTCTTTTTCATGCTTCTTATTCTTTCAATTTTATGGTTTATCCATTGTTTAATCTTTGATTAAGGAACCCCGAAATTATCCGACTGCGGAGGATAATTCTGCCCACGGCGGTGCAAGGATTTTCAGTTACTTAGAATTATTCGGGTAACTGAAAATATATCTTGCTGTGTCTTTGAGGACACAAAAATCCTCCGCTGTCGGATTGTTTTCCGAGTGTAATCACTAATTTTTGGTATCGGTTAAGCCGATGAAGTGTATTCACCAGCCTGACCGACTTTCCGTAATCCCGTCAGAGCTTGCGCCACTGCTCGATGTCATTCCGGTAGGTGTCGAGGTGCAAGCGGACGAGGTTCTCAATCAGCCCCGATGCGCTCATACCCTTTCCTCCGAGGATGCGGACAACCCTGTCCAGTTCGTCACGCACCGTCTCACTGACGAATACGGGCTTGTGGTTGACAATCTTGGGAACTTGGAGATAAGTGGTGCGGTATTCATCCAGCGACAGCCTGCGCTGCTTGCTGCTGACACGCTTTTGCGGCATTGCCGCTTCCTCGACCGCCACATCTGACGGTTCATCCGCCATGGCGGTCTCCGTTTCTTCCGTGACGGTTTTGCCGGGCTGTTCCGGTTCATCCGGCTCAAGACCGATACGCCTGTAGATGTCATTCATCGACTTGGGAGTGTAGGATTCCCTGCGTCCCATCTTTTCCACGATTTCACGAGCCTGCTGCTCTGTAATGCTTGGTTCTCTCTTCATTGTAAAAACAAATTAATTAAGTTATTAACTATGGTCTTGGTAAGCACCTCGACCGATTATCGGGAGCAAAGTAAGATGCTTCAGTGCAGTCAGTCAAGTACTTGGGCTCTGTTCGGCAATTTTGTGCGTTTTTGCTTTATGGCGACAGACAAAGCGGTGCGGACTTCACCGTTTTGCCGAATGTGAATAACCGAAAGGGCAAAGGCTCAGTCATGGGCAATTCTAAATTAAGCCCTTATTTGAGTTTCGATTTCCCCTCTAAAAAACGAAATTAAGGTGATTGCGATAATCTATACCCCGGACAACCGTTACCACACCAACGCAACATGCTGCCAATTTTAGAAAATCCATTGTCGGATAACGCATTATGTATTCCTTTGCGGCAAAAGGAACAATAACAACTAAAAGAAAGACAATATGGAAATCGTATCAATCGAAAGAAAGACCTTCGAGGCGATGGTCGCCAAGTTCGATCGCTTCGTCAGCCGCATGGATGCCATCTGCCATAGGCATGGAGAAAAGAAAATGAGCGAGTGGATGGACAATCAGGACGTGTGCCGGATGCTCAACATCAGTCCACGCACGTTGCAGACGCTTCGAGACAACGGCACGTTGGCATATAGCCAAATCAACCACAAGACTTATTACCGTCCTGAAGACGTGCAGCGTATCGTTTCCATCGTGGAGGACAAGCGAAAGGAAGCGAAGTTCAAAGGCAGGACTATATAAACCGAGTATAGTACATCACTGATAATACCCACTAAAATCCAAAACGTATGAATGAACTGATTAACAAGGACAACGAGTGGATAATCCACTTCATGGGCAGCCTCGACCGTCTGCTGGACAATGTAGAACATCTGACCACCAACTACCGCCCGACACTGGACGGGGAACGTTTCTTCACCGACAAGGAGGTGTCTGCACGGTTGAAGGTAAGCCGCCGGACACTTCAGGACTATCGCAACGAGGGACGTATTGCCTACATCCAGTTGGGTGGTAAAATCCTCTACCGTGAATCCGACATCGAAAGGATGCTGGCAGACAACTACCGCTCCGCCTACCGACTGAAAGCACCCTGATTTTCTTGAAGGAGCGCAGTTTGCCGTCTGCCTTATGTTTGCGGCAGCAATGGCATACCGAAAAAAAAGAAAAAGGAACGGCTTACGGATGAAGCATCAATGTTTAGCATCGTCCGTAAGCCGTTTCCTCTATTTTTTCTGATTTCCCGTCAGTCGCTTGTTTCCGTTGCCGGATGCCCCAAATGCGTGTGGCAGGCAGTGACAAGGTTTTCGGGCTGAATACGCTCAACCCCGTTTGAGGAAGATTCTGTCCGAAACGGCTCCGCCGCCCGACCTTGCCGATGCCGTCAGAGCCACACGCCACCTTTGCATCCGTGCATCGGGAACAGGCGGCTGACGGGATGAACATCAGCTATACCATAGGTTACTGCCCTTGCCACAAGAGAAGAACAATGTTATCGGAGTCCCTTTCTTGGTGGAGCAGATTTCACTTATTATAAACCGTCTGAACAGGATACTTTCTCTACTGCATATCCTGAATGCAATGGCTATAATCATTTCAATGCTGTAAACGTCATAACTGATACCATCGGGTTGCCTGATATATCGCATTGTATCGGCTTCATTCAACTCCTTGTTCTTGTAGATTGCCCGTATCGCCTTGCGGATGTCGTAAGAGAATACCCCGAACAGGTCGGCAATCTCAAATTGGGTCATCCATACAGGTACGGTCGGTATGGTGACTGCGCCCGTTTCACTGATTGTTATTATTCCTCTGTTCATAATTTCCTTATTTTATGATGATTATTTACTGTTTCTTATTTTCGCCAGCCGATATTTTCTTTCTTCGTTCCATCAGCTTATCCATATCTTCCGAAATCTTATCATCGGTTATCCGTGCATATCCCTGTGTCGTCCTGATATTGGAATGTCCCATCATCTTGGCGATACTCTCAATCGGAATGTCCGCAGAAATCAGGAATGTTCCGAAGCTGTGCCGACTTTGATGATAGGTCAAGTTTTCCTCTTTCCCTATGGTTACTCCCAACTCGTGAACCTCAAACCATAGGGCATCACGGTTGGGTAGAGGAAACACGGGATTCTCATCGTCAGTTGTGTTATACAACGATAATATCTGCTCCGCTATGGGATGCAATGGAATGAACGCCTCCACCTTTGTCTTTTTGCGGTTGATGCGGATATATCGTCTGCCATCTGCATTCGCTCCGATATGGTGGGGATGAAGAAGTTTGATGTCCACATACGCCAGTCCCGTCAGGGTCGAGAAGATGAAGGCCCGTCTCGCCAGCTCCATCCGCTTGTCGTACATCGGGGTGGAAAGTATCTTCCTGAACTCCTCGCGGCTGATATACCTGTGCCTTGCCTCCGGCTTTGTCTCATACTCCAAGTCCTCGCAGGGATTTACACGGAGAATTTCCTTATCGACCGCAAGGTACAACAGCCTGTTCAGCCAACGCAGGCAATGGTTGGTCTGTGAAACCCCGAAGTTCTTGCATTTCTTCAAGTGGGCTTTGTAGGACTTGCCGAAATCCTCCGTCACTTCTTCAAGAAGTATATCCTTTTTCCCGATTGACACTATAAAGTCCGTCAGGTACTTTTGGTAATACATTGAAGCCCGGTAGGAAGAAGTGGAGTCAATCTCTTCGGAATGCTTCTTCAACCGATCCCGTTCCCATTCACCCATCTGTAGAAGGGTAGTCGGATGGATATTATTCAAGGATATATGGTTCTTCAACATCTCGGCACTGACCACGCCTTGCGATTTCAGTATCTCGGCATAGGCTTCTTCCGTCAGACGCAGGTATTCCCGCAAGCGGTTGTTCTCCCTGATGGTCTTTATCTCGTTCTTTCTGCCGTTCCAATCTTCGGGGCGGCAATAGATACCGGTGCTTATGGCGGTCTGCTTGCCGTCAATGGTTATACGGCAGAGTACGGCGGTCGTGCCGTCAGCCCTTACCTTGCCGCGGTTGATGTATGGTAATAATGAAAATGTGCTTCGCATATCGTTTGGGTATTTATAAAATCAGTTTGAAATCTTGGGTCGCTTCTATGAACTTGTCCATGTCCTCGAACAGTTTTTTCGGACTGACACGGGCATATACCTGAGTGGTGGAAATGTCGGAGTGCCCCAGCATCCGGCTGATGGTCTCAATCGGCACGCCTGCTTCGAGCGTAATCAACGAGGCGAAACTGTGCCTTGCCTGATGATAGCACAAGTCGTCCTTGATGCCCGCCAGTGCCGCCAACGCTTTCATGTGTCTTCGGAGATTTGACCAGTGCAGTAAAGGGAACAGTGTGTTCCTGTCCTCACTGTGATACTTCTCAATCAGCGCAATCGCTTCGGGTAACAGTTTCACGCTGGCACGGAGTTCGTTTTTCTTTCTTCGATACTTCAACCACAAAGCCCCGTCCTCATCAGCATATAGATTCTCATGGGTAATCGAGACAACATCCGCATAACAGACCCCGGTATAACACCCGAAGAGAAACATATCCCTTGCCAGCATGTGGGATTTGCGATAAGCAGGTATTTCCACATCCCGGATTCTCTCAAACGATTCACGGCTCAATGCCCGTGGTGTCGTTTCAGTCTTCTTCGGCAAGGTAAAATGCCGGAAGTGGCTTCTGTCGGCATGCCCCTCCTTATAAGCCAGACGGCATATCTTCTTCAAAATGGCAAGATGATGGCGGACGGTGTCTATCGCATATCCCTTGTTCTCCATAGCGAATGCCTGATAGTCGTGGATGAACTGTTCCGTAAGTTGCCCGAATGCCAAATCCTTGACCTTGTACTGATGCTCGATGAACTCTCCGAGTGTCAGACGCATATAGTGATAACCGGGATAAGTCCCTTTCGCACGGTCAATACCGATACGGGCTTTGAGGTCGTCACAGACAACATCCGTCATTCGCATGAGTGTCATCTGCGTTTCCATGCTGCCTTGAAAATGATTCTTCACATCGGTGGCATCAAAATCCACTTTACGGCTCACAAGGCTGTCGAAAGCACTGTTCACCGCCAACAGCAGTTTCTCAATCTTGGCATTGGTTTCCACCGCCTCCTTGTTCTTACCGTTCAGGCGGCTTTCACGTGGATTCCACAGTTCGGGAGTGCAGGACAGCTTGCAGCCGAACTGCGCCATCGTGCGGTTCACGGTAATGCGTCCCATGATGGGAGCCTTGCCCGATTTGTCAAGTCCGCTCTTTTTGAGGTAGAGCAGCACCTTGAATTTTTCTACTTTCATACGCTTATATTCTTAAGTGCAAATTTACTTGCCATATAAGCGTCCCTTGATACGCAAAACACTGTGTATGAGTGCAAACAAAACGGTGAGGATTTCTTTTCATTACTTGCCGTTACCTGTTCCCGTTTCGGTAACCGCCCGGCTAACGGTTTGGTAACTGAACAACCTCAATATTCCGTTGTCGTTTGCATTTTCTCAACTTTGCAAAATACTGAAATATCGCTTATTCCTAACGGGTTACGTTTACTCTTTACCTGTTCGCTTTTGCTTGCTTTGCCGTGTATATTCCATCGCATACGACATACCCATGCCACAATGATGATTACTCTCGGTGCCGATCTTTATACGGTATCTAAACTCTTGGGACATACCAATATTCAAACAACTCAGATTTATGCCAAGATAGTGGATGAAAGTAAAGAGAAGGCTATCGATTTAATTCCGGATATAACTTGAGAGGATGATGTACAGCAAGGTTAGATAGTTGCTAAAAAACGAATCTCAAAAAGATACAGGAGGCTAAGAAAATACTACAAAAGAATTTTCGTTTTGTAATGTGTTGAAAATGAATATTCTATATATTAATATCCTGCATTTACAAAGTTAACTTTAAACCTGTGTTAAAGTTAACTTTGTAAATGCAGGATATTAACTTCGTAGATGTATCAAGTTAACTTCGTAAATCGAGAAATATGATTATCTCTTTGGATGATTAACATTGTTAATGCGATAATTTCAATCTTTGTGTTATTATATATAAGAAATACATTATTATATGTATTGATGTTTTTTATCTATTTTTTATTTGGGTGGTTAATAAATATATATTTGGTTAGATTAGCTACTGCCTGATTTTACCGGAATTTAGTAAATTTGTAATATAGTAGATATACTATTGAAAATTTGATCTTACTATATAATACGATTTGATTTTATTAATTTGTTAGCCTTATAACTCTCTCTATTAGTGATTCTAAAATAGGAGGTGGATATTATTTAAGATTACAAGTGGGTTTTTTGGTCCATTTTTAAGCAAACAGGTATTTGGATGAAAAAAAACTGATACAAATGTGCGAAAAAACATGTAAAACTCTTTGGTATTATTAAAATTGTGTCTATTTTTGCACCATATTTTGCATCCATAAATTTAGATGCTTAAGTTATAAAGCAAACAAATGAATCACAAAGGCCCTTACATGAGGAAAAACATAACAATTGGCACTACTTTGCGCAGAATTTCACTCATATTATTCTGTTTACTTCCTTTGAAGGGGATTTGTCAAACAGGAGAGGCCACTGTTGACGCACTTGTTAAGATGGGATTTGAAAATGTAGGGTGGACAGAAGATACTGAAGAACGGGTTTTTGTGATACAGAACTCAGCCTATCGCCTTGAGGGAGTTGGAATAGGTAAAGCGGTTGATTTGATCCAGAAGATGGGTTTACCCGAAAATAAGCCATGTAGGTTAATAGTTTTGGACAATAATGTTCCTCAGATATCCCTCTATTATCAGCCGATGAAAGGAGATAGTATTGCTGAAGTCAGTCGGGCTGATTGGAGTGTAAGTTATGATTTGGGAGAAGGATGGAAACAAGCGAGACGGATTAAGAAGCAAAATAGCTCTTTGTTTAAAGTAGATATAGTGGTGTATCCGGAGTTGTTGTTTAGAAACTATATTTTATCTAAGGTCTATGAAATAGTGGTTAATGTTTCTCCTGCCATAGAAGTTTCTTTGTGGAAAGGAATGAAACTGACTGGACAAGTAATTTTTCCTATCTATAATGATTATGGACAAAGGTATAAGCAAATCCGCCCAGGTTTTGTGACTTTGTCGCAGACAGTACGTTTACCACAGCGTACATTCCTGACTGCTTCGGTCGGTTTTTTTAATAAATTTCGTTGGGGAGGAGATTTGAAAGCAAAGCACTTCTTTAAAGATGAGCGCTTTTCGGTAGATGCACGTATCGGATATACCGGAAGAGGATACTTTGAAGATTGGGCTTTTTATCATGGAACCAAATGGAACTTGACAGGTTCTATTGGGGCGAATTTCTATTGGCCAAAGTATAATACGCAGTTTAGTTTAAAGGGGGAAAGATATTTAGAAGGAGAGTATGGTGCACGTTTTGATATGATTCGTCATTTTCGATACGCTTCTATTGGCTTTTATGGAATGAAGGTGCAACATGCGGGTAACAAAGGGCTGAATGGCGGCTTCTTGTTCCAGATAGCATTGCCTCCGTATAAATATAAGAGAAAGGGTTATATCCCAAGAGTGATACCCAATAATTTCGGATTCCAATATAATGCGGGTAATGAGCGTATATATGGTAAAGGATATAGTCCTCAGGCAAGTGATAACGTGATGGAAAATAATAGTTTTAATCCATATTTTATAAAATCAGAATTATTAAATTTTTAATTTTATTGAGATGAAAATGAAAAGTAAATTTTTCGGTAATGGCGCTAAGTTAGCGTTAGCCGTTTTGGCAGTTTGCGGTACACTGTTTACAAGCTGCTATGAGAAAGCAGAAGTTGATGAAGCAACAAAGCCAGCCCCTGCAAAGTATTATATTGCCGGTACTATTACTGACGCAACTACAGGTCAGGTATTGACTACTGCTACAGTTACATTGGGTGGTGAATCTGTCGGAGCTACATTCAACAAAGAAGTTTCTTATAAGGCAGAAGGATATAGCCTGGAAGTTTCTGCAACAGGTTATTATACTGTATCAAAACAAGTATACTTGAATCAGGTTAGTGATGGCCAGACAAGTGTTGCAACTGTAGATGTTGCTTTGGTTTCTGTTGAGGCTACAACTATTCCTCCGGTAGTTCCTCCGACTGATCCTAAGACTGATGTAGCTGAATCTGAAGCTAAAGCACTGGAAGCTAAAGCTGCCGAAGAAGCTAAACCTTCTACTGAAACAATTAAGAACATGTGGGATGGTGCAACAGCTACAGCTGACGAAAAGGCTAGCCTGGAAACTACTAAAGAATTGACTGGTAATGTTACTACCGGTACTACTACTGCTGAAGCTCAAGCTGATGGCTCAATCCTGGTTACTACTCCGTTTGAATTTGCAAACTCTGTTAAGGATGCTGCTATTTTGGTTCCTTATTTCTATAATGAAGGTTGCGAACTTATCGGTGATGTGAAAGAAGTTGCTGCTCCTGTAACAAGAGCTGAAGGTACTGTTTCTGCTGATATTCAGGCTGCTTTCATTGCAAATGCTGCTAAAGCTTTGAATAAGAATGCCGGATTCGTACAGAAGATCGGTTATGCTAAAATCAGCGTATTGAGCGGTTATGGTATTATCGGCTATAGAGTTCAGGGACAATTGGTTTCTAAGAAACTGACATTCTTGATCTCTGGCAAATATTATGAAGGTATCGTTTCTTATCAGAAGGGCGTAATGATCTATCCTAACTATTACAGCCACGATACTCACGATTCTCATGATTCTCACGGTTTCAACCCGAATGCCGGTGGTGGATCTAACGACTAATCAGAGTAAAGTAATTGTTGAGAATTGAAAAGTACGAGTTGAACCGAAAGTATAGAAATTGCAGATAATGATGAAAAAGATACTTCTTATAGGCTTGTTCCTTTGCTGTCATTTGGCACTTTCGGCTCAGTTGACGTACGGAACTACCGGTCTGCTTCATGCCCCGTCAGCAGAGATGCAACGGGATAAGACGGTAATGATCGGTGGAAATTTTTTAAATAAGGAGATAACTCCTCCTACATGGGATTACCATACGTATAATTACTTTTTGAACGTAACTATCTTTCCCTGGCTGGAAATAGCTTATACATGTACGTTGTTTCAGTCGCAGACGATAGGGATTGATTGGAAGGTCGGAAAGAAGAAGTTTACGAATCAGGACAGGTATTTTTCTGCCCGTTTGCGAGTTTTGAAAGAAGGACAATTGTGGAAGTACATGCCGGCTGTTGTAGTGGGAACTTCGGATCCCTATACCGAGTCTGGCGATGGCCAAGTAGGTTCTGCTGATGGTAATGGCTATTTCTGCCGTTTTTATGTCGCAGCCACCAAGCATATCCCGATTGGAAAGGAGAAGATAGGTGTACATCTGTCATATCTGTACAATCGAAGAGTGGATTACCACTTGAATGGATTAGCCGGAGGTCTTACTTACGCTCCATCTTTTGCCCCCGATCTGACAGTAATCGCGGAATATGATGCGAAAGACTTTGCGTTTGGTGCTACCTATTTGCTTTTCAACCATTTGCATGCGCAGGTAGAATTGCAAAGAATGAAGTATTTTACCGGCGGACTTACTTATAAAATCTATTTGAAGTAAGCGAGTGGGTCGGAGCAAATAAGAAACTAAAAGAGTTGAAAATATTTAAAAACAAAAAACAATGAAAAGTAAATTAGTAATATTATCTTTATTGTTGGCCGGTGCTACTGCAGCTACTGCTCAGACTAAAGAGACGTTCTACAGCGAAAGCTTCAAGGACAATATCTTTGTGAGTGTAGGTGTTGGCGCTCAGGGTTGTGTAAACCCGGACAACTTTGATTATGGCTTTGGTAAAGCCATAACTCCGCTGATCAATGTGTCAGTTGGTAAACTGTTCAATCCGGTTTGGGGTATCCGTGGTCAGGTAGCCGGTGCATGGACTACTTTGTATTCTAACTATGGACAGCCTGCCGATACTTATATTAAGAGCAAGAATAAACATTACTTCACTATGCGTGCAGACGGTATGTTTAACTTGTCCAATGCTATTGGCGGTTACAACCCGGATCGTTTGTTCACCGTTTCTGTTTTTGCTGGTCCCGGTTTGACGTTTGCCAAAGCTTATGGCGATCAGGATAAAGTAAATGCGTTGATTAACGGTTCTGTTGGTTTGGCTGGACAGTTCAATATCAACAAATACTTGGATATCAACATTGAAGCAAGAGGAGAAGTTTCTCCGTCTCCGTTTGGTAATATCAGCTCTGCCCATACCGACGGTGCTGTTTCTCTGACTGCCGGTGTGACTTACACTTTCGGTGGCAAGAGATTTGTTTCTTGTGGCTCTCAGGTAGATCAGAACGCTATCAACGAAGAGTTGAATCGTTACAGAAGCGAGTTGGCTAAAGCTCAGTCTGACCTGGCTGATGCTAAGAACGCACTGGCTAACGTGAAACCTGTAACCAAAGAAGTGGTGAAGGAAATCGAAGTAGCCGGACCTCGCGCTATCTTCTTCCAGATTGGTAAATCTAAGATCGATGACTATGGTATGGTTAACATCCAGCTGGCTGCCAAGATCTTGAAGGCTAATCCGGATAAGAAATACAAGGTGGCAGGTTATGCAGATAAGGCTACCGGTAGCGCTAAGTGGAACCAGAAACTGTCTGAAGCTCGTGCACAGGCTGTTTATGATGCACTTATCAAAGAAGGTGTAAGCAAGGATCAGCTTGAACTCGTCGGCTTCGGTGGTACTGCCAATATGTTTGGCAAGAACTTCCTGAACCGCGTTGTGATTCTGGAATAATACAACTTTATAAGGACGATAGTCCGATAAATTTTAGAAAGGGTATCCGTTGTTCGGATACCCTTTTTGTTGCTTAAATAGGCGATAATCCAAATTTTAATCGTATTTTTGCAATCCAAATATGAGTAGAATAGTAGCAATAGATTACGGACGGAAACGTACAGGGATAGCTGTGAGTGATACGATGCAGATCATCGCTAACGGTTTGACAACTGTGCCTACACACGAGCTTCTGGATTTCATTACTAATTATGTGAAACAGGAATCGGTGGAACGTATTATTATAGGTCTGCCCAAGCAGATGAATAATGAGGTCTCTGAGAATATGAAGAATATAGAGCCTTTTGTGCGTTCGCTAAAAAAACGTTTGCCCGATATGCCTGTGGAGTATGTAGATGAACGTTTCACTTCTGTCCTCGCACATCGCACGATGCTTGAAGCCGGACTGAAGAAAAAAGACAGGCAAAACAAGGCATTGGTTGATGAGATTAGTGCAACTATTATTTTGCAATCTTATTTGGAAACTAAGCGTTTGTAAAAAGAGAGAATAATTAAAAAGAATAATTTTAAGATATGATTTTACCTATTTATGTATATGGTCAACCGGTTCTCAGACAGGTAGCGGAAGATATAACTGTGGACTATCCAAATCTGAAGGAACTGATTGAAAATATGTTTGAAACGATGGATCATGCTGACGGGGTAGGACTTGCCGCTCCTCAGATTGGTCTGCCTATTCGTGTCGTTGTTATTAATCTGGATGTGCTTTCTGAGGATTATCCCGAATATAAAGATTTTCGCAAGGCTTATATAAATGCTCATATTGATGTGGTAGAGGGTGAGGAAGTATCTATGGAGGAAGGTTGCCTCAGTTTGCCGGGTATTCACGAGTCTGTGAAGAGAGGCAGCAAGATACACGTAAGATATATGGATGAGAATTTTGTAGAACATAATGAGGTGGTAGAAGGATTTCTGGCGCGGGTTATGCAACACGAGTTTGACCATTTGGATGGAAAAATGTTCATAGACCATATCTCTCCTCTGCGTAAGCAAATGATAAAAGGAAAATTGAACACGATGCTGAAAGGTAAAGCGCGCAGTTCTTATAAAATGAAGCAGGTGAAGTGATATGCCTGACTCTTTGAAACATTTGAAATAAAAGTAACGGATAAAGTTGATCGTATCGATCTGTTTTACCCGTTACTTTTTTAGGAAATATCCTGAGTATCTGTCCTGCTCGGAAGTGTTATGGTTGTTTTAAATATACTATCATCATTACCGGGTTATCGTCTTCATTCAATCCTTTTAATGGTTCGATTTGGAGGATGGAAGGAGTCTTTTCAGCCTTTTCAAGAATCTCTGCCGCATCCCACATACACAACAGTGTATGCTCGTCAAGTGCCGTTACCGGGCGGAAAGGTAAGCCGGGAGTTAAGTCATTTTTTATATATCCGTTGGCTACCTTAAAACAGCTTCTGCCTTTTTTGTCATAGATTGCCAATTGATTTTCACGTGCTTTCTCTCCTGTCCAGTTTGAATAGGGCATGAATACGTATGAATCGGTTTCTATCGTATTATATTGAAGGTAGGGTGCCGCTAATTCCTGAAAGCGTTTTCCATCTCCGTTCAGATACTCAAATCTGCATTCCATCGGTAATGCGTATTTGCCCATTTGAAATATGTATCGGGGTTCTAAAGAATCCGGAGTGATAGTAAACAGGGTATCGTTGTAATACTCTTTATAACAAGTGTTGTTTTTGTAGTGGAACATATAGCGATCTTCATCGCTGCTCATCATCCAGGAGTATGAGCTGTTCAGTTCGAATAGATCCCAACGATTGAAAATTTTCAGTGTATCACCCTTTAAGTCGGAGAGGTAAATGCGCTCTTTACGCCTTCCGTTATTGTTGCGGATAAACGTTGCGGCAATCGTATCCTGGGTACGCAGCATGGCAAAGTCACCTGCTTCCATGCTGGGAGTTTTCATTGCTCGAATGAATTTTCCTGTTTCTATGGAATAGATATTGATTTTAGCTGAAGTTGTCAGCATATAGACCAAGCCTTTTTCTTCGTCTACATCTATCTGCATAATCCAGTTAAATTCACCCGGTCCATTCCCTTTACGTCCGATTGTACGTACGAATTTACCGTCTCTTGTATATTGAAATAATTTTTCAATCCAAGGCAGGAAGAAATAATCTTTTGTTTGTAGGATGTTGGTGGTCCGTAACCTTTTCATCAGGCATTTATTGTTCGTTTCCAACGGGATGTACCGAATCGAATCGGCGATCTCACTCAATAGTATCTCTTGTTCTGTTTCGATGCCTGTTTCAAAAGGTACAATTTGTGGAAATTCGGGTTTAACGATTTGGACTGCGGTGTCAGACAACTGTCCGCTGTTCTTTTTTCCTCCGCAAGATAGTAGCAGAAAGGGTAGCAGTAAAAGAAGTGATTTTTGTCTCATGTTGATTATAATTAGGTGTATAAAAGGTATAATTCGCAATTAGTCTTTTTTATTCAGTGTTTTCCATCTTCGTATGATCTGATTCGTTTCTCAATTTATGTCTATGTTACAAACGTACGTAATAATCGTAATTAAATAAGGAATAGGTCGTTAATTCATGTTAAGGATGGTTGGGAGGTGCTGAATTTTTTTATCAAACGGACTTATAAAAAAATCAAAAAATATAAAAAGTTGCCCGTAATACCGGTTTAATAGATGAAAAGCATTACTTTTGCTCTACTTAAAAAGTAATCAAAAGCCGATGATTAAAAAGATATTAGCAGCATTATTGTTGTTTCCTACATTTGCATATGCTCAGATAAACACAGACAGGGTGATGATGATTGCCCGAAACGCGTTATACTTTGAGGACTATGTCCTTTCCATTCAGTATTTTAATCAGGTGATTAATGCGAAACCCTATTTGTATGAACCCTATTTTTTCAGGGGACTTGCCAAAATCAATCTGGATGATTACCAGGGGGCTGAAGCCGACTGCGATGCGGCTATCGACAGAAATCCTTTTGTAGTGGGGGCTTATCAGATTCGTGGGTTGGCAAGAATTAAGCAGAATAAATACGATGGTGCAATTGAGGATTATAAAAAAGCGCTCCACTTTGATCCGGAGAATATTACTCTTTGGCACAATCTGACCTTATGCCATATACAAAAAGAGGATTACAAAGCTGCTGAAGATGATTTAGGCAAATTGCTTGCAGTCGCTCCGAAGTATACAAGGGCTTATCTGATGCGTGGAGAAGTCGCTTTGAAACAGCAGGATACGTTGCGTGCCCTGAATGACTTTAATACGGCCATTGAGATGGATAAATATGATCCTGATGCCTGGGCTTCCCGGGCCATCGTCAGGTTGCAGCAAGGGAAGTATGCCGAGGCTGAATCGGATTTAAATCACGCGACACATTTGAATGCTAAAAATGCCGGAAACTATATTAACCGTGCTTTGGCACGCTTCCACCAGAACAATCTGCGCGGTGCTATGAGTGACTATGACCTGGCTCTCGATATTGATCCGAACAACTTTATCGGACACTATAACCGGGGCTTGCTCCGGGCGCAGGTAGGGGACGACAACCGTGCTATCGAGGACTTTGATTTTGTACTTCAGATTGAACCGGACAATATGATGGCTACATTTAATCGCGGATTGCTTCGTGCCCAGACAGGTGACTACCGGGGCGCCATCAAGGATTATACAAAAGTGATCGATGTATATCCAAACTTCCTGGCAGGGTATTATCAGCGTGCCGAGGCACGGAGAAAGATTGGCGACCGCAAAGGTGCTGAAATGGATGAATTTAAAGTTATGAAAGCGCAACTCGATAAACAGAATGGCGTAAGCAATGCTGATAAATCGGTGGCAGACAATAAAAACGGTAATAACAAAGACGAGAATAAAACTCGTAAAAAGTCTGATAAGGATATGAATAATTATCGGAAAATCGTTATTGCAGATAATTCTGAGGTGGAACAAAAATATAAGAGTGACATTCGGGGCCGGGTACAGGATCGTAATGTGAATATTAAAATGGAACCGATGTACGCTCTCACTTACTACGAAAAGATGAGTGATGTGAAGCGGGCCGTGCATTATTATAAATACATTGATGATTTAAATCGTGCCGGTGTTTTACCCAAACGTCTGTATATCACTAATATGGAATCGCCACTTACCGAAGAACAGGTAAAGTTCCATTTTGCACTGATCGATACACATACATCGGCTATTGTTGAAAATCCCAAAGATGCGCGCACACGGTTTTCTCGTGCTCTCGACTTTTATCTGGTGCAGGACTTTGCCAGCTCTATTGAGGACTTGACTCAAGCCATTTTATTGGATGACAGTTTCTTCCCCGCTTATTTTATGCGTTCTTTGGTGCGTTGCAAGCAATTGGAATATCAAAAAGCGGAAGAAGCTAATGCCGCTTCGGCAACACCGGCCACATTGCCGGGTATTTCCGCTCCGCAAAAATCGGAGGTCAGTGCATTGGATTACGACATTGTGAAAAGTGACTTGGATCATGTGATCACTTTGGCTCCTGATTTTGTTTATGCTTATTATAATCGGGCAAATGTGTTGGCTATGCTGAAAGATTATCGTGCGGCGATTGCCGACTATGATAAAGCTATTGAATTGAACAAGGAGTTTGCGGAAGCTTATTTTAATCGTGGATTGACACATATTTTCTTGGGTAACAATAAAAACGGAATAGCTGACTTAAGTAAGGCCGGAGAGTTAGGTATTGTTTCGGCATATAATATCCTGAAACGATTTACAGAGGTGCCGGAATAACATTTTTTAGACAAAAAATAGTAAACTCAAAAAGAAATCCTTATTTTTGCGTGCAATAACGAAAAATATAACATAACATTATGATAAAAATAACATTTCCTGATGGCTCTGTTCGTGAGTATAACGAAGGAGTAAACGGACTGCAAATTGCAGAAAGTATCAGTTCGCGTTTGGCGCAAGACGTACTGGCGTGCGGAGTGAACGGTGAGATTTATGATTTAGGACGTCCCATCAATGAAGATGCTTCGGTAGTACTCTATAAGTGGGAAGATGAACAGGGAAAGCATGCTTTCTGGCACACGAGTGCCCACTTGCTGGCTGAAGCTTTACAGGAACTGTATCCGGGCATTCAGTTTGGTATCGGTCCGGCTATTGAAAACGGTTTCTACTATGATGTTGATCCGGGAGAGGCTGTCATCAAAGAGGCTGATCTGCCTGCCATTGAAGCGAAGATGGCTGAGTTGGTTGCAAAGAAAGAGGCTGTCGTGCGTCGGGATATTGCAAAAGGCGATGCTTTAAAGATGTTTGGCGACCGTGGAGAAACATATAAATGTGAGCTGATTTCCGAATTGGAAGACGGACATATAACTACATATACACAAGGTGATTTTACGGATCTTTGCCGTGGTCCTCACTTGATGACAACCGCTCCTATTAAGGCGATAAAGCTGACTTCTGTGGCAGGAGCTTACTGGCGTGGCCATGAAGATCGTAAGATGTTGACCCGTATATATGGTATCACTTTCCCGAAAAAGAAGATGCTGGATGAGTATCTGGCTTTAATGGAAGAAGCTAAAAAACGCGACCATCGTAAAATTGGTAAGGAGATGCAGTTGTTCATGTTCTCTGATACGGTGGGTAAAGGATTGCCTATGTGGTTGCCGAAAGGTACTGCTTTGCGTTTGCGCTTACAGGACTTCTTGCGCCGTATACAGACTCGTTATGACTATCAGGAGGTGATTACTCCGCCTATCGGTAACAAGCTGCTGTATGTGACTTCGGGACATTATGCGAAATATGGTAAAGATGCATTCCAGCCCATTCATACACCGGAAGAGGGTGAAGAATACTTCCTGAAGCCGATGAACTGTCCTCATCATTGTGAAATTTATAAGAATTTCCCGCGTTCGTATAAGGATTTGCCTTTACGTATTGCCGAATTCGGAACTGTTTGTCGGTACGAGCAGAGTGGTGAGCTTCACGGGTTGACTCGTGTGCGTAGTTTTACTCAGGATGATGCACATATTTTCTGTCGTCCGGATCAGGTGAAGGGAGAATTCCTCCGTGTAATGGACATTATTTCGATTGTGTTCCGTTCTATGGATTTCGATAACTTCGAAGCACAGATTTCTTTACGCGATAAAGTGAATCGTGAAAAATATATCGGTAGTGATGAAAACTGGGAAAAAGCAGAGCAGGCCATTATTGAAGCATGTGAGGAAAAAGGATTGAAGGCAAAGATAGAATATGGTGAAGCTGCTTTCTATGGCCCTAAATTGGATTTTATGGTGAAAGATGCCATCGGTCGCCGCTGGCAGTTAGGTACTATCCAGGGTGACTATAATTTGCCGGAGCGCTTCGAACTGGAATATATGGGATCGGATAATCAGAAACACCGTCCGGTAATGATTCACCGTGCTCCGTTTGGATCTATGGAACGCTTTGTCGCTGTATTGATTGAGCATACTGCCGGTAAATTCCCGTTGTGGTTGACTCCGGAACAGGTAGTTATTCTCCCGATTAGTGAAAAATTCAACGAATATGCAGAGAAAGTGAAAACTTATCTGAAGATGAAGGAAATTCGTGCTATTGTAGATGATCGTAATGAAAAAATCGGGCGTAAGATACGCGACAATGAGATGAAACGTATTCCGTATATGCTGATTGTCGGTGAGAAAGAAGCCGAAAATGGGGAAGTTTCTGTTCGTCGACAGGGCGAAGGGGACAAAGGAACCATGAAATTTGAAGAATTTGGTGAAATTTTGAACGAAGAAGTTCAGAATATGATAAATAAATGGTAACTTTGCGCCCAATTGTAAAAGCACAGCATTTTGGTAATGTTCTAAAGACAGCTTTTACTTTAATACATAATTAAATTTGGTAGACAATAAAAAACAAACTGGAAGTAAACGTTATTTAATGAAGAATGACAGCATGAAATCGCAATACCGGATCAATGAACAGATCCGTGCGAAAGAAGTCCGCATTGTAGGTGATGATGTAGAACCTAAAGTATATCCCATTTTTCAGGCTTTAAAATTGGCTGAAGAAAAAGAACTGGATCTCGTGGAGATTTCTCCCAATGCCCAACCACCTGTTTGTCGTATTATTGACTACTCTAAGTTTCTGTATCAGTTAAAGAAGCGTCAAAAAGAACAAAAGGCTAAGCAGGTAAAAGTAAACGTAAAAGAGATACGTTTTGGTCCGCAAACAGATGACCATGACTATAACTTTAAGTTGAAACATGCCAAAGGATTTTTGGAAGATGGTGACAAGGTGAAAGCTTATGTTTTCTTTAAAGGTCGTTCCATTCTTTTTAAAGAACAGGGTGAGGTGCTTTTGTTACGCTTTGCCAATGATCTGGAAGATTATGCAAAAGTAGACCAGTTGCCGGTGTTGGAAGGCAAACGTATGACCATTCAACTTTCTCCGAAAAAGAAAGAAAGTGCAACGAAAAAGCCTGCAACTCCCAAACCAGCTACTCCGGCTGCAGTAAAAGCTGAAAAACCGGCTGGAGATAATGAAGAGTAAGAAAAATGCGTAACGCGCAGGTATAGTGCGTTGCCATATCATTTAATAATTTAAAAACAATTAAGATGCCAAAGGCGATAAATTTCTCGCTACTGTTGCTGAT
>OGGE01000513.1_pt1 | contig 31529 bp, 29 predicted proteins | sample 1571121 | NCBI WGS metagenome assembly OGGE01 (sample SAMEA2581959, study PRJEB24529) | metagenome | biome: Human gut stool | place: China | collected 2011
GGGGGGAATCGAAATTTTGCTCCAGAACTCCAAAACCGGGCAGTTCCACGCGGTTCCGAGTAGCTGCATAAAGCAAATACAGGACTGCCTCACAGTAATGTGGAGCAGTCCTGTTTGGTTACAGAGAAGGATCCGGGTCGTTTTCTTGCAGAATCCGTGATTCTATGCTAAAATTCTTTTCAACACAGCCATAGAGCAGAAATGCTGCCGTCAACATCGGCAGCCACAGGTTGGAGACGATGAGCAGGAATGACAAAGTGGCTGGCAGCAGGACAAAAAGTGCAGCATAACCGATGAGTGCAGCAACAGCTATCAGCGAGCATCCAAGGTTGCCCCGAAGCAGCAGAAATGCATTTTTGAGCAGCGCCGATACGGGGAGCCGCATCAGAGGGATCTGGATGGCAAGGTTCAGCGCAAAGCCCAGCAGGAAGACCATGGAGACCACCAAAAACTCGATCTGAAACACACTTTGGCTGCGGTGTACCGCCAGATTCAACCCTGCCAGATCCACAGCAAACAGCGGGCCGAATACCGCCCCGAACAAAGCAGCCGGCAGGGCGTTGTTCTTCAGAGCTTTTTTGTATTGGAAAGACCAAAAACCGGCCTCATCTCGCAGACAGCGCAAAATGGTATCCAGCAGGTTCATCCCGAAGACAGAGGCCAGAGCGCCGGTGACAGCACAGGAAAGGATCAGCGGTCCCAGGGCATTGGATCGCAGGAACAGCATGATACAGAGTCCGTAGGGCAAAGCCGCCGCCGTGGCGATCAAGCCGGAACCCAGCAACTGCCAAAAGTCCCGCACAACGATCTCCAGGATACGGACAAGCCCTTTTTTTCGCCGCTGTCCTTCCGGGTACAAAGCGCCGGTGGCGGGGTCTTTTTTGTAGATCTCAAAATGCTTCATGTTCATTCCTCACTAAAGTACCCTGATACCGTGTTGGCATCTGTTTATATAAAACATTATAAGTCATTCGGCTGGCCGGAGCGACATCACTATATCAGGTTCGGTGTATTTTGAAGCATCTCCTGAATTTTTTCAACCCGCCATACTGCTGCGGATGATATGATGAAAAGGGGCATGATCCGTCCCCGGTTAGGAGGAATATCAGATGAATTTGCCGTTGGTATTGGAAAAGAATACAACTCCGCAGAATTGGAATACACGGCGGGAAGTGCTGCTCGCGTTGTTCCGCTCGCAGGAGTACGGCATCCGGCCGGAAGTTCCCTATGAACAGACCGAACACCTGCGGTCAGAAGAGTATCTGCCAAAATGCAAAGCCATACGGCAGATCTGGGATGTCTGTCTGAAAACGAAGCAGGGAAGTCTGAAATTTCCCGTGGTGCTGGTGCGTCCGGAGGGAACGCAGAAGGTCCCGGCAGTCCTGTTCCTTTGCAATCACGAAAAAACTGCCTCTCCCGGGCAGAAAATGGGGCCTAATCAGATGGAAAAGCTGCTGGCCAATGCCCCGGAAGCGTGGCGCAAAGAGGCCGCGAATTTCTTCCAGAATATGCCAGCCGGAAGCGGCGGGCCGTCGCTCATTGATATCGAACAGGAAACGGAGCAGGAATACTGGCCTGCTGAACAGATCGTACAATCGGGCCGGGCAGCCGTGACCTTCTATGCAAGTGCATTGCAGCCCGACGATGCTGCGCAGTATCCCGGCCCACTGGCAAAGCTTTTTGGGCTCAGTGCAGATGCACTGCCTGCCGATGCATGGGGAACCCTGGACATCTGGGCCTTTGGGATGAGCTGTGTGGTAGACCTGCTGGTAAAACACCCGGGCATCGACCCGGCCCGAATCTCGGTGGGTGGTTTCTCGCGCGGCGGCAAGGCGGCGCTTTGGTGTGCGGCACAGGATGAAAGGGTCTGCGGGGTCCTCGTCAATGATTCCGGCTGCTCTGGTGCTGCCGTGTCCCGTGGCAAGCATGGTGAGACGGTGGGTTCCATCACGGCAGCATTTACCCATTGGTTCTGCAAAAATTATCAGAAGTATGCATGGAAAGAGGAGACCCTTCCCTTCGATCAGCACCAGCTGGTGGCCTGTGTGGCACCACGGCTGTGTTACATAACCAGCGGCTCTGAGGATCGGTGGAGCGACCCTGATGCAGAGTGGAATGGTGCAAAGAGCGCCAGTTGTGCCTGGGAGCTCTTCGGGGACGCTCCTCTGCCCAGCCAGCCGCCTGCCAATGACTCGGGATACCTGACTGGGCGAATTGGATACCACCGCCGCACCGGCGGCCACGATATTACCCGATGGGATTGGGCAATGTTTCTGCGTTTTTTGGATTTTCACAATGGCTGAAGTAATTTTTTGAACATAAAAACTGAATATTTTACTCCCTGAAATCCGGCAGATTTGGTATGCTCTCAGTAGAAGAAGGTTCTGTTCTCAAAAGAGGAGGAAAGATTATGAAAAAAAAGATCAACCGGCGCGATTTTCTTAAAGTCATGGGTGTTGTTGGCATGACGGCATCTCTGGCCGCCTGTGGGGACTCCGGTTCCAGCAGCGCGGCTGCCAGCTCTACCGCTGGCGGCGATGACGGCGTGATCACCATCTCTTACTGGACCACGGACCGTCACGATCAGGCGTATCTGACTCCGCTGATCGAAGAATACAACAAGACCAACCCGGATAATATCTACATTGATTACCAGGTCTATGCCGATAACTATTCTCAGATGCTGGATCTCGCCTTCAGCACCGACACTGCACCGGATGTGTTCAAGCTCAGTGGAACGGACCCGCTGGAAGTGCAGGTGGACGAAAAGAAGATGCTGCTGGATCTCTCTCCGTATATGACGGAGGAGTACAAGGCTCGTTTCTGGGATGGCGCTTTTGTGCAGGGCATCAACTCCTGGGGCGACGGGATCTACTCCCTGCCCTTTACCGCATCTGCCTGTCGCCTGTTCTACAACCAGGATCTGCTGGATCGGGTGGGCATTTCTGCTCCTCCCAAGACCCTGAAGGAACTGGTAGATGATGCCACACTGGTGACCAAGCAGCTGAGCAGCGAAGGAATCTACGGCATTGCAGGCAACTATAAATCGGCAATGAGCGCCGTAATGCGTTCCATCGATCCGGTGGTTCAGGTCAGCGGCGGCACCTGCTATGGCTTTGACTTCAAGAACGGCAAGTACGATTTCAGCAGCTACAGAGAAGTCCTGCAGCTGTTCCGTGAAATGTACTCCACCGGTGTGGCATTCCCCGGTAGCGAGTCTCTGGACATTGACCCCCTGCGCACCCAGTTTGCGGCAGGCAACATTGCCTTCTATTTCTCCTTGAGCCATGCAGAGCCCGGCGTTTACCAGAGCCAGTTCCCCACGGATATCAACTGGAACTGCTGCCAGATCCCCAGCCTGTCCGGAAATACGGACGGTGTGCAGAACCTGTGGTTTGGCGGCTCCGATAAGGCGGTCAATGCCTCCACAAAGCACCCGGATGAAGCATGGAAGGTCATGGAATTCCTCCACAGCGATGAGGTCATGGGCCCCTATTATACAGCCGGTCTCGGCACGGTCATGATCAAGAGCGCCGTGGAAGGTGCAGAACCGCCAGTCTCCATTGAGACCATGCCGGATCTGGCCATTGGGTCAAACGATCAGAACTGGCCGATCCGCCCCGCCATTTCCATCGAGGGCGAGGATTACTCCACCGTGGCGGTTCAGTGCATTTTTGGCCTGAAGGACATTGATCAGGCCATCAGCGAGCTGAACGATCGGTACAACAACGCTTATGATAAGTCGGTTGCCGATGGGGCAAAGCGTATCATTTATCCCAACTTTACCGCAAAGAATCAGGACACTTCCGTTTGATAACAGATGCCAGCGTGCATCGGAATTTAAACTGAATTCCTCTCCCATTTGATCCATATATGTGAAGCACCAATAGAGGAACCCGGCTCCGGGTCCCTCTATTGGTGTTTCTGAGAAGAAAGAAGCTGTATGAACAATCACACGCATCATCACAATGGTTCGATCGTTCTGAAGGTCACTGCCACCATCACCGTGATCTTTCTGGTGGCCATCACTCTGAATCAGATCATCCTGAACCGCCATATCAATGACACGATCGAAGCGAATATGGAAGAAACCGTTCTGCGGACAGCGGAACAGACAGAGAACTATCTGTCTACCCGCGTTAGCGGGAGCATCGAGCGGCTGCTTTATTTTAAGGCTGAATCGGGGCTGGACAGCATTCTGGCGAATTACTTTGCAAACCCCAATGCGGCAGCCTACAGCGTGGCAATGTCCAATCTCGTTGCACCCCTATCCACAAAAAAGGTGTCCGACAGCCTGATCAGCGATCTGTATCTCTACACGGAATATGGTGCGTTTACGGATGGCAGCACCCTGCTGACTCCGGGGTTTTCACTGGAAAAAATTGCGCTGTGGTCCGAGATCCGGGAAGGAAATTCATTTCTGGAGTTCTGCACCGTCCGCAATGACGAGATCTTTCGCTCCCGGAAACGGGTGGTGCCGGTGCTCTATCGATTCAGTGTCTCCTCAGCGCAGGTGTATTCTTCCACCCGGAAGTGCATTTTAGTGGTAAATCTGGACTGTAAGGAGATTCAGGCACTGATCCGAAAAATCATTCCCGAAACGGAATCGGCGATCCTTGTGCTGGATCAGGAAGGCAACCCCGTGACCTGTGTGAATGCCGCAGCGGAAGAACTGATGAGAGAACCGGAGCTACTGAGTCGGCTGACCGCCGCAGAAAATACAGTTCTGGACGTTCGATTGGACGGAAAAAGGTATTACGGTGTCGCCCGCAAGGTATCGGTAACACCGTGGACCATCGTGTGTCTGCAGGCATCTACCACCGCACGGGAGGAATCCCGCTCCTATCTGCAGTTGCTGCTTGTGGAGGGCGGGACACTGATCATGGTAACTGGGATGGTGTGCCTGCTGATGCTCCATTGGTTCACGGCCCCCTTGCGGGAGTTGATCAATTGCCAAAATGTGAGGCAGGAGTTCTGCTACGAAGGCAACGACGAGATCGCATTGCTGACAAAGAGCTACAACCAGATGCTCCTGAGCAGCAATGAGATGCTGGATCGGGAGAAGCAATACAGCCACCAGCTCGAGGAAAAAAATGATGCCATCGAACTGGAGCAGCGGCTGAAACGCCGGGCAGAGCTGCAGGCTTTGCAGGCCCAGATCAACCCGCATTTTTTGTATAACACGCTGGACTCCATCCGTTGGAAGGCAGAGGCCGCAGGCGCGGAAGACATCAGCAGGATGGTGCGTGATCTGGCAAATTTTTTCCGCATCGGTCTCAGCCGAGGGCGGGAGATCATTCCGCTGGAGCAAGAGATCTGCCATGTGCGCAGTTATCTGGACATCCAGAAGATGCGGTATGGCGATCGGTTGGATTATCAGATCCGGATCCCGGAGGAACTGAAAAAACTCTACACGGTCAAGCTGCTGATCCAGCCTCTGGCGGAGAATTCTATTTATCACGGGATCAAGGAGTCGGATCGGAAAGGCACCATTCTTATTACAGCAGGCGAAGAAACCGGAGGATTCTACCTCTGTGTCCGTGATGACGGGCTGGGAATCTCGCAAGAGACACTGACGATCCTGAATGCAGATCTGAAGCGGGGCGTAACGGTCAGCGATGGTGGTTACGGCATCTTCAATGTCAACGAGCGGGTCAGGCTCTATTTTGGCCCCGATTATGGCTTGGAGCTCAGGAGTTGTGCAGGAGAATGGACAGAGGCAGTCATTCATCTGCCAAAGTATTTTCCGGAAAGGACGGAGTGGGATGTTTCAGATTTTGATCGCAGATGATGAACCGAATATCCGGGAGGGGGTAAGGCAGTTTATTACCAGACGCTGCCCGGAGTGGCAGGTGGTAGGGGCGGCTCGCGACGGCAGGGAAGCCTTGGAAATGGCAGAACGATTTTTGCCGGACTGCATTATGACCGACATCACCATGCCCCATGTGAACGGATTGGAGTTTCTGGAAAAGATTAAGGGGGAACTTCCGGATGCAAAACTCCTGATCCTGAGCGGCTATGATGATTTTGAATACGCCGTGCAGGGAATGCGGCTGGGCGTATCAGATTATCTGTTAAAGCCGCTGGACACAGAACTTCTGATCCAACGGCTGGATGCCTTTGCAGCAGAGTTGACCCAGCGGCAACAACAGTGGCAGGATCGGGTAGAGCAGATGCAGCAGCGGCTGGATCAGGAACAGAAGATCCGGGAGCTTATGTGGCGGGCCAGTGCAGGGGAGCTTGCTTCAGAAGAAATGAAAGAGTTACAACAGTTCTGCATCGGAAGCGACCGTTATCTGGCCGCACTGTTTCAGGGCGGCCCCGAGATACGGCAGGAACTGCCCGCACTGTTGAACCAGCGCTTTGAGAAAAAGCTGGATGCTTATGTTCTGAACCATTCTGTGGAAGGAATGTCTTTCATTGTGTTCTCCATCCACCGGGAGGTGACCAATGCCGCGGCGGCGCTTTTGCTGACCCGTGAACTGACGGCTGTGGTGGTGGCGATCCGGCGCAAATGGAATCAAACGGTCCACTTTTTTCTGGGAGGGATCAAGGACAATATCTACAAGCTGGAAAAATCCGGGCACGAGGCAAAAGAAGCAGCGGAGTATTCTTTCTATGAAATGGCTCCGCCGGTGCGCACCATCTCTGATGTACTGCTGACGCGGGTAACAGCCTGCCCCGAGATCGACCCCCATCTGACAGAGCAGGTGGCACAGGCGGTGGCCGGAGGAGATGCGGAGACCATTGCAGGTGCAGTAGACGGAGTTCTGAGTTGGTTCTACCCCCATGGAGTAGTGGATGCAGCATACATCAAAATGGCAGTTCTGGACATGTGCCTTTCCGTACTGAAGAAGCGCCGGGGACAAAACCCCATCACCTATGTGGAATACAAGGCCTGCCATCAGGAGATCATGGAGGCCGGGACCCTGGAGGAATTGCAGGAATGCTTTAAAAATCTTCTTCTCCTGTACCGTGCCGCAGAAGAGAAAAAGAATCCCGGGCAGGAACTGGTGTCCCGGATCGATGAGATCATGGGAGTACATCTGAGCGATCTGCAGTTTTCGCTGGATGATGTAGCAGCGGAATTGTACATCAGCCCCAATTACCTGCGGCAGCTGTTCAAGCAGGCTTCCGGGCAGACCTTCACCGAACACCTGACCGAAATGCGAATGAAGGAGGCACAACGGCTTTTGGACGACGAAAGCCTGAAGATCTATGAGGTAGCAGAGCGCACCGGCTATGCGGATTCCCGGTATTTCTCCGTCTGTTACAAAAAATACTGGCATATTACCCCCACTGATTATCGCCGCACCCTGCAGGAAAGCGGCTAAGCGGGAATATGCAGAAGCAGATACAAGAATCGGAATTTTTTCAACATAATCGGGTATCCATTTCTCTACGTTTCAAAAAAATCACCGTATACTTATAATCAGAAATGCCTTCAGATAATCGTTAGGAGGAAACACTATGGAATCGAGGAAAAAAAGCCTTGGGAGAAGAATCCGGGAGGAGAAGACATCCTATTTGATGCTTCTGCCCAACCTGATCATGTTTGTTGTTTTCACCATCTACCCCATCCTGTGGACAATACGGTACTGTATGTTTGACTACAAGGGCTACGGCACCCCAAAATTTGTAGGCTTTGCAAATTTTGCCCGCATTGCCCGGGACACTGTGTTCAAGACAGCCATCGTGAACACCTTCGTTTATGTGGGAGGCAAACTGCTGCTGACGCTGCCCATTGCATTTATGCTGGCGTTCCTGCTGAGCAAAAACACCCGGCTCAACGCCACCGGACAATCCATTATCTTTACCCCGACCATTATGTCCAGCGCTGTTATGGCGTTGATCTTCTATCTACTGTTCAACACTTACAACGGCGAGATCAACCGCTTCCTGACGTGGCTGGGTATTATCGATGAAAATGTCAACTGGCTCGGTGTAAAGTACGCCATGCTGACTTGTATCATCATTGCTGCATGGGGCGGTATCGGCAACTACATGGTTTATTTCATTGCAGGCCTCACCGGTATTTCTACAGAGGTATATGAGAGTGCAAAACTGGATGGTGCGAATGCAGCCCAGATCCTGTTCCGCATTACCATCCCTCTGCTGGCCCCCGTCATGAAGATGATCCTGATGTTGGCGCTGGTGATTTCCTTTATGGATTATCAGAGTATCATGGTTCTGACTGAAGGCGGACCCATGAATCAGACCAACGTGATGTTCTTGTATATCTATCAGCTGTTCTTCCCCATCACCGCAGGTTCCTCTGTGGTGCAGGAGTTTGGCTATGGCGCAGCCTGCAGTTTGGTGGCAGCGTTGATCATCGGTGGTGTCACTGGCCTGTATCTGATTCTCGCCAAGCGGCTAGACGCAGTGACCGGTGAATAAGGAGGAACGGAAGATGGCACGGAAAAAATTAAAATGGTCGGATATGCGCCCCTCGGAAAAAAGAGATCATGTGATTTACCTGATCGGCCAGATCCTGAAATGGCTGTTTGTAGGTTCCATGTGTATCTTTACCCTTTATCCGGTGGTCTACACTCTGCTGGGCTCCTTCAAGACCAACGCAGAATTGACATTGGGCGGAAATTTCTTGCCGGAGAACTGGCAGTTCAACAACTATGTTTATGCTTTCCAGAAATTGGACTTCGGCAAGTATTTCCTGAACAGCGTGGTGCTGGCACTGCTGACGGTGGTGTTTACACTGATCACCTCTTCCATGGCGGCCTATGTGATCAGCCGCCGAGATTTTGTGGGCAAAAAGCTGATCTCTACGGCATATCTGCTCAGTATGTTCATCTCGGTTGGTTCGGTGGCGCTGTATCCTCTGTATACTCTCATGAGCCGGCTGGGACTGACCAAGAATATGGTGGGTCTGGCACTGATGCTTACCGGCGGCCAGGCGGCTAACATTTTTATGATCTCCGGCTTCATCAATGGAGTGCCCAAAGATCTGGACGAGGCTGCCACGATCGATGGCGCTGGCCCCTTCCGCATCTTCTGGCAGATCATCGTTCCGGCCATCAAACCCATTTTGGGAGTGATCGCGCTGTTTGCCTTCCGCCAGGCCTGGAATGAGTTTGTTACGGCACAGGTGTTCACTATGGCCAATCCCGGCCTCAAGACCCTGAGCGTTGCTGTTGCAAATCTGCGCTACTCCGCCAACGCTGCTGCTGAGTGGCATATCATGACAGCGGGTGCTTCCATTGCACTGCTTCCTATCCTTCTGGTTTATCTGGCCGCAAACCGCCAATTCATTGCCGGATTGACGGCCGGTGCAGTCAAGGGCTGAATCAACACATACACGAAAGGAGTCTGTTTTGTCTATGTATCGACATGAGATCACCGAAATCGCGCCCCATACATGGTGCCTGAGTGAATTTCGTCTGGTGAACGCTTTCCTCATTGAGGGTGAAGAGAAAGCCGCGCTGGTGGATACCGGCTGCGGTATCGGCGACCTCGCTGGGGAAGTGCGTGCACTGACGGATAAGCCTCTGATCATTCTGCTGACGCATACACACTTTGACCATGACGGCGGTGTCTTTGAGTTTCCCGGCGTTCCAGTTTATGTGAATCCGCTGGATGGGGAGCATGCCGAAGAAGATCACAAGAATATGGAAAAGCTCATGGGCACCACAGATTACAACAAGATGCGCAGGTTCTATATTCAGTCTCGTGGGCCTATTCGCTGCCCGGATCTGGATCAGGAAGAACTGCTGAAATTGGTACCCAACCATCCCACTGAGGGCAGCTATCCCTGGCACCCTGTTAATGACGGAGATGTGATTGATCTGGGTGGTCGAACCATCAAAGCGATTCTCACACCTGGCCACACCCCCGGCAGTACCTGCTTCCTGGATGCAGAAAATCATATCCTTTTCAGCGGAGATTGCGCGAATATCTCGATCATTCTGGAGCGTCAGCCTGAAAATGATATGCGGCTGGTGGATATCTGCAATCACACGATGACAAAGCTCTGGAATCAGGAAAGTTCTTTTGAACAGCTGGCCGTGGGACACGATGCAGTGACTTTGGATAAGCAGATCGTTCGGGATTATCGGGATCTGTCTGCGGGGCTTCTGGATGGCAGCATTACCGGAAAGTACGAGGAGACCGGGTTCCGTAAGGGCGATGTTGCACGTCTGGGCATGGCAGAACTGTGGTACCAATGTGACGCTTAAATTTACGATTGCACGAACATGATATGGGGCTGTTGCAAAATAGTCCAAACGAAAAATGAGATAGCCTTTCCCGAAAGGGGGTGCCTATCTCATTTTTGTTGTAATCGAAATTTTGCTGCCTGTAGCATTTGTCCAGTCTGCAGGCAGCTCCGGCTGTAATCTGAAACAAACGAGGGAGCTCGCTGTCAGTCAAAACCAGTCGGCATAGCCCATGCGGACCAGATTGTCATGGCTGATCTTCAGGCTTTCATAGGGGTCACGACCATAGGTGTCATCCTGCTCGATCAGGAAGTATCGCTGCCGCCATCCAGACCGGCTTGTATGCAGGCAGAGATGGGCAGACTGGACCACCAGCAAAGCCCTCGCACTGTTGCGTGAAAAACGAGCGTCTGCGATCCGCCAATACCTGAAATACCGTCTGCACTATCTGAAAGCCGCCATGGGGTGATAAAATGGCCTATCTGAAATTGATGGACCTGCCCGATTGCAATGCGTGGAAAATCGTCAAACGTACCAACGCCTGCCTGATGGAAGATCCCTGTCATTGAATGTCCGCTCAGCTAGCGCTATAATAAAAGAAAACGGTAAGGAAGTGCACCTATGCTCTACCCCGGTCTGTACGAACAGGTCATCAATAACGCACTGAACCGCGAGCTCGCAGATATCCCGGAAGCCCGCAAGTCCACTGCGCCCATCGACACAGCGGAGGCTGCCAAGGTACTGGCGCAGTATCTGACCGACGTGGTACAAAAGGGTCTTGAGAACGTGCAGGACAACGGCGGCGGCATCGAGGCGCAGATCCAGCTGGCAAACCAGATCGTGACCACCATCCAGAACACCACACAGGAAGCTGACTTTGCCGCGCTCAGTGTTGACCAGCGGGCAGAGCAGCTTCTTGCGCTTTTGCAGCAGAACGACCCGCGCCTTGCTACAGGAAAAAGCGCAAAAGACCTTGACCGCCCGGAGACCTCCATTGCGCAAAGTTCCCTGTTTACCGGTGCTATCCATGAGCCGCAGATGTACACGGAGCTGAAAAAGGAGATTGTCTCCGCCGACCGCATTGATATGCTGGTCTCCTTTATCAAGTGGAGCGGCTTGCGCCTCATCATGGACGAACTGCGGCAGTTTGCGCAAAACGGCGGTGAGTTGCGCATCATCACCACCTCTTATATGGGCGCTACGGATGTAAAAGCCATTGAAGAGCTGCGCGCGCTGCCCAATACGAAGATCAAGGTCAGCTATGACACCAAGCGTACCCGGCTCCACGCAAAGACCTATGTGTTTTACCGGGACACCGGCTTTACCACAGCGTATGCCTGTCCAATGCGGCAATTTCCAGCGGTCTGGAATGGAACGTCAAGGTGACCCGAAAGGACCTGCCGGAGACCATCGAAAAGATCGCAGCCACCTTTGAAAGCTACTGGAATTCCAGCGAGTTTGAATATTACGATGAAGGGCAGCGGGAACGGCTGACCCGCGCCCTGAAGGCTGAAAAATACAGCGAGACCGACCACAGCGGAATCTACACCCTGGATATTCTGCCCTATTCCTACCAACAGGAAATCCTGGACCGGCTGGATGCCGAGCGCACCGTTCGGGGGTATAATCGCAACTTGGTGGTCGCCGCTACCGGCACCGGCAAAACTGTGATCTCCGCACTGGATTACAAGCGCTTCTGCAAACAGCATCCGGGGCAGCCCTGCCGTCTGCTGTTTGTGGCACACCGGGAGGAAATCCTGAAGCAGAGCCTGTACACCTTCCGGGCGGTGCTGAAGGATGCCAATTTCGGCGAGCTGTATGTGGGCAGCCACAAAGCCGACAGCATCGACCATCTGTTTGTTTCCATCCAGACCTTCAATTCTCAGGAGCTTGCCGCCAAAACGGCAGCAGATTTTTACGATTACATCGTTGTGGACGAGTTCCATCATGCAGCTGCACCCACTTATCAGAAGCTGTTGGAATATTACCAGCCGAAGATCCTGCTTGGACTGACCGCTACCCCGGAACGTATGGACGGCAAAAGCGTTCTGAACTATTTCGGCGGGCGCATTGCCGCCGAGATCCGTCTGCCGGAAGCGATCGACCGGAAACTGCTCTGTCCCTTCCAATATTTCGGTGTCACCGACACCGCAGATCTGAGCAGCCTGAAATGGCGTACCGGCGGCTACGATAAAAACGAGTTGTCCAACCTGTACACCCTCAGTGGCATGGTGGCGGAGCGCCGCGCTGACCTTGTGGTAAACTCCATCCTGAAATATGTCACCGATATCGACGAGGTAAAGGGTTTGGGCTTCTGCGTTTCCATCGCCCATGCCCAATTTATGGCACGCTACTTTAATACCCATGGCATCCCGTCTATGGCACTGACCGGCGACTCTCCTGACGAGGAGCGCAACGCCGCCAAACAGCGGCTGGTTTCCGGGGAGCTCCGATTCCTCTTTGTGGTGGACATTTACAACGAGGGCGTGGATATCCCCGAGGTGAACACCGTTCTGTTCCTGCGTCCTACCGAGTCGCTGACTGTGTTTTTGCAGCAGCTGGGGCGCGGTCTGCGTCTAGCAGAAAACAAGGATTGCCTGACCGTTCTGGATTTCATCGGGCAGGCCAACAAAAAGTATAATTTTGAGGAGAAATTCTCAGCACTGCTCTCCAACACCACCCGCAGCGTCAGCCGGGAGCTCAAAGAGGGCTTTGTCTCTGCGCCTAAGGGCTGCTACATTCAGCTGGAGAAAATTGCCGCAAAATATGTGCTGGATAATATCAGCGCCTCCTATGACCGCACCTCTGGGCTTGTGGCGCGGGCGGCTGCCTTTACCGAGGATACTGGTCTGCCCCTGACACTTGGGAACTTTCTCGACTACTACCATCTTGACCCGCGTGCGATTTACAGCAAAAAGGTCTGCTTCAGCAGGCTGTGCGTCCGCGCAGGGGCGGCATCTGATTTTGCAGAACCTTTGGAAGAAACCGTAACCAAAGCCCTTGCCCGCTTTGCGGTCATCGATTCCCGCAGGTGGATTCGTTTTTTGCTGGGGCTTCTGCCAAAATTGGATAACACCGACTTTGCGGCTCTATCGCCAGTAGAGAAACGGATGCTGCAAATGTTCTATGTGACCCTCTGGGGCAAGACCGCAGAAAGCTGGGAGGATGAAGAAGTTCTCGATAACCTGTATGCTCTCTCAGACAGTCCCGTTTTGCTGGGGGAGCTGCAGGCACTTTTGCAGTATCAATATGACCGCATTGATTTTATTGACGAGCCGGTAGATGTGGGCTTTGATTGTCCGCTGGACCTGCACTGCACCTATACCCGCGACCAGCTGCTGGTAGCACTGGACTTTTTGAAGCCCGCCACTGTCCGCGAGGGCGTGAAGTGGCTGCCGGAAAAGCAGCTGGACGTATTCTTTGTGACCCTGAACAAAGCAGACAAGGATTACTCCCCCACCACCATGTACAAGGATTATTCCATCAACGAAAGCCTGTTCCACTGGCAGAGCCAGAGCACGACTGCAGAAAATTCGACCACCGGGCAGCGGTACATCCATCACCGGGAAAAAGGAAGCCGGGTGCTGCTGTTCGTGCGCGAGTTTAAGGCAGATGCCCGTTTTGGCGGTGCAGGAGCGTATACCTATCTGGGCACGGTGAACTATGTGAAGCATGAGGGCTCCCGCCCCATGAACATCACATGGAAGCTGGACCGCCCGATTCCTGCAAAGTTCCTCAAAAAGACCAACAAGCTGGTGGTCGGTTAAAAGGAGAATATCATGAAGGTTGTTCGCGTTGTTGCAGCTGTGATCTGCGACGATATTCAGACGAAACATAAAATTTATGCCACCGCCCGCGGCTACGGCGAGTACAAGGGCGGATGGGAGTTTCCGGGCGGAAAAATCGAGCCGGGTGAAACCCCGCAGCAGGCACTGAAACGAGAGATCCGGGAAGAGCTGGATACCGAGATTGAGGTAGGCGATTTGATTGGTACCATTGAATACGATTATCCGACCTTTCATCTTTCCATGGACTGTTTCTGGTGTGAGGTGGTCTCCGGCAAACTGGTGCTGAAAGAAGCCGAGGCTGCACGCTGGCTGACTAAAGAGGAGCTTGATTCTGTTCCGTGGCTTCCGGCGGACCAGACCATTTTGGAAACTATCAAAAACTCGATGATATAACTTTGGCAAGCCTTATGAATTGCAAAATGATTTTTCAATTGCTATACTGGGCTTATCGATTTTTTTCGGGAGGATGCCGCAGTGACAGCACAGACAATGCAAATCGGGAACACACCTTGCCGCATTTACGGCGAAGACGATGCAGAATACCTGCTGCTCCAAATGACAGGTGAGCATGAGCTGCAAAGTATGGATTATGAAGTGGCGGCCATTGCTCAAAGCAGCCAGAATTTTCTGTTTGCGGCTCTCCCGGTGGAAAGCTGGAACGATGCACTTTCTCCGTGGGAAGCCCCTGCCGTGTGAGGAAAGCAAGGGTTTGGCGGTAAGGCCGGGAAGACATTGCGCTTCCTGACAGAGCAGGTCATTCCCACGCTGAAGCAGCAGTATCCTCTCCCGGAAAATGTCAAAATCACTCTGGGCGGCTATTCGCTGGCGGGATTGTTTGCATTGTGGGCATCCACCCAGACTGATCTGTTCTATGGTACCGCTGCCGCCTCGCCCTCTGTGTGGTTTCCGGACTGGATGAAGTTTGAACAGCGGCACCCGATACAGGCACAGCACGTTTATCTGAGCCTTGGCGACAAGGAAGAGCGCACGAAAAACACCATCATGGCTGCGGTAGGGGATAATATCCGCACGCTGCACAGCCGGCTTACAGAGCGTGGCGCAGACTGCACCCTTGAATGGAACAGCGGTGGACACTTTAAGGACGCTGATTTGCGTACGGCAAAGGCACTTCAGTGGGTGATAGAGGAACGCACATGACCATTTTGATTAATGCAGATGGCTGCCCAGGGGTCAGTGATGTGATGAAGAACAAAACCAGCTGCCGCACTCTGCCGCTGATCCGTTTGAATCTGCGCCTCTGGCGGAGATGGTGGGCATTTGAACCCACTTTCCAAAACGCAGAAAAATCTGCCTTTTGGAGAGAATCGGGAGAGATTTTACGCCCTTTGGAGAGAACGGGCGAGAGAGATTCCGGGAGCCAGAATCCATCCATACAATATGTTGCTTCTGACGCTGACAAAATCAAAGCAGCAAAGGATGGATGAACATGAGAACTCTGTTATTAAACGATGTGAAAATGCCGACTATGAGATATTTCACTTCTATATACAAGATTTTAAAATACTTTTTCTTCAGAAGTTGACATATATAAAAAATTAGGTATAATTAACTATTAAAATGTGAGGTGATTTTATGCCTAACGAAGCACATGCTTGGCTCCTTGCAAAGCCAGTACGGTAAAAGCGACACTTGCAAGGAGTATTTATAGTCGCTAAAATATAGCTGGCTTTGCTACTTGACTTTATCAATCAAGGAGGAAGCCTGCATGAAATATATCAATGCACACGCAATTCTCCCTGATATGTTGGTCGAGGAACTGCAAAAGTATATTCAAGCGGGATATATCTATATTCCCGCTAAAGACGATCAGCATAAATCTTGGGGTGAATTGACTGGCTCTCGAAAGGAAATCGACAAACGCAATAAAGTCATTATAGAGAAATATCGGAATGGTGTTTCGGTTAATGAACTTGCCAACGAATATTGTCTTTCGATATATGCCATAAGAAAAATAATATATCAGAACTAAAAAAACAGAGGTTGCAGAAATGTAGCCTCTTTTTTATACACATTGTAACCGAAGTGTTTGGTGTGTTGAAAAGCAGCATTCTTTCCGATATGATTATATTGAACATCAGCTTGAAGCATTGTTGAAACCGAAATTGATTCGCAAAGGCAGTCAAACCAACCAGAGGTTAAGATAAGCAATATGTTTCAATTCCAAATTACTACACGCGTAATATAAAACTAAGGAGCAGAAAACATGGTGGAAAAACGATAGCAAATATTGTAGGCGAGTTAAAAAAGCATGATTTTATAAAAGGAATTGTGTTGGGAGGTTCAAGAGCGACGGGAACAGCAACAGAAAATTCCGATATTGATATAGGAATTTATTATGAAAAAGGGAAAGTTGATTTTGAAGAGTTAAACATTACCGCCCAACAATTAGACGATGCCCATAGAGAACATTTGATTTGCAGGGAGGGTGAATGGGGAAATTGGGTTAATTGCGGTGGATGGCTTGTTGTAAATAGTTTCCATGTGGACTTTATTTTAAGGGATATTGCACGGGTGAAAGAGTGCATCACGCAAACAGATAATGGAAATATAACCATGCATTATCAGACAGGGCATCCCCATGCCTATCTGAATGTAATGTACCGTGGCGAATTGGCATCATGTAAAGTCCTTTATTCGAAAGATAATGATTTCTCTAAATTAAAGGAATATGCCGAATGTTATCCTGACAGCTTGCAGAGTGCATTGATAGCTTTCTTCTTATTTGAGGCAAAATTTTCCTGTGACCTTGCCAAAAGCTACTCGCAGAATAATGATATATACTATATAGTCGGTCATTTATTCCGTTCTATATCAGCATTGAATCAAGTTTTGTTCGCTATGAATCAAACATATTGCTTAAATGAGAAAAAGGCGGTTCTACGGATTGAACGATTCTCTATTCGTCCTAAAGACTACTGTAATCGAATTAATGAGATTCTGACACTGACACCTGATAACTGCTTAATAAAAAAAATCAATAAATTAGAACAGCTTTGTTATGAGGTTAAGGAACTGGCAGATAGAGCCCGAAATGCAAACAGGAAAGTTTGATTGATGTAAAGGGACTACATATAACCGTTATCAAAGAGCCAGACGCAAAGACGCAGAGCCGATGAACTTGTGAGTAATCACAGGCATCGGCCCTTTCTTTTATATTTGGATAAGCCCACCGAATAAAAAAACGGTGCTTTGGTGGGCTGTTCTGTCACGCCCGAATAAAAATATCACAGCCCTCTAAACCCGTTTGGTCTGCCCTGAGCGCCTTACTGCTTATCTGCGTAGATGAGATGGGGACATTGATTTCTCCGCACTATCTCACAGCATCATTTCCGAAGCTGCTTGAAAAGAACAATTTGCGCCACATTCGTTTCCACGACCTGCGTCATAGTTGTGCCAGCCTGATGGTGATGAACGGCGTATCCATGAAGCAGGTTCAGGAATGGCTGGGGCACAGCACCTTTTCTACCACCGCTGACATCTACGCACATCTCGATTACAAAAGCAAACAGGGGTCTGCTGGGGTCATTGCGAACCTTTTGGGAGAATCCAAACTCCCCAAGTAATTATGGATTTATCGTTCGCGTATAAAGCATACTGTGATAAGGCAAAAACTGTCTTTCTCTGCTTGATGCAAAAGAAAAAGTCGCTGATCCGTTTGAACCTGCGACTTCTGGCGGAGATGGTGGGTATTCTCCCGCAGGCTAAGCAACAGCCCGCAGGGCTGATTGCTTGCGGCCTGCGGGCCGCCGCCCTGTTCTCATCCGCACCATCTTTGCCGCAAAAAAGGCACCAGCCTAAGCCGGTGCCTTTTATTGGCGGAGATGGTGGGATTCGAACCCACGTGCCCGATTAAGGTCAAAACGATTTCGAGTCTTTAAAATTGTTGGATGAAGCTGGTCCCTCGCGGCTGTCATTGGCAGCTGAGGGCATTTTTGCAACCTCCAAAAAGGCACGTCACACCGCAATTTGCAGACGAAAATCAGCCGCTTTTTGCGAAATGACGTTAGAAAAAGCCTTTTTCACACGGGGCGTCAACGGCTGCATTTCAGGTGTAGTTGTGTTAGATGTCCGTTAGAATTATGCAGTGCTGCCGTTGCTGTGCCAGCTCACAGCAGGCTTCCCTGTCTGAACGCAGCGTTTCCCGAAAGCCGGGAGATGCTGCGTTTTCTCTTGCCCGCATTGGGCTGAAAGGGAAGCCGCCATGTCAACATTCCGCGTCAATAAAAATGTCAACTACACCGTCATGAGCAACCACCACCTGCAGGATAAGAGGCTGTCCCTGAAGGCCAAGGGACTGCTGTCCTATATGCTCTCCCTGCCGGACGATTGGGATTACAGCCTGAAAGGGCTGACAACCGGGTGCAGGGATGGCATCGACAGTGTGAGAAGTGCGGTTCACGAACTGGAAGATGGCGGGTATCTGTGTCGGAGCAAAGTCCGTGATGCCCGTGGTCGCATTATTGACTACAACTATGAAGTCTTTGAACTGCCGCAGAAAGAACGGATTGAAAAACGCCCTGCTCCAGTGCCAAATTCACCATCATCGGAAAATCCAATGTCGGGTTTTCCAACATTGGAGAATCCAACACAACAAAATACTAATAAACAAAATACTAAAAGACAAAGTACTAATCTATCAGGGCAGACAGACGAATCCGCAGATTTTGACCAGATGGAAACACAGGTGCGGGAGGAGTTTCGGGAACGGCTGGAGATCGACGCCCTTGCCCAGCGATACGATCCCGACAAGCTGGAGGAGTTGCTGAACAACATTGTGGAGATGTACTGCTGTCCACGACAGACCCAGTACATCGGCAAACAACCGCAGACCACCAAGGCCATTCGGCTACGGCTGGACAAGCTGACCAGCCAACACATTGAGTACATCTTCGATGTGATGTCCAACACCACCCAGCCCATCAAGAACATCATGGCCTATCTGCGCACCACCATCCTGAACGCGCCCACCACGATGGAGCACTACTATCAGGCGCAGGGCAACTGGCTGACCGCGCAGAGCCGGAAGAAGTGAACACCGTTTTCCACAAAGACCACAACACACGTTGAAAATGCAAAGGAGAATTTCCATGAAAAGCACGAATGCCGTCCGCACCGAGATCCATTACGCACAGGTTGGGGAGTATCAGTTGCCCCTGCTCACCCTGCCGCAGACCGATGATACTGAACTGCTGGGCAAGTATGGCCGGATGCGGCTGGCCTATCTCAAGAATCAGCGTCCTGTGCTGTACAACCGGATGTTGCTGAACGGTACGCTCTGGCCGCATTTGCAGAAAGTCCAGAGAGCCGCCTCAGAACAGCTGGAGCGCACGATTGCGGCCTTGGCAGACAAGTTCCCTGCGCCGGACAAAGAGCGATCACAGCTTTTCTGGGCGGCCCATATGAACGGGCTGAAAGCGCAGGCGGAGGAGGTAGTGGTGAGGGAAATCGTGTATGCAGAGTGATTTCAACTGTTTTTCATGTTTCTGTTTCAGCATCAAAAACGCCTAGACGCGATTTTATGTCTTGATTTTGAATATTTTCCGCAAATATCAATATTAAAATTTGATTTTCTACCAAGAATGGAGTATACTGAACCCAGAAAACACTTGGGAGGTTTTGCGATGCTGCTTCAATTTTCTGTCACGAACCACCGTTCCATCAAGGACACGGCTATTATCAGCTTGAAAGCATCTACGGATAAAAGTCTGTCTGATTGCCTGATTTCGCCGGACGAGAAGAAACAGCTTGTACCTGTGCTGGCACTGTACGGCGCAAATGCAGCTGGAAAGAGCAATGTTCTCCATGCCCTCCTGCTCATGCGCGAGATGGTCTGCGGGCGGTATGCCAAGCTGCTGAAAGGTGAGTTCCTTCCACAAGAACCGTTTGCTTTCACCGACCAGCCTACACAGCCGACCAGCTTTGAAGCCATCTATTTTTATGGCGGCATCAAGTATGCCTATGGGTTCTCGTTTGACAAGTCCAAAGTCCTGACCGAATATCTCTATCACTGGCCCAACGGCCGGGAGGCTCTGGTTTTTTCCAGAGAAGGCAATGGTTATCAGTTCCGCGAGAATGTTCAGGAACAGCTTACCCTTGCCGGACGCACCGCAGAAAACCGGCTTTACCTGTCCAGCTCGAACGAGTGGAACTGCCCTCAGACTGAAAAGGCGTATCTGTGGTTCTTTGAAAAACTGACAGGCTTTATGGGAACCGAAATGCGGCTGGATGCTACATTGTCTGCCATCCGGCAGGGCGGCTCTGAAAAGAGCCGTATCCTGCATGAAATGCTGTATGCAGACCTCGGTATCAAGGACATCCGCATTACAGGCTCCAAGGAAGAGCCTATCATCTCCGCACTGCACATTCTCGATGCCGAAGATGGCGCTTCTGAGGGGTTCTGGCTCCCGTTGGGTCAGGAATCTGTTGGGACACAGCGTTTCTTCTCTCGCATCGGTATGTGGCTTGCGGCTTTGGAATCCGGGGCTGTGCTGGTCGTAGACGAGATCGAATCCAGTATGCACCCACTCTTGACACGACATCTGATCGAGATGGTGCAGGATGCTGCCATCAATACAAACCATGCACAACTCATCTTCACCACGCACGATACCGGACTTCTCGACCTGACGTTGCTGCGGCGCGATCAGATCTGGTTTGCCGAAAAGGACGAAAAGACCATGCAGACCGATATTTACGCTCTGACCGAGTTTTCTCCCCGGAAAGGTGAGAACATCTCCAAGGGCTATTTACAAGGCCGCTATGGTGCGATTCCGTTCATTGGAGGGGATGCAGCATGGGCAGAATAAAAGAGATCAGCCGCAAGTCTGTTCACACCAGAAAGCGCAACCCGGTGGTGTATCTCATCTGTGAGGGCAGTGAAACCGAGATCCGCTATTTCAAACGTTTCCGCAGCCGAGGGTGCAATATTGATATTATCCCGATTTCTTCTCAGTATAAGTCTGCCGACAAGCTTGTGCAAAAGGCCAAAGCAACGATGGGCAATAATCCATACTACCCGGAAGATGGTGACTCCATCTGGTGCGTATTTGACCGTGACGATAACTCCAACGAGGTTCTTCTGCGTGCCAAACAGTCCGCTCAAAAGGAAGGCTATCATTTGGCCTATTCTAACCCGTCTTTCGAGTTGTGGTTCCTGCTGCACTTTGTAAATCAGCAGACAGAGGTTGAAGATTGCCAAGCATTGATTCGATTACTGAAACAGCCGGGCAGACTTCCTGATTATGAGAAAAACAAGGATTACTTTGACGTTTTGAAGCCTTTGCAGATTACTGCAATTCAGCGAGCTAAAACTCGTGCCGGCCAGCTTCAGAATCAGGATATCGAGCCGATTTCACGGCAAAGTAACCCGTTGACAACGGTTTGGGAACTGGTAGAGTATTTGAACTCTAAAATTTGAAAATACAGCAAAGCCCACAGGCTAGATAGCCTGTGGGCTTTATTGTAGTCAACTACTATTTTTAAGATACAGGAATCAATGCCTCATTTGGCTCATACCAATCATCCGGGATGAGTTTTTTATCGTCTTTCCACCAGCTCTCCGTGACAAACTGATGGGACTGATCTTCTTCTCCGGCAGTATGATCTACCACTATGACCTGCAACTGGCCATGAAGTTCCTCCGTCCTGTCAATTATGAACTTGTACATTTTATTAACTTCATCTTCGTCTATCTTTTGTTCATCAAGTTCTGAAGGAAAATAAACCTGCGAGGGCTGATCGAGAAAAAGAAATCTTGGAACAGGACGATTTGATTCGATAAAATAATATTGGAGTGCAAAATAGGTTATAAGATGTACTCCAACCCAGTTAGAGCCACTTCCTAGTTGTTTTAGCGGCACAGGGCGATCTGATTTGTCTACAACTACAGTCATCTTGTTCAAGTCAAGTCTATAGGGACTATCGCTATGCTCCAGCTGCAGCTCTTCTGCCCATTTTGTCATATACTGCTGTATCCGCGACAGTGCTGACTGCTTACGCTCCTCAACAGAATCTCTATTTAGCGCACCATCTATTTCATTTAGTCTCTCCTCAATCTTTTTTATGTGCTGCTCTTGAGCTTCCGATGTAGCATCATTCTGCACACTTTCAAGCCAAAGACTAATCCGACCAATAACTTTTCCTCTACGGACGTTCAAATCACGAAGTTTTTCTTTTTCATCTTCCTGCTGGTATAAGCTATCAATCTCGGTTTTTAATCTTTTTATTTCTTCTTGCTTCTGTTGTTCATCATTTTCCAACTTTGAAATAAAAGTTCGCAACTTTGGTTGTTCTCTTGTAACGCTCTCGATCGATTTATCCAAAGCAGTGATAGATTTTTTTATCATTTCAACACTTGGAAGAGGTTGTGTCAATTTTCCAAAACATAATGGGCATTCTCCCGGATTAAAGTCCAATTTCTCAAACAATCCGATTGATTCAAGTCTTAACTTTTGGTGTTCAACTTCACTTGTGTAACCAGTTGTTTCTCCCCAATAGCGTTTTGCACTATTAAGATTTTCTTTGATTTCATTCAAATCATTTTGAGCTTCATGCAGTTTACTTTGCAAGGAGGTCAATTCGTCCATTCCATCGTCAAAATCTTCCATACTTGGATTCCACTTTTCAACACTTTCAAGAACGGATTGCAATTTTCCATAGTTTTGATAGTCAATGGGAATATTTGCATCAAGCAAGCCGACCTGTTGCGCTTCTGTAATCAACACAGCTGCTCGTGTTGAACCGCCACCCATCAAGTATCTATTCTCTTCAAGTTTTCGCTTTTCAATAACCAACTGCCGTTTAAGAATGCTTCGCTCATTTTCTAAAGCCAAAGCCCCTTCACTAACTGCACCTAAAAAATACGGGATAGTATCCTTAATAGCCTGTGTAATGAAATTCTCTGACTGGCGATGAAACAAAAAGTTCTTGGCTGCAATTTCGTCCTGTCCTTGAAAACAATAATACAGCGCATGTCGAATGTTTGCAGCCAACGACTTTCTGCTTTGACCTTCTGGTGGAATATTCAAATTTTCAGAAATTCCTACTCTTCGGGTAAGTGTTTCTTCTATTCCGTCTACATTTGTGTTAGAAGAAAATTCGCCCGTTTGTGGGGATTCGATTTCTTTGCCTACTTCAATGTAACAGTCACTCGTTGTTTGCTGTCCTTTTTCTGGGTTCTTTCGAGCCACAAAAACTCGTTCATCTTCAAATTGTAAAAGCAATCCGTACCAGTCAACCGTATCTCGCACCACACCATCGGCAATATTACAAGATGATCCACCCATACAGTAATCAATAATATCACCAACAGCAGATTTTCCCGATTTTGATTTTCCAGTAATAATATTCACCGTTCCAAGTGAAAAGGGTAAATGGCGGACTTTTCCATTGCGTCCATATAGCACAAGTTCTCGTATTTGCATCATGGTCTTACCCCCAAACTGATGTAAATGTTTTCGACTTTCCCAGCATCTTCAAACCACCTTGCGATATGTGCACATTTCGTAAGGCATTCCGCAATTTCAGAATCGGTATACTTTTCTCTATTCAGAATTTTCGACCTTGGAGGAACTTCCAGCTCGCCAGATGGTGTCAAAATAATTTTTCTTGTCTGAAGTAGCATTTCAACCGCTTCATTTGTAATAGGAATCAACTCACTCGCTCTTCGAGGAAAGTCTATCAAAAGCTGCAGATTTTGTTGAGCCCATATATGCAGATGTGTTCTACTGGATATTATAGCTCTCGTTTCTTTATGTAAGACCAAGGGTAAAACCAAATAAACCAGCGGAAATGGAAATGCCCGATGCGACTTTTCGTTGTACGCCCGAATCGTGGTATATAGTATTCTTCCGCAAAAGGCTGGATTGAGAAGATATGCGATTTCCCTTGTTCGCATTTTCCACTCTTGCATATCCGCCGCCTCCTTTTATATGCCCAACAACTGTTTCAGACGTTCTTCAAAGTCGATATGCCAACCCACTTTCCGTTGGTCAGCTAATATATGATAACTTCCTCGCATAACGAAGGGTGCTTGACACTTTTCTCGAATCCGAATATCTTTCTCTTCCATTTTAGTAAGAAGCTGTTTTCCTGCTTTTACTTTTTCATCTTCTGCAAGATTCGGATTTTCCTCAAGTGCATCTGCCATCATCGCAAACTCACGTTCCCATTCATCAATTAGCCGTCGCTCGTATTTATCCAATTCATCAATGTATAGCAAATTATTTCGTACCCAACTTGCACGTTGATTAAATGCACGATAATAGTCATTCACTGCAACTTTTAGGTGATGGTTTCCAAGACAAATCAATTTTAGCTGCTGGTAAAATGTTTTGTCGATAGCACTCGATTCGTTTGTCTGGTCATCGCCTAAATCAAAAATATCTATTGGCAAATTATCAGCAGCATACTCCTGCCCTGTAGATACAATATAAGATCTGACTTGATCTTGTAATATAAATATTGGTGTATCTGAGCAAAGTCCTTCGATAGCTTTTCTATACCACCAACCCTCCAAGCGTTCCATAACTTTGTCTTCATATTTGCGATCACAACTATACCGAACTTGCTTTCGTATACTTTTTTCTACATCGACTATATTGCTTGCATTATCAAGAATATAAATTTTGTTTATCAAACCTTTGGCAAGTTTTTCATCTGCTGCCAAAAATGCTTCATAAAATTTTTGGTTGCCTTGGCTTTCTGAATCTGTACATACACCTTTTAGTTTTTCATACAGTGCATCTATCATATCCGCATCTCTTTGTGACCTATTTTCTTTTCTTAACGAAAAGGCGACAGTGTTATTGGGAGCGGATGCTGTTGTGATAATAAGAAATTCCGTTCCTTCGATTATATCCGGTGATTTGGATACCACATCGAGCCATACCTTTAGCGTTCTCCATAAATCAGTGCTCTTATCTGTAAGATTTCCAGCTTTTCTTACATGATGCTTTAACTGTATACGTTCTATAGGCGTATTCCCGTCAACAAATGCGACATCATCAAACTTTTCTATGCTTATTTGGGAATCGGAGTTATCATCATCCAACAACGCCAAGGCATATCGCACCTGATAAAGATAGCCCACCATTTGCTCAGATGCCTGATGATCAGACATTTATGGCCTCTCCTTTCCAATCTTAAATAATTACGTTTATTCGATAATATTTTACAAAATTTTGTCTAACGGAATAGTCTATCTATTACAACTCCCTCAACAGCGTCAAAAACTCATCAAAGCGATATGCTCCCTCCATTTGCAAATCCTTATTCTGGAACACCATATAATAGCGGTATGCCTGCTTGCCAGCGGCATCCTGCCATGCACGACCCAGACGAATTTTTTCTCTGGACTCTGCATTTTCCAGCTGGTCGCCTTTGGTTTCAATCAGAATAATCTTTCCACTGGTCGTGCGGACGATAAAATCCGGGTAATGGTTGCGGAATCCGTTCAAACAGAACGAAAACTTGTTACGCTCCGGGTTGCGATGCCACCAGCGGATATTGTCCATGTTGGTCATTGCAAGAGCCATTTTATATTCCAGACCATCCATCTTGCCCTCGGTCTGGTACAGGCTCTTGCTCATTGAAGAAGTGCTATCCGGGAGGGTGATATACTCTGTCAACTGAAAGCGGGGTTCACATACGATTTTCTCCGTTTCCAGCCACTTGTAGAAGTTTTCCCGTGCAGTTTCCTCTTGAAGCTGCATGACGTATGCACGAATTTTTGCTGCAAAGTTAACAGGCATCCGTTCCAGTGCGTCCAGCTCTTCGCGGTTCATATTATCCACGATACCATCGACATAACGCCGCAGTTCATTATCATCCACCGCGTTCATCTTGCAAAGGCTCTTGTGGATAATATCCTTGCAGATACGCAGTTTATCCTCACCCGGAAGCAGTGGAAACTGCCTGTTCATGTACTGCTGATAATCATCTTTCAGCTTGGAGATACGCGGTGTCGTGGTATCGCGGTCTTCCAAATCGACCTGCGCCAAATCGTCGTCCAGATGGCCGAAGTCGATTGCGCTGGGTTTTCCCTTCAACGTAAAGTTGCTGAGCAGGTTTTCCTTTGAGAGTTCTTCGCTGTCGTACAGCGAGAAAAGCGATGGCTGTACTTTTAGGCAGAATTTCGGAAGTTTGAGGGTGTGAACATCCTCCAAAAACGCCGGGTTTACATGAGAGGTATCCACTTTATCCTGCACCTCCAGCGGCAAATCGCTCAACGGGTCATTCTGGTGCTGCTGCATAGCAACATCAAAATCGTTCTGTTCCTTTTCAGAGCGGTCAAAAATATTCTGCACCGAGGGAGAAACACTTGCCTTTGCCAAGGTGCTGCCCAACAGTGTCGGGTCGAAATCAAAAAACTCTTCCTCTTCCGCCGATGCCGCGGGCATTGCTTCGTTTGTCGGCTGTGCCGGGAAGATGGTCTGCTCCACTTTGGGCAGCGGCTCGACCGGGGCAGCTTCTTCCTGCACACGGTAATCGTGGTCCGTGAAGCCTGCGTTATTCAAGCCCTTGACGATGCCGTCCAGCGTACGCTTGAAGTCCGCAGACGAGGTCAGAACATACGAAGTATTCAGGATCGGAGAAGAATGTTTCCGGGTATAGGGCAGGCGCAGAATACGCCCCACGATTTGCTCCACATCCACCTGACTGGTGCGGTTCGCCAGCGAAGCAAGGATATACGCAAAGGGGCAGTCCCAACCCTCTTTCAAGGCATTGACTGTAATGATAAAGCGAATCGAACACCTTTCCGACAGCAAATCCACATTTTTCAACTCGTTGATCTCCGCCGTCTTGATGGCAATTTGCTCTGCTGGAATGTTGGCTGCAATCAGGCGTTGGCGCAGTTTTTCAAAGGTCGTTGCATTTTCTGTGCTCTTGGGTTGCGCCTGAAACAGCACGATGGGGCGAATGTAGCTGCCGCCCTTTTCGTAGGCATCTTTTGCGTGAATTTCCAGTGTCCGCTGCATCTCGATGGCATCATGCAGCACATCCTGCTGGCTGTTGCGATTCATCACGATGACAGGCAACTTGACCATGTTCTCGCGTTTCAAGTGAATCGCATCCACAATGGAGATGATGTTGCTTTCCTTAGTGGGCGTTGCCGTCAGATCCAGCACAAAGCAGGGATTGAAGTTTTGCAGCATCTGCTTGCTCGGGTTACTGCGCGCATGGTGGCTTTCGTCCACAATGACCAGCGGATGCAGCTGATTAATGACCTGCATCAAGGCGGTCGGGTCGGTATCTTCCAGCGGCATATCAGGTTCGCCCAGTGCATTTGCCAGCGCAACAAGGCTGCTGTTCTCCTGCTTGGCCTTGAGCCGCTCCTTCTTGCCACGGAACGAATCGTAAGACAGCACCATGATGGAAAGCTGCTCGTTGACCGCAGAGATATTGAAGTGCTGCCCCATCAAAAGCTGTTCTTTGGTATACACTTCTACACGGCTGCCAAAGGCAACATCAATTTTCTGGCGGTAAGGATGTGCAGGGTCACGCAATGCAGCCAAGGTTTGGGTCAGGATAGCATCTGACGGAACCAGCCAAACCACTGCACGGCGTTTTACCACACCCAGTGCGGAGAAAATCGGCTCGATGGCATTTGCAGCCAAAAATGTTTTGCCGCCGCCCGTAGGAACTTTCAGGCAGACATTTGGCACACCGGGCAGAAGATTCTGATACTTGGGCATTCCGCCAAATCCGACTTTTACATCTTTCTCCTGCCAGAGCCGAGTATAGGCCGTTTCGATGTTCTTTGTCTGCATCAGAATTTCCAGATAGCGTTCCAAATCCCGAATGACGGCTTTCTGATAATTTTTCAATTCCATAAGAGCCGTCCTCCTTACACCCGCGCAATGTCGCGCGGAATTTTCTTAAACGTGATACCAAACCGCAGCAGGTCACTCTCACTCAATGCACAGCGGTCAGCATAAATCAGATAGTTTTCCGCTTTTTCCGGGATGGTAGACAAAAAAGCATAGTCCAACACGCACATCTGGTCTGGCTCATAGTAGAAATAGTAAGCGGTGTGGTTGTTCTCACCGAGGAAATATGGGTTTCCGTTCTGTTGACTCACCGCAGGTTTCTTCGTTTCCGTATACCAGATGTAGTCACGGATTTTGTCTGTGCCGATGCTTTCATTCATGTTTCCATCCGGCAGAAGCAGCCGCTCGCCCAGTTCGTAGTAACTGAAATTGCCGCCAGTGCCTCCTACGGCGTTCTTGTCTTTGCCATAGCCGTTGATCACACGCTTCACACGTTCGGCAGTCGTAGTATCGGCGTAGTCGCCCATCTCCACCAGAATAAACTTGCGGTGTCCTCCATCCACTTTGTTCATATTCAGCACCGCATGGGCAGTTGTGCCAGAGCCGGCAAAGGAGTCGAGAATCAACGCATCCTCGGAACTGGCGATTTTTAAAACAAATTCAATCAGTCGTGAAGGCTTTGGAGTATCAAAAGTAGCCTCACCACCGAATATAGCCTTGATTTGTTTAGCCGCTTCGTCAGTATGTCCAACCTCGGTGTACGGCCAAAAGTTCGTCGGCAATTTTCCACCGACATTCTCTAAATAGGTTTTTCGACGAATGCCACCTTTGCCGCCTTTTGTGAAGTAAAATCGTGGCCAAGGACCTCGTTCCAAAACAGACTGTGCCCTTTTCGATGCAATATCTAACGAGTCAGACAACATAATGGCTTTGACTTCCTTCCGAACATCTACTTCGGAAATTCCGCAAATAGCTGCACGTTCTTTTTCATCATGAAGATCTCGCAGCTCATAGTTGGCCCACGCATTCATATATTCGAGCATCTGTTCTTGACTAAATGTCCAGCATCGACCATTAGACGGATATAACAATCTTCCATCAAATGGGTGCTGAATCGCATAAACCATGCCTTGATGCATTGCAGCACCGGGTGCATAGGGGTTATCACTTGCCCAAGGTCTACTGTCATTGTCGGGATTTTTATAGATTGCGTCCATTTCAGCGGTACGCGGTAACTTGTTGGGATTCCAGCCCGGCTGTTTGCTGTAGACCAGAATATGCTCCACCTCGTTTACGATGCCTTTAGAATCATTTCGAGTGGAGTAAGTGCGCTGCCACGAAATATTGGAAACGAAACTGCTCGCACCAAAGATTTCATCACAGATGGATTTCAAGTTGTAAAGCTCATTGTCGTCAATGCTAATAAAAATTGCACCATCATCCGCCAACAACTTCTGCAGCAGCATCAGCCGAGGATACATCATGCAGAGCCACTTGTCATGGCGTGTCAAATCCTCGCCTTCCTTGCCGACTACTTCGCCCAGCCACTTTTGAATATGCGGATCATTGACATTATCGTTGTAGCACCACTTCTCATTGCCAGTGTTGTAAGGAGGATCGATGTAGATGCACTTCACCCGACCCTCATACTGCGGCAGCAGAGCTTTCAGGGCTTCCAGATTATCGCCGTGGATAATCATGTTATCACTGCCGTTGTCCTCGGTGTGCTTGCCCATTTCGTCAAAGCTGTACTGACGCTCCAACACACGGAACGGCACTTCCTGATGATGATTGACAACTTTGCTTTTTCCAATCCATTCCAAAGTAGGCATGGTGTTTTCTCCGTTTCTCTGTGAAAGTTCTTTCACGTTTAATAATAACAAGTTAGGCGGCAAAGCGCAACGGTTCCGGCAAAGAAATACAAGTTCGATGAACAAAATTGCAAGATGCAAAAGCGTTTTGCAAAAACGCGTAGCCTGCATCCGTCGGATGCAGTTCAAGGGTTTGGGATTTTCCAACAAGCATTTTGCAACGCAAAATGGTCTTTGTATATACGAAGACACTGCTTGCCACTGCTATGAACGCCTTTTGAATTGCAAAATGATTTTTCAGTTGCTATACTGGGCTTATCAAAGTTTTTTCGGGAGGATGCCGCAGTGACCGCACAGACAATGCTAATCGGGAACCGATCTTGCCGCATTTACGGCGAACCCCATGCAGAACACCTACTGCTCCAAATGACAGGCGAACATGAGTTGCAGGGCATAGGCCATGAAGTGACAGTGATTGCGCAGAGCAGCTGGAATTTTTTGTTTGCAGCCGTGCCCGTGGAAAGCTGGAACGATACACTTTCCCCGTGGGAAGCCCCTGCCGTATGGGGAAAGCAAGGATTTGGCGGCAATGCTATGGACACTCTGCGCTTTCTGACGGAACAGGTCATTCCCACGCTGAAGCAGCAGCTTCGTCTCCCGGAGAACATCAAAATCATTCTGGGTGGCTATTCGCTGGCGGGATTGTTTGCGCTGTGGGCATCCACCCAGACTGATCTGTTCTATGGTGTCGCCGCCGCATCCCCCTCTGTTTGGTTTCCGGGCTGGATGGAGTTTGAACAGCGGCACCCAATACAGGCACAGCGCATTTACCTGAGCCTTGGCGACCGGGAAGAGCGCACAAGAAATGCAACGCTGGCTGTGGTGGGGGATAACATCCGCACTCTGCACAGTCAGCTTATAGCGCGCGGTGCGGACTGCACCTTTGAATGGAACAGCGGCGGGCATTTCAAAGACGCTGACCTGCGCACGGCGAAAGCATTTCAGTGGGGGATGGAGGAACACACATGACCATTTTGATTGATGCCGATGGTTGCCCTGTGGTGGATTTGACGTTGCAGATTGCAAAGCAGTTCGGCGTTCCTGTCATCATCTTGTGCGATACCTCTCACCAAATCGAGCGTGAAGGTGTGCAGACGCTTGTTTTCGATAAAGGGGCTGACAGCGTGGACTTTGCACTTGTCAACCGGGTAAAACCGGGGGATGTGGTCGTGACGCAGGACTACGGGCTGGCGAGTATGTGTCTTGTTAAGTGCGCACGAGTGCTGAATCAAAACGGTCTAGAATACACCGCCGATAATATAGATGCTCTCATGCTGCGGCGGTATGAAAACAAAAAACTCCTCCGTGCCGGAATGATATGAACCCCAAAAGTTAGACAAAAATCAAATTAAGCGACCCCAACGGTCTGAATCCTGTACTGCACAGGGCTCAGGCCGTTTAGTTTTAATTTAATTCGACGATTGTTGTAATAGTCGATGTAATCGATAATGGCCTTTTCAAGCTGGTCAATGGAATCAAATTTTTCCAGATAGAACAGTTCCGTCTTGAGCAGTCCGAAGAAGTTCTCGGCAACAGCATTATCCAGACAAGTAGCTTTTCTGGACATACTTTGCGTAATGCCCTTTGCCTTCAGCAGATTTTGGTAGGATTTCATCTGATACTGCCAGCCCTGATCCGAATGCAGAATCAGATTGTCAACCTTATTTGGCAGCTTCTGAAAAGCGCCCTCCAGCATATCCGTGATCTGTTTGAAATTTGGATGGCGGCTCAGGTTATAGCTGACAACTTCGCCATTGAACAGATCGAGAATTGGAGACAGATAGAGTTTTTGGTCGTTCACTTTGAATTCAGTAACATCTGTGACCCATTTTCGATTTGGCTGGTTTGTCTTGAAATGCCGTTCCAGCAAGTTTGGCGCAACTTCTCCGACTTCACCCTTGTAGGAGTTGT
>OGGE01000530.1_pt1 | contig 30743 bp, 25 predicted proteins | sample 1571121 | NCBI WGS metagenome assembly OGGE01 (sample SAMEA2581959, study PRJEB24529) | metagenome | biome: Human gut stool | place: China | collected 2011
ATGATGATTATGCTATTATTGGCGGACATGTTGTAGCTATGGAGACAAGTATGGATTATGGAACTAATACAGAAGCTTATCGTTTGTTGAAAAAGATGTCTGATAGGGGTAGGATTAAGCTTGTTGGAAATGGACGGTCAGCACATTATGAATTGATTTAATAAACGCACAATAAACGCACGCGTGCGTTTATTGTGCATCATGTTCGATAAGTAGATGTTTTTCAAAGAAAAATATTGTATAACGATAAAACAATTAAACGACTAATTATTTATACCATTTCATCAATATTGCTTCATAGCAAATATCCAGCACATTATCATTTTGATCCATACTGAAGGATAAATTGAAAAAGACTTCCGGGTAGCGCTCATCAATATAGCAATAGCACAAATTGTATTGGCTTTCCAGACCATCATGATTATAGGCCTTATTTTTATACACTACCTCTTTTTGAGGCTCTCCATAAGCAGCAATCACTTGTTCCCTGGAATCGCCTAATTTTATACCACGCGAAGTTTCTGTGTCTGATGACATTTGATCGGGGTATTCAGTATATGCCGTACAATTTGTAGTCATAATAGAAATACGTTCTACATCTTCATAGCCGTTTCCGGCTCCATATAAGTCTACGTAATTGCTATATCCAAATCCATTAACATTAAAATCCTCATAAGAGAGAGGCAAAATGGTGCTATTCTCCGTGCTTCCTGATACTTCCACCGGTGCCGGAGTTTCTGTGGAATCTTCCGTTATCACTTCTGTGGTTTCAGTGCGTTCGGTTTCTGCGTTCGTTTCACTCTGCCCGGCATCCGGTTCTGTGGCAGTAGATGCGTTTTCTGACTCTGCGACGATGGCCGTTGTTTCTGCTTCTGTAATATTGGTGGTGAATTCAGATTCACCGGAATTGTTTGATCCGCAGGCCAATAGGCTCAAAGAAATTGTTGCTGTCATTAATACGGGAAGAATTGTTTTTCTCATTTGTGTTATCCTCATTTTTTACATTGGTATAATCATAATATATCATGATTCGCACCTCCGGTGCTTAACGTTGCTTCGCAACTATTATGATCAAATTGTAGCAGAAAATGGAGATATGGCAACTGGATTTTTCTAAGATATTTCCCATGCATGAAGTATCAAGAGTTGTAATCAGTACATTCTTAGGATTTAGATGAAAAATAGGATTTACTATGATATGATTAGTTAAGAATTATATTTAATACGAAAGAGGAATGACACATTATTATGGAATTTTTCAGTTTGTTTTCAACAGTATTTTTTAATATAGCAATTACCTTTGGCCTGCTATTACTTATATACTTGTTTTTCTTTTCCGGCATTAGAGCACGTAAGGACCTGAAACCGATTAAGTACATTTCCTACAAAAAGGATCATTTTCAGGAGAATTTTGAATTTACCTGTGAGTTTTGCGGATCCAAGGTATCTTCTGAGGATGAAAAATGTCCAACCTGTGGCGGTAATTTTGGAAAGAACAAGGAGTATCAGTTAAAGAAACGGGCCATGCATCAAAGGTATTTAGAGTATATGAAATCCCAGGAAGAAGCCATTACACAGGAAACGGAATATATAAGTACTACAATGCAGGCAATTCAAAAATATAAGCTGATACGTCATAAATACTACAATTTTGAAATCGGCGAGCCTCCGGTTTATAAACCTGCAAGTGATTATGAATTTACCTGTGAATACTGTGATAATAAGATAAGGGGAAAAAGCACAGACGAAAAGGGGTGTAGTAATTGTGGGGCTTCTTATAAAGAAAACCTGGAATTATTGGTACGCGAAGAGGAAGACCGTCTGGAAAAACGCCATTATGACGAATATATGAAACTGAAGGATCTGGAGTGGGAGCAGAATATCAGGAATGAGCGAAGAGATGCAAACATTGATGAAAAGTATGGGACACCTATCCGATTTATGGAGAAAAATGCAAAGGTTATTACGCTGGTCATTTTGCTTGGGCTTATGATGATTTCCGTGGGAATAACAGTTTTGATTTTAAAGTTTAGGTAAAACAGGATGAGTATATCTGACGTGAAGGGAGATCACATGGACATTCTATTTAAAAACGATGATTTTGTATTTTCCTACAGGGTTGGCGGTATATTGATCCATAATGAAAAGATCCTGTTGCAACGTCCGAAAAATGATGACTATGCTATCATCGGCGGGCATGTTGCGGCTATGGAGACCAGCATGGAAACGCTGAAACGGGAGTTTGAAGAAGAACTTCACGCTGAGATAGAGGTAGATAATCTGCTGGCTATAGGCGAAATTTATTTTCCATGGGGAAAGAGCCCCTGCCACCAGATCTGCTTATATTATAATGTTCATTTACTGGACGATAGCATTCCTATGGATGGGGTGTTTCATGGATATGATGAATTGGATCATGAGAGAATCAATCTGGATTTCTGCTGGATTCCGCTGGAGGAACTAAGGAAGGACACGAAGGTATATCCATTGGAACTGATACCTTACATACTTGAGCAGAGAAAAGAAACGGTACATTTTGTTTCAAGGCAGATTTAATTGAGAGGACAAGCTTCCGAACATGACGGAAGAGGAACAACTTCGGCTGCTGGCCACGGACGGAATGCTGGTAAAGAGACCGCTGATTGTGGACGGGGATCTGGTGTTGACCGGATTCCGGGAAGCAGAATGGAAGGAAAAATTAATTTAGTACAAGGAGGACGAATATGAGCAGAGTAAATTTTGGAGCAAAGCCGGTAATGTATCCCATGCCGGTGCTGATCATTGCAACTTATGACGAAAATGGAGTACCCGATGCCATGAACGCAGCATGGGGAATCATTACGGACATGAATGAGATCTCCATCAGTATGTCAGAGCATAAGACCACGGAGAATCTGGCAAAGACCGGAGCATTTACCGTAAGTATCGGAACCGAAGATACCGTGGTAGCCTGCGACTATGTGGGCATGGAATCTGCGAAGAAAGTACCTGATAAATTCTCAAAGTCCGGTTTCCATGCAGCCAAGAGTGATTTTGTCAATGCACCGTTGATCGATGAACTTCCCATGGCGCTGGAATGTAAGGTGAAAAGTTTTGAAGACGGCATTCTGGTGGGCGATATCGTCAACGTCAATGCGGACGAAAGCATCCTGACGGATGGCAAGATCGATCCGAAGAAATTGAAGCCAATCAGCTATGATCCTGTGAATAATACTTATCTTGCAATGGGAGATAAAGTAGGAAATGCTTTTAAAGACGGTTTGAAATTGAAATAGTAAGATCAAAGAACGCAGGAGGGTTAACCCTCCTGCGTCCCCATCTCATCGGTGGTAGAGCGGATATGTTCTACTGCCGTTTTTACTTGTTCTGCATAATCCAGATTGTTCTGGCTCATGGTGTGCACCTGCTCGGCATTGGCGGTAACTTCTTCAGTTACAGCGGACAGCTGGGAGATGTTTTCCATAATCTTATTATTGGATTCTGACAATCCCAGAATGTGGTGATTTACTTCTTCCACCTGGGAAGCCAGTGCTTCCATATTTTTGTTCAGCTGTTCGAAAGTCTCGGAAGCAGCCAGGATCTTTTCGCCCTGCTGTTCGGTAGCTTCAATGGAGCCGCTGATCGTGTTGACTACCATGTTGGCATTGGCATTCAGCTCATTGGTGATCTTCGTAATCTCTTCGGTAAAGCTCTTGGTCTGTTCTGCCAACTGCCGTATTTGCTGGGCAACAACGGCGAAACCGCGTCCGGCCTCCCCGGCACGGGCACTTTCAATGGAAGCGTTCAATGCCAGAAGATTGGTCTGACCGGAGATTGCCATGATGCTTCCGGCGATCTCTTCCACTTCTTTCGTCTTTTCCTGTAACTTTTCCATGGCATCCGTGACGGAATGGTTGGTATCTTTGATCATAGCGGACTGTTGTTTTAAGTCTTCCATGGCAGCCATGTTTTTACGGATACTTTCGTTGGAATCCTCGGCAATCTGAACCATCTGTTCGGAGATATGACTGGTCTGCTCGATAGCACGCTGAATCGTGCCGGTCATCTGGCTTTGTTCTTCGATGCTGGTGGCAGTCATATTGGTGGCGGAGGAGATCTCCTGCATACTGTTGGCTACAGATTCCGTAGTTTGTACCAGCTGGTTCATAAGATCTGTGGTTTTGGTGGTCTCCTGATGTACGGTCTGGGATACGTCCAGAATATTATCCAGTACTTCTTTTACATGGTTATGTTCTTCCCGGGAAGAACCGATGGCGTCATTATTAAAAAGTATTGTGATCTTACCGGTCTCCAGAATAATAATTCCGATCAGGAATACCAGCAGGGTAGAGCAGACGGCATTCACATCCTGACCGTAGATTCCCTTCGTAGCCTGAACGATCATGACGATCAGGTAGAGCACGAATAATCCCACAGCGGTTTTCTTCAGAGATTTTTTCTCATAATAAGGAATCTGTAATATGAAAATGGCAATCAGCGCATAGTGAATGAAACTTGCATCTGTCTGTAAACCGACTAACAGATACTCAATGCCGATCTCGATGGTAGCGAAGACTTTTAATAGTCGTGTCGCCTTATTTAGAAGGTGTGTCACGACATTTACCACACAGAAAACGGCAATCAGAATGGTATTTGCGTATGTAACAATGGGTGCAATGTTGTGATTTGCCAGTTTTAACCACAGATAAAATAGGAACACGATCGCCAAAAGCGAAGTAGCGATAATATAGAACCGGTTCATTCTGATATTGCGTTCCGAAGTATCCGTATAACGATATTTATTATTTTCTTTTATATTCATATTCATAAGTTCCCTCCCTATTTTTATTGATGCTATTTTAAGTGTAACTGCTTTCGTCAATTTTTTCTACATTTTTATTCCATTTTTGAAAAAAATTTTGAAAAAAATCATGGAAATAAAAAATGCAAATTGATACTGATTTTCAATACCAAATGCGCTATAATACTTCTGTTACAACACAGAACATTAAAATGTTGAGATACGAAAGGATACAGAAGTGTTATGACACTGAAAGAATTGGAAATCGGTAAAAGCGCCGTGATCGAAACCGTCGGTGGTTCCGGAGAACTCAGACAGCATTTCCTGGATATGGGTATGATCCCGGGAGCGGAGGTGACGGTGGTAAAGCTGGCTCCGATGGGTGACCCCATGGAATTGCAGGTGCACGGCTATGAACTAACGTTGCGTTTGGCGGAAGCGGATCAGATCGAGATCGCACCTATATCGAAGAGAACAAGAGAACATAAAGGGCTGGACCGAGTGACGGATGCGGAGCACCCGGGATTAGGTGAGGATGGAAAATACCATTCAAAAAAAGATGAGAATCCTTTGCCGGAGGGAACGACATTAACGTTCGCCCTGGCGGGAAATCAGAACTGCGGCAAGACTACACTGTTCAATCAGCTCACCGGTTCGAATCAGCATGTGGGAAATTTCCCCGGAGTTACCGTAGACCGTAAGGACGGTTCCATCAAAGGGTATCCGGATACTTTGGTGACAGACCTGCCCGGTATTTATTCCATGTCCCCTTACAGCAGTGAAGAGATCGTATCCCGTAATTTTATCCTGTATGAGAAACCCAGAGCTATCATTAATATCGTGGATGCGACGAATATCGAGCGTAATCTGTATCTGACCATGCAGTTGTTGGAAATGAACATTCCCATGGTCGTAGCCCTAAACATGATGGATGAAGTCACCGGCAATCACGGTTCCATCGATGTGAATGCCATGGAGGCATTCCTGGGAGTACCCGTAATCCCCATTTCTGCTGCGAAAAACGAAGGTGTGGACGAACTGATCCGCCATGCAGTCCATGTCGCAAAATATCAGGAACGGCCGCTACGGCAGGATTTCTGTGATAAAAACGATCATGATGGTTCCGTACACCGCTGCATCCATGCGGTGGGGCATCTGATCGAGGATCATGCGGAAGCAGCAAAGCTGCCCCTGCGTTTCGCAGCCAACAAAGCCATTGAAGGAGATCATCTGATCCTGGAGAAGCTGCAGCTGGATGAAAATGAAAAAGAAATGCTGGAGCATATTGTCTGCCAGATGGAGACAGAGCGTGGTGTGGACCGGAGTGCGGCTATCGCGGACATGCGGTTTGATTTTATCGAGAGATTATGTGAACAGACGGTAGTAAAGCCGAAGGAAAGCAAAGAACGGATCCGCAGTGAGAAGATCGATCGGATCCTTACCGGAAAATATACGGCAATCCCTTGTTTTATTGTGATCATGATATTGGTGTTTTATTTGACATTTAATGTGATCGGAGCCTGGCTGCAAGGGCTTTTGGAACTGGGAATCGGCAGACTGACAGAACTTGCGGATGCAGCCATGACAGCGGCCCATGTCAACAGTGCCGTACAAAGTCTTGTGATCGACGGTATTTTTACCGGGGTGGGCAGCGTATTGAGTTTCCTGCCTATTGTGGTGACCTTGTTTTTCTTCCTTTCACTTATGGAAGACAGCGGTTATATCGCCCGTGTGGCATTCGTGATGGATAAGTTGCTTCGAAAGATCGGTCTGTCCGGACGAAGTATTGTGCCGATGCTGATTGGGTTCGGATGTACGGTACCGGCAGTCATGGCCACGAGAACACTGACTAGTGAGAGAGACCGTAAGATGACGATCCTGCTGACACCGTTTATGAGCTGTTCTGCAAAATTACCGATTTATTCGTTCTTCGTGAGCGTATTTTTCCCGGGAAAGGGTGGGCTGATCATGTCGGCCCTGTATCTGCTGGGGATCGTGATTGGTATTCTGGTTGCATTTTTATATCGTGGAACCTTGTTCAAAGGCGAGCCGGTGCCGTTCGTAATGGAACTGCCTAATTATCGTCTGCCCGGAGCGAAAAATGTAGGACAGTTGTTGTGGGAAAAGGCGAAAGATTTTTTACAGAAGGCATTTACTGTGATCTTCATTGCAACGATTGTAGTATGGTTTTTACAGAGTTTTGATCTGAAACTGAATCTGGTAGAGAATTCAGCCAACAGTATGCTGGCAATGCTATCAGGTCTGTTGGTTCCGGTGTTCCGGCCGCTGGGATTGGGAGACTGGCGGATCTGTACGTCTCTGATCAGCGGATTCATGGCAAAAGAAAGTGTGGTAGCAACCCTGGAAGTATTGTTCGGCAGCAGTATTGCCACGGTACTTACCCCGTTGGCAGCCGCTACATTACTGGTATTCAGCCTGCTGTATACGCCCTGCGTGGCAGCCATCGCTTCTGTACGCAGAGAACTGGGTGGAAAATGGGCCATTGCCGTGGTACTCTGGCAGTGTTTTGTGGCATGGGTGGCAGCCTTTTTGGTACATGGAATCGGAATGCTTCTGGGATGAAGATTCCTCGATAAGCGAATATTGGATAGAAGTGTGGGAGTGTGCAGCACGAAACAATTCGTAGGAATTAAAGGTGGGGCTTTTGCCCCCGACATCCATATATAATAGAAAACCTGCAGGGGATTATTCCTCCTGCAGGTATTTTATTACGCATTTCAATTCCGGTGAGATCCATTTGTTCCTATGATATAAAAGCTGCCGCCAGATATCCGGCTGAATCTCCGTCATGGGGAGACTGACGAGATTTCCCTTTGCCAGGTCCTCTGCGATCACGAACTCCGGCAGATAGGAGATACCGAGACCCTGACACAGAAGATTGCGGATTAGCTGGGTATCGCCCACCTCCATGATGGGCATTGTCTCCTTACCGTTTTGGGAGAGCAGATCATCCAGAGCAGCTCGGTAACTCATGTTTTTCTCTGTCAGGATCAGCGGATATTCCAAAATCTGTTCCAGGGTGATCTGAGTCTGTCCGGCTAAGGGGTGACTGGCACCGGTGACGAAGTGAATATCCACGGGAGCTTCGAAAGCGGTCACATAATTGTGATTAAAAATACGGCGGTCCAGTGTGTATACAATATCGACCTGATTCTGTCCCAGCATCTGGAACATTTCGTCAGTACTGGTAGCAATGATCTTCAGGCGGATGCCTGGATATTTTTCATGAAAATCCTTGAAGCGGCTGTGAAATTCCCAGCTGGCCAGAGATTCTGCAATGGCAATGCGCACCAGTCCTTCGGGAGCGGTATTACCGCAGATGTGGGTGGCTTCCGCGGCGAGCCGCAGGATCTGTTGGGCCAGGGGTAACAGCTTCTCCCCTTCGTTGGTCAGGGTTACGGTATGCCCGATCCTCTCAAACAGGGGGATGGACAGCTCCTTTTCCAATTGTTTGATCTGAAAGGATACGGTGGACTGGGTATAACCCAGACGTCCGGCCGCCAGCGTAAAGCTCTTCAGTTCGTTCACCATAACAAAGGTTTCCAGATTTTTGACATCCATAGAGTAGATACACTTTCTGTATTGTAAATTCAATTCTTCGATCAATGCAATGCAAATAATTTGTTTTTCAAATATTTAAGAAAATTATATAATGAGAAAATAGAGCTGTCAATGTGAAAAGATGGCGAAAATATGGGAAAATAGTAAAAATATATGCCGTATCCCGTGTTTAGAATAAGTAGTTTTGGGAAGGATCAGAGGTATGGAAAACAGAGAGAGACTGGGGAGTCGTTTGGGATTTATCATGCTGTCGGCGGGGTGCGCCATCGGCTGCGGAAATGTGTGGAAATTCCCGTGGATGTGCGGGCAGAACGGTGGCGGAAGCTTCATGCTGATCTACGTGATCTGCCTGATCGTGCTGGGCCTGCCCGCCATGATCATGGAATTCTCCGTGGGGCGTGCGGCGCAGACGAGTCCACTTTATATGTATCGGAAATTATCCGGCGGCAGGGGAAAATGGAATCTGTGGGGCATCGTCTGCCTCATCGGCAACATTGCACTGATCGCTTTTTATGCGGTGGTGTCCGGATGGATCCTCTATTATTTTGTAAAATTTCTGACAGGGCAGAATCAGGATTTCGGATTTGAAAAAATGATCACGACGCCCTCGGTGAATGTGACATATCTGCTAGTCACCTTGCTGATCGCTTTTGTTATTTTAAGCTTCCATCTGCAGGGTGGGCTGGAACGTATTACCAAATATATGATGTCAGCCTTGATCGTGCTGATGCTGGTGCTGGCGGTGCACAGCTTTACACTTCCGGGAGCAGGAGAGGGATTGAGCTTCTATCTGATCCCGCATTTCTCCAAAATCACCGGTTCCGTGGTGGTGGGTGCCATGAATCAGGCATTTTTCACCTTGTCCGTGGGAATGGGCGGTATGGCGATCTTCGGAAGCTATATCGGCAAGGACCGTTCTCTCATGGGGGAGTCTATCCATATTATTATCCTGGATACACTGGTGGCAGTGATCGCCGGTATCATTATATTTCCGGCATGCTTTACTTATGATGTGGAAGTGACGGCGGGTCCCAGCCTTCTGTTCGATACTATGGCGACCGTATTTAACAACATGGCAGGCGGCAGATGGTGGGGAACCTTATTTTTCCTGTTCATGGTGTTCGCAGCCATGTCCACAGTGCTGGGAGTGTGTGAAAATATTCTGGCCATGGTCCGGGAACTGACTGGATGGTCGAGACCGGTAGGATGTATCGTCTGCGGTGTGGGAACGTTTCTGTTGGCATTGACAACGGCGTTGGGCTTCAGCGTGATCCATTTTCAGCCCTTTGCGGCGGGAACGCCCTGACTGGACTTCTGGGATTTCCTGGTGTCCAACAATAGCATGCCCATAGGTTCGATCCTGCTGGCAGTATTTTGCTGTTATAAGGTCGGCTGGGGCTGGGACAAATTCCTGGAGGAAGCAAATGCCGGCAAAGGCTTAAAGGTGCAGCCGTGGATGAAGCCGGTGTTCAAGTATTTTGTTCCGGCGGCAGTGCTGTTCATCTATGTGTACGGAATGGTAAATTTTGCATGGAAATAAAGTAAATAAAAATAGGCGGGCGGCGGAGTGAAAAGCTCCGCCGTTTTTTGGATGGAATGATCGTGGAGAGGTTGCGTTATGGCAGAAAAATGGATAGTATAAAGAATAGAAGAGCAGATAGGAGGCACTTATGACAGAGCAGGAAATCCGGACGATATTACGCAGACAAAGAGAATATTTTGCTACGGGAGCCACACTTTCCCGGGAATTCCGGGCAGAACAGCTGGGAAAATTAAAGGCCTCCCTGCAGCGCCATGAAGAGGAACTGAATGCTGCACTGCAACAGGATCTGGGAAAAAGCCGGATGGAGAGCTATATGTGCGAGATCGGATTGACTCTGTCGGAGCTGACCTGGATGCAGAAGCACCTGCGGGGACTGATGCGGGAAAAGAGAGTGCCGACACCGTTATCGCAGTTCGCGGCGAGGAGCTTCCGGTCTCCGTCACCCTATGGCACCGTGCTGATCATGAGCCCATGGAATTATCCGGTGCTATTGACACTGGAGCCGTTGATCGATGCTATTGCCGCAGGGAATACCGCAGTGGTAAAACCCAGTGCCTATGCTCCGGCGACGGCAGCTGTGCTGAAAAATATTCTGGAAGAATGTTTTCCGATAGAATACGTGGCTGTGATCACCGGCGGCAGAACGGAGAATCAGGCATTATTGCAGCAGCGGTTTGATATGATATTTTTCACTGGAGGCAAGACCGTGGGACGGGAGGTGCTTAGAAGCGCTGCGGAATATTTGACCCCGGTGACGTTGGAGTTGGGTGGGAAAAGCCCCTGCATCGTGGATGCTACGGCAAAGATCCCGCTGGCGGCCCGGCGGATCGTGTTCGGAAAATATCTGAATTGCGGGCAGACCTGCGTGGCACCGGATTATATTTTGTGCGATGGCCAGATCCGGGATCAGCTGGTGGAAGCCATTCAGGCTGAAATCATCCGACAGTTTGGTGCGGATCCCCTGCAAAATCCGGATTATGGAAAAATCATCAACGAAAAGCATTTTCACAGACTGCTGGGGCTGATGGATGCGGAAAAGACCGTCTGCGGCGGGCAGTATGACGAAAAGACTTTGCGGATTGCACCCACAGTGATGACGGATGTGACCTGGGAAGATGCCGTGATGGGAGAAGAAATCTTCGGACCGATCCTGCCGGTGTTGACGTATAATGCACATGATGCAGAGAAAGGTGTTGCACAAAATGATTTTTGCAGGGATGCTTCCGGGACGCATGCAGCCACGGGAGACTTTGTGGATTGGGCAATCCGCTGTGTGGAGGAACATCCCCATCCTCTGGCTCTGTATTTTTTCAGCGAAGACAAAAAGGCCCAGAGGCGGATCCTGAACTATTGTCATTTTGGCGGAGGTTGCATCAACGACACCATCATTCATCTCGCCACCAGTGCCATGCCCTTCGGCGGCGTGGGTGAGAGCGGCATGGGTGGGTATCACGGCCGCACCGGATTCGAGACCTTTAGCCATTATCGGAGTATCGTGGACAAAAAGACATGGATGGATCTGCCAATACGGTACCAGAGGTATGATGAGATGAAAGAGAAGATGTTACGGAGATTTTTGAAGTAACGTCATCCTAAAATAGAAGTTATGTCCTGAAAAGTGTAAGATAACATTGGATTACGTCCTGAAAAGTGTAGCGTATAGTTCATATTACGTCCTGAAAAATGTAATGGCAGGGTATTTGTGGGAAATAATATCGAAATCGAGAAGGAAAGAAGGTAATCACATGAACTTTAACAAACAAAAATGCATTACGGCAGTGATTTTGCTGTTGGTCGCTATTCTATCCATAACCGTTATCGGAAAATACGCCTCCGCCCCGGAAAATCACCAGAAAACCATAGCCTCTCTGGATGAGAAAAAACAGACGGTCATGGAGCTGACGGCGGCATCCACGGTGACTTCGGCGCTGATCACATTGCTTCCGGGCGACACGGCAACACCCATCGCGGAGAAAATGGCAGATGTCAGCGGATACCTGCTGGTGGTCCTCTGCGCTATCTATCTGGAAAAATATCTCGTGACGATTACCGGCTATGTGGCATTTACCTACCTGATTCCGATTGCCTGTGGATTATGGATATTGAATCTGGCTTTTGAAAATGCTACGGTGCGGAAACTGGCGGCAAAACTTGCAGTATTTGGCATTGCCATTTTTCTCGTGGTTCCGGCCAGTGTAAAGATTTCTGACCTTATCGGAGACACCTATCAGGCCCAGATCGAAGCTACCATTGAGGATGCCAGGAACACACAGAATATACTGGAAAACAGTGGCGTGGTGGATGATGACACTAATGCGACGGAAACAACCGGAATCGGAACAACAGAAGCTTCTGGAACTGTTACAGGAAATGTGCAGGAGAAGGACAACAATAACTCCGGCTCTGTTACGAATATCTTTGATTGGGCCAAGGATGCTATTTCCAATGCGCAGGAATCTGTATCTAACGTTGTGGATAATGTGGTTATTTCCTCAGAGGACCTGGTACAGAAGGTGGAGAATTCCCTGAATCATTTTATCGAGGCAGTTGCCGTGATGATCATTACCTCCTGCGTGATTCCGATGTTGGTACTGTTGCTGTTCTTTTGGATGGTGAAGATTGTGCTGGATGTGGATCTGAGTGGCATTAAAATCAAGGGGATGTTACCGGAGCATAGGGAATAGATTGCGGAAAAGAGGGGAAATATTTTGACCATATATAAAAGGAGCTTCGTACTAACTTTAGTAATATCTATTGTATCATTTTTTGGAGCAGTTACATTAAACTATGCAATGCAGGAACAGTTTTGGTGTAATGTTTTATTAGGAGTATTCGGAGGTGCCATACTTACTGCAATTACATCTATAATGGGGTATTTTGTGGAGCGAAGGAAAACATTGGAACAGTTTTATTTAGAGACAATAAAACTTTTAAAGCGTTATAATAAATACCAAACGGGTTTAACACTTAATCAAAAAATAAATTTTTTCTTGGAATTATCCAATTATGATACTGCATATTGGGGTACAACATATGCAAGAATAGATTTATTTGATAAAAAGTCAAAGGAGTATATTTATCAAAAAATATATAAACCACTGTTGGATGCGCATAAAAAGGCTTGTTCTCATACATGGCATTTCGAAATGCAGATTAATGGTACAGCGGTAAATGACGAAGTAATGGAAAAGTTTGTAAATGAACTGGAGATTATAATAATTAGAGAAGAAGAGTATGTTGTAGGAAATGACAATAATGAATATGTAGTAAAAGGCGGATATAATCATATAGTAAAAAAGTTTGATACTGAACTTAATGGAAAATATTATGAGATTATGTATGGAAAGAAAAAAGCCAAAGAAAATAGAGAAGAAACAAAGGATTAATATACGCAAACAGAGGTTATTATTTGGTGCAATTAAATGCCCTGATCTTATCTTAACATGATATACTTATAACAGGCTTAATGGCCATCTATAAGTGTGGCAGGGCGATATTTATAGAGAATATACCTAAGAGACACGGAGGAAACTGGAATGATTGATACTAAAAAAGAGCAAGAACGTGATGAACTGCATCGCGCGATATGGGCAATAGCAGATGAACTCCGTGGAGCAGTGGATGGTTGGGATTTTAAAAATTATGTTCTTGGAACGATGTTTTATCGCTACATTTCTGAGAATCTGTGTAACTACATAAACAGTGGTGAGATTGAGGCAGGCAACACTGATTTTGATTTCGCAAAAATGCCGGATGAGGACGCAGAAGAGGCAAGAGAAGGATTGGTAGAGGAAAAAGGATTTTTCATTTTGCCGAGTGAACTGTTTTGTAATGTGCGTGTCAATGCTGCGAATGACGAAAATTTAAATGAAACATTGGAACTCGTGTTCCGACATATAGAAGAATCTGCGAAAGGCAGTGAAGCAGAAAACGATTTTGCCGGATTGTTTGATGATTATGATGTCAACAGTAATAAACTGGGTTCCACGGTTGCAAAGCGCAATGAAAAGCTTGTAAAATTGCTGAATGGAGTAGGTGAAATGAATCTTGGAGATGTCAAGGACCATTCCATCGATGCCTTTGGTGATGCGTATGAGTATCTTATGACCATGTACGCATCGAATGCCGGAAAATCCGGTGGAGAATTCTTTACTCCGGCAGATGTGTCCGAACTGCTTACACGCCTTGGAACAGTAGGAAAAACGGAAATTAATAAAGTGTATGATCCGGCTTGCGGTTCGGGTTCATTGCTTTTGAAGGCAGAAAAAATTCTTGGTAAGGATGCTATCCGTAACGGATTTTATGGACAGGAGATTAATATTACAACCTACAACCTGTGCCGTATCAATATGTTTTTACATGACGTGGGATTTGATAAATTTGATATTGCTTGTGAGGATACGTTGCTCAGTCCGCAACACTGGGATGACGAACCATTTGAGCTGATTGTGTCTAATCCACCTTATTCTATCAAATGGGTCGGAGACGAAAATCCTCTGCTCATCAATGACCCTCGTTTCGCTCCGGCAGGAGTTCTGGCACCGAAGAGTAAAGCAGATATGGCATTTATTATGCACAGCCTGTCATGGCTTGCATCCAATGGAACTGCTGCCATTGTATGTTTTCCAGGAATTATGTACCGTGGCGGTGCAGAGCAGAAAATACGTAAGTATTTGATAGATAATAACTATGTGGATTGTGTTATTCAGTTGCCAAGTAATTTGTTCTTTGGTACTACGATTGCAACCTGCATCATGGTAATGAAAAAGAATAAGGCAGATAACAAGACGTTGTTTATTGATGCTACCAGTGAATGTGTGAAGGTTACCAACAACAATAAGCTAACACCGGAAAATATTGACCACATTGTAGATGTATTTACAAAACGTGAAGAAGTGAAGCATTTTGCACATCTGGCAAGTTATGAGGAAGTATCGGATAACGACTATAATTTGTCTGTGTCCACCTACGTGGAAGCTGAGGATACAAGAGAAAAGATTGATATTGTGAAGCTGAATGCAGAAATCAAAGAAATTGTAGCTCGTGAACAGGTGCTTCGCGATGAGATTGATAAAATTATAGGGGAGATTGATAGATAATGAGAGGCGACAAAGAAGCAAAGTGTTTTGATAGAATTAAAAAAGCTCTTTTTTATCTAAATGAAAAACCTATATGTAATCCGTTTGATGGACAAAGTTGCTTCGATGTAGATACTGCTACTTTTATGGAGAATTATTTATTCTATTGTAATCCTGATTTTAAGCAAAACTGTTTTGGACTATTAGAGAGTGATTGGGTTGAATTCACTAATACTATCCGTATGGCCGGAGCAAATCCATCAAAGAGTGAATTCCCTGATTTTATTTTCGATAATGGATTTATTGAACATTTTCAAATTACATCGTCACACATCACACGGAAAGGGGCAACTCACGCAAGGGAAGAAAGTGAGTTTAAGCGACGAGTAGATGATGATGTGGAAAAACTAAAAAAAGAATGGAATGAAACACCAAGTTTTAGTAAAGTGCGTTCTGAGTCTTGGGAATTTCAAAATCCAGTACATAGCTATGAATTTCTGGTGGAATCTTTTAAACAAAATTGGGAGAATCATATTCAAAGCAGTAAAAGGTATTCCAAGAATAAAAAAATCGGTATTTTTATGATTGAATATCCGGAAATAGCATTGGCAATGTGTGAAAATGTATATTGCGATTGGATTGACGGAATGGCGCAAGGAGATATGCGCCAACAAGAAACTTTTAAGGAATATCGATTAAGTCGGGACAAAGAATTACTGAAATATATTTATGGATTCAAAAATGTAATTAAGTATGTGGTGTATGTAAATTCAATAAGATGTGAAGTTATTTGCACAGAGAATATTCCTTATCTTCAAAAATTATTGCCATGGGAATATATCATTTATCCTATGCACGTATCTACCATGTCTACATTGTCAAATATTACTATACCAGTCTCATTTACGGAAGGAAATGAAAAAAGTGTCCAAATTTAATGAACTTGTTCAAAAATTGTGTCCTAATGGAGTAGAGTATAAGGAACTAAATAAAATAACTCATTACGCTAAGAGACGAATTGATGTTGGCGAAATTGATGAAAATACTTATGTAGGAGTTGAAAATCTTCTTCAGAATAAGCAAGGAAAAACTATTGCAAGTAGCGTACCGATTAGTGGAAAGGTTATTCAGTTTGAAATAGGAGATATTCTGATAGGAAATATTCGACCGTATTTAAAGAAGATATGGCTGTCAAATTGCGTAGGAGGCACTAATGGGGATGTATTAACAATTCAAATCAATGATCGAATGCAAATTATTCCTGAATTTTTATATTATGTATTGTCTTCGGAACATTTCTTTTTATATGATACACAAAATTCAAAAGGCGCTAAAATGCCAAGGGGTAACAAAGAGGCAGTTATGAAGTATAAGGTGCCCGTGCCTCCGATGGAGGTACAACGTGAAATAGTTTGTGAGCTAGACTCTCTTTCCTTACTTATGAAAGAACTAATGGCAGAGATTACAGCAGAACTTACAGCAAGGAAAATACAGTATAATTATTATAGAGATTATCTCCTGGAGTATAAGGAGAATACGAAAAGGTATGAGATAGCAGAATTAGCAGATACTAATATTGGACTAGCAACATCGGTCACACAACATAAGCGGGATAGTGGAGTTTTGCTAATTCATAATTCAGATATTCAAGCCAATAAAATTATTTTAAAATCAACGGAATATGTTAGTGAAGAATTTGCCGAAAAAAATAAGAGCAAGCTTTTGAAAAAAGGGGATATTATAACTGTTCATACAGGGGATGTGGGAACATCTGCCGTTATAGATGATGAATTTGATGGTGCGATAGGATTTACTACGATTACGACCAGAATTAAAGATAGAAAGAAGTTAAGTCCGAAATATTTGTGCCATTATTTAAATTCACAACAATGTAAACATGATATAGAAAGCGTGACAATTAGCGATAGAAATAATCTGAATCAAAAAAGTTATGAAAAATTAAAGGTGCCAGTTCCACCATTGGACGTTCAGAAACGTATAGTGAATGTTTTAGATAATTTTGAGTCTATTTGTATTGACTTGAATATCAGTTTACCGGCAGAAATTGAAGCACGCCAAAAACAATATGAATATTATCGTGATCTGCTCTTGACATTTGCAGAAAAGGGTAGCACTGTCTTGACAGACAGACAGACAGACAGACAGACAGACAGAGCTGAACGCAATTAAGCTCATTCAGTATGTGTTTGGTTATGTTATGTTACCACTGAGTAAAATTTGTCACTCGATTTCATCTGGGAAAGCTAAAACAAAGGATAATATTGGTAAATATCCAGTGTATGGATCTACTGGCATAATTGCAAAAACGAATGAGGCAGTTTATAACAAGACAAATATTCTAGTTGCTAGAGTCGGAGCTAATGCCGGATATACACATTTAGCAGAGGGCAGCTATGATGTGTCTGATAATACGCTGATTATAGATGTAAAAAATGAATATAATCTCAAATATGTTTATTATCAGCTTGTAAACATGGGGTTGAATCGCTACGCAAAAGGTGGTGGACAACCGCTTGTGACTGCTGGACAAATAAAGGGAGTTGTTATTGCAATTCCAGCAATGCGGGAACAAGAAAGAATCGTATCTATTCTCGATCACTTTGACACTCTTTGCAATGACCTATCTGCAGGACTTCCGGCAGAAATCGAAGCACGTCAAAAACAATACGAATACTATAGGGACAAACTATTATTTTTTCAAGAATTACCAAAGTAAGGAGGAGATGTTGTGCCGTACTTTAACATTGTAGCAGAAACAAATGAGAATACCGTTGTCACAGAATATGAGCCAGTTAAGAGGCGTTCTGACAGTTACCAGAGCGAAGCGGAATTAGAGCAGGAGTTCATCCGCCTGCTTTGCGAACAGGGATACGAATATTTGCCCATTCATACGGAGAAAGACTTGATTGCCAATCTCCGTAAAAAGGTAGAAGAACTAAACAATTATCAGTTCTCTGATACAGAGTGGGATGTTTTTTTCAAAAATGCGGTCGCAAATCCAAACGAGCATATTGTAGAAAAAACGAGGAAAATACAAGAGGATAATGTTCAGGTCTTGACTCGTGATGATGGTTCATCCAAGAATATTACGCTTATAGACAAAAAGAATATCCACAATAATAGGTTACAGGTCATCAATCAGTATACGATGGGCACAGACAATGGCGCAAAACATAATAATCGTTATGACGTTACAGTATTGGTTAATGGTCTGCCTCTTGTACATATCGAATTGAAGCGCCGAGGTGTTTCCATACGTGAGGCATTTAACCAGATCAACCGCTACCAGAGGGAGTCTTTCTGGGCAGGACATGGTCTGTATGAGTATATTCAGATTTTTGTTATTTCAAATGGAACTCATACAAAGTATTATTCCAACAGCACCAGGCGGAATGCGGAGCGGGAACACGAGAAACGGGGAGCAAGCAAGACAAAGACTAGTAACAGTTTTGAGTTTACCTGTTTTTGGGCGGATGCAAATAACCGGGTTATTCCTGATTTGATTGACTTTACCAAAACCTTTTTTGCAAAGCATACGATTTTAAATATTCTTACGAAATATTGCATTTTTACATCTGAGGATATGTTAATGGTTATGCGTCCTTATCAGATTACAGCAACGGAACGCATTCTTAACCGTATTGAGATTGCCAACAATTATAAGAAGTATGGCAGTGTTGCGGGCGGCGGTTATATTTGGCATACTACAGGCTCGGGTAAGACGCTCACTTCTTTTAAGACAGCGAGACTGGCATCAAGACTTCCGTACATCGATAAGGTATTGTTCGTCGTTGACCGTAAGGATTTGGATTATCAGACGATGAAGGAATATGACCGTTTTGAAAAGGGCGCAGCCAACAGCAATACCTCAACTACCATATTAAAACGACAATTGGAAGACCAGGATGCGCATATCATCATTACTACCATTCAGAAACTGGCTACCTTTATAAAAAAGAATCCCGGGCACGAAGTGTATACGAAGCATGTTGTTATTATTTTTGACGAGTGCCATCGTAGTCAGTTCGGAGATATGCACACGGCTATTGTTAAAAATTTCAAAAAATACCATTTGTTTGGATTTACGGGAACACCAATTTTTTCTGTTAACTCCGGCAGAGCAAAAAATCCGGAGTTCTTCACTACCGGACAGACATTTGGTGATCAATTACATAGTTATACGATTGTGGATGCAATCAATGATAAAAATGTGCTTCCGTTCCGCGTGGATTATATTAAAACCATGGATGTAGAGGAAGAAATCACAGATGAGATGGTTTGGGACATCAATCGAGAAAAGGTTATGATGGCACCCGAACGTATTCGCATTGTGACACAATATATACTGGGGCACTTTGATCAGAAGACTTATCGTGGAGATAGAACATACATGTATAATACCCTCACCAATATTGCGGAAGTAGCTTCTGCTAAAAGGGATGAGGTAGAGGAAATCAAAGAAAAACAGCGTATCAGCGGTTTCAATTCTATTTTTGCGGTATCGAGTGTACCGATGGCAAAATTGTATTATCAGGAATTTAAGAAGCAGATGGCAGCAGATCCCACGAAGAAATTGCGTGTTGCGACTATTTTTAGCTATGGTGCAAATGAGGAGGAGTCGGACGGTATTCTAGGTGAGGAAAATTCAGAGGATACTTCAGCTCTTGATCAAACGTCCAGGGACTTTTTGGAAGAAGCTATTGAGGATTATAACAAAATGTTCCATACGAATTATGATACTTCGAGTGACAGATTCCAAAATTATTATAAAGATGTATCACTTCGTATGAAGAATAAGGAACTGGATATTTTGATTGTAGTAAATATGTTCCTTACAGGTTTCGATGCTACAACACTGAATACCTTGTGGGTGGACAAGAATTTGAAGATGCATGGTCTGATACAGGCTTTTTCTCGGACGAACCGTATTCTTAATTCTATTAAGACCTTTGGAAATATTGTGTGTTTCAGAAATCTGCAGAAGCGCGTGGATAGTGCAATTTCTCTGTTTGGGGACAAGAATGCCGGAGGCATCGTTTTACTGCAGAGTTTTAGGGACTATTATTATGGTTATGAGTCCGCAGATGGAAAGTCTATGCCGGGCTATGTGGACATGATAGAAGAATTAAATAATAAATTTCCGCTGTCAGAACCACAAATTATCGGAGAACAGAATCAGAAGGACTTTATCGCTTTGTTTGGAGCAATTCTTCGCATGCGGAACCTTTTACTTTCCTTTGATGAATTTAAGGGGAATGAATTGATCCCAGAGCGTGATTTACAGGATTATCTTGGACGCTATCAAGATTTACGTGATGAATGGAGAAACAAACGGCGAGAAAGAACTGATATTACAGACGATGTAGTATTTGAAATTGAACTGATTCGTCAGATAGAAATTAATATTGACTATATTCTTATGCTTGTAAAGAAGTATCATGATACTCATTGCGAAGACAAAGAAGTTCTAATAACTATTAATAAAGCTATTGATGCCAGTCCAGAATTGCGTAGCAAGAAGCAGCTTATTGAAAACTTTATTGCTGGAATTAACGATGTGGATGATGTTGTGAACGAGTGGCATGAGTATGTGGTAGAACAGCGCGACCATGATCTTAATACTATTATTGCGGAAGAAAAACTGAAACCGGAAGACACGCGAAAATTTATGGAGAATGCGTTCCGGGATGGAGAAATTAAGACGGCCGGAACAGATATCGATAAATTAATGCCACCAATCTCCCGGTTTGGTGGTGGCGGAAGAGACAAGAAAAAGCAAAGTGTTATTGACAAATTTAAAGAGTTTTTTGATAAGTATTTTGGTATTGGAGGCTCTAAATCTTTTACGGATCAGGAATCGAAAGAGGCTGTATATAATTTTGAATCCAGAGGTGTGAATCAAATGGCAGCAGAATCTCGGGCACCTTATGAAAACAATGACACTGAATAATGAATGATATCATAAAGTGTAAAAGGGGAGATACATATGAAAGGAAAAAAGCGAAAGGGACAAAGGAAAACATTACAAACCAATGAGAATACTAAAATCAGCATGCAGGAAGCAGACGAAGAAAAATGGATATGCATGCAGGCTGAGGCTTATTATCGAGCCATGAAACGGATAGAGGCTGAAAGGGACGAGAAACCGCTAGAGGCGCCTCCAAACAAAAAAATTTTATATCAACTAATATATATATTAAATTTTTTCTTTTGGCCTTTTAAAATTAGCAAAAAAATAAAATTAAAAGAGGGTGTCTATAATTTGCCCATTATTTTTGCAATTTCTGTAATTATGAGAATAGTAGGGTTTATAGCATGGGCATCTGGCTTGACTGGAATGGTTTGTTCCATTTTCGAAGGAAACTTCTTGAGCAATATTGTTATAATAAGCATGTATTTCCTATTATTTTTTATAGGTAGTATGTTACTTGTGGCAGTACAAGAATTTGAGAAAGAGGAAGATAGCAATAAAATATATGCATTTGCAGGTAGTTTTTTGGCACTGGCAAGTTTGTGTGTAAGCATAGTTGCTCTGCTGAACGGAAAAATATAAAGTAAGGAGTAGATAGTATGCAATATTTTTACACCGCAGTTATTAGCCAAAAAGATCGTGCCTTTTACGCAAAAGTTCCTGACATTGATAGTTGCATTACCACAGGTAAATCTTTACAGGAGACAGTTTTACTAATCACAGATGCTCTGAATCTTTGCCTTACCGTTCTGGAGGATGAAGGCGTTGCTCCTAAGCAGTCTACGCTGCAAACGAATCTTCCACATTTAGCGACAGATATTCTTGTATCTATTCAGGCAGATACGGATGAATACCGAAAGGCACATATCGCATAGTGGAAAGAAACTATAGGTGTCACAAATTTCATCCATAGATATTATGATAGTCATTTTTACAAAGGAGGCCTCCCCTATGTCCCAACCCATCCAATCCGAAGCCAATCTCACGACCTTCGAAGCCATCAGCATGATCGTCGGCAACAGCATCGGCACCGGCATCATCGCTGTTCCGTATCTTGCTACGAAGAACAGCATGCTGGATGTCGTGTGGATGGTATTGATCGCCTATTGTGTGAACGTGATCCTGCACCTGATCATTGCTGAGTTGTCTTACAATAATGGTGGTGTCCAACTGGTGAAAAGCTTTGAAGGAGAGCTGTTTCATGGGAAAATGAAGCAGATCTTCAGCTGGAGTGTATTTATCGTCTATGGGCTGGCAATTATGATCGGTGTGAGCGGTAATATCAACGGCGGAGCACAGATTTTTGTGAACTGGTTCGGAATGCCTTTCGTGGCAGCGCAGGTTTTGTACTATGTGATCGCCGGAGTTGTGGTGTTTATCGGCATGAAAGCCGTAGGCATCGCGCAGAAATACGCAGTCATTGTCCTCATGGGAATTGTGGCAGTGATGACGGTAGGCACATTCCTGCATCCGCTGAATTCTTTGCAACGGGCAGAATTCCACTGGAACAATCTGCTGGCACTGTACAGCATGGTGGTATTCGCCACCTCTGCCAATCAGGCAGTGATCCAGGTGGTGAAAGGTCTGGATGGCAACGCGAAACAGATCCGCCGCTCCATCTTCATCGGTTTTGGGCTTTCCTCAGTGTTTGTCCTGATCGTGACGGGCACGGTTCTCCTGGGAACCAAGGGAGCACTGGAAAAAGAACTGGCATACATGCAGTTGGGAGAAAGTATCGGTACCTGGGCGATGATCCTGGCAGGCGTATTTTCCCTGTTTGCTTTACTTACCACGTTCTGGAGCAATACTCTCGCCCTCCGCGATGTGGTTCATGAGCAGATCGGCAGCGGCAACCGCATCAGCTGGCTGATCGCCACAGTTCCCTGCATTCTGTTTGCCGTGTTTGGCGTGAACAGCTTTATCGTTCTGACCCGGATCATGAGTGGCGTTGTGGTACTGGTGAGCATCATGCTGGTGCTAACATACGGTAAATCCAGAAAAAAGGCGGGCAGCAGTCCTATCTGCGGTGTGATCGGCACAGTGCCGTTTCAGGTGCTGATGGTGCTGTCTACGCTGCTGTCTGCAATCGGTGCGCTGATCCCATTGAGCTGATTTCAAAAAACTCAAATACAATAGTGAAACAGATTAAGTAACAGAAAAGAGATTCCTATGTATACCTCTCAAAATTTTCAAATTCGGGACGAAGAGACTTTTTCTCTTTGCATCCCGACGGACAGAGATTATAAAATATTGCAGCTGACGGATCTGCACCTTGGTTTCGGCATGTTTTCCCGGAAAAAGGACAGACTGGCGCTGGAAGCGGTGACGGAGCTGATCCGCCGGACGGGACCGGATCTGATCGTCCTGACCGGAGATTCTGTTTTCCCGTTTTTCCCGAAAAGCGGTACCATGAACAATCGAAAGCAGGCAGAAAAACTGCTGGCATTTCTGGATGGTTTTCAGATTCCCTATACTCTGGTCTTTGGTAACCATGACTGTGAAATGGGCTCCACCTGCAATAAGGAACAGCTGGCGGAGATTTTCACTACGGGAAAATATGCCGTTTTTACCAAAGGAAGATATGAGCACAGTCCTCAGAATCCCATTACCGGCGTAGGGAATTTTGTAGTAGACCTCACAGATGATCAGGGAAAACTGTTACTTCCGCTGATTCTGCTGGATTCCAACATGTACGGCGACGGCTGGTTTTTCAGCGGCTTCGACTGCATTCATGAGGACCAGACGGACTGGTGCATGGAGAAATTGAACAAGAGAAAAGTACCGGCTATGGCATTTTTCCACATGCCGCCCGCAGAGTTCAAGGAAGCCTACGAGAAGATGAAGCTAGGCGATCACACTGTGATCTATGAACATGGCAGTATCGGAGAAAAGGATGAGTATTTCGGAATATCGAACCGACCACCTCATTTTTTCGAAAAAGCGGTGGATAACGGCTGGCTGAAATGGATTTTCTGTGGACACGATCATCTGAATACGTTGTCACTGACCTATAAAGGTATCCGCATGACTTACGGAATGTCCATTGATTATCTGGGATATTCCGGCATCGCAAAGCAATATATCCAGCGGGGAGCCACGCTGATCACGCGTAAGACAGACGGGAACATAGATATCACTATGGTACCGTTGACAACAGTAGTTTCGACACGAGTAAGGGGAGCCTGATGAAAGGCTCCCCCGATTTGTACGAGAATGATTAGTAATTGATACCGCTGATGCCGAGTACTCCGTTCTGGACATTGAAGGTGATGTTAGGACCGTCGCCGGTGCTGTAGAGGGTGAAGCCTGCCATGCTGGGGCTTAATTCGGACAGGTCAGCATTAGCCATAGAGTCTTTCAGCTCAGGGGTGAAGATTTTGTCTGCACCTAAGGCAATCAGATCTTCCCTGGTTTCGATCACACTGCCATCGCCCAGAGCAACATAGACCGGATAATTGACCAGATCAGCGAGAGCATTCAGGTCTTCAGCGGCTACGGCATCCTGGATTTTTTTAGCGAAAGCGGTAGCATCCTCTGTGGAAACTGCAAAGTTATCCTCGTAAGAAGTACCATTGGCCGCATCAGCAGAAGCTTCTGTAGTTGTCTCAGCACTAGCTTCAGCAGCAGAACTTTCAGCAGTAGAAGCCTCCGCACCGCTTTCGGAAGTCACCGTACTTTCCGCCGAAGCTGCTCCATTTCCCTGACTGCCACAGGCAGCAAAAGACAATACCATCACAGTAGTTAAAAGTGCACAGATCATTTTGTTTTTCATAAGTAAATCTCCTCTCTTAAATAAAACCATATCTTACAGGTCTCTGATGGTTAGACTATGCATCTGCTGCAAAAGTTTCAAAAAATATCAAAAAAATATCAAAAACATCCACCCAAAAGAAAAACCTTCTGTTAAAATGTAAAAATAAGACAGATGAAAACAATAGAATAGGAAACTACCATGGAACCATATTACTATCAGAAAATGAACAAGCCCCAGCAGGCCGCCTATCACGCCATGCAGCAGGGAGTGCTGGCGCTGGCAGACGAGATCCAGCTGCCGCGGATCCCGGCGGAAGAATTGTATGACGTATTTTTCCGACTGCGGCTGGATCATCCGGAGATCTTCTGGGTGGTGAGTTATCGGTATAGATATTATCAGGACTCCCCCAACATCATCTTCGTGCCGGAGTATCTGTTTGAGAAAAATAAGATCAGAGAACATCAGAAAGCCATGCAGTCCCGGGTGGAAAAGCTGGCAAGACCTGCCGCAAAGTTCACAGAGTGGGAAAAAGAGAAGTACATTCACGACTTTATCTGCGAAAATATCACCTACGATAAGTTGAAAAAGCCCTATTCCCATGAGATTATCGGACCGCTGGGACAGGGCGTGGGTGTCTGCGAGGGCATTGCCAAATCGGTGAAGGTGCTTTGTGATGCGCTGGGTGTGTGGTGTGTAATCGCTATCTGCGGCAACAATCCGGAGAAAGGGATCAAGTACCGTCACACTTGGAATATTGTGCGGATCGGCGGGCAGTATTACCATCTGGATGCCACATTTGACAATACATTGGGAAAACATCAGGGCAATGCGGAAGCACCCGGAGAGATCCGCTACGACTATTTCAATCTGGGAGATAAAGCAGTGTTCCGGGATCATGAACCGTTGATCGCCCCGGCACCCGGCTGTCCGGACAACGATCATTTTTATTACAAGGAGAAAAAACTTTCCTTTACGAAAACGGAAGAAGTATATAAAAGAGCACAGCAGATGGCGAAAAAAGGCCGGGCCATGACGTTCCAGTGGCGGGGAGGCTATCTGACCAGAGAAGTCCTGCAGGAACTGTTGGAACTGATCCGCAAGGCAGGCGAGGAGCGGCAGAAGACCGCCCGGATCAGTCTCAACTGGCCACAGGCGGTCATTCATTTCAGCTATGTGGAAAATGCAGGCATCCCGGAGCCGGAGGTCGTCATGGAAGACGCCAACGAAGGAGAACAGTTTGACACCGGGGAATAAAGGTATGGGATGATGTCAGGATCAAGAATTCTCCGACTTCAATGCGCACTCCCGGAATAACGCATTGACGGCCAGCTTATAGTCGCTGGCATCTGTGGCTTTGCGGATCTTTTTTACGTATTTGTCCGGAGATTCGAAGCTGTGGCTTAAGAAGGTCCAGAGATCCTTCATCTTATAGAGCGTATTGGTATCGCCGGACATGATCTCCTGATAACCGGTCAGGAGGGAAGTGTGGAATTCCTTCAGGACAGCCAGCCGCTCTTCACAAGACGGCAGCGCAACACTCTCCGTGGAGGCAGCCTTCAATTCCTGCAATAATCCCGGATTCTGCAAAATTCCCCGGCCGATCATGACCGTATCGATACTGGGAAGCTTCGTAAGAATCTGCGTTAGCGACTCCGGAGAGGTAATATCCCCGTTATAGCACAGCGGACATTGCAGGGCTTCCACCGCCTCTGCGAAAGCTTCCAGATGGGGTGTCCCCTTGTAACCTTCCTTTTGCAGTCTGGGGTGAATGATCAGTTCCTTCATGGGGAATTTTTGATATATTTTAAGCAGTGGAGCCCATTCATCCATGTAGTCCATGCCGATGCGGGTCTTGATGGAGATTTCCAGTGGACATTTTTCGAAGATCTCGTCCAGAAAATTCTCCAGTTCCCGGGGTGTGCCTAAGAAGCCGGCACCACGGTTTCTTGCCACCACCGTCCCGGAAGGACAGCCCAGATTCAGATTGACCTCGTGGTAGCCATATCCGGCCAGCTGCTCTGCCAGCGACAGAAATTCCTCCGCCTTATTGGTCAGGATCTGCGGTACGGTGTACATGCCCACATTATGTTCCGGAAGCACATCGTTGCGTTCTCTGCTATTCATGTGCCGATTGGAGATAAAAGGGGTAAAATATTTGTCCATGCCGCCGTAACAGCGGTTCCAGTTAGTGCGAAAATTATAAGTGGTCAGTCCCTCCATGGGGGCAAGATAATATTTCATAAAAATGTATGCCTTTCCGTAACCTGCAAGCGTTCCATTGCATTTCCGGCGTATGCTTTCGCAGATTGTACTTTGTATCGGGTGTTTTGCCAAATCCCTTATTCAGAGATATTCTCAATAACGGGATTGCCCTTTACATGATTATAAACAGTTACTATTATAATAGAGATAGTAAAAATTGCAAAGAAAACCGCAAAGATCCAAAAAGAAAGCGGCTGGAAGAAGGAATAAAGATCATGACTGAAAAAACAGAGAATAATACCATGAACCTAACCACCAACGAACGCACCCAGCAGGAGATCACCATCTCCGGCAACCCCGGGAAACCGGTCGGGGAGGATGGGGAGAAGATGCTGCGCCGCATGAACGAAAGCCACTACGCAGTGACCGGCTGGGCGTTGGAACACTGGAAGATCCGGGAAAATGACCGGATTCTGGACATCGGCTGCGGTGGAGGAGCAACTCTGAAACGCATGAGTGAAGAGGTGCGTGACGGACATCTGACCGGAGTGGATTATTCCGCCACTTCACTGGAGCTTTCCGGGAAAACCAATGCAGAAGCACTGCAGCAGGGAAAAATGGATCTCGTGGAAGCCTCAGTGGAAAAACTGCCCTTTGCGGACAATGCTTTTGACAAGGTCATTACGGTGGAAAGCTTTTATTTCTGGCCGGATCCCGCGGAGAATCTGAAAGAAGTCTACCGGGTATTGAAGGAGCAGGGAACCTTTTTACTGGTGGCCGACATTTACCAGAAGGAGGATCTGCCGGAACAGGTGCGGGAAAACATTCAAAGATTCCATCTGTTTAATCCCACACCGGAAGAATTCCGGGAACTGCTGGAAAATGCAGGATTTGAAGAGGTACGGATTCACTTAAAAGACGGCGAGGACTGGATCTGCGCGGAAGGGCACAAATAAGCAGTAGAACCCTTCGGAAAAACGCAAAAACCGGGTGGAAGTCCGAAACGGAACACGCTAGAATCAGAAACATAGAAAATGTGAAAGTATCCATGAAAATATTCAAAGGAGAAAACAATAACCATGTATAATCAGAATTATAAAGTAGAACTTCCCCAGTTCCCGGACCGGGAGGTGTCCATAGCAGAATACGGCGCGAAGAGCGGCGATTTGCAGATCGAGACCGGCAGACACAATGCGGAGGCCATTAACCGCGCGATCTGCGAAGTGTCGGAGCAGGGGGGCGGTACGGTAAGAGTTCCCGCAGGCATCTGGGCGGTGGCTCCGCTCCGGCTGTTAAGCGGTGTCAATCTTCATCTGGACAGTCAGGCTATGTTAAAATTCATCAAGTCCAAAGAGGACTATCCGCTGCGGATCACCAGCTATGAAGGTCAGGACTGCATTCGCACCGTATCTCCCGTTACCGCGGAAAATGCAGAAAACATCGCCATTACCGGAGAAGGCATCATTGACGGCAGCGGTGATAAATGGCGCCCGATCAAGAAGTTTAAGATGACGGAAAAACAGTGGGATGCGTTGTTTACCATCAGCCCTTATGTGTTAGAGACGAAAGAAACAGCGATCTGGATGCCCACAGAGTCGATTTTAAAAGGAAATCACCACAACATTCAGGGAAACACCGAGGAAGCACTGGCCGCCGCGGCACCCTATTACGATTTTTACCGCCCGGTGATGATCAGTCTGCGCCATTGCAAAAATGTGCTTCTGCAAGGCGTAACGTTCATGAACTCTCCGGCATGGAATATCCACCCCTATTTCTGCGAGAACCTTACGGTGGAGCATATACAGGTCCGCAATCCTTATTATGCCCAGAACGGTGACGGCATTGATGTGGAGTCCTGCACTAATGTGCATATTCATCACAGTGTTTTTGAGACCGGAGATGATGCCATCTGCATGAAGTCCGGCAAAAATGCCATTGCCCGCAAGATTCAGGGGCCCTGCAGCAATGTTTACATCCATGACTGTCTGGTGAACGAAGGCCATGGCGGCTTCGTCATCGGCAGTGAGATGTCCCGCGGAGTAAAGGATATTCTGGTGGAGAACTGTACTTTCGTGGGAACCGATGTGGGTGTCCGCATGAAGAGTGCGCTGGGCCGCGGCGGCGTGGTGGAAAATATCACTCTCCGCAATATCCATATGAGCGAGATCAAGGGCGAGGCAGTGATCCTGACCATGTCCTATGTGCTCAATTCCCTGAACCGGGAAGAGACCATTGCCATGGAAAATGAGGACGACATCCCGTATTTCAGAAATCTGCAGATGGAGAATATTGAAGTCACCGGCTGCAGACAGTTCACAAAGATCGAGCCTTTACAGGGCAGGCCGGAGACAATTCAAAATGTAGTCATTAACGGACAGAAGCTGGCATAAGTGCCAGGACTGGAACACAGATTTCCGGTGCCGGAGAAGAAAATTTTGAAACACAGTATCAGGAGGTAATGATTATGCCATGTACAACCATATTAGTAGGAAAAAAGGCATCTTATGACGGTTCCACCATGATCGCCCGGAATGACGATTCTCCTTCGGGGCAGTTCACACCGAAGAAATTCGTTGTGGTGCATCCGGAAGAACAGCCGAAAAAATGCAAATCCGTGCTTTCCCATGTGGAGATCGATCTGCCGGAGGATCCCATGCGTTATACCGCAGTCCCCAATGCACTGGACGGAGAGGGTATCTGGGCAGCGCACGGTGTCAATGCGGCAGGTGTGGGCATGACGGCCACAGAGACCATCACTTCCAATGCCAGAGTTCTGGGAGCGGATCCACTGGTGGAATATGTTCCGGCGAAGGATGGTATGGAAGAGATCTCCGGCGGCATCGGCGAGGAGGACATTGTGTCTCTGGTGCTTCCTTACATTCACAGTGCCAGAGAGGGTGTCACACGTCTGGGAAACCTGTTGGAGAAATACGGTACCTACGAGATGAACGGTATTGCTTTTTCCGATAAAAACGAGATCTGGTGGCTGGAGACCATCGGCGGCCATCACTGGATCGCCCGGAGAGTGCCGGACGACGCTTATGTGGTGATGCCGAACCAGTTCGGAATCGATGCCTTTGATCTGGAAGATGCGCTGACGGAGCAAAAGGAGCATATGTGTTCCGCGGATCTGAAAGAATTTATTGAAAAGAACCACCTGGATCTGTCACAGGACGGCAATTTTTCCGCCAGAGATGCCTTTGGAAGCCATGACGATTCCGACCATGTATACAATACCGCAAGAGCCTGGTATATGCTGCGTACTTTGAATCCCAGGACGAAGCGTTGGGATGGACCGAATGCAGAGTACACACCGTTCTCCGATGATCTGCCCTGGTGCATGGTGCCGGAGAAGAAAATCACAGTGGAAGATGTAAAATATGTGCTTTCTTCCCATTATCAGGGAACACCTTACGATCCCTATGCAGCCTATGGAGATAAGTCTATGCGGGGAGCCTACCGCTCCATCGGCATCAACCGCAATGACGTCATGACCCTGATCCAGATGCGTCCGGAGGGAGAGCCGGTTCAGTGGCTGGCGCTGGCCTCTAATGCCTTTAATGTACTGGCACCTTTTTATACCGGCATCGATAGGACACCTGAGTACCTGTCAGCGACCACCGGAAAAGTCTCCACGGAGAACTTCTACTGGATGAGCCGTATGATCGCAGCCATGGCAGATGCTTCTTACAACAAATCCGTGTTCCACATTGAGCGCTATCAGGAAAATGTGGCGGCGAAGAGCCATGTGATCCTGAATCGCTACGATGCATTGCTGGCGCAGGAGACTGACGAGGAAACTCGTAAAAAAT
>OGGE01000542.1_pt1 | contig 30307 bp, 19 predicted proteins | sample 1571121 | NCBI WGS metagenome assembly OGGE01 (sample SAMEA2581959, study PRJEB24529) | metagenome | biome: Human gut stool | place: China | collected 2011
TGGACCCGGAAACACGTAAACTGTTGGAGGTGAAGTTTTAGATCCAGAGCTTACGATGACGCTTCCACCGTATCAGACAGCATGCGGATGCACGGATATCCTGATGCATACGATGGAACGCTATTTCAACCACGGTGAAAACATGGAACTGACGGATGGAATCGGTGAAGCACTGATGCGCACGGTGATCAGAAATGCAAAAATCCTTGTAAAAGAGCCGGAAAATTATGATGCGCGCGCGGAAGTCATGTGGGCGGGAAGTCTTTCCCATAATGGACTGACCGGCTGCGGAACGGATGGTGGTGACTGGGCAACGCACAAATTAGAACACGAGCTTGGTGGAATGTTTGATGTGGCACATGGAGCAGGGCTTGCCGCAATCTGGGGAAGCTGGGCACGCTATGTCTGCGGGGAGCGTATTGAACGATTTGTGCAGTTTGCAGAGCACGTTATGGGTGTGGAGCCGCAGGAGACAGAACAGAAGACGGCAGAGGCAGGCATTGCTGCAATGGAGGATTTTTACCGGGAAATCCATATGCCGACATCATTAACGGAACTTGGCATTGCGCCGACAGAAGAACAGATAAAAGAACTGGCAGAAAAGTGTAATGCGGCAGTCAGAGGCAATCTTGGAAAAGTAAAGCATCTGGATGTGGAAGATATGATCGCAATCTATACGGCAGCAAAATAATATTTTTATAGAAATTCAGGTATAAACACGATAAAAAACAGCATGAGAAAGCCCCTGCAAAACTCGTATCTACAGGTTTTGCAGGGGCTTGTATTCTGTAAAAATTATTTTGCTAAAAGCATCATGATCTGATTGCTGCGCTGTACAAATTTTGCCATAGCGTCAACAGACAGCGGCTGGTTGGAAAGCATTGCAAGATCGTAAAGCTGTTCACAGAACATCGGAACATGCTCGGAATCTTTGTGCTCAAAGATATATTTTACAAGTTCATTGTTTGCGTTTAAGGTCAGGGTCTGATCCGCAGCAAACATGTTCGGATCCATGCCGCCCATGCCGTTCATTGCATACATCTTCATCATATCCTGCATACGTCTGCCTTCCTCGGAAAGCGTGATGACAGAAGCGATATCCGCATTTTTCAGCTTCTCAACTTTGACAGTCAGTTTATCGTTGTTTAAAGCTTTTTTAAACACATCCGTCAGGGTATCTGTCTCAGCCTTTAAGTCCTCAGCGGAAGTCTCGTCCTTTAAGGATTCTGTGACATCTGCATCAATACGCATGAATTTATAATGCTCATTGCGCTGCTCAAGCTGTGAGATGAAGGAAGTATCAATGTTGTGGTCTAAGATGACAGCGTCCATGTTCTGCTCTTTGAACATCTTAATGTACTGACCCTGCTGAAGTTTGTCAGTTACATAGTAGATTACCTTGCGCTCATCTTTTTCCTCAGTATTCTCATCTGCTGTATCGGTGCTTTCCTTTTTGAGCGGATTGCCGTCAGCATCTAATACCTCAGCTTCATCTTTGTTTTCGTCTTTCTTTTCTTCCTCTTTGACTAAGAGTTCCGGAAGAGTGAGATATTTGTCATCCAGATTCTTGAACAGGATGTAATCGTTCATCTTGTCACAGAATTTGGTATCTTTCAGACAGCCGAATTTGATGAACGGGCTGATGTCGTCCCAGTATTTCTCGTAATTTTCTTTATCCGTCTTGCACATACCGATCAGCTTGTCAGCTACTTTCTTGGTGATGTACTCGGAGATCTTCTTTACAAAACCATCGTTCTGCAGTGCACTTCTGGATACGTTAAGCGGCAGATCCGGGCAGTCGATCACACCTTTTAAGAGCATTAAGAATTCAGGAATGACTTCCTTGATGTTGTCGGCGATAAATACCTGATTGTTGTAAAGTTTGATGGTTCCCTCGATGGAATCATACTCGGTATTGATCTTCGGGAAGTACAGGATACCCTTTAAGTTGAACGGATAGTCCATATTCAAGTGGATCCAGAACAATGGTTCTTTGTAATCTAAGAATACTTTGCGGTAAAATGCTTTGTATTCTTCGTCGGTGCATTCGTTCGGACTCTTTGCCCAGAGAGGGTTGGTATCGTTTAATGAAACCGGACGCTTTACGATCTTTAATTTATCTTTTGCAGGAGAAACTTCAACGACTTCTTTTTCGCCGTTTTCGTTTTCTTTCTCCTCTGTTTTTGCTTCCTCATGGATCGTCTCAACGACAGTGTCTGTGTCTAATTTATCAGCGGCGTCGATCGTCTCATATTCTGTCTCAGCGTTTGCCTTCTCAAGGAAGATCGGAGTCGGCATGAAGGAGCAGTACTTTTCGATGACTTCTCTTGCACGGTACTCGTTGGAAAATTCAACGGAATCCTCGTTTAAGAAAAGGGTGATCTCTGTACCGACGCCTTCTTTGGTGCCATCAGCCATATCAAATTCAGTACCGCCGTCGCAGGACCAGTGAACAGCCGTTGCGCCGTCTTTGTAGGATAATGTATCGATCGTTACCTGATCAGCTACCATGAATGCGGAGTAGAAGCCAAGTCCGAAGTGACCGATGATCTGATCGTCGTTTGCTTTGTCTTTGTATTTTTCAATGAAATCTGTTGCGCCGGAAAATGCGATCTGGTTGATGTATTCCTCAACCTCGTCTGCGGTCATACCAAGACCATTATCGATAAATTTTAAGGTTTTTTCTTCCGGATTTACAACAACGTGGATCTCCGGTTTGTAGTCAGACGGTAATGTATATTCGCCCATCATTTCGAGTTTTTTTAATTTTGTGATCGCATCACATCCGTTACTGATCAGCTCACGGAAGAAGATGTCGTGATCGGAATATAACCATTTTTTGATAATCGGGAACAGATTATCGCTGTTAATTGAAAGATTTCCATGTTTCTCTGCCATATTCAAACACTCCTTTATAATCGTAATAAAATGCAGTGGGCAGATCCGCCTCGCTGCTGCCTGAATCTAATATTATAACCGCAAATTTCAAAAGTCAATAGAAAATCAGCACTCTTTTTCAATGAGTGCTAACAAAAGAAACGGAAATGCCTTAAAACAGGGAAAAACCAGTATTTCTAAAAAAAATATAAATTAAGCAGATAAATGGGATTTTCATTTTGCAGGATTTGTTTTATCATGATAACAGTGAAATTTATTAAGCAGATGAAAAAGATGTTTGCTGGGCAGAAATGGAGATTATTATGACACGCGACAATAACATTCCGGAAATTGATTTTGTGATCACATGGGTAGATGGCAATGATCCGGACTGGCAGAAACAGAAAATGGAGTACAGTATGCAGCCGGATCTGTCGCAGAAACAGGATGACAGAAAAGAGAGATACAGAGACTGGGATCTGCTGAGGTACTGGTTTCGTGGTGTGGAGCGTTTTGCACCATGGGTGCGCAGGATACACTTTGTTACATGGGGGCATCTGCCATCCTGGTTAAATAAAGAACATCCGAAGTTAAATATTGTAAATCATAAAGATTTTATTCCAGAAAAATATCTGCCGACATTTAATTCACATGCCATTGAGTGGAATATGCACAGAATCCCAGGTCTGGCAGAGAATTTTGTATATTTTAATGATGATATGTTTCTGATAAAAAAGGTCAGACCGGAACAGTATTTTAAAAATGATCTTCCGGTGGATATGCTGGCTCTTCAGCCTGATGTGGCAAATACAAAAGATCAGGTCATGCCATATATTTACCTGAATAATACCATGCTTCTGGCAAAATATTTTGACAAACGTGAAAATATGAAAAAACAGCCGGGAGCATATTTCCATCCCGGTTATCCGTTTATGTATTTTATTTATAATATGTTAGAACTGGCGTTCCCGTTGTTTACAGGATTTTACACGGTTCATGGGCCGTCTCCTTTTAAAAAGAGTACTTTTGTGAAAATGTGGGAATTAGAACCGGAGTTGTTAAACGAGGTGTGCAGCCATAAATTCCGTCAGAAAGAGGATGTCAGCCAGTATGTGCTCAGGGAGTATCAGAAACTGACTGGCGGTTTTGTTCCCGGCAATGTAAGAAGACTCTGCCGGTATTATGATGTCTCAAATGATAACAGCAGGATTGTAGCTGATATAGGTCATCAGAAGAGTGGAAGCGTCTGTTTGAATGACAGCAATCAGGAGATTGATTTTGAGTGGGCAAAAGAAGAACTTCATATGGGATTTGCACAGATCTTGAAGGAAAAATCTGCATTTGAAAAGTAAGAGGTGAAAAAAGTGATCGTATTAAAAGCAGATAGCGAATTAAAAATGACATTTGAACGGCTGATAAAGACCATGCATGCAAATGTAAACTGGACAGGTCTTTTTGTGGCACTTGATAATTATCTCATTTTACAGGGGGAAGTGCGCTCCCTGTTTTTTCATTTTGACAGCAGAAAAGTGGCGGAAAATATTGTAGATCTGCCGATCAAAGAAGATGAGATCAAAGATACCGATGAGGCAGCAGTACGGGATGTGATCAATATGATCCTGTATGCATTTGGAAAATGGGGAACGATCCAGGGACTTCGTGTGGAAAAAAATACGGAGCAGCTGAATACTCTTTTCGGGAATGTGCTTGCAGGAATCTATATTGAACCGGAATATACCACGCAGTATTTTCATTTTTATCATGCAGGAAAGCGTATTACCTATGAAGATGTGATACAGGCGGCACTTGAGGCAAAAGAAGCAGTGCAGAAGGAAGAGGAAGCAGACGAGGAACAGGGACTCTGGCATAAAGTTGAATGGAAGATGGCGCATACTGTTTTTGAGAGAACAGAACTTTCACTGTCAGAAAGAGCAAAAGGCAGGATTGGCAATAACTTTTATAAAGTTGGTTACCGCTGCCCAAAATGCAAAGAAAATCTGCATATGATCATGTATCCGAAAGGAAAAGAGTTTCGAATCGAGACGCCTGAGGGAGTAGTCCTTTTGGCAAAAGCATGTACCTGTGCAGCGTGTCACAGATTTTATACGCCGCGCCCATGGAAACTTCTTGGAGACGGCGATATTTATCTGATGGATTTTGAGGAGGATAAAAAGGCATACGAAGATTATCTTGAGCTGATGGGGCGTAACGGCGAGCATGAGGCAAACAGCCGTTATAATGAGTATGAGGACGGCAGAAAGCCGGCGGGTGTCGAGGACGAGCAGCAGCCACTTGAGGAACTGTGCGAGGATCTGCCGGAATATTCAGATGCAGACTTTGAGGAATTATTAAATAAGATAGAAGAGGGATTTTTCCCGGAAAGCAGTATTGCAGCCTGCGAACCTGCCATACAGGAGGAAAAAAAGCATCGTAAAAAGTTAAAGAGTACGCCTGCATCAGATCAGGACGAAGTCACAGATGATGAAGAAGAGCAGGATGAGAGCAAGAACCGGCACGCAGAAAAACAGCATGGAAATGAAAGCGCGGGTGAAAGTGGATGGAAGCGGAACGAGCACAAAAAGCAATATGAAGATGTACGTCAAAATGAAACGGAAAGCCGCCATGTGAACGCTTCCAGATATGAGAGTGACAGCAGGCAGCCGCACGAAGCTGGGCGGATTGGTGGGGAATCGTCCGATGAAAAATATGCACAGGTAAATGATGCGGAGGCACAGAAAGTCCGCGAGACTTATCAGGCTAAATTTGGAGTCGCAGACCGTATGTCAGAGCGCCAGCTTTCCGAATTAAAACACCAGCTCATGCATGAAACAAGAATTTCGCCCGAAGAGCGGAAACAATACCTGGATATGTTAGAGGAAAAAGAACAGGACAGAAAGCTTGCCGCGTTAAATAAAAAGGCAGAGAGCTGCGCAGATAAAAATTATGCCGTGATGCGCCGTGTCTATGACGAGATTGCAGAGGAAAAGCTGCCGCAGGAGAAAAAACAGAATCTGCTTTTAAATCTGAAACAGAAAATGCAGACACAGGCAGAGCGGGAAGTCGCAGAGCTGGTTGGAAAAATGCCGCCTAATATGGACAGGGCACGTTACCATGCACTTCGGGAGAAATTAAAAGAATACGAAGGAGTAGATTTAACCCCATATCAGGAACGGTTAGAATCGCAGAAAAATCTTGCCGAACAGCAGGAAATAAAAAATATGATCCGCCAGTCGAGAAAAATCACCAGAGATGATCTGACAGAGCTTAAGGAGCGTCTGAAAGAAAAGGAGTTTGAGCCGGGGCTGGTTTTGCCGTATTTTGAGCAGATCGAGAATAAAATCCGTCAGATGGATGAAAATGAGATCGCAGAAATTACCGGTGATCCGGCACACATGTCCTTTGATGAGGGAATGGATGCGTATCAGAAGATTGCAGAAGGACCATATTTACCGGATTTAAAGGATAATGCATTAGAACTTTTAAGCAGGCGTCTTTCCAAGATCAAGACGGATGAGTGTGAACAGCTTGTAAATAAGCTGAAAAATGAACTGGAAGAGGCGGGAATCACAGAAAGCCAGAAACATTATTTTTACCCGGCGAGAAAAGTGCTGTTAAAGCAGGCAGCGCCGCAGGAAACAGAGGTTATCGATTATGCCATGGCATCCTATGCCGCAGGAAACGGTCTGTTTGAATATCCGATTTTTGTGGTGGACACATCGAGAAACAACAGTGGAAAAGAGGGGATTATCCTGACACCGGAACATCTATATTACAGCACACTGATGACATCTTACCGTATTGATGTTCCGTCCATAGATGAGATCACTGCATCCACAGGACTTTTAAACCGTGGTGTGTATGTGACAGAGAAAAATGGGAAAAAGACGAAAATTCCATATGCGGTAGAAAATAAGCAGCTCACGGCATATGCCGGGGTATTGAATGAATTTATTCATTATTTACAGGAAAAACCGGATTCGCGAAATATTTCTTATCTGGCGAAAGAAAAACATGATACGATCTGCTGCTTCCGCTGTGGTTATGTATATAAGGGAGGAAATATCTGTCCAAAATGTGGATTTAAAAACAATGCTTAGAAAATATTAAGAATTATTAAAAATGCATAAAAATGCTTCTTATTTTTGAAAGATGTGATATAATATTACAATACATATTGTTATTTAATTAACAAAATATGTGATGGTTATATAAAAGTTGCACACAGTAAATGACACAAAAAATACAGGCATGTGTATGTGTCAGGGGGCGGCCTTTTGATGGCGGCAGATTGGAGGAAAGATGGCAAGATTTACATTACCACGCGATTTGTATCACGGAAAAGGGGCATTGGAAGCATTAAAGACGTTTGAAGGCAAAAAGGCGATTATCTGCGTAGGCGGTGGTTCCATGAAACGTTTCGGTTTTCTTGACCGCGCAAAACAGTATCTGGAAGAAGCCGGCATGGAAGTACAGCTTTTTGAAGGAATTGAGCCGGATCCATCGGTGGAGACCGTAATGAAAGGCGCAAAGGCGATGGAAGAGTTTGGTCCGGACTGGATTGTTGCAATTGGAGGCGGTTCACCGATCGATGCGGCAAAAGCTATGTGGATCAAGTACGAGTATCCGGATATCACATTTGAGGATATGTGCAAGGTGTTCGGTATTCCGAAACTTCGTAAAAAAGCACATTTCTGTGCAATCTCATCGACATCCGGAACAGCAACCGAGGTAACAGCATTTTCTATTATTACCGACTATGAGAAAGGCATCAAATACCCGATCGCTGATTTTGAGATCACACCGGATGTTGCGATTGTAGATCCGGAACTTGCAGAGACCATGCCGCAGAAGCTGGTTGCACATACCGGAATGGATGCAATGACACATGCAATCGAGGCATATGTTTCCACTGCAAACTGTGATTTCACAGATCCGCTTGCCCTGCATGCAATCAAGATGATCCAGCGTGATCTGGTAGGATCTTATAACGGGGATATGGAAAAGAGAGATAACATGCATAATGCACAGTGTCTTGCCGGTATGGCATTTTCCAATGCACTGCTTGGTATCGTACATTCCATGGCACATAAGACCGGTGCTGCATTTGCGGATTACGGCGCACATATCATCCACGGTGCAGCCAACGCAATGTATCTGCCGAAAGTGATCGCATTTAACGCCAAAGATGAAACTGCAAAGAAACGTTATGGTGAGATCGCAGATTTCATGGGACTTGGCGGTGATTCATTAGACGAGAAAGTGGAACTTCTGATCAAATACCTGCGCGGTATGAATGATGATTTGAAGATCCCGCACTGCATTAAGAATTATGGTGCAGACAGTTATCCGACCGAGCAGGGCTTTGTACCGGAAGAAGTATTCTTAGAGAGACTGCCGGAGATCGCAGCCAATGCGATCTTAGATGCATGTACCGGATCAAACCCGAGACAGCCGAGCCAGGAGGAGATGGAAAAGCTGTTGAAATGCTGTTACTATGACACGGAAGTTGATTTCTAGGATTTTTCGAAGCGGAGAATAAAAAGAAAAAGACAGACGGATTATTCCTGTTGGGTGGGAATGATCCGTCTGTTTTTCATTCATAGGAAATTACGTCCTATGAATGAAAACGCCCTCCGGGCGGGATGCGCACCTCGCGGAGGAGAAGAAAAATACTTTGAAGTATGTACAGGCAGATAGTCTGCGGAGATATGATAGAAATGATTTCGCAAACAATTGAAAATAGTCGTATTGCGGTTATAATATAGAAAAGGTAATGTAACATAGCGGTACAAATGAAGGAGGAGTTTTAGTTTATGAAAGGAGGGATGAAAAAAGCTTTTACGGCATTGCTGGCTGCGACTGTTTTGGTTGGTGGGATGCCGGTAAATATGCAGGCGAATGTGATTGCAGAGACAGAAAAAGCGGAATCGGCATCAGAGAAAGTAAATGAAAAATATGCGGATACGGAAGAACTGGATCTGATGGATCGTGAACGTCAGGAGACACAGGCAGGCGAACAGGAGAAACGGGAGAATACGGAGCAGCCAGAGTCGGAAGAAACAGAACAGCCAGACACAGAAGAACAGTCAGAGGAGACAGAGCAGCCAGACACAGAAGAACAGCCGGAGGAGACAGAGCAGCCAGACACAGAAACAGAACTGCCGGAAATGGAAGAAGAAACAGAAGAACGGGAAGAAACTTCAATCAAGGGGGACGCAAGTGAAGAGCAGATTGCAGCGGAACAGAAGGCCTGGACTCTGATTAATAAATATGCAGACCCGGATTACTTTTTAACAGATCCTGAAAGGAATGCTATAACAGATGCCCAGTTTGAGGAATTAAGACAGGCTGCATTACAGGCTGTAGCCGGGTGTACTACACAGTATGAGAAAATAAAAGCGATTATGGCATTTGTTGCGGACAGAACTTATTATGATTATTATGCCTATTATAATAATAAGCCAAGTTATTGGTCACCGTATGAGGTGTACGAGCAAAAGCGTGCTATGTGTTCGGGTTATGCAAGCCTTATGAGAACATTGTGCATTTCCATTGGAATTCCGTGCATGGATTTAGAGGGGCATGCCCATGAATACAATGCTGTTTATGACAGTGAAAATGGAAAATGGATTTTTGCAGATGCTACATGGTGCAGCCGCAACTCTTATTCGGTAGATAAAGAATGGGAGTATCAGGGGTATTCTGACGGGTATTTTGACCTGTCCCCGGAGGAGATTGCAGAATTATCAAATCATCAGATATATAGAGTTGATGGCTTGCTGAAGGATGGATTGTATTACAGTCTGATTTCTTATAGATGGAGCAGAGGAAACTGGTATTTCGACTTAGCTGCTGTAAAAAATAAAAACATCCGTCAGGTAAAGTGTGGCGGATTTGAAGATATTGACGTGCTGGAAGTGAATGATGGAACGGGTGTGTTTGCAGACTGCACGCTGTTGGAAGAAGCAGATTTGTCACAGACAGGGATAACGGTAATCGAGAGCAGGCTGTTTTTGAATTGCACTTCTTTAAAAACGGTAAAATTGCCCAAAACATTAACCATGATTTACGGTGCATTTGAAAACTGCACATCGTTAGAAAAAGTGGATTTATCCCAGACAGGGATAACGGAATTGGAAGGAACATTTGAGGGGTGCAGTGCATTGGAAACGGTGAAATTGCCAGAGAATATAACGAAAATTGGATTTGGCACATTTACAGGCTGCAGTTCACTGGAGAAAATGGATTTATCCCAGACTTTGGTTACAGAAATAGGCGGTAGTGCATTTTCTGCCTGCAGTGGATTAAAAACCGTGAAATTCCCCAAAACATTAACGGCGATTGACAGTTATGCTTTTTTATCCTGTAAAAATTTAACGGGTGAACTTGTTCTTTACCAGACCGCGGTAAAAACAATCGGAATCTGTGCGTTTTATAAGGACGGCGGCGTGCTTGGGAAGATAAGGCTGCCAAAGACGATTACAGAGATTGGCAGCGAAGCATTTTCCTGGGAAACGACAGACGGACCTGAAAAAATATATGTAATAACCAGTCTCTCCAAAGATAAAATCAATGCAGAAGCATTTAAGAGGAATGTTCCGGTTGTCGTGTGTCCATATCTTTATACAATAAAATTTGACGGCAATGGCGCAGCAAAAGGGAAAATGAGTGAGAAAGCATGTGCGGCGAGTCAGAAGGAAAAACTTTCAAAAAATAAGTTTGAAAAGAAAGGATATACATTTGCAGGCTGGAATACGCAGCCAGATGGGAAGGGAACCTTTTATGAGGAAAATGCCTATGTAAAAAATCTGACAAAAAAAGCAGATGAGGTCGTAACTTTATATGCCCAGTGGAAAGCAGCACAGTATCAGATTACATATAACCTGAATGGAGGCAAAAATAATAAGAAGAATCCCAAAACATATAAAATCACTTCAAAGACGATAAAACTTTCAAATCCGTCAAAAAAAGGGTATGTGTTTAAAGGATGGTACCGTGATAAAAAATGTACCAGAAAGGTAACCTCTATTAAGAAAGGCAGCACGGGGAAAATCACACTGTATGCAAAATGGAAAAAGAAATAAACAAATCCAAAATGTTCCACATAACGGAACAAAGTTTTACATTGTGAAAATGTTACAAAAAAACAGGGAAAAACAGTAAAAAAAATGTTGCTATTTAGACAAAATATGTTAGAATAAATATGTGCGTTTTAGAAAGGCACATAACATGGCTTGATTATGGAAACAAATACGGTGTCCATAATTACATAGTAATTTATTTTAGGAGGAATTATCAAAATGGCAAACAAATGGGTGTATATGTTTAGCGAAGGCGACATGACCATGCGTAACCTGCTTGGCGGTAAAGGTGCCAACCTTGCAGAGATGACAAGCATCGGACTTCCTGTACCACAGGGATTCACAATTACAACAGAGGCTTGTACACAGTACTATGAAGATGGTCGCAAGATCAACGACGAGATCATGGCTCAGGCTATGGAAGGCGTTAAGAAAATGGAAGAGATCAACGGAAAGAAATTCGGCGATCTTGAGAATCCATTATTAGTATCTGTTCGTTCAGGAGCAAGAGCTTCCATGCCAGGTATGATGGATACCATCTTAAACCTTGGTTTAAATGACGAAGTAGTTGCTGCAATGATCAAAGGTAATCCGGATCCTGCATTCGAGCGTTTCGTATATGACTCATATAGACGTTTCATTCAGATGTTCTCAGATGTAGTTATGGAAGTTGGTAAAAAATACTTTGAGCAGCTCATCGACAAGATGAAAGAAGAGAGAGGCGTTAAATTTGATATCGACCTTACAGCAGCTGACTTAAAAGAGTTAGCAGAGCAGTTCAAGACTGAGTACAAGAACCAGTTAGGTACAGATTTCCCTTCAGATCCTGTTGAGCAGTTAAAACTTGCTATCGAGGCTGTATTCCGTTCATGGGACAACCCACGTGCAAACGTATATCGTCGTGATAACGATATCCCATATTCCTGGGGTACTGCAGTTAACGTAATGCCTATGGTATTCGGTAACTTAAATAACGAGTCCGGTACAGGTGTTGCATTTACACGTGATCCGGCAACTGGCGAGAACAAACTGATGGGTGAGTTCTTAATCAATGCACAGGGTGAGGACGTAGTTGCAGGTGTTCGTACACCTATGCCAATCGCTCAGATGGAGAAAGAATTCCCTGAGGCATATGCAGACTTCTTAAAAGTTTGTGAGACTCTTGAGAATCATTATCATGATATGCAGGATATGGAGTTCACCGTTGAGAACAAGAAGTTATACATGCTTCAGTGCCGTAACGGTAAGAGAACAGCTCCGGCTGCACTTAAGATCGCTTGCGATTTAGTAGACGAGGGACATAAGACTCCGGAAGAGGCAGTTGCTATGATCGATCCTCGTAACCTTGATACATTACTTCATCCACAGTTCGATGCTGCTGCATTAAAAGCTGCTACACCGATCGGAAAAGGACTTGGTGCTTCTCCGGGTGCTGCATGTGGTAAGATCGTATTTACAGCAGAGGATGCTGAAGAGTGGAATGCAAGAGGAGAGAAAGTCGTATTAGTACGTCTTGAGACATCTCCAGAGGATATCACTGGTATGAAAGCTTCCCAGGGTATCTTAACAGTTCGTGGTGGTATGACATCTCACGCAGCCGTAGTTGCACGTGGTATGGGTACCTGCTGTGTATCCGGATGTGGCGATATCGCTATGGACGAAGAAAATAAGAAATTTACATTAGCTGGCAAAGAGTTCCATGAGGGAGATTACATCTCAATCGATGGTACAACCGGTAACATCTACGATGGAGCAATTAAGACTGTTGATGCTACAATCGCTGGTGAGTTCGGACGTGTTATGGCTTGGGCTGATCAGTTCAGAACTCTTAAAGTTCGTACAAACGCAGATACTCCTGCAGATGCTAAGAAAGCTCGTGAGCTTGGTGCAGAAGGTATCGGTCTCTGCCGTACAGAGCATATGTTCTTCGAGGAAGACAGAATCGCTGCTTTCCGTGAGATGATCTGCTCCGATACTGTAGAAGAGAGAGAAGCTGCATTAGAGAAGATCCTGCCATATCAGCAGGGAGACTTCGAAGCATTATACGAAGCTCTGGAAGGTAACCCAGTTACAATCCGTTTCCTGGATCCACCTCTTCATGAGTTCGTTCCGACTGAGGAAGCTGACATTGAGAAACTTGCAAAAGCTCAGGGTAAATCTGTTGAGACCATCAAGAACATCATCGCTTCTTTACATGAGTTCAACCCAATGATGGGACACAGAGGATGCCGTCTTGCAGTTACCTATCCGGAAATTGCTAAGATGCAGACAAAAGCTGTTATCCGTGCAGCAATCAACGTTCAGAAGAAACATGCTGACTGGACTGTAAAACCTGAGATCATGATCCCATTGGTTTGCGAAGTAAAAGAGTTAAAATATGTAAAAGATGTTGTTGTTGAGACAGCAGATGCTGAGATCGCAGCAGCAGGTATCAAACTTGAGTATGAAGTAGGTACTATGATCGAGATTCCAAGAGCTGCTCTTACAGCTGATGAGATCGCAAAAGAGGCTGACTTCTTCTGCTTCGGTACAAACGACTTAACACAGATGACATATGGTTTCTCTCGTGATGATGCTGGTAAGTTCTTAAATGCTTACTATGATAAGAAAATTTTCGAGAACGATCCATTTGCAAAACTTGACCAGACAGGTGTTGGTAAGTTAATGGAGACAGCTATTAAACTTGGAAAACCGGTTAATCCGAAACTCCATGTTGGTATCTGTGGTGAGCACGGTGGAGATCCTTCATCTGTTGAGTTCTGCCACAAGATTGGTCTGGATTATGTATCCTGTTCACCATTCCGTGTGCCGATCGCTCGTTTAGCTGCAGCACAGGCTGCTATTGCAAATAAATAATTTGTTATAAGGTAAAATGCAGTCTGTGCTGCATGCACAGGGCTGCTATCGCAGACAAATAATTTGTATTGCATCAATTAAAAAGGGGATATGTTATTTTTGGGAAAAGGTAATATATAGGGGGAAAACCCGCATGAACCGAAAGGTTTGTGCGGGTTTTTGTGTTGTGTAAAGGTAAGGATTGACAATCCATATATTTATCAATATAATTAAACCAAGAGTTTAATTAACTGAAGAGGAGAGGTATATGGGACGAAGAAAAAAAGAACCGAGGGCAGTACATAGAGAAAATATTGCGTCAGCGGCATCGGTACTGTTTATGGAAAATGGAATCACGGCAACTTCCATGAGTGATATTGCAGAAGCTGCCGGATACAGTAAAGCTACGTTATATGTATATTTTGAAAACAAAGAGGAGATCATTGGTCTGCTGGTTTTAGAGAGCATGCAAAAATTATATGGATATATAGTTACTGCGTTAGAAGAGCAGCAGACAACAAGGGCTAGATACGATATGATCTGTAAAGGTTTAATACAGTATCAGGAGGAATTTCCGTTTTATTTTAAAATGGTGTTGGACAAAATTAATGTTGATTTTAAAGATCATGATTACCTGCCAGAAGAGAAAGCTACCTATCATGTGGGGGAAGAAATCAATGAAAAAATGAAAGAATTTTTAGTGGCAGGCATTCAAAATGGTGATTTGCGAGAGGATTTAAAAATAATGCCTACGATCTTTCAGTTCTGGGGAATGTTAGCAGGACTGATACAGCTTGCAGCGAATAAGGAAGAATATATCAAAATGTCGATGGATTTATCGAAGAGTGAATTTTTAGAGGATGGGTTTGGCATGTTGTACCATTCAATAGAAAATATTCAATAGAAAACATTCATAGAAAAAACGTCAAAATAACCGAAAGACGGAGGAGTTTGGAAATGATAGGAATTTATCTGAGTGGTACAGGTAATACGAAATATTGCATTACAAAACTGGTAAAATTAATCGATGCGTCAGCCGATGTGGTTCCATTAGAGGATGAATCTGTTATCGATAAGATAAAAAGAAATGGAACGATTATTCTTGGATATCCGACGCAGTTTTCGAATGCACCATACATGGTAAGAGATTTTATCAAAACGAATGCCTCTTTGTGGAAGGGCAGGAAAATGATATGTGTTGCGACAATGGGAGCATTTAGCGGGGACGGCTCCGGATGTGCAGCAAGACTTCTGAAAAAATACGGAGCAGTGATTTTAGGCGGCGTACATATTAAAATGCCGGATTCCATATGTGACAGTAAAATGTTGAAAAAATCTGCAGAAGAAAATGAAAAGATTATCAGAAAAGCGGATGAAAAATTGAAAGAAGCTGCAGAACGGATCAGGCAGGGGGATTATCCTGCGGAGGGGTTGACAATTTTCGCCCATATAGCAGGACTTTTTGGACAAAGGCTCTGGTTTTATAAAAAGACAGCGGGATATACGGATCAGCTGAAAATAAATCAGGATTGTGTGGGGTGTGGTAAGTGTGCAAAAATCTGCCCCATGAAAAATATCACGATGGAGAATGGAAGACCTCATCCAGGCAGCAAATGTACGATGTGTTACCGCTGTATATGTAATTGTCCACAAAAGGCGATCACACTTTTGGGAAGTAAAGTTATCTTGCAATATAAATTTGAAGATTCTTCCAATCTTACAAAAATGTAAGATTTATCAGGGAAATGTAAGCTAATAAAATGGCGGTACATTTCCTTTTTTGTTAAGATAAAGTCGTGAATTAAGTAAAGCAGATAATTTTTGGGGAGGAAAATTTATGAAAAAGAAAAAACATTCGCGAATCTGGGCTGTCGCAGGTATAATCCTGTTAGGTATAGTTGCTGTCGGCAGTATATATTCTCATTTTGGAGGATTTGGTACCGGACCATGTGCTGATGAAACGGAATTTATGCAATACGCAGACCAGGTGGATAATATAAAAATACCGGAGAAAACAAAGATTGTGGCATTAGGGGAAGCATCGCATGGAAATGTGGAATTTCAGCAGTTAAAACTTTCCTTATTTCAAAATCTGGTGGAGAATGACGGGGTAAGGGCATTCGCACTGGAGGGAGACTACGGTGGATGCGAGTATGTGAACCGCTACATTCACGGTGGGGAAGGAACGGCAGAGCAGGCTGCTGCGGCGATTGGCTTTGCAATATACAGAACTGATGAGATGGCAGATCTGATCTCTTATATGCGAAAATACAATGAGACTGCAAAAGATGGAGATGATTTAAGGTTTTATGGGTTTGACATGCAAAGATGGTCCTATAATCTGCAGTATCTGATTGAAGCATGTGAAAAGGCGGGGATAGATGTGACAGAACTGAAGAAACTGGAGGATACAGAAGAACAGCACAGTGAGTATGATGTTGAACAGCAGAGCAGAGTGATCACAGAAATAAAAGAAGAATTACAAAAATCAGATGTAAAGGACATTGTACAGGCGGATCATCTGGCAGATACGCTGCTGCAGAATATTTCTCTTGGGAAAGTGATCAATTCTGCCGTAGAAGGAAATGTGCTCAGAGACCAATTGATGGCAGAAAATGTGCTGTGGATCCTTTCTATGGAAGAGCAGAGGGGCAATTCCTGTATTTTTATTTCAGGTCACAATGGGCATATAGAGCGGTTTGGAAATTATGGCGCAGGTACCAGAGTGATGGGGAATATTCTTTCCGATGAACTGGGGGACGGATATTTTGCGATTGGAACGGATTTTTACAAGACGAACTGCAATCTTCCGAAAAATGATGGAAAGCGTATCACGCACACGTTTTATTCCTATGATCCTCTAGCGAAAGCCGCGAAGAAAGCTGGTTATGATATGAGCTGGCTGGATTTTTCAAAGGTTCCGGAAAATTCACAACTGAAAGAGCAGATTACAGATCATGTTTCTATGGGATCGTTAGGAGAGGGCTACAGTGCAATTTTTATGGGACTTTTCCCACGCAGTTACCGCACATCACAATCGCCGGAAAAATTGTATGATGGAATGATCTTTGTTACCGATGCGCATCCGATAGAGATACGGGAAGAGATAAGTGAAAAATAAGACTGTCAAAAATCATTGGTCAGGTACAGGCAATCGACCGTATGGTTGACGAGGATGTGCCGTGTGAGGATGTCTTAGCGCAGATTACCTTGCCGGCGGAACAGAAAAAAGCGGATATCGGAATTGCGATGGGCGGTGTTGGAAGTGATATTGCGTTGGATGCAGCAGATATTGCGCTGGTGGATGATGAAGTAAAAGAACTGCCGCATCTGATTGCATTATCCAGGCGGATGATGATCACGATCAAATGCAATATGAGTTTTTCGATGGGGCTTAACTTTGTGGCGATCGTGCTTGCAATCATCGGAATTTTAAATCCGGTCGTGGGAGCATTGGTACATAATGCAGGTTCTGTGCTCGTCATCATCAATTCGGCATTGCTGTTACAATGGAAACAAAATAAATAGAAAAATGGATCTCCAGAAAGTGGTTTTTATTTTCTGAGATCTGTTTTTTTGTGAAAAAGCAACAAAAACAAAACATATGTTTGTATTTCGGGACGCTATATGGTATAGTTAAGTAAAGTATTACGAATGAAATAGTATAGGAGGAGAGCATGAAATTTCTTCATATCTCGGATTTGCATATTGGAAAAAGAGTCAATGAGTTTTCCATGATCGAAGATCAGAAATATATTTTACGGCAGATCAAAGAGATCGCATTGGAAAAACAGGTGGATGCGGTTATGATCGCGGGGGATATCTATGATAAGCCGGTTCCGTCTGCGGAGGCGGTACAGTTGTTTGATCAGTTTCTCACGGGACTTGCTGATTGCGGGAAAAAGGTGTTTGCAGTCAGTGGAAATCATGATTCCGCGGAACGTATTGCATTTGGTGCACAGCTTATGAGCAGCCGGGAAGTCTATGTTTCACCGGTTTATGATGGAGAGGTGAGGTGTGTTACATGTCAGGATGCATATGGGGAACTCTGCATCTGGCTGCTGCCGTTTATCCGCCCGGCGGTCGTGCGCCATGCGTGGAGGAAAGTGACAGAGGGGATATCCATTGGAAAAAAAGATGCCGGGACAAAACAGGATCTGGCACAGGAAGATGATGTGGAGACAGTGGAAACATATCAGGATGCCCTGCAGTTTGTCGTATCTCATATGCCGGTGGACGCATCAAAGCGGAATATATTGGTGGCACATCAGTTTGTGACAGGGGCTTCGCGATGTGAGTCGGAGGAAGTTTCGGTGGGTGGATTAGATCAGATCGGGGCGGAAGTGTTTGATGTTTTTGATTACGTTGCATTAGGGCATATTCATAGCCCGCAGCATATCGGAAGGGAGACACTGCGCTATTGCGGAACCCCGCTCAAATATTCTTTTTCCGAGGCGGAACAGAAAAAGTCTGTTGTTGTCATGGAGATAAAGGAAAAGGGAGATATCTTCATTGAAAAAGTTCCGTTAAAACCGCTTCGTGATCTGAGAAAGATCCGGGGAACATACATGGAACTGATGTCGAAAGATTTTTATGAGGGCACAGAAACAGACGATTATCTGCAGATCACACTGACCGATGAGGAGGATGTGCCGGATGGAATGGCAAAGCTTCGGACGGTATACCCGAATCTGATGCAGCTTGTCTATGATAACAGCAGGACCAGACAGAGCAGGCAGGTTGAGGTGACCGAACATGTGGAGCAAAAATCAGAGATGGAACTGTTTGAAGAATTTTACGAGATACAGAATAATCAGCCGATGAGTGAAGAACAGCAGGATTTTGTCAGAGAACTGATGGAAGAACTGGTGCATTGACAAGTTCCTGAAAAAATAGTTTGAGAAGCAAATACAGGAAAACTGATGTTTCAGGGAACGAGATATTTGGGATTTGAGAGAAAATAGGAGCGGCAGGAAAGGAACGATTTATGAAACCAGTCAGTCTTACAATAAGTGCATTTGGCCCGTATGCGGGGGAGCAGACCATAGATTTTGAACGGCTTGGATCGCAGGGATTATTTCTGATCACAGGGGATACCGGGGCAGGAAAGACCACGATCTTTGATGCAATCACGTTTGCGCTGTACGGGGAAGCCAGTGGTGATGTGCGCAAAGCGGATATGTTCCGCAGCAAATATGCAAAAGATGACGTGAAAACATTCGTGCGTCTGACATTTGAGTACGCAAATAAACGGTATACAGTAGAGCGTAACCCGGAATATATGCGTCCGAAGGGACGTGGGACGGGAATGACAACGGAAAAGGCAAATGCCACACTAGAATACCCGGATGACAGAGAACCAGTGACAAAAAGCAGAGAGGTCACACGCGCCATCACAGAGCTGATCGGTTTAGACTGCAGACAGTTTACCCAGATAGCAATGATCGCACAGGGGGATTTTCAGAAAGTATTGTTTGCCAATACGGAGGAGAGAGGAAAGATTTTTCGTCAGATATTCGGGACGGATATTTATCGTGTGCTGCAGGACAAACTGAAAGATGCCGTAAAAAAACAATGGAAAGAATATGATGAACTGCGGCGCAGCATCAATCAGTATATGGAGGGAATTGTCTGTGAGAGTGACTCTCTGGATGAAGAAGGGACAAGGATCGCAGAAAAAATAAATCTTTTAAAAAAGGAAAAATTTGACGGCAGGATCGAGGAGGGAATCTCACTTTTAGAAGAACTTTGTAAAGCGGAAGAATCTGCGTTGGAGTGCCTGCAAAAGAAAAAAGAGGCGCTGGATCAGCAAATAAAAAATATGGATGAACTTAGCGGGAAAGTGCGTGAAAATGCAGACAGAAGGCGGTTGTTGGAAGAAAAACAGCAGAAGCTGAAGGACTTAGAAGCGCTTCTGGTGCAGGCAAAAGCGGATATGGACAGGGCAGGAGAGGAAGCGGAATGCTGTGAAAAATTAGGCAGAACGATTGAAGAATATAAACAGAAGCTGGTGTTGTTTGAAAAAATACAGGAAATTGGTCTGTCGCAGGAAAAGAAGCACCAGGATATGGAAGAAAAGGTTCAGAAAAAACGGCAGGATGAACAGAGACGAACAGAACTGGAGGGAAAACTGCAGCAGGAAAAAGAGACCTTAAAATCTTATGAGGGCATTACTGCGGAAATACAACGCATAGAGCATGAAATGCGACTGATCACAGAAAAAATGGATACGCTGAAAAATCAGAGAGACAGGAGCCGTGCGCTGGAGGAGCATATTTCAGATCAAAAGGAAAAACTTGATTTAAAAAAGAAAACAGAAAACAGTCTTTTAGAACAGCGGCAACTGTTAAAAGAAGAACAGGAGCAGAACAAGGATGCGGCAGGACAGGAGATTGCCTATGAGAAGGAAGTAAAAGAAATACGACAGAAAATACAGGATCTGACAGAGATTGCAGAACAGTTGAACACATCAGAAAGAGAAGTAAAGAGACTTGGTACAGAACTGGAAAACGTACAGAAATCATATGAGGTAAAAAGCAGGGACTTACAGCAGCAAAAAGAAACGTGGGAGCAGCTTTCCGGTGCAGACAGCAGGGGAGAACAGGCAGAGAAAGCAATATTGGAAGTATCAGAGAGGATACGCAGGCTCGAAGAGCTGGAAAACAGGTTAGAGGATTGGGAGAAAGTCAGCAGAGAAAGGGAGAAAACTCAAAAACAGTATCAGAAAGCAGCCGCAGAGCAGAAACAGATCAGTGAACAATACCGGAGGATAGAACAGCAATTCTGGGATGCACAGGCGGGAATGCTGGCGCAGGGATTAAAGGAAGACGAACCCTGTCCGGTCTGTGGAGCCATACATCATCCGACACTGGCAGTCATACCACAGGAAACTCCGGATCGGGAAGTGTTAAAACAGGCAAAAGCGGAGGATGAAAAGGCAAGGGAGTCAGTCAGCAGACTGAGTGAAAAAGCGCATCAGCTCGTGACACAGGAAAATGAGAAAATGTCAGCAGTCCTAAAGGATGCAGGAGAACTGCTTGGTGAGCCTGATGTCAGAATGTCTTTAAATGAAATAAAGACGGAGACAAAAAGGCAAAAGAGTGCTGATGAGGCGAGAAGGGAAGAATATAAAGATCAGAAAGAAAAAGCGAAAAAGGATCTGGATGTCAAGCATGTATTAGAAGAACAGATGCAGTCTGCGCAGGATGAACTGGTTATGTTAAACGAACAGAACATTAATCTTGGACAGATGCTTGCCACGGCGATAGAACGGTGCACACAGCAGAAACAGCAGTGGAAGAAAAACGTTGCAGACTGTGGAACTGGCATAGAGCAGACAGAGGATCAAAAAACTGTTTTTGCACAGCTTATGCAGATTGAAAACGAACGGAACACGCAGTTTTTACAGGCAAAAAATAACAGGAAACGTGCAGAGCAGATCAAAGATGAATTAAAAGAAAGCGAAGAAACAATACAAAAGATAAGAGGAACAATCAGCAGTATTCAGGAAGAAATTGCAAAATTGACCGGAAACAGGGAAACTGCCGAAAAGCAGATCAGTGACGATATAAAATCTGCATGTAATTTAATTACGGGTGCTCTGATTGCAAGTAATATAATTACAAGTAATATAATTACATGTAATCAGAGCACTTTAACTGGAGATACAGATGTCAATACATTACAGACCATAAAAAACGCTGATGGGAGTCAGGTTTTGTCAATAGAAGATTTTGATGCAAAACCATACCATGTACAGTCTGTGATTACTATGCTGCAAAGAGCAGCCGATGAGAAAAAAGCGGAACTTTCCAAAAAACAGGAAGACGAACGAAAAAAGACTGCCTTAGAAAAAAAGATTCCGCTCGATGAAACAGAAATAAAAACACTTGCCGACCAGATCAATGTGGCAGAACAGGAGCTGGTACGTCTGCAGACAGAGTACGCAAATGAAGAAAAGAGTCTCAATGAGCTGAAAGAGCAGGTAAAGGATGTAACAAAAGAGGGGGTACAGACACAGATAAACGAGTTTACCCTGAAAAAAAGAAATTTAGAAGAGAACAGAGAAAAGACAAGAGAAGCGTATCATAATTACGAAAAAAACAGAGAGACGGAAAAGGGCGTCATTCAGATGCTGCTTCGTCAGATTGAGGAAACAGAGAAAGCAATATCGTTTCCGGAAGAAGAGATCGAAAAACAGGCGGGAGAACTGCGTGCAAAAAGAAATGAGATGGAAGAAAACAGGGCTTCAAAATATACATCTTATTGTACTAATAGGGAAATCTGTAAAAATGTCAGCAAAAAACAAAAAGAGATCGCACAGACCGAACAAAAGTATGTCTGGATGAAATCTCTTTCCGATACGGCAAGTGGAATGTTAAACGGTAAGGCAAAGATTGAACTGGAAACTTATGTGCAGATGGCTTATTTTGACAGGATACTGATCCGAGCAAACCGGAGGATGCTTACGATGAGCAGCGGGCAGTATGAATTAAAACGTGAGGAAGAGACAGGAAGCCGCAAGGAAAAAGCAGGATTGGAACTTTGTGTGATTGATCATTATAACGGGACAAAGCGCAGTGTAAAGACGCTTTCCGGTGGGGAGTCTTTCCAGGCATCATTGTCACTTGCGCTTGGACTGTCGGATGAGATACAGTCTTATGCGGGTGGAATCCGTATGGATTCCATGTTTGTGGACGAGGGATTTGGATCACTCGATGAGGATGCCTTAGAACAGGCGTTAAAAGCATTGCTGCAGCTCACCGAGGGAAATCGTCTGGTAGGAATTATTTCACATGTATCTGAATTAAAAGACCAGATCGACAAAAAAATAATTGTGACAAAGCAGCGGACGCCGGAGGGTGTCAGCAGTGTTGCAAGAGTGGAATAAAAAGAAACGCAATTTGGGGTAAACAGGTGTTACGGCTTTCGTCGATGCCGATATTAAGATCCAAAGTTATTGACTGCGGCACTTCAATGTGCTAACATACTAAAATATAGATAAAATCATGAATCAGAGAATCATAACAGTAAAGTAACGATAAAAGTTGCGGAAAAGAGGAGAAGATGAGCGAAAAGAAAATACCGTATAAAATTTATCTGGAAGAGAATGAGATGCCGACACAATGGTACAATGTGCGCGCTGATATGAAGAACAAACCAGCACCGCTTTTGAACCCGGCAACTCTAAAACCGATGACCGCGGAGGAACTGGGGCATGTATTCTGTGATGAACTGGTAAAACAGGAACTCGATGATACCAACCCATACATCGATATTCCACAGGAGATCCGTGATTTTTACCGCATGTACCGTCCGTCACCACTGGTGAGAGCATATTGTCTGGAAAAAAAACTGGGGACTCCGGCAAAGATCTACTATAAATTTGAGGGAAACAATACAAGTGGAAGCCATAAATTAAACTCTGCGATTGCACAGGCATATTATGCAAAGAAGCAGGGATTAAAAGGTGTGACAACAGAGACAGGTGCTGGACAGTGGGGAACTGCACTTTCTATGGCGTGTGCTTATTTTGATCTTGACTGTAAAGTCTATATGGTAAAAGTTTCCTATGAACAGAAACCATTCCGCCGTGAGGTAATGCGCACATATGGAGCAAGTGTAACCCCGTCACCGTCTGAGACAACAGAAGTCGGCAGAAAGATTTTAGCAGAGCATCCGGGCACAACAGGAAGTCTTGGCTGTGCAATCTCCGAGGCAGTAGAAGCTGCAACGACGAGAGAAGGATATCGTTATGTATTGGGAAGTGTGTTAAATCAGGTATTGTTACATCAGTCAGTCATTGGACTTGAGACAAAAGCTGCTCTGGAAAAGTATGATATTACGCCGGATATCATTATCGGATGTGCAGGCGGCGGTTCCAATCTTGGGGGTCTGATCTCTCCGTTTATGGGAGAAAAGCTGCGTGGTGAAAAAGACTATCAATTTATCGCAGTCGAACCGGCATCCTGTCCGAGTCTTACGAGAGGCCGCTATGCATATGATTTCTGTGATACCGGAAGGGTCTGTCCGTTAGCAAAGATGTATACACTTGGCAGCGGATTTATTCCATCTGCAAACCATGCCGGAGGACTTCGCTATCACGGCATGAGTTCAACTTTGTCACAGCTTTATGATGACGGACTGATGGAGGCAAGGAGTGTAGAGCAGACTTCTGTATTTGAAGCAGCAGAGCAGTTTGCAAGAATAGAGGGAATCCTTCCGGCACCGGAGAGTTCTCATGCGATTCGTGTTGCCATTGACGAGGCGTTGAAATGTAAAGAAACCGGAGAAGAAAAGACTATCGTTTTTGGACTTACCGGAACCGGCTATTTTGATATGGTTGCATATGAGAAGTTTAACAATGGAGAGATGACAGACTATATTCCGACCGATGAAGAGCTTGCAGTGGGATTTGCAGGGCTGCCGAAGGTGGAGTAAAAATAGCAGAAACATGGGCTAGTGTACTGGCATATTGATATTTGCTGCCGGTACTGATATTACCAAATCTGCTTGGAATGGACGGAGTCTGGCTGTCGATCACAACGGGCGAGATACTCAGTATGATCATGAGTATTTACTATTTTATGAAATATAGAAAAATCTGGAGTGAGAAGTAAGAAAGATTTCATTGATGAATCAAATCAGGAAAAAGTTTTTTCCTGTGCAAAGTAAGAAAAAGATAAATTGACACACAAAAATAGATGTACTATCATCTGGTTAGATGCAGGTACATCTATTTTTTGTATGCTAATTGGAAAGTCATAAGTTAGATTTTAATTTTCAGAGTTGGTTAGGAGTGGAGATCGCAATGGACGAGTCAGGAAGAAAAATCACAAAGATCGCGCGTGAAGCGGGGAAGTTTACATTAAAGATGATGAAAGAGGAAGGAATCGGAACGGCAGAATTTGATTTTATCCATTTCATCCGGCACAATCCCGGCGTCACACAGGCGAAAGTCAGAGAGCAGTTAAAGATTGATAAAGGGGCTGCTGCAAGGCGTGCGGCTAATTTAGAGAGCAAAGGATATCTTTACCGGAAACCGAACCCGGAGGATGGAAGAAGCCAGCTTTTGTATGCGACAGAGAAAGCGGAACAGTTAAAAAATTCAAAGGCGTCCATTGAGAGCGTGTTTTATGAGTGGCTTTTAGCGGAGCTGCCCAAGGAGGAAAAAGCGGCATTTCTTGAGACGTTAGATAAACTTTACTGGCGGTCGAAGGAACAGCGGCGGGCAGAGTTTTGCGATGTGTCAAAACTCGTGCAGTCCGGTTCAGACGACAGGATGGAAATGGATGGTGAGTCAGATGAGTGATAAGTACGACAGAAAAAATGCTGGAAGTGAAAAACAAAAATTTGAGGCAGACCATGTGATTTCCTATTTTAAAATGGAGTGGAAAGTTCTTCTTGCGGTGACAGTCTCCGGGTTGATTTACAATTTAGGACTCCTTGCCGGACCATGGTTTGAGGGAAAAATGGCGGGCTGTCTGGTGGATATCCTTGGCGGCAGGGCAGGATTTCCTGATATGGGAAAACTGGTCGCAGCCTATGTGATCGCAATCGCAGTGGTGCAGAGTTCCAGATATATCAAGCGTTTTTATGTGAGACGTTTTGCAAACAATGTCAACCGGCGCATGAAACATGTTCTGTATGACAGCCTTGTGCATAAAAGCCGGGCAGAACTGGAAGAGGAAGGCGCCGGAAATGTCATGACAAAAGCGATTCTGGATGTGGATGACTGTGCGGAGGGCATGCGGAAATTTACCACGGAGATATTTGATACAGGGGTAGCTTTGCTTGCATATGCCGGAATGCTTCTCTTTTATGACTGGAGACTTGCGCTTTTAAGCATGCTGTTCCCGCCGGTTTCGTATTTTCTGGCAGAGAAGATGAAAGGAATTGTGCAGAGAACCGGGGCAGCCTATAAGGAGCAGTCCGGGATCTTAAGTGCCGCCACCTTAGACCGGGCATCCAATGCGGTCACCTATCGTGTTTATGGATGCGAGCAGGAGCGAAAAGATGCGTATGAGAAAAATCTTTCAGCTTACGAAAAATCTGCGGTGCGGGCGAATATATGGAGCGCGGCATTTCCGCCGATCTACCGTGTCATCTCGATGGCGGGTGTCATTTTCATTTTATATTTTGGAAGTAAAAACGTGCTTGGAAGTGGCTGGAGAGTCTGGGATGTTGCGGCATTTACCACATTTCTTACCTGTTTTACCAAACTTTCGGTAAAATCATCGAGTGCGGCAAAACTTTTTAACGCAGTTCACAAGGCACAGGTTTCCTGGAAGAGGATCAAACCCCTCATGAAATGTGTGGAACATGAAAGTGAAAGCAGAGTGCAAAAACAGGCAGAGCTTACGGTTTCCCATTTGAGTTTTGCATATCCGGGCGGGACAGATATTTATGAGGATATCACATTTTCTGCAAAACCGGGACAGATCATTGGTGTTACCGGTGCCGTTGCGTCCGGCAAGTCTACGTTTGGAAAGACATTTCTGTGCGAATATCCTTATCAGGGAAGTATCCGTTTTGCAGGCAGAGAGTTAAACGAGATGGGAAATAGTGTGTTGACCGGAACCATTGGTTATTTAGGACACGACCCGGAATTATTTGATGACAGTATAAAAAACAATATTCTGATGGGAGAAAATGAGGATACAGAAACTTATTTGAAAGCAGTATGTTTTGATAGAGAAGTTGCAGAGATGGAACAGGGACCTGACACGGTTGTGGGAAGTGGAGGAGTCAGACTTTCCGGTGGTCAGGCAAAGCGTCTTGCACTTGCGAGAACTTTGTGCCATAAAAGACCGGTGCTGATCTTAGATGATCCTTTCTCCGCACTTGACCGGAATACGGAACAGGAAGTATATACCAATTTAAAGGCGATGACGTCAGACAGCATCGTGATCCTGTTATCCCACAGACTCTATCTTTTCCCGGAAATGGATCAGGTGATCTGGATGGAGCATGGGCATGCGGCGGTCGGCACACATGAGGAGATCATGGAAAAATACCCGGAATATGCAAGACTTTATGAGGAGCAGACGAAGGGAAGTACGGCGGAGAAAGTAAATGCAGGAAAATGTGCAGAAACAGAACAAGGCAGAAAAGAAAGGGGGCGTGCAGCAAATTGAACAGCGGGACGCATAGCAGTAAAAATGTAGGCAGTGTCATGTGGCGGACGATAAAAAAACAGAAGTGGCTTTCCGCCGGGATCGTGTGTGCAGTGGCCGGTGCAATCCTGACAGCGCTTCTTCCACCGCTCATTCTTGGAACTATTATAGATACCATGACGACGGGAAATGTGGTATCATTTTATCTGATCTTGGCATATTTTGGATTTACACTGCTCATGGGGGCACTGGAAAGTTCAAGGGAAGGACTGCTGATTGTGTTCGGGCAGAAAATCACGCACGCACTGCGAAGCAGCCTGATGGATAAATATACGGATCTGACGGCAGATGCACTGACACATCAGGAGCCGGGGTCAGTGGTTTCCCGGTTCGTCGGGGATGTTGATACGGTGGAAAACCTGTTTACATCAGGCATTATCAGCATGTTTTCCGATGTATGCAAGATCGTCAGTATTCTTGCCGTCATCTGGTTTCGGAACAAGGGGCTTGCCATTGTGCTTTTGGTGTTGCTGCCGTTTCTGTTCTGGTTTACGCGCATCGTGCAGAAAAATATGCTGACCGCGCAGATCGAAAACCGCCGTGCTGTCAGCCGTGCCCTGGGCCATGTTCCGCAGACGCTTCACAACATCAGAACGATCCGGAGTCTCGGCAAAGAAAACTATATGGCAGAGCGTTATGATACCTGCATCGGCGAGAGCTACCGGGCGATGGAGCAGACAAATTTTTATGATGCAGTCTATTCACCAGTCATTCTGATCCTGAATGCGGTGGTTGTGGCGGTAGTCATGCTTTTTTCGGCTTCCGGCAATGCGAATGTATTAAGTTTGTTTGGAATGTCGGCTGGTACGGCGGTCGCTGTCATGAACTATATTTCGCAGATCTTTTCCCCGGTGGAGAGCCTTGGAATGGAGATCCAGACCATACAGTCTGCTGTGGCGGGCGTGCACAGGATCAATGAATTTTTCAGTCTGGAAGAATTACCGGAAAAGACTGATTACAGAAAAGAGAGTACACAAAAGAAAGATAACGTATTTGTGGAATTTCAGAATGTGACATTTGCCTACGAAGAACAAAATGTGCTAAATGGTCTCAGTTTTCAGGTAAAAGAAGGAGAACAGGTTACACTTTCCGGTCGCACCGGCGCAGGCAAAAGTACGATATTCAAGCTGCTGCTGGGACTTTATGAGCCAAAGGAGGGCAGCGTGCTGATACAGGGAGTTCTGGCACAAGATATCCCGGATGCAGAGAAACGGCATCTTTTTGGCTATGTGGAGCAGGCTTTTCATATGGTTCCGGGAACGGTAAAAGAGCAGATCACGCTGTACGATCCGTCGATCACTATGGAGGATGTCCGTGCGGCGGCACAGATGACAGGGCTTTCGGATACGATCATGAGTCTGGAAAACGGGTACGATACGCCATGTTCCGATGAAATCTTTTCACAGGGACAGTGGCAGCTATTGTCGATCGCCCGTGCAGCGGCGGCAAAGCCGAAACTGCTCCTTTTAGATGAGATCACGGCAAACCTGGATGCACAGACCGAAAAAGAAGTTTTGCAGGCATTAATGCGGGTAAGTGAGAACCGGACGGTGATCTCCATCTCGCACAGGGTGAATGCGACGACCGGCAGGGTGATTCAAATCTGAAAACGTAGTTTGTTCCCGCAGACCGGCTGCTCACAAAGGATTTCTGGAAGCGCTTGCATTAAAAATCCCTGTCATGGTGGTATACTGCATTGTCAATCTGGATGAGATCGTGAAGATACCGGCGGTTTATCTGCATTATAAAAAGTATATCTGGGTGAGAAATATCACAAGGGAGGAAGATTAAGAGAGAAAAATCCAGTCTTGACATTTTGGAAAAATGCTATATAATTACTTCAAAAATGAACAATACAAAAAAGAAGTAAATGGAGGCGGATCATGATAAATATGAGTATTGAATTTGCCCACAAAATGTCACTGGCGTACAGTGCAACCTGCAAGACACTCTGCAGGGAACTGAAACTGCCACAGACTGCGTTTGATATACTGATGTTTCTGGCAAATAACCCGGATTATAAAACGGCGAGTGATATTGTGGAAGTACGGAAAATAAAGGCGAACCTTGTCTCTGTCAATGTTGAGAAGTTGGTGCGGGATGGATACCTTGAGAGGAAAGCAGTGGAGGGTGATCGGAGAAAAGTCGAGCTGATCTGCACGAAAAAAGCAGAGCCTGTGATCGAAAACGGGAAAAAACTGCAGCAGGATTTTGTGGAACAGATACTGTCTGGCGTGGATGAGGAGAAACGGAAAAAGATGGCAGAGATCCTCAACCAGATGGAAAAGAATCTGGATGAAATGCTGAAAGGGGAGCACTGACATGAACATGTTACTTACAATAATCGTTACTTTTTTTGCAGGTATGGGGGCAGGGCTTGGAACCGGTTTTGCGGGAATGAGCGCCGCGGCGGTCATCAGTCCAATGCTGATCACATTTCTAGGGATGGATCCGTATATGGCGGTGGGAATCGCATTATCCTCGGACGTTCTTGCAAGTGCGGTGTCGGCGTATACATACGGAAAAAATAAAAATCTCGATATCCGAAACGGTATCATCATGATGGTGAGCGTACTTTTATTTACCGTTTTTGGAAGCTATGTGTCAAGTCTGGTCCCATCTGCGGCCATGGGGAACTTTTCAGTCTTTATGACATTCCTTTTAGGAATTAAATTTATCGTGCGCCCGGTCATGACCACAAAAGAGGCGATGCAGGGAGTGTCGGCGGAGAAGCGGGCAGTGCAGTCTGTTATATGCGGTGTCCTCATAGGATTTATCTGTGGTTTTGTCGGTGCGGGCGGCGGCATGATGATGCTTCTGATCCTGACCTCTGTGCTTGGATATGAATTAAAGACAGCCGTTGGAACGAGTGTGTTTATCATGACCTTTACGGCACTTACCGGAGCGGCTTCGCACTTTGCAATCGGTGGTGCACCGGACTGGACCGTATTGATTTTGTGTGTTGTATTTACCCTGATCTGGGCGAGAATCGCGGCTGTTTTTGCCAACAAAGCAACGCCGAAGACCTTAAACCGTGCAACGGGTGTGATACTGGTTATTTTAGGACTTGTGGTAATGCTTTTTTAGTACGGCAAACGGATATTCCGCAGGAACGCGCGAGGAATATTCAGGACAGGCGCTCAAAAAGAATATTGCCCGTGACAAAGTTGTAAGCGCCTCTAAGGTATATTTCAATCCAGACAGATTATCGTCACAAGAGTGCATGAACTTTCGGAACGTCACGGTGTGAAAATGCAGCAGATCGCGCTTGCATGGCACTGGGCAAAAGGTGTTGCATCACCGATAGCTGGTGCGATCGACCATAATCCGGCGGAGGGT
>OGGE01000576.1_pt1 | contig 28840 bp, 29 predicted proteins | sample 1571121 | NCBI WGS metagenome assembly OGGE01 (sample SAMEA2581959, study PRJEB24529) | metagenome | biome: Human gut stool | place: China | collected 2011
ACCTCCCTGATCGACAGGGAGGCTTTCAGTTCTTGTATCTCTTGCTTCGTCATATCCCTAAAGAGGTTTGTGTACCGGGCTGGATATAATCCGTGATACGGGTGAACGAAGAGTTGTACCGGAAACGGGCGATCCCTGTCGAACCATTACGGTTCTTCGCTATATAGATCTTGCCGACTCCCACCAAGCTGTGCCCCGTCTTGTCGTCGCGGGTGAAGCCATAGCGTTCGGGACGGTAGATAAACGCCACACAGTCCGCCACCTGCTCGATCGTCCCCGAATCGCGCAGGTCGCTCATCACCGGCAGGTACGCCTTGTCGGCACGCGCTTCGCAGGCACGGTTCATCTGCGAGACCGTGAGCACCGGACAATTACTGTCCAACGCCAATTGCTTCAGCGCCCGGATATTCCGTCCCACCATCTGTTCCTGCGTCTCCCCCTTCCGGCGGTCGCCTCCGAGGAGGTGCAGGTAGTCCACGACCACCAAGTCGCATTTCCCCTGCCGGCATTGCAGCAGCACCTTCGCCCTGATCTGCTCCACGGTAGCCCCGACCGTATAGTCGAGGTAGAAAGGCAGGTCCTTCAACCGGAGGGCGGCCTCTTCCAAATGCTCCACCTCGCGGCCGGTCGGCTTGTTGATGCGCAGGTGGTCCGGGTTCACGTCCGTCATCCCTGCCAGCACGCGGTTCAGCATTTGCAGGCTCGACATCTCGAGGCTGAAGAAGCAGACCGATTTTCCGGCACGCGCCGCGTTCAGGGCCATCTGCAACGTGACTGCCGTCTTCCCGTCACTCGGTCGTCCGGCGATGATCGTCAGCTCCGTATTGTGGAACCCTCCGGTCACATAGTCGAACTCGGCAAGCCCGCTCTTCACCTGTTCGGCCTCCAGCTCGCCACTGAGGCGCCGATGATGCCAGGTCACCGCCTCGGCAGCCAGTTCCCCGATCGTACGCACCAGAGTGCCCTCGGCCGTCTCCTGGCGGAACTGCATCAGAAGACGTTCGGCCTCGCCGGCCAGTTCCTCAGGGACGGACGACACCTTGCCCGCCTTAAACGCCATCGTCCCGAACAACGTGACCAAGCATCTCAGTTTATATTGTTTCTTGATTCCTTCCACATAGGCCGCCACATTCCCGTCGTGGCGCACATTCAGCATATAGGGCAGCAGGAACGACAAACCGCCTAACCTGGCCGCCTGTTCCTCGTCCGCTTCACGCATTCCGCGTTCCACCAGCACCATATCCGGCCGTACCCCCGTTGCATAAATTTTCATGATCACTCCATAGACGAACCCCAACGAAGCATCGGCAAACATTTCCTGGGTCAACCCGGCCGATTCCGCCTGCACCGGCGCTTCCATCGAGGTCATCAACAGGCAGACCAACGCCTTTTCCATATCGTTCAAGGAGATGCCTCCGTTCATTTCTTCACCGTTCATCATTGCATGCCTCCTTCCCCGTTTGCGGTACAACAATCGAACTGCATGCTCCGTCCGCCCATACGTCGTTCGGCTTCTTCCAAGGCGAGGAAAGCGGCCTTCGCCGGTATCTCTTCGCCTTTCCTGCGAAAACCCATAATAAAATCATATCCGCAGACACGGATAAAAATTCCGTCTTCAAGGCGCTTCATCTCGATAAGCCCTTCATCTTTCAACCACTTCAAGCTCCGGCGCAAAGTAGTGGCACTCATTCCGCAGCATCCGGCCAGTTCCTCACATCGTCCGACATACTCGCCACGTTTGCACGTATAGGAGCGTCTTTTCAAACATACGCGTCCGTCAGCAAAATAAACTTCCGAAATCAAAATCAAATACGCCATGCCGATCGTCTTTTCCCGGCCCTTACCGTGAAATAACATGGTAAACACTTTGCGCGGAATTCGGACAAACGATTGTCCCAGGAATCCGGCTACCTTGTCTCTGCTTAAATTTGCATCCATAACAGTTGGATTTACAGTTTATAAAATTGGTTACTCGGTTTGGTGTTTTGTTGATCGGTCTGAGCAAACTATGAAACAACTACTTATGGCATGGTGTGGCGCGCATATGCCCACTCGCTTTGGCGATCTCTCTTAATATAATAAGAAAGATTCTTCTTATAAAGATTTATAAATAGCAATTTTTCAATTTTTTCAGAACATCAAATTCATACTTACCGACACCACAAAGGTATAGTCTATACCTCCGTTTAAAAAAACTGTTTTATGCAGATTTTCAATTCCCTTTATTCCTCAAAAAAGAAGCCATATAACACTACCAATCGGTTCATTCTTTATTTTTTATCACGTATTTTGAAGTTCTTGAATTCCGCTTTCATCCCGTCCACGATCTGATCGGCCTCCGGAAGTTGCTCCTTCAACTTGTTCAGAACCGTGTTTTCCGTATTTCCCGTGTCGAAGATGCGGTCCACATGGCCGGCCATCCGGGCGAACGAGCAGTCCTCGATAATGCCTGCCCTCATCATCGCCCCCATATAGACCATAAACAGGTCGGGACGTGCCACCCATACCCGGGCAAACCCCGGAGTTTCCATCTCGTAGCCGCAACAACGGTACAGCTCATCACTGTAAACTTTGAAAAAACGATCCGCCAAATGGTTCCACGATTCGTTTTTCTCATCTCTCAACCCTTTGAACAGGAAAGCGAGCGCAAACAGCTCCACCTCCCGGTCTTCTTCCAACTTAGCGATATAATCCTGTAGAAGCGGAAAAGACAAATATTTTCCTGCTATCGCCCTCACTTTTTTTTATAATACCATAGGAAATCTTTCATGAAATCATCCCTTTTATTCTTATGCTTGTTCATTGCTTTAAATGTTTTTTCAGATCGTAGTATTATATGGCATTCTTCCTTTTTTCTTTCCTTTCAAAACATATATGTTTTGATTTTAAAACACCTATGTTTCGTTTTCAAAACACCGGTGTTTTGAATCTGACTGATCGGATGCAAATATACAAAAGATTAATCGACTCTATTCGACCCTAATCGACTCTAATCGACCCGACGTTTTTCCCCTACCGTATCTTTGTATAGTCAAAAGCGACATCTCCCTAATTATCAATCTTTTAATTTTTCAATCCCTATGCCATTAATTTACACTCTCGTCAAACGCAAAGACATGAGCAAAGACGCAGCATCAGGTGCAACTCTTTATCATGCACAGACCAGCATCACAAAAAAACTGACGCTGAACAAAATCTGTACCCGTATCGAAAACATCTGTACCGCCAGCCGCGGTGAGATCATCTTGGTGCTCGACGGCCTGATCAAAGTCATGAACGAAGCTCTTTCAGACGGCGAATCGGTTCACCTGGGCGAATTCGGCAGCTTCCGTATGGTTGCCGGCAGCAAAGGTTCGAACACCGTCGACGGTTTCAACACCGCCTTGTTCAACCGTGCCCACATCGTCTTCTACCCCGGCACGATGCTGATCAACCTTGTCAATAACGTCTCCTTCGAACGCTACGTCCCCAAAAAGGATGCCTCCAGCGAATCATCCGGTGGCGGGGGTGAGGATGACCGTCCGGGAGAACTGTAAATCAAGTGAAAGTTGAAAGTAACTCCACGTTGCTATTTTTCAACTTTCAACTTTCACCTTTCAACTAAAAAATCACCTTTCAACCAAAAGAAATGAAGCAAAGCGAATTTTTTTCCTCCCTCCTTCCCCTTGCCCAAAAGGCGGGGGAAGCGTTCCGGATCAATCCGGCGGTCATACTGGCACAGGCGGCTATCGAGTCGGGTTGGGGACAAAGTGATCTTGCCAACGAGTATCATAACTATTTCGGCATCACCGCCTACGGCCGTTCCAATGTATGGTGGAAAGGCCAAAGCATCGAGTTGGGCACCCATTCCCTCCGTTTCCGTGTCTACGACACCCCTGGCGACTCCTTCATGGACTACGCCCGCCTGATCCGTTCGGTCTACCCGTTCGCCGCCGACGTCAGCGACGACCCGAAAGCCTTCGCCCGCAAAATCGCCTACAGCAAATACATCAGCGAAGTCAACGGCGACAACCGTGCCGCCTATCAGGCATTGTTGGTCAAGGTTTGCAGGAAGATCGGGAAAAAGTGATGGACAGGCTTCCTCCAACGACATAAATAGGATATGCCTCTACAACCGGATTTTCCTGCGAGTAAGAGATTCTCAACCCTCTATCTTCTTATTTTTTAATCAATAATTCATAAATCATAAATCATGAACCTCCTTGAAACCATCCTCAATTTCCTCACCACCCTCGCCCGGATCATCTTCCCCCGGCGCAAACACCCGGTTGCCGGTGACGACCTTTGTCCTTCTCCTCTGCCTGAGCCTCCTATCCCTCCTCTCCCTGTGGAGGGGAGAAACGGAAGTAACCCTCGCCGCTCTCGGAGCAATTCTCTCCCTCCTCTCCCCCCGTCCCCCGAAACTCCCCCCCCCGAAGCCGACTGGCTCGGCCTCTCCGGCTACACCCTGATGCTGGCGGGAGGAATCGGGAGTCTTTATAAGGTGCTGGTGGGATAAAGGGCTACAGCAAGGAATGTGTCAAAAGCCATCCCGATAGCTTTTTGACACATTTCTCCTTTTTATTTTAACAAATCACAATATTTCCTTTTGGGATATGGCCTTCTGTTTTTATTGTGCCACATACGCACCATCTTTAGCCTCAAAGATGGTGCTTGGTTCTTTCACATCCACGCTATGCCACACACCTAACGGAATCTGTACCCCATATTTGCCTTCGCGCGGACAAAGCGTAACACGGGAGATTTCAACAAACTGCCGTTCTACATTAACCACCTCCTGTTCGGGAACTTCGTCATACAAAACGATATCCATACAACCTTCTATACAAATAATTGTCTCCGCTGTTTGCGTATGATGATGAATCTGAACTTCTGTTCCAGGCTCCAAAGTATTTAACATTCGCTGACTCTGGTCCTCTCCACTGGTCCGCAAATCAAAATTCATACGTTTACGTTCACTTACAATGGCTTTCTGGTGGAGGACAGCAAGTAGAATGTTATCTACTAATTGTAATTCCACATTTGTTTGATATTTAATTAATATGCTCTGAGCACTACCTCAAAAGCCTCCGAGTACATCTGTCCCCACTGACCACCTCTCATAGCTGCAAGACCTTCTATATATTCTTGACTTCTAGGGTGTGGATATGGACGCATTACGCCACGATATATTGAAAGAGCTTGAATCTTGGCATCTATTCCCTCTTTTCCGACCTCCACATAACAGTTCGGATTAAACGTATTCATGCTATTATTGATCTTCCATTCTGTACAAGAAGGTACTTCCATATACCAAAACTCCTTTACACGCTTCATCTCCTGACGACGTTGAAACAAACGAATAGCCTCTTGACAGGCCATTGAAGTCTGAAGATGATCATTGTTAGTATCTGCAGGATGATGGGTAATAACAACATCAGGCTCACTTCCCTTGATGGCAGATTCAATAAATTGAACAAGTTTCAAGTGAGGAATTGTATTCATCTCAATATTAGGGAATGTTCCCTCATAAATATTGTTTACTCCTAAAAATTTATTCGAAGCATTTGTATCGTCCTCCAATTCTCTATCTTCCGGACGGAATGCACGTGCTTTTGCTTCCGTACACATGATACAAACATCCACGCTATCACCCTTATGCGACCACTTCCATATAGATGCACCTGCACCTAACGTCTCATCATCAGGATGAGCTACAACTAATAAGTATTTCATTGTTTTACTATTTTATATCCGTAAGATTATACTTCAACTTTTCCTAATTTGAATTTCACAATATGAACATCTTTTTTATACCGAATCAGAAATACAACGTCACTAAATCCAATACCATATTCACTAATATACCTTCCAAGAGAAAGCACATAATATATCCACCTGTATTTCAACATCATACAATTGCATTGAATCAAAAAATTGGGCACCTCTGTTTGTATAGAAGATGGTATTTTAATCTAATCTACCACATAAGTTGAATCCAATTTATTACTTTTATTTTGACTTAGGATATATTTCAATCTATAGCTATCTCACCAGCATACCCTATCAACTTATCGTGCATCCACTGCGGATACTTACCACAGACAGTATAGAGGATAGCTAGTACTGTCCAAATAATCAGTTTCATATCCTCTAAGAAGGAAATGTGCTGCACATAATACACATCTAATTGCAAACGAATAGGAAGTACTTTCTCGTTATACTCTTTTTCATCGGGAAATTGATCACCATAGATATAATCCCATAGACTTGACTGACTAGTCAAACCACATGGAACGGTGGCAACAATAGCATTAACCCCTCCTCGAGTAATATCCACTTGATCTACAGCAGCGGGACGAGGCCCCACTATAGACATTGTTCCATTCAAAATATTTATCAACTGAGGTAGCTCATCAATTTTTAATCGACGCATCACCTTCCCCCACCAAAAGATACGATCTTGATCTGGACGAAGCGAAGCCTCGTTAACTACACGCGCTACACGCATCGAGCGAAACTTCCACATCTTAAACTTCGTGTTGTCCTTACCCAAACGATTAGCAAAATAGAACAATGGCCCTGGGTCACTTAACTCCGTTAGAAGAATACTGATAACCCACAATGGAGAAGTACCAATAATACCAATCATAGCACAAGTCACGTCAAACAGACGCTTAAAAAATTTGTATATCATATTACCATTTTTTATTTCCCTCAAACATGAAAAGACCACCCCGCTAAGAAAAAATACAATGGAACATGATATGTCTCCATACAATCAAAAGCATACACAAATCAAAATAATCTAATCTCTTATTATCCTCTTTCGCAATAACGCTTTTAAGTAGAGTACTTTGAACCATCTCTGCGTAGTATTTCAGGTAGTCGGGAGGGGAGAGACACAGGTACAAATCAAATAGTTATAATAATTTTATCCATTTAACTTCGATTTTCTAAACTCTGGATCCAAATATTTTACAACACCGGCAAACATACCAGCAATCATAGGCAATGGATCGTTCCATGCACCATCATGATAACTCACATCTTTACCGAAAAATCTAAACCATGAAGGCTTAAACTTAAACCTGTTTTGCGAGAACAAGAACCACATCACATCCAATCCCAACCAACGAACTTGTTTTCCAATTTTATAATCAAATGTAGGTACAATTTCACTAAATGCGTCTGCAACAAATACCTTGCCATAATCTACCCCTGCAGCAAATGCAGCTTGAAAACTAGAAGGAACACGAGGATTAATCTCGATAATCTTAAGTTCGTGAGTATAAACATCTTCTAACACATCAAAGTCTGCAAAACCTATCCAGTTAAGTTTTTCAAGCAACTCTCGACACTGATTAAGTAGATAGTCATACTCCACAGTCTCACAATAGCAACTACTACCGCCCTTAATAGGAAAAAATCTTCGTATCTTAATGATAGTATAATTGTCCATATTTCCTTTCTTATCACGATAAAGCATCACATTATAATAATAATCCGGCTGCTCCACATACTCCTGTAAAGTACATGCTCCAAACTTTCTATACACCTCAGGATACTTATCTATAAGTTCTTGCATATTGTTCACACGCATGACACCTTTAGCTCCTTGTGACAAATTAGGTTTTATCATCGCAGGAAAACCCACATATTCAGCTGTTGTTTCAAGCGATTTAAACTCTTTTAAATTCTCCTGAAACTCTCTGATATTCCATGGAAGCTTTCGCGTCTTAGGATGAGACACCCCATACTTCTCACATAATTCCATCAACTTCTGCTTATCATTAGCCATATTGAAAGTATCAAATGTAGGAATAGCGCACTTGAGATTCCATTGCACCTCAAATTCTTCTTTGTATCTACTTAAAAAATCCGCTCCATCGTCTGCTAATGGAATAATCAAGTCAATTTGATGTTTTCTGAGATATTCATATAAGAACGTCTTGAATTTCTCGGTCTGTAAAGTAATATCAGGCGCTTTATATCTTTCACTCAGCCATCGCGTGACATATCCACTTGTCATCTTATGATTACAGAAACCCACAACCCTATGTCCTTGCTTCCTCAATGAGCGCGCCAAACAAATAGTCTGCACACCTTCAGCATTTATTAAAAGTATATTTTTCATTGCTTTTGTGATTCTTTATATAGTTGTAGCCTATCCTGCACAAATTCATGCTGATACAACTTTGCATCAAACTCATTTTTAACTTTCTCATAACAATTTCTACTCAGTCTTTCATATTCTTTGTTATCCATCGTCAAAGCATACTTCATGGCCTTTCGCAAACTATTTGTTGATTTAACCTCGCAGATAATACCATTTTCTCCATCATGAATAAACTCTGTTGGTCCTTTGATGTTACTGACGATAGTAGGCACCCCTAATGCAGCAGCTTCTAGTGCTACAGAACCAAAACCTTCCCTATAACTTGGAAAAACAAAAAAATCAAATGTAGCATAGAACTTGGCTGGATTGCCTATAGGGCCAGTGAAATAAATTTCCGGATGATTCTTTGCCTTATTAAATATCTCTTGATTAAGCCTTTCTGCTTCATAATACGGTCCTACTACAAATAATGAGACATCGTCTATACCAAGGGTCATAAACGCCTCAAGCAATTCATTTATACCCTTTTCAGGGACAATACGTCCCACAAACCCTAAAACACGATTGTTTTGAGGTATATTATATTCTCTACAGATTTCTCTTCGCCACTCTTTTTTCTTTATGATATCAAACTTACTAAGATCAACACCACAAGCACTACCATGAAATATCACATTTCCTTTCTTACGACGGTATAACTTTTCTGAAATAGCAAATTCAAGATTTCCAAAACTATCTGGCTGAATTCGAGTAGAAAATAAACATGTCGCTTTCACCAATGACTTATAAAACCACTTTTTTATACCCGTATAGTCTGTATAGGAAATTCCCCACTGACAATAGATTCTAACAGGTACACGTGCAAACCAACTTGCAATAGATCCATAGAGAGCCGCATTCGAAGAAGTGTATTGCACAATATCATAACGTTCTTTTCGGAAAACTTTATATAACATCCACACACTCCTAACAACTTCAAAAGGCGACACATTTCCTCTTGACATCTTTTGGGGAAGGAATGATATACCCACCATATTTTCATAAGTAAATATATCAGTTTGCTCACATAGCACATGCACGTCAAAACCATTATTTGCTGCATAACGTAAATTATCCAACATAAACCACTTGATTCCCTGCGCCTTTGTTGCAATTCCTGCTATCTTAATTTTCTTTCCCATTATGTTTTTTATTGTGTATGATGTATATAAGTTTCTTTGGCAATAACCATGACACGATAGGCTTCAATACCCATGGATAAAAACGAAGTGGCATCTTACATACTCTGAATCCCAACCAAATTGTCTTAGTTGCCCCCCAAGTCATATCCCATGAACTCTTCTTTGCATAGTCCGACAGACTATCATGATAACGCAATAAAGGTTCCTGTAAATTATAGCCCCTAAACCCTTTAGCATAAAAACGAAACCACATATCGTAGTCCTGTCCCCGTTTAGTCCGATCACTTACCCAATAGCCTTCTAAGATATCGTATACTGACTTGCGCATCATAATAGTAGGATGGAAAAAGGGGACTCCTCTGGCTAAAAATTCTTTCTTGGGCTCTTCTGGATTAAAGATGGTCTTCTTAACAACCTTACCGTCAAACAACATAACTCCACCACCTACTACAGCAAATTCAGGATGCGTATCAAGAAATGCAACTTGCTTAGCCAATCGATCAGGTAAACAAAAATCATCAGCATCCATACGAGCCACATATTCACCCTGAGCATACTGAAGACAATGATTCAACGAATAGGCAAGACGACTATTTTTTTCATTACGGATCACTCGAATATTCGAGTAATTCTTTGCATAAGAGAGAGCTACTTCGTAAGTATTGTCTTTAGAGCAGTCATCACAGATTATCAATTCCCAGTCCTTATAAGTCTGTTGCAATATAGACTCGATGGATACAGGAAGTGTAGGAGCAGTGTTATAGGCTCCCATTATAATAGAAACTTTCATTAGTTGAATATAGTTTTAAGCAAATGCTGTATTGAATACGTATGGCACAATATGACCAATCTTGGAAAGATAAATATAGAAATACCCCATATGTCCAATGATGGTAATCAACCAAAACAAAGAACTCAAGGGTGTAATACGATGTTTATATAAGTAGGCCCATAATATCATTACCGATATCTGGAAATAAGCTGCAAATCGAGTAACTTCTCCATACAAGCCAGAGAGAGTTACAACGACATAAATCAAACTACCAAAAATCAGCATATTAAGCAAAATATCATATTTTTTCAGATACTTTAATTGAATCTTTGATCTCTGCATGATAAAAAATACACTCAGAATCAAATAGAATACTGTAAACATTTCACCACCACCCTCATATTCGGTATATACACTATAACGATCTTCGACTGTTGCAGCAAAGGCCATAATCTCAGGGATAAGAGCACCAGTCACAAGACCACCAACAACAGACAAAGTCAATATTTTTTTTGAAAAGGGAAGTCTAAAAAAGAAATACAATGGTAATGCAACAAGAGCTGTCTGATGGAACATAGTTGCAGCTACAACCCAGATAGCATACTTCTTGAAATTACCATTTATCAAATGTGGAAGGGAACACATATAAACTGCAATAGCAAAAGCCTGACGGGAAGCTGCAAATGCAAACAAATAAAATGATAAAGTAAAATATATAAACAATGATAAAGTCTTAAAATCTGACAATTTATTAATGACATACAAAGCCGCAACTGTACAAACCGTTCCTACTGCCGTTAGAATAATAAAATAATACTGTCCTAAACGAACCAATAACAAATTGAGCATATTCCATCCCGGTTCTGTAGAAAATTCTTTAAGAGTATCAGATGACAAAGAATAATTAACCTTGTCCAAAAAACTACGACAATAACCACCAGTATCAGTACCTACCACTGCACTTCTAAAGCCAATCAATATAATCATTGGTACAGCACAAAGTACAAGAAATATTTTATTTTTTGTACTTTGATAAGCAGCCATAAATAGCAGTGATATCAATAATACTACAAAATATGGTATCATATTAATAATTATATTTGTTGAGTAATGTTTCAAGTACTTCACGGTGAGCATCGCAACGCACAAGATTATTGGTCACATTAAGTTGCCACTTACTATAAAGCAGACGCACAAGATTATTCTTAAGTAAACGATTCAAACGATTTATTTGCAATCCATGCCCATAGAGCATAGAGAGGTAAAGCGGCTCAATACTATTACAAAACTTTTGCCACTCGGTTTCTATAAACTGAATATCTGTCACCATTGCCGAACGCTCCATGAAAGGATGCATAGTGACTTCGGGATTATGCGAAAGGCAAACTGTACCATCTGATTGCGTCTCCAATGCCGTAAATTTTACACTCACCTTATCTTCTACCTCAACACTCACTAATAAACTCTCATTCCATGCCTCATTACCCCTGCGATAGCCAAAGATACTATTACCTTGACCATAAAGAATGGTGCTACCTTTGTACTGTTCATACGCCCCCACACAATGACTATGTTGTACCAACACTACATCAGCACCACTATCTACAAACTTATGGCATTTCTTCATAAGCAATGGGCTCGGGTAGCGATAATTCTCTATACCACCATGAAAAAGTACTATCATACAATCCACTTTCTTTCGCAACTCATGAATACGATCATAATCCTCGAATAAATCCAGTGCCTTTGCTCCCATTTGCCCAGACTTGGTATAATTAAACTCACGTTCAGCAAATGAAACAAAACCTATTTTCTTCCCTCTTACCTCTACAATAAGAGGTAAAGCAGCCATTTCTTCGTTAACTCCAGCCCCAAAAGTCTCAATATGATAATGATTACAAGTTACTATAGTAGATTGTACGCCTTCATCTCCACAGTCACGTATATGGTTGTTAGCAAGGCTGACAGCCTGTATACCAACATCCGCAATGGTAGTCATACATTTTGTACTTCCATACAGTATAGGTCCGCACTTCTTCACTGGTGTAGGATGATCTGTGATAACACACTCCAAGTTTGCAATACAGTAGTCTGCATCCTTTATCAAAGGAAGTACATTACCCATCAACCTCTCACCGGATCCCGACTCAAATGATTGTATAGTATCGTTCGTAGGACATATATCTCCAAATATCAAAATCTTACTCATGTAATGGTTTGATTGTTTTTTCTCGTTTGTTATAATAAATAGAATTACTGGGCACATCCTTATTGACAAGTGAACCTGCAGCAATCACACTACCTGATCCGATATGTACACCTTTTAAAATAGTTACATTGTCACCTATCCAAACATTATCACCTATCACAATCTCTCCATAAGTATAACCAGCATCTTTCATATTGCCATCAACACGAATCTCATGGTCATGATCGTACATTGATACGTGTGGGGCTATCATCACATTGTTTCCGATTGAAATTTTATAATGGCAGGTAATGATAGTATAGAAGCCTATAGACGAGTTATCACCTATTAAAAATTCTCCAGCTCCAGCTACTGATAGAATGGTGCCATCTGCCAAATTTGATACCCTACCTATTTTAACATTCGTACCTTTACGCATACGAATAGTTGCCGTTCTTGCTATATGAGGCAATCCTGCAAAGTGTAATTTTCTTCCATAAGCACACTTATACACAAAAGCTTTGATTAACCCAAGTATAGAAGGATACGTATATAAAAACCAACGTAACATATTTAATCGCTATTTTACAAGTTTCCACATTTTACCAACTACCGCATCATATTCGGCAGGCACAAAGTCAGGAGCACCACCTGCTGGGAAAAAAGTTAGTTCTCCAAAATATACTTTTCCACAGACCTGATAAAGATCTACACGCACATATTGAAAAGGTTTACAAAGATCATGTGCTATTTTCTGCATTTCGTCGAACATTTGTGGACGAGTTACATTGATGTTTGGATTGTGCGGTAGCTCCTTGCCAAACGGCATTAAGTTCCAATCCATATCATAGAAATTACGTGTATTGTGATCGGTACCTCTACCCACTTCCAACTGCATGAATCGAGGTTCACCATTAAAGCAATAGAACTTATAGTCACGAAGTTCGCCTGTTTCGTCCTCTAAATACTTCTCTACAATAATATGCCTTGGCATATTTTGATACACCCATTCACGTCCACTCCAAGCTATACTCTGATGCAGCCACGTATGCATCATCATCTTAGCCTTCCATTGACATAGTTGTTTTTTATCTCTCACGATGATGTTGTGTCCACTACCATGAGTATCCTTCAACACAAATTGATTTGGTAGTTCATTAAAATGTATCTCAGATACATTCTTATATACCCCAAACAATTCATTGAGTAAATGTTCATATCCGCACTCTTTAATATATTCACGTACAGTATATTTATTAGCCACCTTTTCCATTAGTGGCATACGTGCATTAAGTTTATACCATTGCAATTTTTCACTAAATAGTTGCGGATCACGCATATTAGCAGGACGACCGTTAGTGTGTTTACGGTAATAACGATCTACTGCTTTTTCATCAGATATAATCCTAGGCATCAACCAACTTGTAAAGCAGTGATATACACTGATGCTGTAATCCAACCAAAAATTTCTTGTCATAGTTCTTTACTACAGATTAATGTATCATTTCTAAATATTTATCTTCTATCACACGCACCATTGATGCGGAATTATATCCTCGCTTGTCAAAAGCTACAATTATATCTTCATGAAAAACATCTTGAACTGTTGAACATGCTTGTATCTTTAAAATTTCGTTAGCCCAGCCTTTGGGGTCGAAAGGCATAAACTTAACCAAACCCAGTCCTACATCTACTATTCTTGGAATACCTATAGAAAGTAGTGTCGGTATACCAGCAGCTTGAGCCTCAATAGCTGCCATACCAAAACCCTCAGTAATAGATGGCATCAAGAACACATCGAACGCCTTGATATCATGAGTTACATTGATGGTATTGCCCTTAAAGTGCACTTTGTCTGTTATACCTAAACTATCAGACAGTTGTTGCAATTCTTTGCAATATGCATCCTTTTGAGCATCAAAACGACCATAGCATACAAAATGTGTCTCACACCCTTGTTTGTTGAGGATTGCAATAGCTTTAAGTATCAATTCATAATTTTTGATACGGGCTACACGCCCCACAGAACCAACTACAAACTTCCCTTTCATACCGATAGTAGCCTTAACCTCTTGCTTATGTTTTGAAGTAGAAAGATACTTCTGAACGTCAATCATATTTGGTACCACCACTTCCTTTTTCCAAAAATAAAATAGACGTTTCCACGCTTCATGTGAACAAGCCCAATAATGGTTACTATATTTGTTAACAAAGATGCGTAAAACTTGCAATTTTACTTCTTCTTTCAGATTGTTTGCCCTGTTCCCCCTAAATCGAATATCAGCATGACAATGACTGATGCGGTAAGGTATGCCTGCCATCTTAGCTGCTTTACAGATAATACCACTATTAGCATTTAAATGACTATGAATAATATCTATCTTTCCAATTTTGTCTACCATACATTTGAACTTACGGCAGTATTCGTTTATACCCAAACTACCAACTGATGGGATATAGACTATCTCCACTCCCAACGAACGTATCTCATCATCGAAGATACCTCTCTGTATCTCCCCTTGATAATGCACCATGAGAATATAGCGTATACGACCTGTTTGATGACGTAAAATCTCCATCACAAGCGTCTCTGTACCACCAGCATTCATTATGCCATTTGCTATTAGTACGGTTGTTTTATATTGCATTTTTTTTCTTTTTCGGTTCTAACATATCTGTAATCCAATGATATCCAAAGGCCAATATATATGACACGATTAATACGCTGAACGTAATCGGTACAAACCACACAGTGAACGAATTCTGATCAATATATACCCATTCTATTACACGTAGATAAATCAGTCGATCACAGAGATAAGAGAAAAGGAACATTTCATAACTCATGAGTGACACGCTAGTCACTACTCTACAAAAAATAGGAGAGTTGATTTTTACCTTGTACAACAAAACAAACAAGAGTGTCATAGCTACATATCCAGGAAATGCATAATATGGCCCCAATAAATTCGGTATCCCACCCCCCCTATTAGACTGATTTTCAAATAATTAATAATAGGATATTGTAAATATATCAAACCAATTGTCAAAATAGCCCAAACCTTAGGCTTAATTACGGGTTGGAAATAACGGATATAGGCTCCCGTGAAATACAGCAACACAGGAAAACACATCTGCCAATAGTTGGGAATAATGCGGTACTCTCCTCTATCCACTAATGGAGGTAAACTGGTCATGAAAATCAATACTAAAAAAAATCCGTATATTAATTTCCTGTTGCCAGAATTGAAAACTTTCTCTACTACTATATTCAAAAATGGGACACACAGATATAAACCGATGAACATCTCTACATACCAAGCGTAACCAATAGTCTTATACCCCAAAGTTCCAAAAAACAATTCCTTGATAGAATGATCTGAAGACAATACAGCCCATGTCAGAATAGAAATAACGACATATGGTAGCAACACTCGTTTGATATTCTTGTAATATTTTACCGAAAACTCCTTCCTACAATTGAAGTAGCCCGTAAGCATCAAAAACAGAGGTACACCCAAATTACAGAAAAACGCTTTCAAACATCCCTGTAGCAACATACCGCCCCCCACAAACTCAGTCTGATTAAAAGGTGTATTGACTGTAAAAAAGTGACCACACACTACACACACAATGGCCAAAGTACGAATTATGTCAGAACCTATTTCTCGTTGTTTTTTCATACTCCTTTAAACTTACGATAAATACTTCTAGCTAATAGAATGCCATTATATTGTAATTTCACAAACATATTATCCATTAAGTAACCTTTATAAAACAATATAGTACGTTTACTTAATGCACACACAGAGGATTTAATATAAGCAATAGCATCATCATCAAATCGCTCACGAATCATCCGCATAGCCTCCAACTGCAACTCTGGCTTTATGTAGTCATACATACCCTGAAGAAGCGATAAACGCTTATAAAGATAAAAGTCCTTGTATGTATCATATAATCCATTTCTGCGCAAGTTTTCTCCCGTAATATCCATTACATACGCCAATGAGTATACACTCTTATCCTTACGACTAGAAGTGTTAAATGGATTTTGGCGATAATAAGACAAACGTTCAGGTAGGACTGCTATTTTATTGAGTGTTGTCACTAAATGCCACCAAACAGGAATATCTTGTTTAGTATAGCCTTCAGGAAAATGTACACTTAAATCTCGAAGCACTTGCATACGTATTAATTTTACCCATATAAATGCAGGACGTTTTAAAAGTGCAATCTTATTTGTCGTATCAAAACCGATAAGGTCAGATGACTTCCGAAGCAGCCGAGGTAAGTCCTCGTCCTTATAAAATGCACAATAATCCCACATTACAAGGTCTGCATCAGTTTCAACAACTGTCTTGTAAGCTTTCTCTACCATATCCAAAGCAAAAAGATCATCACCATCAAGCATAATTATATACTCACCTTGCGCAATCTCAATGGCGAGGTTTCTTGACATCGATAATCCTTGATTCTTGGTCTGTTTCACTACTTTGACACGACTGTCTTTCTGTTGATATTCCAGTAAGATGTCGTATGTTTTATCTTTGGAACAGTCATCAATGCAGAGAATCTCCAAATTCTGATAAGTTTGATTGACAATCGTTTCCAATGATTGCCGTAAATATGGCTCTACATTATAAACAGATAAAGCAAGAGTTATTAGAGGCTGACCCATAATTCAAAATTTCCCCAAAAGAAATGGAACATATTTCATTATTAATTTATCTATAATCAATACTATTATCAAAGTCGAGACTACCATAAGTATAACCTCTATTAAATGAGGAAATGCTACTCTATTAAATATTGGAGCCATTACGACATCATATATTGGATGATGAAGTCCCATAATCGAAAGACTGACTACACCACAATGTGAAATAAATATCGAATTTATTCGGCAGCACATCTGATATAATGCCCAAATTGGAATTATTGATAAAACTGGCAGATAAATTGGATACAAATTTTCTTTGATATTTACCAAAGGAACAACCATCCACACAAATAATATATATGCTATCAAAAACACCATACTTATCCATATTGGTTGTAACTTTTTATACCATTCCCATTCATGAAATATTCTACCCAGATGAAAAAACAATAACATTGCTAAAGCACTATCAAAAAAGAATGGAATATTCACATTAAAATATTTCAATGTAAATGCCAAAAATCCCCCCCCCCACACATAATACACTGATAATATGACGATTACATTTCCACATCAACAGATATAACAATCGAACAATGAATAAACACAACAAGAACCAAATTGTATGGTACAAAATATAACAATTCTCATCCAAAGGCTGAAATAAAGGACCAATTCCATTACTCAAAAATTGGAGTACAAATGAACATAGAACTAACACACAAGAGAATGTCATCCACGGAACTAACAGTCCTTTCACATCCTTAGTAAAACTTTCCATCAACTGTCTGTCTTTAAAAAAAAAACCAGAACAGAAGAAAAACAATGGCATATGAAATCCATAAATCAGATTATATACAATGCTGTTTGTTGAAATAGCATGTCCAATCATCACCAATAGAATACCAACTCCTTTAAGAATATCAAACTGATTAAGACGTTCTGTTTTCATTTATGAAGTTTTAAAAATATTATATTCTTAATTATTGCTCTTTCTAATTTTGAACAGTCTATAAACAATATCGCAGTTAAACCTACAACCAAAGTATAAACACATAATATTACAAAGCCTAACCAATCACCTGGCCCCCATTGATGCAACAACTGACTTCCCAATAGCAAAATTAATGAGACAAAAATAAGCCGGGATACCATAACAAAATAATTTTTCAGTGACAAATGCATCAATTTGTAGCATCGTTCTATAGTTAATAACCAATAAAGTAAAGATGCTATTATCTGCACTATAAATGGCCAAAAACTATTTTGATCTATTTTTAATATGAAATAAGAAAAAGGCAAGACTGCCATGAATATACAACCACTCCCAAACTGATACTTCGCAACCCTTCCGGTAGCATGTATGGCAGTCATTAACGGATTTGCCAATACAATGAACAACTGACCAATTAAAACTAATCGGGTAAAAGGGATGGAAAATTGAGGAATTTTACCTAACCACAAACTAAATATCAAAGGAGTTTCATAAAGAAAGACTAAAGACACTAAAAACATCATATAGTACCCCAATCTGGTTGACATATTCAGTAATTTGAACATTTCTTCAGTTTCATGAGCTGCATAAGATTTAATCAACTGCGGACGCATAGCAGTATAAAAATTCTGAACCAAAGTATTCACAGCACCTTCTACCTGATATGCAATTCCTCTAGAAGCATTCACTACAGGACCAAAGAATATATTAAGCAGAATATTAATACCTTGACTTTTAAATATATTTGACAATGCTCCCCAAATACCCCAACCAGCAAAATTACCAATCTCTTTTATCTTACTTTTATCAAACACATATCTATACCTTGTTTCCTCAAAGTTAACTAAGCAATAAACCATATAAAAAATAAATATAGATACAGAAACTAACATCATGAAGAAACCATATATAATCAACTTATCTCCCCCCAAAACCAAAATCGAATAAATCAAAGCCAACTTCAATAAAGATTCCGCTATTGAAACATAAGCATATATATCCATCTTTTCACGTGCAATGATAACTGCATTAAATGGAGAACTAAGAATAGTACATAAAAAAGAAACTATAGAAAATTGATATATCCAATTTGCAGCTATCATTCGTTCGTTAGGAATAACCAACTTATTATTGACAAACCACAATCCTCCAGTCTCTGCCAAAACTAACAATATAACACAAACCACAATATATAAGGTCATGCTATTACAAAAAATTAAATGAAGTCCACCTTTATTTCCTTTACCCAATTCAAAAGACAAAAAACGTTGAGTAGCAGAAGATAGTGAATTGTTCAAAAATGCCAGCATCGTCACCACTCCACCAACAACATTGTAAATGCCATAGTTTTCTTCTCCTAATGCATTTAAAATAATTCTCACAGAAAATAACCCTATAAACATAGTGAGAACCATTCTAAAATACAAAAATGCTGTATTTTTTGCTATTCGCTTGTTATTAGATTGAGTTCCTGACATTATTTTACATATATTTTCTATAACAACAAAAATGTGTAACTATCCGCAGACGCTTCGAGGATATCGGTTCATATGTTATGATTTATCCTGTGGACTCCTCGCTGAACAATTACAAATATGTCCAACAATTTCCTCACTTTTTAGTTTTTATCAAAAAAATAGAACATCTCTATATACAAATCTATAGATATATTCATTATCTACCTTAATATAGGTTCTCCCCATTTTAATATCTTCTTTAATTTATTCGTAATGAATATTATCGAATGTACATACATTATATTCCATTTCAAGATAAATGTTATTTAATTCTATATTCTTTCATTGCGACCATAATATTCAGCATACCACTGAGCAAACGATCTCAAACCTTTTCTAAGACTTGTGGATGGTTTAAAACCGAAATCCTGTTCCAAAGGAGTTGTATCAGCGTATGTAACGGGAACATCTCCCGCCTGCATTGGTACCAGTTCCATGTGTGCCTCAAAATCATAATCAGCAGGAAGTACCTTGGCTGCTATCAATTCTTCCTGCAAAATAGTCACAAAATCAAGCAAATTCTCAGGAGAATTATTCCCAATATTGTATACTTTATAGGGGGGAATAGGAAGACCATCCTCGCCATTTTCCTTTTCTGGCGCATGTTGCATAATACGTACTACACCTTCCACAATGTCATCTACATAGGTGAAGTCACGCTTACAGTTACCATAATTGAAAATTTGAATAGTTTTGCCTTCACGCAATTTATTGGTAAAACCAAAGTACGCCATATCCGGACGACCTGCCGGACCATAGACCGTAAAGAAACGAAGACCAGTAGAGGGTATATTATAGAGTTTACTATAAGCGTGTGCCATCAATTCATTACTCTTCTTTGTAACAGCATAAAAACTTACCGGATTATCTACTTTATCGTCTGTTGAATAGGGGATTTTCTTATTTGAACCATACACGGACGAAGATGAAGCATAAACCAAATGTTCCACCTCATAATGGCGACAAGCTTCCAATATATTATAAAAACCTATCAGATTGCTTTGGACATAAGCATCAGGATTGATAATGGAATAACGTACACCTGCTTGCGCTGCTAAGTTTACAACAACTGCAATTTTGCTGTCTGCAAATAGCTTATCTATCACTTCCTTGTCAGCAATAGAAGCACGAACAAATGTCCAATCACAATTTAAAGCCTCAATTTCTTTCAGACGTTCATATTTAATATTCACATCGTAATAATCCGTAATTGAATCCACCCCAATTACTTTAATGTTTTCTACATCATGAAAAAGACGCTTTACAAGGTTTGAACCAATAAAACCAGCTGCTCCTGTAACAAGCACAGTTTTGCCTTCCAAATTCACATTATATTGTACCATACAATTAATCTCTTCTAAAAATGTCACGTGTATACACTTTCTCTTCTACTTCTGCCAAACAATCATCAAAACGGTTGGCTATAATGGCCTTACTCACTTTTTTAAATTTAGCAAGGTCATTGACTACCTTACTTCCAAAAAAAGATTCTCCATCGGAAAGGGTTGGCTCGTAGATTATCACTTCGGCACCTTTAGCCTTAATACGCTTCATAATACCTTGGATAGCTGATTGACGAAAATTATCAGAATTAGACTTCATCGTCAGACGGTAAACACCAATCACACACTGATGTTCCTTACTAGAGTCCCACACTCCATTCTCACTATAATACCCCGCCTTCCTTAAGACCGCATCCGCAATATAATCCTTACGGGTCTTATTTGACTCCACTATAGCAGACATCATATTCTGTGGTACATCTTGGTAGTTAGCAAGAAGTTGCTTTGTATCCTTTGGCAAACAATAACCACCATAACCAAATGAAGGATTGTTATAATGTGTGCCAATACGCGGGTCCAAACCAACACCTTCAATGATAGCCTTGCTATCCAACCCTTTTACCTCTGCGTAAGTATCCAATTCATTGAAATAACTGACACGAAGAGCCAGATAAGTATTGGCAAACAACTTGACAGCCTCTGCCTCTTTCATACCCATAAAGAGAACATCTATATCTTCCTTGATAGCTCCTTCCTGCAACAAAGCTGCAAATGTTTGGGCAACCTCTTTCAACATTTCCACATCCGTTACTTGTTCGATTGCTTTGTTTTCAGCTTCAAACTCCGGTGCATGGATGATTTTCGGATAACCGACAATAATACGACTCGGATAGAGATTATCATAAAGGGCTTTACTTTCACGCAAAAACTCCGGAGAAAACAGCAAATTGAATTTCTTTACGCCTTTCTGTGCATACTTCAGATACAAATTACGAGTATATCCTACCGGAATCGTCGATTTGATCACCATAATAGCATCAGGGTTTACCTCCAACACCAAGTCAATCACCTCTTCGACATGAGAGGTATCGAAGTAGTTCTTTACTGGATCATAATTGGTGGGTGCAGCTATCACCACAAACTTAGCATCTTGATAGGCTTTTACTCCGTCAAGTGTAGCTGTTAAATCCAACGGTTTTTCCGCTAAATATTTCTCGATATATTCATCTTGAATAGGTGATTGTTTACGATTCAACATCTCCACTTTCTCAGAGATGACATCGACAGCCACCACTTGATGATGCTGTGCCAAAAGTGTGGCTATACTAAGGCCAACATAACCTGTTCCTGCTACTGCAATTTTCATTATAAAATAAATTTAATTCATTATTCCTTTCCAAACTACCATATTATGATCGCTATAAGATGTTTCCGGAGAATAGCATACATGACCTTTCAACGCCCCAGAATAAAAAACATAATCAATCCGCCACAGCCTATACAACTGTCGGAACGTATATTGATAACCACTTCCACAATCACGAAAACCGTCGTCAACCAAACCCTCTCGCGTTCGATGATATGTATAAGAAGCCGGTGTATCATTAAAGTCCCCGCAAACCAATACCGGATAAGGTGAGCGTTCTATCTCAGCATGGATCGTATCAGCTTGTTCTGCTCGCTTCTGATAGTTACTTTTCATTTTCAATACCAAATCCTTGACTGCTTTTGCACGGACTTTTAAACTCTTGCCGGGAGCAGTTATGATACCGCGATAAGCATTAACACTTGTTGTTTCGAAGTGGTTATTGATCACACGAATGTATTGATTGTTTATCCTTACATCGGCTATTAATGACATATTCCAAGAATTTTTATAATAAATAGCTTTCACCGAATGGATCGGATAACGGCTGTAGATGGTTACTGGTAAATGGTCCGTACGCCGGCTGATATATTTATACAGTACATAATCGAAAGCGTACCGGATACTGTCCCGATGATAATACCCGTCACCGGGGGCTTCCTGGAAGCAGACGATATCGGGTTGTAGCTTCTTGATATAAGCGGCGGCTTCGTTCATGGTGTACTTTCTGTCCCAATAGAAATGGCTGGCGTTGTAGGTGACTACGGTCAGCGGGGTTCCTTCTTGTTCGGATACAGCAGGTTCATTCCAATATGGGGGTTGATAAACCGCTAACAGATAATCTGTATGAAGCAGGATCGCTAACAAGGGAACTATTAGTTTTCCATTTCGTCTTCGTGAATAATTGTATCGCTACTAACAACAGATTCCCTGCCAATATCGGCCAAACCAGTAATGTCAGGAAGGATAGCCAGATGCAAATTCCATCGGCGTAATAACCTCCGGCCAAACAGAGGACGGATAATACCACAAAAAACAGGAGTAGGGTATTATTCAACCTTGTCCAGCACTTCATATACTGAATTCTTGCTCTTGAACTCCGGCACGATTCCTTTCATCATCCGGACGGTACCCATTTTATCTACTCTGATGGCAAGGTCGATCAGAGGATTCATGACCGTACAGATGTCTTCGTAATCGTATTCCCGGACTTGGGCACGGTAGATCTTTTCGTTTTCCGTAGGTAATGTATTTTCTTTCGTTGCTAAAAGTTCTTCGTACAACTTTTCACCCGGACGAAGACCGGTATATTTGATCTCAATATCCTGCTCGGGGACAAGGCCTGCCAGTTCGATCATGCGACGTGCCAGATCGGCGATCTTTACAGGAGTTCCCATATCGAAGACGAAGATTTCGTTTCCTTTACCCATAAAGGCGGCTTCCAAAACCAGACGGCAGGCTTCGGGGATCGTCATGAAGTAACGAATGATGTCGGGATGGGTAACGGTCAGAGGACCGCCCTTCGCCAACTGCTCGCGGAAACGGGGAATGACGGAGCCGTTACTGCCTAACACATTGCCGAAACGGGTAGTGATAAAGCGGGTTTTACCAGAATACCGACCTTTGCTGATAGCAATGCTCAGGCTTTGTACATACATCTCCGCCAAACGCTTGGACGCTCCCATGACATTGGTCGGATTGACGGCTTTATCGGTCGAGACCATAATGAATTTGTCTACTTCATATTTGACTGCCATATCGGCCACGTTACGCGTACCATAGACATTCGTATGGACGGCTTCGCACGGGTTCTCTTCCATCAGGGGCACATGCTTGTAGGCGGCGGCATGGAACACGATCTGGGGATGGAAACGCTGGTAGATGCTTTCCACACGGTGGATCATACGGATATCTCCCATGACAGGGGTAAATTCGACATCGGGGAACTTTTCTTCCAGTTCCAGCCGGATGTTGTGCATCGGGGTTTCGGCACTGTCGAACAGGACCAGTTGCTTCAGGCCGAAGTGACAGAGCTGGCGGCAAAGCTCGCTACCGATGGAACCGGCGGCTCCAGTAACCAAAACGACTTTGCCTCTCAGGGAGTTGGCGATCTCCTCCATGTTGATACGGATCTCTTCGCGTCCCAACAGGTCTTCGATGCGGACTTCGGGAAGGGTACGCAGCTGTATTTTACCTCCCTGAAGTTCGTCGATGGAGGGTAACAGCAGCATACGGATCTTCTTTTTCTCACAGAAACGGACCAGGCGTTCGCTTTCCTCTTTTACGACCTTGTAATCGGTGAAGAGAATGGCCTTGATGTTATAGCGGTTCACCAAACGGTTGAATTCTGCCTGATCGGAAACAAAATAGACTTTATAGATTCCTATACGCATAGAGATTCTCGGTCCGAACCGAAGAATACCTTCGACCTGATAAGAGGAGTTTTCGCGTAAAAACGAATCGTTCAGGAGTGCCGGAGAAGAATTCTCATGCCCGAAAATAAGGAGTTTGTCTTTACTGCGGGAAGTCATGCTGCTCACCATAAAGGTATAGGCCGTGATCAGGAAAACACGGAAAATCGTCAGAATAAAGAAGGTGAGGAAGAAATCGATCACACTTCCCAACAGGAAGCTACGGAAGGAAAAAGCATCAGTCGCCAGGAAAAGGATAGGCAGGATGATCGCAACTTTCAGAGAAGAGGCCATAGCGATACGACCAGTCTCGGTAAAAGCAGAGTGACGGATAATCCCTTTATAGGTCTGGACAATAAAGAAACTGATAATGCTACAAAACGACGAGACTAAAAAAACTTTGAATATAACCAAGTTGGAATAATCATGGCCTAAAATGTAGCTGATTAAGGCCAGGGAGGTGATGGTCGAAAACACGGAAAGAAACAGATCAATCAAGAGAATCACCCAACGATTGATATATTTTTCTCGTGTCAGTTTTGATGATAAATAGCTGATTTTCATATGATTAAAAAATTAATTACCCCACACAAAAGTTCGTCAGTCCCAATATAGGCAACGTAATCGAATAATCTTGGTTACAAAATCTCAAAATAAAATACCATTAATTCGTATTAGAAACGGCGGCTATTTTGTACTTTAAAGTACAAAATAAGAGGTATTTAAATACCTCTTCAGGTGATAAATAATATTTTATTTTGACAGTGCAAATATATTTAATTTCTTTGATATTCAAACTTTTTCGAATTTTAATAGCTTAATTATCAATTATATCCGATTTTTACAAAAATGTATGATAATCATATATTAATTTTATTATTTACTTTAATTCACAAGAATATTTTTTACTATTATAAATAGATATTTTTTCGATTATACTAATCAATTAATACATGATTATCAATTATTATTGAAAAAATTTTACCCTAATCGTAAATTAGACTATTTCTAAATAGTGTAATTTCATCCGCTCTTTTTCGGCCGTATAACAATGAAAGATAATCAATCTTGATTTTTCCTTTGTTAACCAATTATCATAAAATATTGGTTTACAAATATTTATCATACGACCTATTTCACACGAAAGCTCGTCAGTCCCAGAAGCTGGAAAAACGTAACAATCTGATTATATGAAGATTAAGCGTGTTCTAAATGACTAAAAAAAACGTACGTTTTTTTTAGTCATTTAATTTATGAAATATTGTTAATGGCTGACTATCAGGGAGTATCAGGTCTATTCCTTGATGTATTTGACTGACAGGAGAATAAAAAACAAATAAGAATATTTGAGATTCAAAGATTTTAAGTATATTTGCTCCCTCTAAATGACTAAAAAAAACGTACGTTTTTTTTAGTCATTTTATATTTACGGAGTTTAGCAGAGATTGATAGTTTTAATCTCTTTTTCAGAAAAATGGAGATAGGAAGAGTTCAATAAAAAAGGGTATATCAAATGAATGACATACCCTTTTATGATCTAAATAAAGACGGCTTATTCTATCGTGCTAATCGTAGAAATCATACCGAACTTTTCGTTGTCGTTCAGGTTCCAGATTACTTCACCTTTATCGTTTATTTCGAATACCTGGGGACTGTTGGCCTCTACGGCATTCTTGTCATGTCCCTGCCAGTTGCAAACGTACAGGCCACCATCCTTTGCAGGAAGCAAGCCGGCCACGAAGAACAGGCGGACACCTTTGATATCGTTCTCACCGTAACGACGGGCTACTTCGCCATTATCGAGGTTCACCTCCATCAAGGAATGACCGTCACCACAGGCAACCCAATGGTTGCCGTTCGCCAACGCCAATGTCGTGAAGGGAGTTCCTTCGAGACGGGTGATCTTCACGACTTCGCCTTGCGGAGAGATCTCGCGCACGTCGGAAGTGGCAAAGAGGGGCATCAGGTAGTTACCGCGTGCATTCTTGTTCAGTTGTCGGAACTGGGCATGCGGATTTTCGATGCCTGTCTCATACTCGGTACGCGACAGGATATCTCCCTTCGGACTCACCTCCATAATGACAGCCGGATGACCGACCCAACCCAAGAGGTAGTTGCCGTCAGGCAACACGCGGGCAGTCTGCATCTCGCAGGTATCGGGAGCGGCAATATTCCAAATCTCCTGATGGTTACGGTCGATCAGCTTCGCACCTCTAGCATAAGCAAAGAGGATATTTCCGTCGGGAGTGGCTACAGCCGAGTTACACTCCCAGCCTTTTTCAAGGGGATGCTCCCACTCTACCTGCTTGGTGTTCTTATCGATGATCACGATCTTGTTCCAGCCGGAACCGCCCAACAGCAATTTTTCAGTCTTCCTCTCGCAGGAGGTGGCGGTTACCAGCAATAATGCGGAACAGAGATAAGTAAATAATTTATGCATACCGTCACTTTGATAAATCTTGGAACATTTCGAAACCTTGTTCCGGTGTCAAGCCTTCGTGTACGACAGCATGTACGGCCTGGATCATAGCGGCAGGGTTTTCGCTTTGGAAAACATTACGTCCCATATCGACACCGGCAGCACCGTCGTTAACAGCGTTGTAGCAGAGTTCGAGCGCTTCCTTTTCTGGCAGTTTCTTACCTCCGGCGATCACAACGGGAACCGGACAAGCGGCAGCTACCTTTTCGAAACCGTCGCAGTAGTAAGTCTTCACGATAGAAGCACCGTTCTCGGCACATACGCGTGATGCGAGTGCGAAGTAGCGGGAGTCACGTGCCATCTGTTTGCCGACAGCCGTCACACCCATGACGGGGATGCCGTAGCGGTTACCCATATCGACAGCTTCCACCAGGTTGGCTACCGTGATAGCTTCCTGTTCGCCATCGCCGGCAGAGAACATGATGGCCATAGCCGAAGCATTGTAACGGATCGCATCTTCGATATCGATCAAGACGTTACGGTTCAATTCCGTCAGAATCGTCGAACCGGCATCCGAACGGAGGCAGACAGGCTTGTTGATGTTGGCGGGAATAGAAGTCTGCAAGATACCGCGCGTACACATGATACAGTCGGCATATTGTACGAGGGGAACGATATTCAGGTCGATACGTTCCAAACCTGAAGTCGGGCCCATGATAAACCCGTGGTCGAATGCCAGCATGACGGCACGGCCTGTTTTCGGGTTGAAGATACGAGAGAGGCGGTCTTTCATACCCCAAGAGAAGTTAGACGCACCTTTTACATGAAAATTGTCAAATTGGGAAGTCTGTCCGAAGCCGAAGTTATTCGCTTCTCTGAACCCATCCATATCTGCCATAGCTTTTTGATTTATGATTTATGATTTATAATTTATGATTTGGGGATTTATGATTTATGATTTATTATCGACGCATAAATCATAAATCATAAATCTTTACAGTGCTTGTGCGAACGATTCGAACATGCAGCTCCAAGAAGTGGCACCACTGTCGGCATAGCCGATGGAGCGTTCGCCGTAGTTACGCGCACGACCGAAGTTGGCTTTCATTTCCACGGTCGAAGCAGCACCGGCAAGGGCGGCTTTCGCTCCGGCTTCGAGGATTTCCTTGATGTCGTCCGAAGGACATGCCTGGATCGCTTCCACAGCCGGGATCAGGGCATCCATCATGGTCTTGTCGCCTTTTTGGGCCTTTGTCTGTTTCTGCACATTGGCGAGGCCGCCGGCAAACATCGCTTTCACTCCGGCGGCATCCAGCTCCGTTCCGGAAGCATGGTCGCTCATACCTAAGAAGAAAGCACCCAGCAGCGTACTGGTGGAACCGCTCACCTGCAACATGACGTCGAAGCCCATGTCGTTCAGCATAGCCTTGAACTCCGTTCCTTTCTGAGCCGTGGCAACGATGGCGGACATAGCTGTCACGATAGCCTGTCCGTGATCGCCGTCACCGATAACGGCATCCAGTTTAGAAAATTCGTCTTCGCGTTCTTTGATGTTCTTCAAGGCGTTGTCGAGCATCGCCTTGAAGTTTTCGATAGTCAGTTGTTTCATATCTCGTTTATTTACCGATTGTTGTCCAGTAAGGTGCATCAGCACGTTTGTTCTTCAGATAGTCGATATGATCTTCGTCGAGGATGGCCATGATCATCTGGAAACCGGCCTGTTCCTGTACGGTCAGGATTTCCTGGATGCGGCTTACGACAACCTGGAGGCCACGGGCTTCCAGTTCCTTGTAGGCTTTACGGAAGATGATATTCAGCTCCATATGGGTAGTCGCTCCTACGCCGTTGATGATAAGCATCATCTTGTCGCCAGCTTTCGGTTTGAGCTGCTGGCAAAGCAGGTCTACCATTTCGGCTGCTGTAGCATCGGCTGATACAAGCGGTTTTT
>OGGE01000603.1_pt1 | contig 28005 bp, 36 predicted proteins | sample 1571121 | NCBI WGS metagenome assembly OGGE01 (sample SAMEA2581959, study PRJEB24529) | metagenome | biome: Human gut stool | place: China | collected 2011
TCCTCCATCTTATGCGTCGCCGGTATTGGGCGCACCTTCTGGCACCGAAAGGTCATACCGGTATAAACAGCCTGTAGGGAAACCTATGGGCTGTTGTTATATGCCGTGCGCTCGTTGCACCCCACGATCAGGGGCGGGAGGTCGCACCTCCCACACGGCACAAATATATGCGGGCGGAAGCTGGGAGGAATCAGCTCCGATAGTAAAATTTCGGGTTCGCAGGTTCGAATCCTGTCGCCTGCACAAGATGCCGGGTAGCACCCGGACAATGTGAGACCGTTGTCGTCGTGGCTCACATGGAAATGACAATGCTCGCTGAAAACTGCGCGTGAGGATGCGTCCTCCTTGCCATGACCGAACAGCGGCACTTGAGATGCTTGCGGGGCCTCAAGCGGGCATGAGCGTGTGACAATCTAAGCGGGAAGACGACCAATATGAGGGCACATGTACCAAGGTGGCGACGCGGTCTCCAAAACCGTGTGTGGTGGGTTCAATTCCCAACTGTCCGTGCCAGATGTATGCTACCGCAGTGCGGCACCACGGAAGGGTAAGACCGCCACAAGGGGCTTGCCTGTGCGCTGTATGAAAGCGGCAGGCCGAATAATTTATTTGGCTGGCTCCGGCTTATGAATGAAGAAACGGATGCGACCGACATACCGGCGCAGGGCTGAAAAGTTCCGTGGGATACCGGCATTGCTACACTCTGCGCGAGTGCCGAGGCGTTCAATGGATGTGGCGTGGTGGCGGCAATCGTATGATTAGGCCGCTGTGTAAGCAAATTCAAACAGAGCGCAATGCCGGAACCTGTGAAAAAGCGCGGCGCGGTGTGGCGCCGAAATAACGGTGTAACCCATGTTTGAGAGCTTCCAGAAGGCCGCATGGGAGGGGAAAGACTGTTACTGTAGCCAAGGGGCGGGGGCTGGTGACAAACAAGGAGGGTTTACATGGAGGATATTTCGAAGCTTCCGTATGCTGCATGGCTGGAAGAAGCCATAGAAACAGTTGTAGGTGTATCGCCAAAATCGATCTGTATTGCAGCAACGGCGCATGATGGAACGACATTCACAGGGTATTACAATGCTGATGCGCAAGATAAGGCTGTGTTTTCGCACCACATCCAAAGCGATGTAACGATGGATATCATCAGAAATAATTCCGACATGATTAAATCCATATTATCCGAAGCAGGAGATGAACAGGAGTGATACATAATGGCAACAAAGAAATCTACTGCCATTGCAAAAACAAAGGATAACCGACCGGAGACCGGCAGAGGCGGGAAAAGAAACTTCCCTTCCTGTCTGCCTGACCTCAGCAGCGATGAAGATAGAGCGCTTGTATCTCAACTCCTTACAGAGGTACTTGTAGAGTATAGACAGCCAAAGGTAAAGAGCGATGAAGAACTCAAGGAGAGAATAAACGACTACTACGCACGCTGCGCACAGACAGGGCAGACACCAACAGTAGAGGAACTATTCCTGTCTACCGGCTACGCAATTAGCACAGTTAAGGACTGGGAATACGGGAGACACAAGGGATTTAGCCCCGAAACAGCGGCCATAATTAAAAAAGCCAAGGGTTTTATGCAGACTTTTGACGCAAAACTTGTGGTTTCCGGGAAGCTGAATTTCCTTGCGTATTGCTTCCGTGCCAAGAACTATTACGGCATGGTGGACAAGCAGGAGATGGTTTTGACGCCGAACCAGCCGCAGATTGAGGGCTTGACCCCCGAACAGCTCCAGCGCAAGTACATCGAAGCCAGCGACTTTGAGACAAAATAAGCCAAAATCGAGCGACTTTTACACGACTTTCCGTCAATTCTGGGAAAGTTGGCAAGGAAAATCCTGCGTTTATACACGGAATTTTGTAAACGACTATGATTTTGGGGTAAAATGAGCGACTTTGGCGCAGACACTTGCGACTTTCACAGCGACTTTGCCAGCGACTTTCGCACGGAGTCGGACGACTATGCCAGCGACTTTCGCGACTTTCCCGGAGACTTTTCCGGCGACTTTGGCGGAGCGCCACGCCCCCACCAGAAGCCCCGGCCAGCATGGAGGGACCACGCCGACAGCCCAAACCAATCTGCACCAGCTCCACAGGGACCAGCCACCCCGCCAAGGGCTAGGGGCGGCGCACGATGGCGGCAAGCTGGCAGCACACCGCAAAGCGGAAATGCGCGGCGGGGGGGCGATGCCACGCCACAAGGCCATAAACAAGGCGCACAGCGCACGCGGGGCGGCACCAATGTAGGCACAGCGGCCAGAATTAAAGCGCCTTACATGTGCGTTAAAATGGCAAATAAGGCACATAGCCGAAAAGCCCCCGGAATACACCGGGAGCAAAGGGAAACCCCGCACAGCGTGAGCCATGCGGGGCGGTGGTCATTTCTGGATTTTGGCCAGATCGAAAAGCAGAAGAATAGGCTGCAACAGGATATACAGCAAGATCAAGAGTGGCACCCCCTTGCCCCGCCCGACAGATATGCGGCGTTCTCGCGCTCGGTCTGCTCGTCCTCCGTCAGGGTGTTGGCGATCATGTCCGCGATCTGCTGCTGGGTCTTGTATCGTACCGCAATACCGACCTTCGTGACGTCATCGTCGTGGTAGACCGTCCATTCCTCCCGATCCCAGTGGTACTTGCACCAGACGTCGCCGGTAGACTTGTCGTAAAAAATCTCCGCATACTCCCCCGTGCGGGAGCCGAGTCCCTTGGTAGAGTTGGAGGCGTTGGCCAATGTATCCATGTTGATGTTTCTGCCGTGGGTGTTGATATCCATGTTCTGTCCCTCCTGTTAAAAATGTTTAAATGTTTATGGGGGTGGCTCTGTCTATACAGGGTAATTGTAGCACATACGCCGGAGCAGGTCAAGCGAAAGTAAACCGCCGGGCGGCCTATTATCTATCATTCTGTTAATAATAATCACAGCCTTTTTCAAATAATTGGATAGCTGTAATAATTTTATTTATATCATTTAATGTCGTTTCAACATGAATATTCCTATTTACATCCCGCCAAATAATAATCTTTCTATTCGGGGCCGCCCCTTGCGCCCGATATAAAGCGGGCAAACCCTTTTCAAAATTAACCGGCTTTCCGTTGGTTGACATTGCCCCCGCTTTGTCGTTGATAAAATACATAGGAATATACCCCCTTTTAAGAAAATGTGAACCGCTGGGCGGTTGTTGTCTTGGTGTAGCGGGCTGCAATCTCCGGGAGATCCTTTTTTAGACTGGTTGTGTCTACCCTGGAAGATGTAACCGCCTTATAGGTGGCCTTGTGTTCTGACCCCGCCAGGGATTCCACCCCGGCGGCGGTCATGCGCTCTTTGAGCTGGTCTTTGAGGCTCTCCACCATTGCGGCGGCCTCTTCCTGCATTCTGATATACTGGGCCAGTTCGGCCATGATGGCATCAAGATTCATGTTCCCTGCCCCCCTTTAAAGCTCTTCCAATTCGTCAAACAGTGCGGCGAGTTCGTCCGAGTGATCAATACTGTCAATGTAGCGGCGGTTTTCGCTCATGCTCTCGATGGCGTATTCGTCAAGCTGCCCGGAATAGTCTTTATAATCAGCGGAAACAAGATTGCCGTATCCGTTATACCGGAAATATTCCCGATTTGGATTGAATTCGCCGTATGTCTTGTTGCCGGAGCTGTCCGTGGTGTATGTCTCTTCATCATACCCGTAATATGCCCGGCGTAATAGTTCGCTTGGCTCTGTGCCGCTGTATGGTTCGTCCAGCTCATCCATTGAGTAATAACGGTCATCCCCTAAATATCCGTTGTAGCTGTCAAGCTCTTCCATTGCATCGTTGTAGATGTCCTCGTTAGCCCGGAAGAAGTCTATAATATCGGCGGTGATCTCCTCGGCGGTGCGCTTGATGGTGATGGTATCTTTCATTGTATTACCTCCCGGCCCTATGGCCTTATCTCTTGCCAACGGCTGCCGGATGTGGTATACTCTCCGTGCTGGCCTATTGGCTGGTTGTGGGGGCGTTCCCGGTGTGCTTTGGCTGGCTGCCGGGTGCGCCCTCGTCTTGTATGGGTCTATTGTAATGCACATTAGGGTATTTGTCAATAATTATGGGCAATATAATGCCCTTAAAATATAGATAATAATTTGTGTGGGTATTTGTATAATATGCCCATTGTGGTATACTCTAACGGCGCACACGGCGGGCGGCAGTCCTGGGCATTCTCCGGCGGGGCTGGCCGGGTGGCGGGGGATATGCGGCGGCAGCCGGGGGCGGGGTAAGCCCCAAAAATCCCGCAAAAAATAAAAAGCCATTTTTGCCCCATGTTGTAAAATCCGGCAAAAACAAAAAGACTATTTTGGGCATAAAACATATTGACACAAATTGTGCCGTGTGCTACACTACCCTTACAAGATGAAGGGAGCGATGCACATGAAAGTCGGGTATATTCGAGTGTCCACAGAGGAGCAGAACACGATCCGCCAAGAGATACTGATGCAAGACCTCGGTGTGGAGCGTGTTTACATGGACAAAGCGAGTGGCAAGAGCCGCACAGGCAGGCCGCAGCTGGAAGCGATGATGGATTTCGTCCGAGAGGGCGATGTGGTCGTTGTTGAGAGCATCAGCCGGTTTGCGAGAAGCACGAGAGACTTGTTGACGCTGGTAGAGCAGCTCACAGAAAAAGGTGTTGGGTTTGTATCGCAGAAGGAATCCATTGACACGAATACGCCGCAGGGCAAATTTATGCTCACGGTGTTTGGCGCAATGGCGGAACTGGAACGGGAGCAGACCTTACAGCGGCAGAGAGAGGGTATAGCGGCTGCAAAAGCGGCTGGGAAGTACAAAGGCCGTCAGCCGATAGCAATCAGCGATGATCTGCTTAAAACGGTGCATGAGCAGTGGTACAAGAACGAAATTACCACGGCCTATGCGGTTAAGCGGCTGGGTGTAAGCCGGAATACCTTTTACCGCCGGATGTGGGACTACGAGGATTCCGCAGGGATTCCGAGACGGCGTTGATGAATAGAGGGAGGAAAGCGAAATGAAAAAAGCGAATCCTGCAAAGCAGAAGAAAATGATAATCGTATTAGCCATTCTGCTAATCGTTACCCTTGCTGTTGCATACAGCAACAAAGATGACGAACAGGCGCCTGCCAAAGAAGACCAGTACACACCGGCAAGCTTTGAGGAGATTTATCAGGCTTACAAAGATAACGAGCTTGTGGCAGATGATTTATACAAAGGCAGACGGTATGAGGTAACCGCCACAATCAACGGGATGGAAACCGGTGGGCTTATGAACATGACCGGAGGGGCTACCCTGACGATGGAAAAGAAGGTTGGGAATACAATCGTTGTATTTCTTGCCGAATTTGAGCGAGACCAAGAGGAAGCCTTGAAAAACATTAAAGTCGGAGACGAAATCACATTTGAGGGGACTTGTTATAGCGCAGGTTCTTGGTCAGATTGTGAACTTGTAAACTAACTTTGCATAAAACCAAATAGAATGGACTACCGATTATTCGGCAGTCCATTTTTTATTGCAGGAGGACGAATGGATTATCGGAAGATTGCGGAAAGCATCAAAAGCCGAATAGAGAAAACGCATGACCGAGAAGCCTACAAGGATTTGCTGGCGTTGTGTATTGGGTACGAAGCGGAAGATTTTGCTGCGGCGCACCAGTTAAATTCCGAAGTCCGAAAAATGACCTCCGAAGCGTTGCGTAACGGAAACCCGAAGGATGCGGAGCATTTCTACACACTGCATAAGCAGGCTATGCTGTTTGACGCACCGCATGATTTTGATACCTTCCTGCTGTATGTGGAAATGGACAGAAAACCGGAAAAGCGGTTTTATGCTCCACGCAGGCGGTATCTAAGACCCATTGTGCAAGGGTATCAAGATGTCCTTGACGGCAAGTTAAGGCTGCTGACCATTTCGCTTCCGAAAAGAGCCGGGAAAAGCCAGCTGGGGATAAATTTCATCAACATGATTTCCGGCAGAAACCCGGATAAATCGTCCCTTATGGAAGGCACGGGCGATGACCTTGTGCGGAGCTTCTACAACGGCTGTCTGGAGTATCTGCAAACGCCCAATGAGTATTTGTTCTACGATGTGTTCCCAGATGCTCCATTGGTGCAGACCAATGCAGACACGAAAATCATCAATCTGCGTTCAAAATCTCGATTCCCTACGGTCATGTGCCGGTCGATTGACGCACGGCAGGTGGGTTTGTCGGAAGCAACCAATGTCCTGTATCTGGATGACTGCGTGGAGGGCAGAGAGGAAGCGAAAAACCGTCAACGGCTGGATGATAAGTGGGAAGTAATTTCCGGCGATATTTTAGGTCGAGCCATTGAGGGTACGCCTATTGTAGCTACAGGGACGAGATATTCCCTGTATGACCCAATCGGGCATTTACAGGAGGAAGCACAAAAGGGCGGCTGGGCGTGGAAAGCTATTGAAATTCCGGCCCTTGACCCCATTACAGACGAAAGCAATTATGAGTACGAGCGGGAGGGGAAAAAGGTTTTTACCACCGCATATTTCCGTGAGCAGAGAGAACTTCTAAGCACAGAACAGTTTGAAAGCGAATTTCAGCAGCAGCCCTTTGAAGCAAAGGGGCTGCTTTTCAATAAGTCGGAGCTGAACTATTTCTTTGAACTGCCGGTAGATCGCGACCCGGATGCGATCATTGCCGTGGCAGACACCGCAGAAAGCGGAAAAGACAGCACGGCGATGCCTGTTGCGGCTTTATATGGAGAAGAAGTCTACATCGTGGATGTGGTTTACGATGATTCTCCCGCAGAGGTCACAAAGCCGGAATGCGCAAAGTGCCTGATTGACAACAAAGTGGGCGATGCACTGTTTGAATCCAACAACGCCGGTATGTATTTCGCGAGAGATGTTGCGGAGCTTGTGAAAAACGCTGGGTTTACCACCAGCATACGGACAAAAAGGACAATTTCCAACAAGCAGACACGGATTGAGTTTGCGTCAGACGGAATCAAGAAGCATTTCTACTTCAAGCATCCGTCCACATACAAACGAGGGTGTCAATACTGGGGATTCATGCAGGAAGTGACCACCTATGTCAGAAGCGGCAAAGTGGCGCACGATGACGCGCCCGATTCCCTATCGCTACTGGAAAATGAGATCAGAAACCGCATCAGCGGGAAAATCGAGATATTCAAAAGACCGTTTTAAGGGGTGACGCTATTGAGACAAATGTTTGGCAGAAAGGTCATTTATTCCGATGTAACCGAAGTAAATGAGGGCAATATTGCAAATATCCTGGAAAAGGCAATGGTTGTCCACGCCTCCAACCGGGCGGACATGGAATATTTATACAGGTACTATAAAGGCGACCAGCCTATCCTTGCGAGAGTAAAGGATGTACGCCCGGAGATCAACAACAAAATTGTCGAAAACCGGGCAAACGAGATCGTGTCCTTCAAGGTCGGCTACCTGATGGGAGAGCCTGTCCAGTATGTCAGCAGGGTTGCGGACGAGAAAATCGCCGAGATGGTGACAAAACTGAACGATTATGTTCTTTCGGAGGACAAACCGGCAAAGGATAAAGAGCTGGCGGACTGGTTTCACATCTGCGGCACGGCTTATCGCATGGTCATGCCGGACACCCCGGAAGATGAAGATGAAGCCCCGTTTGAGATATATACCCTTGACCCCCGATTTTGCTTTGTGGTGTATTCCGTTCAGTTGGGCAATCCTCCTCTCATGGCGGTCAAGTATGTCAAGATGGAAGATGGGACAGTCGTTTTCAGCTGTTACACGAAAGACCATTTCTATGAAGTGACCGACACATGGCGGATTATTCGCAGTGAGCCGCAGATTCTTGGTATCCCAATCATTGAGTACCCGGCAAACCGTGCAAGACTTGGCGCGTTTGAAATCGTTTTGAATCTGCTGGATGCAATCAACAATGTGGAATCCAACCGCATGGACGGCGTGGAGCAGTTCGTGCAGTCCTTGCTTCTGTTCCACAATGTGCGTATTTCCGAGGAACAGTATTCCGCATTGCGGCAAGACGGCGCAATTCAGTTTGAGGACATTGACCCGCAGAAGAAAGCGGAGATCAAGAACCTTGTTACGGAGCTGAATCAAACACAGACGCAGACCCTTGCAGACAACCTGTATAACACGGTGCTGACCATCTGCGGGATGCCAAACAGAAACGGAGGTTCTTCCACTTCTGACACCGGCTCTGCGGTCATCATGCGTGACGGCTGGTCTGCGGCAGAAGCAAGAGCAAAAGATTCCGAGCTGGTATTCAAGCGTTCCGAAAAAGAGTTTCTGAAAGTGCTTTTGCGGATTTGCAATGACCTTAGCGGTCTGTCCCTGAAGCTGTCCGCAATCGAGATCAGATTTACCCGTCGGAATTATGAGAATATTTCCGAAAAGGCGAATGTGCTGGTTACCATGCTGGGCAACGGCAAAATTGCGCCGCAGCTTGCGTTTACGCATTGCGGCCTGTTCAGCGACCCGCAGCTTGCGTACAAGATGAGCATGGAATATCTTGAGGAAAACGGAGGAAACAATGGAATTAACGATGGAAATGGTACGGACGATCAACGAAATCCTCAAGAACCGCAATCAAGCGGAGGTGAAAGTGGAGAACGGGAAGATCGTGGTGCTTGAAGTACGAAGAAAGAAGAAATACTGAGTGGGTCTTGCAAGGGCTTGACCGACAGCCGAGGGGCTATCCGAAAGGGTAGCCCTTTTTATTTTTTGATTTAACCGCCGTAAGGCGATAAATGGTCAGGGACGACCTAAAAACGCAAACGGGAGACAACCCGCAAAAACAGAGAATAGTGCTGAGTGAACAGCCTTGTTAAACGCAGGAGGTAATCAAAATGGCAAAAATCGACACCAACCAGATCAAGGGCTATGCGGAAATGTCTTTGGAGGACAAGCTGAAAGCGCTGGAAGCGTTTGAGTATAACGACAACGCATCCGAGCTTGAAAAGCAAAAAGCGGCAGTTTCCAAGGCGAATTCAGAAGCCGCAGAGTGGAAAAGGAAACACAATGCCCTGCTAAGCGAGGACGAACAGAAGAAGCAGAAGCAGGAGGAGGACATTGCCGCCATGCAGAAGGAACTTGACGAGTTGCGGCGTGACAAGACCGTTTCGCAGTTCACGGCCAAGTTTATTGCACAGGGCTATGATGAAAAGCTTGCTGCCGATACTGCCAAGGCAATGGCTGACGGCAACACCGATAAAGTGTTTGCCAATCAGCAGGCGTTTTTGGAAGCATATGCAAAGCAGGTGAAAGCCAGCGCGATGCAAGGCACACCCAAGCCCGCTGCCGGTGCGGGTTCGGATGGTGCAGACTTTTCCAAGAAAGCTGCCGAAGCGCAAAGTGCCGGCAATTTTGCGGAGGCGGCGTACTATACCCGCCTGATGAATCAGGACAACAACACACAGTAAAGGAGAATGAATTAAAATGGCAGATACTTTTGCTACCAGCTTCGGAGTGCTGAATTACTCCGGTATGCTCTTTAACAAGGGCAACATCCGTACCCCCCTTTCTTCCATCATCGGAAGCCGGGCAAAGACCACCAATCATGTGGAATTTGTCACCGGGCAGGAATACAGCTCTGCTGGTGGCGCACAGCCCGCTATCAGCGAGACTGCGTCTCTGAATGCGCCTGATGCTACCGTAGTGACCCGAACCCAGAAAACCAATGTCACGCAGATTTTTCAGGAGACCGTCGGTGTTTCTTACGCCAAGATGTCCAACATGGGTACTCTGTCCGGCGTGAACATCGAGAATCAGCAGGCCAACCCCATCAATGAACTGGATTTTCAGGTTGGCGCAAAGCTTCAGAAGATTGCCCGTGACATGGAGTTCACCTTCATCCAGGGCGCATACAACAAGGCCACGGACGATTCCAAGATCAACAAGACCAGGGGACTTACCACCGCAATTACCACCAATATTACCGCTATGGGTTCCAAGCCTCTGGGCCTGTGGGATGTGGCTGACATGGTGAAGAAGATTTACGGAGCCAACGCTCCCACCAATGGCCTGGCGCTGTGGTGCGATGCCGTGACCATGTTCCAGATCAATGCGGATGCCGTGCAGAACGGGCTGACCGTTGTTCCTGTTGCTCGTGAGATCAACGGAATTGCGCTGTCCAGCGTGGTCACTCCTCTGGGTGTGGTTTACCTGTACCTTGGCGAGTGCCTGCCCGCTGGTACGGCTCTGCTGCTGAATCTGGATGTTATCGCCCCTGTGTTCCAGCCTGTTCCCGGCAAGGGCAACTTCTTCCTGGAGCAGCTGTCCAAGACTGGTGCTGGTGAGAAGTACCAGCTGTTCGGGCAGGTCGGCCTTGACCACGGCCCCGAATGGTATCACGGCAAGTTCACCGGTATTTCCACCGATTTCACTGCGCCCACTTATAGCCGCAGCGTGTTTATCGCCAACGATGCAAGAAATCCTGTAAACACCAAGGCTGTGACCGGCTGATAAGGGAGGGCGGGAAGTATGACCGAAGCTGAAAAGACCGAGCTTCTAGCTACTATGACAGACCAGCAAGGAAGCGTGCTTTCCGCCTACCTTGCTATTGCCGGGGATAAAGTGCTGCGCAAACTATACCCGTTTGACGACACGATTAAAGAAGTCCCCGAACGGTATCACATGACACAGGTAGAGATTGCAGCATATCTGCTGAACAAGCGCGGAGCAGAGGGCGAAACAGCGCACAGCGAGAATGGGATTTCCCGTTCCTATGAGGACGGCGATGTTCCATCCTCCCTTTTGCGTGACATTGTCCCTTATGCGGGGGTGGTGAAATGAGATGTATGGATCGGAACAAATCGGAATTTTGGTATCTCCTGTATGACGGGAAAACTATGAATATGTCCGATGACGGCTACGAAACCGGGCAAATGTCCGTGAAATACAAGGACGCAGTGAAAATGCTGGCGAATATCTCCCCTGCATCCGGGGCGGCGCAAGTGGAGCAATTCGGGCAATTTGTTTCCTATGACAAGGTCATCGTCACGGATGACATGAGCTGTCCTATCAGCGAGGATACTGTTCTCTTTGTAGACAAGGAACCGGAGTATGATGGAAAAAAGCCTCTGTATGACTACGTCGTAAAGCGAGTGGCCAAGTCGCTCAATTCCATTTCCATTGCCATAAGCAAGGTGAATGTATCGTGAAGCATAAGGTTGTTACCACCCTTTCTCCAACCGGCGTGCAGCAGATGATCGATTCCGTTCAGGAATACCGAGAATGGCTGAAAACTGGCTGCACGCTGCTGCTGGAACGTCTTGCACAAGAGGGCTATGAGGTGGCAAGCGCAGGTTTTTCGGATGCCACATATGACGGCACAAACGATGTGACCGTGTCTGTCGAAGATCGAGGGAAAATAAAGGCCGTTGTCGCCGTTGGAGGCACGGTCTTATTTATTGAGTTCGGCACCGGAATAACTTACCCGGATAACCACCCGGAAGCAAGTGATCTTGGTATGGTGCGTGGCACGTATGGGAATGGACACGGAAAACAAACCACATGGGGCTATTACGGAGACCCCGGAACAAACGGAACAGTTGCAGGAGAGAGGGCAAAGGGAACGCTTGTTCTTACACACGGCAACCCCGCAAATATGCCCATGTATAACGCCGTAAAAGAATTGGAGTTACGGCTTGGCGCACTCGTAAAGGAGGTGTTCCGATGATTGATGTAGAACGGATGATTTTTACCCCGATTGCAGAATCCCTACGGAAGAAATTCAAGGGGGTAGCTGTTTCCGGGGCGTATGTAAAATCTCCTCCTGACTTTCCGTATGCAAGCATTGTGGAACAGGACAATTATACAACCACGCTCAATCAGGACAGCTCCGCCACAGAGCGTTTTGCGACCGTCATGTATGAGGTCAATGTATACTCCAACAAAACCGGCGAAAGCAAATCAGAGTGCCGCAGCATCCTATCAGAAATCGACAAAATGCTGTATGCAATGAACTTCACGCGCATTTCCATGACACCCGTCCCAAACATGGACGATGCGTCAATCTATCGCTTAGTGGCGCGATATCGTGCCGAAACGGACGGAAACACACTTTTTAGGAGGTAAATTATGGCAATCAGTACCTACAAATGTTTTCTGATGCAGAAAAGCTCTCCCGGGACCACCTGGACAAAACTGGTGGACATCAAGGAGTTCCCTGACCTTGGCGGTGATCCTGAAATGCTGGAAACCACCACTTTGTCTGACAAGATGCAGACCTACATCGCCGGCATTCAGTCTATGGACGGCCTGAGTTTCACGGCGAACTACACGCTGGCCGATTACAAGACTCTGAAAGCAAAAGAGGGTACGGAAGCGGATTATGCTGTGTGGTTTGGCGGCACGGAGACCGGCGGAGCTGTTACCCCCACCGGCTCCGACGGAAAGTTTTCCTTCAAGGGCCAGCTTTCCGTGTATCCCACAGGCGGCGGCGTAAACGAAGTGGTCGGGATGAATATTACCATCGCGCCCACCACGGTCATCACTTTGGATGACGGCGAGTAAGGAGGAATTATGGCAAAGACAATGACCATCGAGCACAACGATGTGAAATATGTGCTGGAATACACCAGAAAATCTGTGGAAATGATGGAGCGGCAGGGCTTCGAGATCGAGGAATTGCAGCGCAAGCCCATGACCTATCTGCCCGCCCTGTTTGCCGGCGCTTTTTTGGCGCATCACCGCTATGTAAAGCGTGATGTTATCGACAAGATTTACGCCCAGCTGCCCAACAAGGGAGATATGCTGGGCAAGCTGGTGGAGATGTATAGCGAACCCATTGTAGCGCTCATGGATGATCCCGAAGCCGAGGGAAACGCCAGCTGGACGGTGGACTGGTAAGCGAACCGCCGCCCAATAAAGAGGGGGGACAAGCCCCCCTCTACGCTTACACGGAAAAGTTCTATGAGGTTTTTCCTTATTACCTTGCAATAGGCATGACCTACGAGCAGTTCTGGGAAATGGATTGCGAGTTGGCCAAGTACTACCGTAAGGCAGCGAAAATCAAGCAGGACTTGGACAACCAGCAAGCATGGCTACAGGGTGCGTATTTCTATGAAGCCTTGGCGGATGTTTCGCCCATTCTTCATGCGTTCGCAAAGAAAGGTACAAAGCCTATTCCATATCGAGATTCCCCCTATCAGGTGGGTGAAAGCAGTAATTCTGCGGAGAAAAAAGTGAAAGAGCAGAAGAATGATAGCCGTGCAAAAGCAATCATGGAAATGTTCATGATTGCAAATAACAAGAAATTCGAGCCGGGAGGTGAAAAGCATGGACAATCTTGAAATTCGCGGACTTGAATTTCAAATCAAAGAGAACAGCGACAGTGCCGTTGCGTCTTTGGGACGGCTTGAAAAAGCGTTGTCCTCCCTAAAGACGGCTACCTCCGGCGGAGCGTCCGGCGTAAGAACTGCTGCAAAGCAAATTGCGGCGCTCAATACAGCGCTGTCTGGGTCCGGTGCAGTTGGGCAAAAACTTAAATCTATCGCTGCCGGTCTACAGGCAATATCCGATGTCGGAACCGTTAAGATTCCAAAATCGCTTGGTACTAATATGCACTCGCTTGGAATTGCACTATCCGGGATTTCCGATGGTGATATAGACAAACTCTACAATGTTGCAGATGCTTTGCGCCCGCTATCCGAGCTGGAAAGTGCGCACATGCGTTCGTACATCAACCAGCTCAGCGCTTTTCCGGACGTTGTGCGCGAACTCCGCGCCGCAGACATTGACGAGTTTTCAAACCAAATGACCCGGCTTGCAAATGCGCTGAGACCGTTTGCCACAGAAATGCAACATGTAGCCGATGGATTTAGTGCCATGCCGTCTCGAATTCAGCGGCTCATAACAACGACCGAGAAGTACAACAACACGGTAAACAAAGGATCCACCCAAACGAGCCGATTTGGGATTTCCCTCAAAAGCATAAAAACGGCAGGGGTTGTGGCCGGAATTCGTATGATACGCCAGGGAATCAGCAAGGCCATCACTGAATCAAATGCCTACCAAGAAGATTTGAACCTGTTTACCGTGGCTATGGGGAAATACGCAAAAGAAGCCCAAGAGTATGCGGAAAATGTTGGCGATATAATGGGCATTGACCCCGCAAAATGGATGCGGAATCAGGGCGTATTTAACACTTTGCTGTCCGGCTTCGGCTCTGTCGCAGACCGTTCTTACCTTATGAGTAAGAACCTTACACAGCTCGGCTATGACATTTCCTCGTTCTTCAACATTTCCGTTGAAGATGCTATGCAAAAGCTGCAATCCGGTGTTTCTGGCGAATTGGAACCGTTGCGTAGATTGGGCTATGACCTGTCGCAAGCCAAACTGGAACAAACCGCATTGACGCTGGGAATCGAAAAGTCTGTTTCTGCCATGACGCAGGCAGAAAAGGCGGAGTTGCGTTACTACGCAATTATGACACAGGTAACAACGGCGCAGGGAGATATGGCTAGAACCTTAGACGCGCCAGCTAACCAGTTGCGCATTTTTAAGGCACAGATTGAGATGACAGCTAGGTCTATCGGTAATATCTTTATTCCTATCCTGATGAAGCTTTTGCCGATCGCCATTGCTATAGTTAAGGCAATTCGGAAACTTGCGGACGCTATCGCTAAATTGTTCGGATTTGAGTTGTCGGACATTGATACTTCCGGTGTAAAGAATCTTGCAAGCGGGGCAGAAGACACCGCAGCTGGTCTTGATGATGCCACCAGCGCAGCAAAGGAACTGAAAAAGTCCGTTATGGGCTTTGATGAGCTTAACATTCTGAACGGCAACACTGCGTCCGGTTCTGGTTCTGCAGGCGTGTCAGGCGGCAGCGGTTTTGACTTTGAATTGCCTGAGTATGATTTTATTGGCGATGCTGTAAGCAAGCAGATCGATGAAGTCACGCAGAAGCTCAAAAACGCACTCCCGTGGGTTCTTGCTATCGGCGCTGGCCTTTCTGCATGGAGAATTGGGAAAAAATTTGGTTTTAATTTGCAAAAAACCATTGGACTTGCTGTGGGCATTTATGGTGCGCTTACGCTTGTACAGAACATTTTAGATTCGATCGTAAACGGTGTAACGCAAGAAAACATGTCCGGGATGATTTTCGGCATGACGCTTGCCGTGACAGGACTGTATGTCGCTCTTGGGCCGGTGGCTGGAGGAATTACAGCCATTGTTTCCGGGCTTGCTGTTTTGGCCGTTGCGTTTACTGATGCGGAGAAAAATGGATGGAATTTCCAGAATCAAATGCTTGCTGTTGCTGGAATTCTCGCGGCTGGCGTAGGCATCGGCATTTTGACCGGTTCCTTTATCCCGCTTCTTATCGGAATGATTGCATCGCTGCTGCTTAGCGTTACTACGGCGACCGGGCACGGGCAGGAACTTATCGAAGGAGTCAAAGAAACGCTAAAGGGATTTATTGATTTCTTTGCGGGAATTTTTACTGGAGATATAGAAAGAGCTACAAATGGAATCGCTGGAATCTTTAACGGTCTTGGGAAAGCGATTGGTGCTGTAATTGACGGTATAAGAGATTGGTTTAACGGATTGTTGGATTGGATTGACCAGAAAACAAACGGAAAGTTGAAACCGCTTATTACCGGAATCAAAGCTATTGTAACCTCCGTTTTTGGCAGCATAAAGCAGACCGTCGGGAATGTAATCGGAGACATTAAGATGATTTTCTCCGGTCTTATCAAGTTTATTTCTGGCGTTTTCTCTATGGATTTTGACAAGGCGTGGGAAGGAATTAAGGACATTTTCAAGGGTGTATGGAACACCATAATCGACCTGCTTAACGGCGCAATCAATATCATCATCAGAGGGCTGAACTGGCTCATTAAGCAGATGAATAAAATCAGTTTTGATGTTCCTTCGTGGGTGCCAGCCATTGGCGGGAAGTCTATCGGTGTGAACATTTCCTATATCAGTGAGAATGTGCTTCCGCATCTTGCAAAAGGTGCAGTTATCCCGGCAAATGATGAATTCCTTGCTGTTCTTGGCGACCAGACCCACGGGAATAACATCGAAGCCCCGGAAGGACTTATTCGGAAAATTGTCCGCGAAGAATCTGGTGGTTCTGGAGAAGTCCATGTGACCATTGTTCTCGACAGCGTGACTGGGAAGAAATTGTTTGAGACGGTGGTCAGAGAAAACAACGCCGTTGTCCGGGCGACTGGGGCAAGTCCTCTTGTCACATAAGGAGGTCAAATGGCAATTTTAACCATTACAAAGGCAGACGGGACGAATGTCCCGCTGCCCGACCCCAGCGAATATTCATGGGGCATACAGGATGTTGACGCAGATGGAACAGGGAGAAACCAAAACGGAGACTTGTTTCGTGACCGGGTAGGGATTAAGCGTAAGCTAACTCTATCGTGGCCGCCTATGAAAGCTGCGCCGATGTCTACGCTGCTACAAGCGGTTGATGATGTGTTTTTCGATGTAAGTTATCCAGATGCCATGACCGGAACCACAAGAAAAATGACCGCCTATGTTGGCGATAGGACGGCTCCAATGTATAGCCTTATTGATGGTGTATATCAATGGAATGGTCTATCTATGAACTTTATCGAGAGGTGAGCCATGCACACTGTAACGGATGAATTTCATGCTGCGTGTTCGGCACCGGGGCGTGAAGTTACCAGCAAAATCAATTTCAATGGAACAACAGACCTCCCCGCATCGGAGATACAGGAGATCGTTGTAACAGAGCAGTTTGGCTCATCGGACGGCGTGACCGTCGGTGCGGCGTTTTCTTCCAGTTGCAAGGTGACGATGTACAAGCAGGATAATTTGCCGCTGAATAATGCGTATTTTATCCCATCTGTTGGAATCATGGTGAACGGGGAAGCGCAGTATGTAGCGAAAGGCAAATACTACATCCCAACGGACGGAGTGGATGATAGCGGGAAACTGTGGATAACTGTCACAGGCTATGACCGTATGGCCAGCCTGACGGACGATTATGTGCCTACCATTGATTTCCCCGCCACTCCTGTGCAGATTCTCACAGATGTGTGTACGCAAGGAAATGTCACTGCGCCCTCGGTAGCTTTGCCGGATATTCAAATTGCTGCACCCTACACAGGGTCACTGCGTCAGCAGCTCGGATGGTTGGCGGGGCTGATCGGATGCAATGCGAAATTTGATTCCGACGGCGAACTGAAATTCTGCTGGTACTCTGATAGTATTTCTGTTGGACCGGAGGTGCAGTATCAGGGAGGACTTAGCAAATCCGCAGATTCCCCGTTTACCATACAAAGCCTTGTCACGGGAACGGAAGAAAACCCCATCACGGTCGGGACAGGCGTTGGAATTTCAGCTACAAACCCGTATATTACCGAAGCTGTGGCGGCTACGGTTTTTGAGAGAATTGGAAACAAGGCGATGATGCCGTGTAAGGTGCAATGGCGGGGGGACCCCTCTACGGAAGCAGGTGACATATTGCACGTTACAGATGTGACCGGCCCAGCCAGCACATTCCCCGTTTACATTATGGAACAGGAACTGCGTATAAAGGGCGGAATGGTGGCGAATACGACCTGCTATGCGCCGCAGGACAAGCAGTATGTCGTGGAAAGCCCTATTATGCAGCAAGTGAAGCGGGAATATTCCGGCCTTGCCAAAGCCATGCAGGATGCCACAGAAAGAATTATAGGCGCAAAAGGCGGATACTGGGAAATCACGCTGGATGATGATGGATTCCCCACCGGGTGGATAGTTCGAGACACGCCCACTATGGAAGATAATACAAGGCTGTGGATTATGAACATCAACGGCCTGGGGTATTCCAAAGACGGCGGGAAAACCATTTCTGGCGTTGCGCTTACGATGGACGGCGCAGTAAACGCAGACACAATTACGGCTGGGCAAATGTCCGCAGAGCGTGTAACGATCAATGGGCAAACGCTTTCTGATTTCATTGATGCAAGCATTGATGAAGATGGACACCCTGTACTTCGCATTGGATCCTCTGCATCGGAGATTGTTTTGAAGGAATACAACGACAAGATTGGGTTTTATGACGCAAGCGGAACACTGTTAGCGTACTGGAATAACAACAGCTTTGAACTGGTAGAGCTATCGAAGTTCCGCCTCGGTCCGATGTCTATCGTTGTGCAGCCGAATCAATCCATAAGTTTCGTGGGGGTGACGTGATGCCGAGTATCTACGGAAGCAAATCTAAGGGATGGCAGCTACGCCTTGACTATACAGTCAAGAGCCAGAGCATCGAAAATAACACCAGTGCGCTTGATTTAACCTTGTATGTGTATGACGGTACCGGGTACTCACAAAATGAGTCTGCGAACGAAGCGTATTACATTCTGCAAGGTACAAAAACTTGGAATCCGTACAATTATCCATCTACCGGTTGGTATAAACTGGGCGTAAAGTCTATCACTGTTACACATAGTGGCGACGGAACCGGGAAAGTCACGCTTTCCGGCGAATGGGACTGCGGCTTTGATTCGGCCTACACACCAAGGCATTTGACCGTCTCCGGTAGCGTTACACTACCAACAATTCCAAGAGCATCTTCCGTGTCTGCCACAAATGGCACAATGGGCGGTAATGTAGCAATTACCATCACACGGAAAAATTCCGCCTTTACACATAAGTTGTCCTATAACGCCGGAAGCGGGTATGTCTCTATTGCAACTGGTGTAGCCACATCTTACACGTGGGCAAGCCCTGACAGCATGATAGATGCTACCACGAATGCTTCTTCCCGCACGGTGACGATAAAATGCGAGACCTACAACGGAAGCAGCAAGATAGGTGAAAGCACGACAACCTGTGTCCTCACTGTGCCGGAATCCCTCGTTCCATCTTTAAGCGTGGTGCTTTCCGATGCCGCTGGGTATCAGCCGACATATGGATGGGTACAAAACAAGAGCCAGCTAAAAGCCGTTGCCACAACTGGCGGAGTAAGGGGAAGTACCATTGTAGGTACTGTCATGAAAATTGGCAATGAAAATGCCAATCTGAATACAGGGAATCTGCTTACAAAAAGCGGCTCTGTTGTGGTGACGGTAACTACGACAGATTCTCGTGGCAGAAACAAGACGGTTACAAACACTATTACTGTACAGCAGTATGCTGGACCGTCTATTGCAAATCTCACATACGCAAGAGGTTCCTATACAGGCGGCGTGTGGACAGAAAACAATACCGGCGCAGACATTAAGGTGATGTTTGATCTCACCATTTCTCTGAGTAATAACACCGCCAGCATCTCTTTGAAGATCGATGATGAGAATAGGCAAACCCTTTCTGCGCAAAGCTCCGGCTCAAAGGTTGTTTACATCGCCGGTGTCGGAACAGATACGACCAGAAAACTGACGGTAGTCGCCACGGACGCTTTTTCAAGCAGTTTTACCAAAGAAATGGATGTGGCAACAGTTGAAGTCCCGTTAAATATCAACTTCAACTTGCCGGGAGCGTGTTTTGGCGGGGTGGCCGAAAAAGAGAAAACGGTGCAATTCAAGTGGCCTATCTACGCCGAAAATGCCGTGGAGCTGAACGGGGAATTGATTTTATCTGATTCCGCAGCGGGAAAACTTCGGCAAGCGATGGGCATCCAAGACTACATCATTGAGCAAGGCGTAAGTGGCAACTGGACGTACTACAAGTACGCCTCCGGTTATGCAGACTTGTGGTGGCGTGGTACAGTGACGCCCACCAGCTACACTACATTTGGCAGCGCCGCATACACAAATACAATTTCCCTGTCAATGCCCTTCGGGGTGACGGGGAACGTGGTAATCACCGGCAGTGCGTCTGATCTGCACACAATCTGCAATACGGATTGGAGCTATGCTTCAAAAACCTTGTCCTTCCGCATGGCCCGTGGTGCATCAATGACACCAACAAATGAAACCGTATCGCTGCGGGTGACTGGCAAGTGGAAAGCATAAAACATATAAGGAGATACCGCATGACAGAAACTATCATTGTTGCACTTATCACCGGCGGCCTGTCGCTGCTGGGGGTAATCATCACCAGCAACAAGACCACCCGTGATGTGCAGGCCAAGCTGGACACGCAGCAGGCCGTCACCGACACCAAGCTGGATGAGCTGACCCGTGAGGTACGGGAGCACAATAACTTCGCCCGCCGGGTCCCGGTGCTGGAGGAGCAGATCAAGGTCGCCAATCACAGGATAGCGGATTTGGAAAGACTGCCCAACCGCTGAGCATCGCAAATCTAAAGTATGAGGAGGGATACCCATGTATCGAGGTACAACGCCCACGCTGACATTCCGCCTGCCCATCGACACGGGGAGCATCACGGTGCTGTCCTTGGCCGTAGCGCAGGCCGGACAGGTTAAAATCGAAAAAGCATTGTCGGATGTACAGCTGGACGGGAATGTTGTCTCCTGCACGCTGACGGAAGCCGAGACCCTGTCGCTTACTGCCGGGAGAGGCATTGACGCAAAGATACAGCTCCGGGTGGGCGTAGGCGGTCAGCGCATGGCATCTCAGGTATTCGAAGTGCCTGTGGAGCGTATTCTCCGGGATGGTGCGCTATGATCGAGTTTGCGGTAACTTTTTCTCCCGGCGCTGACCTGGAGGTCAACATGGGGCAGGTGATGGAGGTGTATGCCACCGAGGAGCGGACGGTGGAGCTGTCTATGCCCTCCGGCAATCAGGTCATCCTGCCCACCAGCGCCAGAGGCATGCGTAAGGTGACGATTCAAAAACCGGACACCCTTTTGGCCGAGAACATCAAGAAGGATGTTGTGATCGGCGGCGTGACCGGCGCCCTTGAGGCACCACCGACAGGCCCTTATATAGCGTATACGTCCCTCGACAGTTCTGGTAGAGTGTTTACTGCTAAATTTCGAGGAACAATTGTTCCAGAGTATGCATTCTCTTATTTGGCGGAATTGACATCAGTAGATATGCCAGACAATGTAATTGCAATTGGTGATAATGGTTTTTATCGCTGCCCAAAGCTCCAATTAACAAGTCTCCCACCCGGAATTACCTCACTCGGAGATTTTGCATTCTCTGATTGTTCAAAGCTAGCGTTAACAAGCCTCCCTTCTGGAATCACCTCAATTGGAGAACAGGCATTTAGGGATTGCTTTAGTCTCGCATTGACAGGTCTTCCTTCTAGAATTACCTCAATCGGAGATTACACATTTAGGAATTGTTCAAAGATGGCACTAACAAGTCTCCCTTCTGGGATTACTTCAATCGGAGATTTTGCGTTTCTAAATTGTTACCAACTATCAATGGCGACCCTTCCTTCTGGTATTACATCAATCGGACAGTATGCATTCAACAATTGCCCAAGGCTCGCATTGACAAGTCTCCCTTCTGGGATTACTTCATTACCAACAGCCGCATTTCAGTACTGCCCAAAGCTCGCATTGACGACCTTCCCGTCTGGCATGACCTCGATTGGAGCTTATGCATTTAGGCAGGGTACAGGTCTCGCATCAATAACCCTTCCCCCCGCACTCACTACAATCGGAGATTTTGCATTTGCCAATTGTACTGGGTTAGAAACGGTTAAATTTACGAGCACGGTATCCTCAATCCCAAATGGAGTATTTTCCGGGTGCCCAAAACTGTCTACCATTTATGTTCCGTGGTCGCAGGGGCAAGTAGCAAATGCTCCTTGGGGTGCGAGCAATGCCACCATCGTTTACGATTATTCTGGGGAGTAAACAAAGACTTATCAACATTTTTTGTGTGCCCGAATCGGGCACGGAAAGGAGAAATTATGGAAACTTTTGGCATCGCAAGCGTGGCGGTCATCACCGTCATCACCTACCTCGTGGGGCTGGTGGGCAAGGCCAGCAGCATGAACGACAAGTGGATCCCCATCCTGTGCGGGGTCTGCGGCGGGCTGCTGGGGGCTGTCAGCTACTATCTGGCACCCATCCCGGACTTTCCGGCTGGTGATCCCATCACCGCCATTGCCGTGGGTATCGTCAGCGGTCTGGCAGCCACCGGCATCAATCAGGCTGTCAAGCAGCTGAGCAAGGGGGAGTGAGATATGGGCAAGCGCATCACTGCCGCATATCCCATCGCCAAGGCGGGCGGTATCCCCATCAACACCAGCATCCCGGCCAGCAAGGAGACCTATGACCGGCTGGGCGGGCGGGACGTAGCCTTTGTGGTGCTGCACTACACGGGCAACGTCAGCGACACCGCCGAGGCCAACTGCAAGTATTTCGCAGGCGGCGACCGGGAGGCAAGCGCACACTACTTCGTGGATGAGGACAGCATTTACCAGTCCGTACCGGCCTGTGACCGGGCGTGGGCGGTAGGCTCTTCTGATCCGGTACATCCCCTCTGCCGCAACACCAACAGTATTTCTATCGAAATGTGCTGCTCCGGGAACTACCATGTTTCCGAGCGCACCAAGGCCAACGCTGCGGCACTGACGGCGGAGCTGTGCAAGCTGCTGGGCATCTCCGGCGTGGACACCTACGTCCTGCGGCACTACGACGTGACCGGGAAGTCCTGCCCCCGGCAGATGGCAGGGAAGAACAACGCGGAGTGGGAGGCGTTCAAGGCCAGCGTCAAGGCGTTGCTGAACGAGAAGCCAAAGCCCGCACCCGCACCGACGACGAAGGAGGAGACGATCAACATGGAACTGCGTATGCTGCGCCGTGGCATGGAGGGCAACGATGTCCGGGCCGCCATGCTGCTGATGAAGGACAAGGGCTATTACCCGGATGAAATTTGGAGCGGCGACAAGCTCTTTGGCCCCAAGATGGAGGCCGGTCTGCGAGAGATGCAGGCAGATCACGGTCTGGGCGTTGACGGCATCATCGGCAATGCCAGTTGGAATTTCCTGCTGAAATAAAGGATAAAATAAATCCACTGGAGGGCGCAGAGGACACCGCTACGCCGGCCTCACGCCCGTGCATAAGCATCCGCACCTCCACGGCTATTGTTTTGCCGATGGATAACAACCATAAGGCCATAAGGAAGCTCTTATCAAATCTGCCGCCGAAACGTGCTATCGCCCTCGTGGAATCGGTTTTACTCCCAAAGACAGAGGAAATGATCGTCATAGATTGCGACGTGCGCCGGAAAAGCTGCGTACAGGTGGCAGTAGAGCGGAATATGTCCGTGGAAACTGTCAAGCGGTATAGGTGTAGAGCATACCACAAAATTGCACAGGAGCTATTTAACCCCCTGCCTTAATTGGCAGGGGGCTTTTTGCACTTTTCTGACACTTTTTAGGCACTTTTAGGTGCCTGTTTTTTTGTATCATAAAGGCAGAAAGAAGGTGGCAAAATGTACGACCGGCTTATCGCCTGCGGTTACACGGAGCAAATGGCGGCGGATATCCTGAAACTATTCCCCGACCAGGAAGAATTGCGGATATATGTATATTTTGCCGAACTATTCCGTGAAGAAAGGACGGTATGTTGATGGCATTTAATCCTTACTACCAGAATCCGTATCAGCCGATGGGGTATAACGGGCAATACGGCAATTATGCCCCGCAGAACGCCGCAGGAGCACCGCAAGCGTTCGGGTGTCAAATTACAAGGGTAAATGGGAGAAACGGCGCAGATGCGTTTAGAATGGCCCCCAACAGCTCTATTCTGCTGATGGATGAGAACGACCCTATTGTGTGGATGAAGCAGACAGACGGAGCTGGGTATGCAACGGTAACGCCTTACACAGTTTCTCCGTATCAGGCCGCACCTCCTGTGGATGTAAGTAGTCTGGAAGAGCGTGTAAAGAGATTGGAGGACACAATCAATGGCAAATCCAATGATGCAAATGCTGATGGGAAACGGAAGCCGAAAGCCGAATAACCCCCTTGCGATGGTGGCAGAGTTCCGAAAATTTGCAGCGAACATGACCCCGCAAAAAGCGCAGCAAGAAATCGAGCGGTTACTAACTTCCGGGCAAATGAGCAAAGAGCAGTTTGCTGATTTGCAGAAACAAGCAAAGGACTTTGTGCAATTCCTGAAATAGGCCGGGTCGACACGGTTTATTTATAAAAAATTATGAAAGGAGTTTCCCACATGGAGAACGGTATGTCCCTTAGCGATATCGCCGCTGTGACACGTGGCGCAAATGATGAGAACGGATGGGGTTCTGGCTGGTTCCTTATCGTGGTTCTGTTCCTGTTCATGTTCGGTTTCGGCGGAAACGGTTGGAACCGGCAGGGAGAGTTCGGCCAGTTTGCAACCGCTGCCAGCCAGCAGGAGATTCTGTTTGGCCAGCAGTTCGGCCAGGTCAACGACCGTCTGACCAACATCGGCAACGGCATCTGCAATCTTGGTTACGAGATGCAGGGCAACATCGGTCAGTTGGGCAAGGAGATGGCTTTGGCGCAGAATGGCACCAACATGACCATCATGCAGACCGGCAACAGCATCCAGAGCCAGATGGCGCAGTGCTGCTGCGACACCAAGCGAGCCATTGACGGCGTAAACGCCAACATCGACGCGAAGTTTGCGGCTCTGGAGAAGTCCCAGCTTGAGCAGCGCATTGCGGAGCAGTCTGCCCGCATTGCCAGCCTTGAGATGGATAACCGGATGTATGGCGTAGTCCGCTATCCCAACGGCTACACCTATAATGCCGGTAATTCCCCCTTCTGCGGCTGCAATAGCTGCTGCGGCGCAAACATCTGACAAAAGCGAAAGGCCCCTCTTGGCCGGGTTATGGGCGGGGCTGGTGTCCCGCCCTCTTTATTTTGAAAGGAGATTTTATAATGTCTTGCAAATCTGCGATTTACACTGCTATGCAGACCCCCACGGAGGTTGCCGTAAATGGCGTTATCCCTCTGGGCAGTCTTATCCGCCGCTACGGCTGCGATATTTCTCTGAATGGAAATGCCGTCAACATCATTGGCAAGGGCTATTATGATGTTGATGTGTCCGTTACCGTCGCCCCCACGGCTGCTGGGACGGTTACCGCAACGCTTATCAAGGACGGCGTTGTTGTCCCCGGCGCAACAGCTTCCGCAAACGCTGCGGCTGGCGCACCTGTTGCGCTGGCATTCCCCGCTCTTGTCCGGCAAGCGTGTTGCGCGTCCGGCTCTGCCCTGTCTTTGGTGTTGACCGGCGCTGCATCCACCGTCAGCAATGTTGCCCTTCGGGTACAGCGCATCTGATGGAGGTGCGGGATGAAAGTCATCGAGAAATTGGAAGATTTTATCGATAGCGAAATCCACGATGCAGAAGTATATGCAAAGTGCGCCCTCAAGTACAAGGAATCCGACCCCACGCTTGCAAAACTGTTTTACGATTTGTCCACGGAAGAAATGCGACACATGGATTTGCTACACGGAGAAGTCGTTCGCCAGATCGAGCAGTATCGCAAGACGAAGGGAGAGCCGCCTGCGGCCATGCAGGCTATTTATGATTATCTGCACGAGAAGCAGATTGGTAAAGCTAAGTGCGTGAAGGAATACCAAAGTATGTATCGTAACGGCTGATTACTGGGTAAAATTTGTAGCCCACGATGTAGCCCACGCAGAGCAATTTACTACAACTTGGCACAATTTTGTGCAACGCTTCACCCTACAAGCAGCCCGTATAGGGTGATAAAAAACCCCGGAAACCCTTGATTTACAAGGATTTCCGGGGTTTTGGCGCGGAAGGAGGGATTTGAACCCTCGCACGCGGTTTAGGCGTCTACTCCCTTAGCAGGGGAGCCCCTTCGGCCACTTGGGTACTTCCGCAGGCCGGTGATAAAGCTGGCGGAGAGAGTGGGATTCGAACCCACGGATGCTTTCACATCGCCGGTTTTCAAGACCGGTGCTTTCGACCACTCAGCCATCTCTCCGTGCGTAAAAGCAAACCTCTGCCAGAAGCAGATATGATTCTACCATCCCCGGAGCCATTTGTCAACACAAAATACACGTTCCCGGCGAAAAAGAGGGGGCGCAGCCACGCTGCGGCCCCCTCCCGTCATAGACAAAGCCGCGTTACCACTCCAGATTCTTCTCCGTCTCCTTGCTGAACACATGGGCCACATTGCCGCCGAAGATCATATTGACCTCGCTGCCGGCGGGGAAATGGGCCGCTGCGCCGTTGGTGGGGACGATGACGATGACGTCCTTGCCCTCCGCCGTAACATGGAGGTGGACCGACGAGCCCATCATCTCGGACACATCCACCTTGCCCTTCACGCCGTCGGCGCACAGCATGATGTGATCCGGACGCACGCCCAGCACCACGTCCTGCTCCGCCACATCTTTGGCGGCCAGACGCTGCTGTTTCTCCTCCGACAGCTCCACGGTGACGCTGCCCACGGTGACGGTGTACTTGCCGTCCTTACGGGCCAGATGTGCGTCAAAGAGATTCATCTGGGGCGTGCCGATGAAGCCCGCCACGAACAGGTTGGCCGGGTGGTCGAACACCTCCTGCGGCGTGCCGATCTGCTGGATGAATCCGTCCTTCATGATGACGATGCGGTCGCCCAGGGTCATGGCCTCGGTCTGATCGTGGGTGACGTAGATAAACGTGGTGTCGATGCGCTCCCGCAGCTTGATGAGTTCGGCCCGCATCTGATTGCGGAGCTTGGCATCCAGATTGGACAGAGGCTCATCCATCAGGAACACGGCGGGGTCACGGACGATGGCACGGCCGATGGCCACACGCTGGCGCTGACCGCCGGACAAAGCCTTGGGCTTACGGTCCAGATACTGGGTGATGTCCAAAATCTCCGCCGCCTGACGCACCCGCCGGTCGATCTCATCCTTTGGTACCTTCTTCAGCTTCAGGGAGAAGGCCATGTTCCCGTATACCGTCATATGGGGATACAGGGCGTAGCTCTGGAACACCATGGCGATGTCCCGGTCCTTGGGCTCCACGTCGTTCATCAGCTTGCCCTCGATGTACAGCTCGCCGCCGGAGATATCCTCCAGCCCGGCGATCATCCGCAGGGTGGTGGACTTACCGCAGCCGGAGGGACCCACCAGCACGATGAACTCCTTGTCGGCAATGTGCAGGTTGAAGTCCTGCACCGCCACCACGCCCTCGTCGGTGATCTGAAGATCGTTTTTCTTCTCCGGCTCGCCCTTTTTCTTTTTCTTCTCGGTGTTGGGATAGATTTTCTTGAGGTTTTTCAGTACGACCTCTGCCATATGCATCTGACTGTGACCGCCCTGCCTCCGCATGGAGCGGCCTCACGCCCGGCTCAGCCGACACGCCTTGCGACAGGTCTCCACACTGCCGCACCGCCAGTCACAGCGGACCTTGTTCCTCCTTTTTTAAGCCGTGCGGCACCATAGTGAGAAGTGGAGTGAATACCGCCGGTGGGAATAAGATACTTTATCTTACCGCATTTTTGCAGAAAAATCAACCGTCCGCAGCGTCCTTTATAGGAAAAATCTACAAAAAGGCTGTGTGCCGCAGATCTGCGTCACACAGCTTTCTTTCTTACGCAGCCCAACGCATCACACGCCCAGCTTCTCCAGCGCCGCCAGACGCAGGCAGGTACACAGCACCTGCGCCGCCTGCTCCAGCTCCGCCACCGGCGGCAGGGACGGGGCGATGCGGATATTGCTGTCCGCCGGGTCCACGCCGTAGGGGTAGGTAGCCCCGGCGCCGGTCATGGTGACTCCCGCCTCCCGGCACAGCTCCAGCGCCCGCCGTGCGGTGCCGGGCATGGCGTCCAGCGAGATGAAGTAGCCGCCGGTGGGCCTCGTCCATTGGGCGATGTCCAGCGGGGCCAGCTGCTCCAGCGCCGTCAGCACCGCCCGGAACTTGGGGGCCAGCACGGCGGCGTGGCGCTGCATCAGCGCCAGCGTATGGCTGCGGTCCTTCAGATAGCGCACATGCCGCAGCTGGTTGATCTTATCATAGCCGATGGTCTGCACGCCGATGAGGGACAGCATATGGGCCATATTGGCCTCGCTGCACGCCATCACCGCCACCCCCGCACCGGGGAAGGTGATCTTGCTGGTAGAGGCGAACTCATAGACCATGTCGCCGTTTCCGGCCTGCCGGCACAGGCTCAGAATATCCGGGAAGGGGACGAACTCCCCCTCCAGCTCATGGATACAG
>OGGE01000632.1_pt1 | contig 27225 bp, 34 predicted proteins | sample 1571121 | NCBI WGS metagenome assembly OGGE01 (sample SAMEA2581959, study PRJEB24529) | metagenome | biome: Human gut stool | place: China | collected 2011
ATAATAGAGATAATTATTAATTTGTTTATTTATATAGTATTATAAGATTTATCTTTACTTAATTTACTATTATTTTAGTATGAATAATATGCAATGTCAAGCAAAATAATCGTTTAATCATATATTTTTGGTAGGATAATTTTAAGATATAATTGTTTATAAATTTAACTAGCTTAGATTTATATCAGTTAGATTGTATTATTATTATTTTAAATCTAGTTTATATATAGGAATATGATTTTGAAGGATTTTAGATTAAAAATGTATAATATATATTTTAATTAGTAAGTAAGGAAAGGAATGAAGGATAATGAAGTTTGTAAATTTTAAAATAGAAAATAAGAAATTGATAGGTGTTTTAGCAAATGATGAAGATAAGATAATAGCACTTAATGATTTATATGCAGATAAAACTTTTTGCTGTATGCAAGATGTGATTGAACAATTAAATGAAGATGATATAAAAGATATACAGATAAAATTAGATGATGAAAATAATGATTTTAAGAGCTATAAATTGAGTGAAGTTAAATTATTATCACCAATAGAAAGACCAATACATGATATTTTATGTGTGGGTGTAAATTATCAAGCTCATTTAGAAGAAGCTAGTGAACGTGCAAAAAATTTCAAGAAAACAAGTAATGATGCAGTTTATTTTGGCAAGCGTGCGATTAAAATAATCGGTACAAATGAAGATGTACAGGCTTGTTTGGATATAGATAATGCTTTAGATTATGAAGTGGAATTGGCGGTAATTATAGGTAAAACTGGCAAAAATATACCTGTGGATAAAGTAGAAGATTATATTTTTGGTTATAGTATTTTCAATGATTTTTCTTCACGTAGATTGCAATTAAAACATATGCAATGGTTTAAGGGAAAATCTCTAGATACTTATAGTGCTATGGGCCCTGTTATTTTGCATAAATCAGCTTTGCCATTTCCTGTAGAGGTGGATATAAGATGCAGTGTAAATGGGGAACTTCGTCAAAATTCAAATACAAAATTATTTTTAAATGATATACCAAAAGTAGTATCAGAATTATCACAAGGAATGACTTTAGAAGCAGGCGATATCATTGCTACAGGTACACCATCAGGTGTGGGCATGGGATATAAACCAGGAAAATGGCTAAAATCTGGAGATGAAGTAGTTTGCGAAATTCCTCCAATCGGTAAATTAATAAATAAAATCAAATGATTTTGAGAAAAAGAGTAGATTTTAAAATCTGCTCTTTTAATTTTGTGTTTATTATGTAAAAAAAGAAAAGACATTTAGCAATGTTTTTAATATATGAAAGCATAGTATTTATAAAAAAAAATATATATAATAGTAAACGTTTAACGAGTTAAATTACTTATTATTACTAATAGTAAGTACAGGGAATATAAATAAAAAAATAGTAAAGGAGATCATAACATTATGTTTAATATCAGAGTAATCATGTTGATTATGCTTAGTTTTGTATTGGGTACTTGTGAATATGTGGTTATTGGTATTTTGCCGAATATTGCAGAAGATTTGAATGTATCAATCACGCAAACGGGTTTATTGATTTCTGCATTTGCCATAGTTTATTCAGTGGGCGCACCTTTAATTACGGCATATCTATCAAGATTTCCTAGATATCGTACGGTTTTAAGCTTAATGTTTTTATTTACACTAGGTAATGTGGCTTGTATGTTAGCACCTAATTATCCAGTTATGTTGGCTTCACGAATATTTTTGGCAGCTGTGTCTAGTGCTTTAATTTCAATGTCAATGACATTTGCTCCAGATGTTGCCCCAAGAAAATACACTTCTTCGGTAATATCTTGGATTTTTGCTGGCTTTAATATTGCTTCAGTATTTGGTGTTCCATTTAGTATGTTTATCGTACAATTTGCAAGTTGGCGTGTAGCATTTGCTTTTATCGTTGTTGTTAGTATTCTATTGTTATTATTAATGATTAAATTTTTACCAACGAAAAACTTACCACCAACTAATAATATTATGGAACAATTAGTATTATTAAAAGATAGACGAATTATTATGGCAGTAAGTGCAATGATTTTAAGTGGTTCTTCTGCATATTGTTTCTATACTTATTTATCCCCAATTTTATTAGATAAAATGGGCTTATCTGCTAATTTATTGACCTTAGCATTTGTTATCTTTGGTGTAGCGGCAATGATTAGTAATTTATTATCTCCTATGCTCAATTATTGGGGCGGTATACGTATTTTATGGATGATATTTGCAGGACAAGCAATATTTTCTATTTTATTAACATTTACTATGGAATCATTTATTTTAGGCAGTGTAGTTATTTGCTGTTTAGGTGTATTGATGTATTTATTAAACACACCAACACAGATGTATTATTTACAAGTGTCCAAGAAATTTTATCCAGGAACTTTAGCATTAGCAGGTTCACTTACATCATCTTCTTATAATGTAGGTATTGCAGTAGGTTCTTTTGCTGGTTCATTATCTGTTGATTTAGCAGGATTAAACAGCGTAGGTATCACAGGTGGGGTATTTGCTATTTTGGCTACAATCATAAGTTATTTATTAGCAAGTAGAATAAAAAGAGAGTATAAAGAAGTAATTGCAAGAGCAATGCGTATGTTAAATAAATAAAAAAGAAGGCTTTTCTTAGTAGTAGTGAAAATGATACTAAGAAAAGCCTTTTGTTATTTATTTAGATTTTTAATGATATTAATAGCGATTTCTTTGGCAGTGGAGCTTAATGCTTGAGGATTTTTAGGGTCATCTAAACGTACAGAATAATATGTTCGTTGATTATTGATTTCATAAAAACCAGTGAACCAAGCATCAGTATTTTCACCATTTACTTTACCAAAACCAGTTTTGCCGTAAATTTTTAGACCAGTGTTATTATCTTCATAAACTAACATTAATTCTTTTAGTTTAGCTAAAGCCATAGGATTTTCATTGGCAGAAAATAGGCGATTTAATAATTGTACTTGTTCTAATGGTGAAATCTTCAAAGAAGTTTCCAACCAAAATCCTTTTAAATCTCTAGGGTCATCATCTAAATCTGTTTTTCCGTCCCAATCAGAAATATCTTTATTTCCATAATCGAACTTATCGATATATTTTTGCATAGTATCTTGTCCGATTTCATCAATGACTTGGCGATAATACCAAACACAAGATGTTTTAAATGCTGTATCTAAATCGATATCTTTATTCCATGCATCATACCAGTAAATAGTGCCATTCCATTTTCGAAGAGAATTATTAGGGTCAATAGTCTTATTGTCTAAAGCTACATAAGTGGAGAAAATTTTGAAGGTGGAGCAAGGAGAAGATTGTTTGGTGCTTAGCTCATCATTGTAAATATTATATGTATTTGTATCAGGTGTATAAAATACAGCCGTACCATTGATATTTTCAAAATAAGAAGATAAATCAATGGAATTTTTTGTTGTTTGAGTTGTTTGCATGGAAGTGTTTTGATTGCTTGATGAAGTTGAATTTTCAGCAGAGGTGCAATTTGTAGCGAATAAACAAATTGTTATAACGCAGATGATTTTTACAAGTATTTTAAACATAAAAAAATCCTTTCTATAAAATATGATTTTTAAAATTATAACATAAATTATAACATAGATTTAAAAATTTTCAATAGATTATAGAAAGGATTTTTAATTATTTTATATTATTTATTTTATAGCAGTAACTTCATAGCCTGCTTCAACAATGGCATTAGTTATTTGCTCATCTGTAACATTTTGATTTACATGGATAACAGCATTTTTATCTTCAAGACTTACTTTTACATCACTGACACCATCTATTTTTTCTAGTGCTTCTGTGGCATGTCTTACACAGTGTTGGCACATCATACCTTCAATAGATATAATTTTTTCAGTTTGTTTTTCACTATTTTTGTGGAATAAATTGTTTAATAATCCCATATTATCGTCTCCTTTTGATGTATTTAAATCTATTGCTTGAATATTTATGGCAGTAGATGAATTATCTTTATTTATGGATGAAGTTTGATAATTATTTTGGAAAAAACGCAAACGAAGAGCATTAGTTACGACAAAAACGGAGCTAAAACTCATGGCTAGAGCACCAATCATAGGATTTAGTTTTAAACCAAAAGCAGTATAAAATAAGCCCATGGCAATAGGAATACCTATGATATTATAGATAAATGCCCAAAAGAGATTTTCACGGATATTTTTGATAACGGCTTTACTTAATTTTATAGCAGTTACTACATCTAGTAAATTGTTTTTCATCAAAATAATATCAGCGGAGTCAATAGCGATATCTGTACCAGCCCCAATAGCAATACCAACATTAGCACGAGCAAGTGCAGGTGCGTCATTTATGCCATCACCTACCATGGCTACTTTTTGCCCTTGATTTTGAAGTTGACGAATTTTGGCTTCTTTATCTTGAGGTAATACATCAGAAATTATATTATTTTCTTCAAGATTTATTTGCTTAGCTATCTGTTTTGCTGTGATTTGATTATCACCAGTTAACATATAGATATTGATACCGAGATTTTTTAATTCTTGAATAGCTTGAGGACTTGTTGCTTTAATTGTATCAGCGATAGCTATTAAGCCAAGGATTTTATCATCTTTAGTGAAGTATAAAGGTGTTTTTCCTTGCTGGGCTAATTTATTACCTAGGGAAAATAGATGTTCATTTTCAATATCATGAGCGATTAATAATTTTTGATTACCTGCAAGACAAATGGAATTGTCAATAATGCCAGATAATCCTTGCCCTGCTATTTGTTTAAAATTTTCTACAGCTAAAGTCGATATATTGTGTTTATCTGCTACTTGAAGAATGGCTTCACCTAAAGGGTGTTCAGATAATTTCTCTAATGAAGAGGCAATAGTCAATAATTGTTGAAGTGTTACTTCTTTTGAAGTATAAATATCTGTTACTTGAGGTTTGCCTTGAGTTATTGTGCCTGTCTTATCGAGAACAACTGTATTGATATTGTGAAGAGTTTCTAATGCTTGGGCTGATTTAGATAAAATACCTAAACTTGCACCTTTACCTGTGCCTACCATAATAGCTGTAGGTGTAGCAAGTCCTAAAGCACAAGGACAAGAAATAACCAATACACAGATACCAATAGATAAAGCAAATTCTAAACTTTCGCCTTTAAATAGCCAGATGATAGTGGCAATAATAGCGAGTGTTATTACAATAGGAACAAAGATAGCACTGATTTTATCAGCGATTTTGGCAATAGGTGCTTTGGAACTAGTGGCATCATCAACTAAATTTATGATTTGAGCTAAAGTGGTATTTTCGCCAATTTTAGTAACACGCATTTTAAAATAGCCGGATTTATTGATTGTACCACCAATTACAGTTTGGTCAATTGTTTTATCACAAGGAATAGGTTCACCAGTAAGAGAAGATTCATCAATAACGCCATGACCTTCAATAATAATACCATCTGTAGGAATACTTGCACCTGCTTTGACGATTAGAATGTCATTTAGTTTTACATCATCAATAGAAATTTCTTGTTCTTGATTATTTTCTAAGCGAAGAGCTGTTTTCGGTGCTAAATTCATCAATTTGGTGATAGCATCAGATGTTTTGTTTTTAGCTCTACTTTCGAGAAATTTCCCTAAAGTAATCAAGGTCAAAATCATACCTGCTGATTCAAAATATAAATCCATGCTGAAATGATGAGCTGTAGATAAATCTCCATGACCTAAGGCAAAGCTTATTTTATAAATGGCATAAATACCATAGACAATGGCAGCACTTGAGCCAAGAGCAATCAAAGAATCCATATTAGGTGAAAGTTGAAACAATGTTTTGAAGCCTACACTATAATATTTGAAATTGACGAATACTATAGGAATTAATAATAAAAATTGAGTAAAAGCAAACGAAAGTGCATTTTCTGTACCTAGAAGTAAAGAGGGCATAGGTAAGGAAAACATATGTCCCATAGAAATATAAAATAGAGGTAACATGAAAATAATAGAGATAAATAAACGTTTTTTCATTTGTGCATGAATATCTTCTGCTTTATTTTCAATTTTTGTAGGACTTTGTTTGCTCAAAGATTGATTATGATGCAATGAAGCACCATAACCAGCTTTTTCTACAGCTTGAATGATTTCATTTGTGGATAATAATTTTTCATCAAATTCCACAACCATAGAATTTTTTAGTAAATTCACTGAGTGATTGATTATACCAGGTAATTTACCGACAGCTTTTTCTACTCTACTAGAGCAAGCCGAACATGTCATACCTGTGATATCAAAATGTTCTTTTTGCAAGAATATCACTTCTTTTCTTTAGGATATATAATTTATATATCAAGTATAATAAAAATGATAATTAATTTCAATATTTAAAGGGATTTTTCTGATAAATGTATTTTCGTTTAGATTATTTCCCCATCTTCTGGTACGAAGATATAATCGGTTAATTTATGTTGAGTGATAAATTCGCTTAATTGTTGACGGTTTAAAGTGGCATGACCTACAGTATCTAAATGACTAGCTATTATTTTTAAATCAGGAGCATATTGATGAAGTTTTAAAATATCATCAGTTCCCATGATGATAGAGCCACTATGTTCAAATTGAGCATCTGCACAGTTGATGATAATTTTAGCAGGTGCATATTGAGCAATAGCATTTTTAACAAAATCACAAAATATAGTGTCGCCAGCTAGATATAAAGTTTCTTCATCTTTATGTTGGAAAATAACCCCCATAGCTTCATAGCGTACACTCATGTTAAAATAATTACTCGTAAATTCAAAATATGGCACTGTTAGAGCTTTTATGCCATGTTGACAATCAATTTTATAGAGCTTGATATCATCAAATGAATTGCCTTCTTTTGTTAAAACTTCGATATTAGTAAAGTCATGATTTATCAATAATTGTTTATCAATATTATCTTGAACGTAGATTTTTAAGTCTTTAGGTAGTGCCTGAACTGCAAATTCATCAAAATGGTCGATATGATAATGTGTTAAAATTACAGCATCAATATTATCGATGATTTTGGAAATGGTAAAAGGTAAATCTACAAGAGGCCATTTAGTATTGGGATTAAAACATTTTGGTATTGGTGGATAAAAATTTTTAGGTGCAAACATTGGATCGATTAGAAATCTTTTATTGGCATAAGTTATGATTAAAGTAGCGTTGCGTATTTGTTGAATTTTCATCATAAAAATCCTTTCTGATATAGATTTATAAATTTGTTATAATAATATCACGGATAAAAATGTTTATGAAGAAGGTACTTTAAAGTATTATAGTTTCTTCAAAGATAGTAAAGAAATGGAAGAGGAGCAATATGGAAAAAGAATTATTACCTTGTGATGTAGCTGTATCTTTACAAATTTTTGGAACAAAGATAAAAATATTAGTAGTTAAAGAATTGTTAAAAGGAACAAAAAGATTTTCAGAATTAAATAGAGCTATTCCTTGTACACAAAAAGTATTAACATCTAATTTACGTGAATTGGAAAAAGATAAAATCATATCTCGCAAAGTCTACGCTGTAGTTCCACCTAAAGTGGAATATTCTTTGACGGAAATAGGCAAAACAATAGAGCCTATAATAAACTTGATGAATAAATGGGGAGCGTATTATAGGAATTTATAAAATCTATTTAAGGAATAAAAGAAATGGAGAATTTAATAAGTAATGATATATTATTTTTCAGGAACTGGAAATTCGTATCAAGTAGCGAAATTATTGGCATATTTAACACAAGATAAAATGCAAGATATCAGCACTGTAAAAGATTATAAGCATGATGATAGTGTAATGGGATTTGTTTTTCCTGTACATTGTTATGATATTTTAGATTTAATGCAGGATTTTATAAAAAAATTAGAGATAAAAAACGATAAGAAAATATATTGTTATGCTGTAGTTACTTGTGGCGGTAAAGTAGGAAATACTTTTATAACAATGCAAGATTTATTAAAAGCTAAAAATATAGATTTAGCATATAGAAATGAGGTATATTTACCAGACAATATCTTAAGTTTTTGGGGTAAAAAATACGACTATAACTCATTGAATACGTATAAAGATAAAGTATTGCAAATTGCAGACGAATTAAATCAACGCAAGACTAGCAATAATGTTTTAGTGAAAAAATCATGGTGGTATATAATAAAAAAATATATTTCATGGTTGTTTATAAAGAAATGTTTACAAAAGAAGACAGTCAAAAAGAATTGTATTCATTGCAAGCGATGTGTAAAACTTTGCCCTACAAACAATATCATTGAAGAAGCAGGAAAAATAAAGTTTAAGTCAAATAATAATTGTATATACTGTTTAGCATGTATTCAGTGGTGTCCAATGCAGGCGATTAATTTTGGCAGTTATAATTTAAAGGATAAACAATATCATCATCCAGAAGTAGTAGAAAATGAATTGTTTAAACGTTGGTGAGGTGTAATTATGTTTAAATATGTGAAGTATATATTAGTAGTTATGGTATTAGGTATGGGTTTAATAGCTTTTAATCAAATAGCAAAAGCTGATAATGAAGTTGTAGATGTAGGTGAAAATATCAGCTTTCGACAAATTGATCCTGAACAAGCAAAACAGTTTATGGACAGTGAAGAAAATTATGTGATTTTAGATGTAAGAACTAAACCGGAATATGAAGATGGTCATATTAAGAATGCTATATCTTTGCCAAATGAAGAAATTAGCCCTGATAATAAACTATTACAAGATTTATTATCTGATAAAGAACAAATGATATTAGTTTATTGTAGAAGTGGTAGAAGAGCTACAGACGCTTCAATTAAATTAGCTAAGATGGGTTATGTAAATGTTTATAATTTTGGTGGCATTGTAAATTGGCCATATGAAATTGTGAAATAAAAAAGTATAGAAATTTATATTTTAAATATTAATATTTAGTGATAAAATATAAATTAATTATTAAATTTTTAGAGGTGTTTAATATGAACAATAGAGCAGAAAATTTCAAGAAATTTTTAGATGAAAATGAAATAAAATGTTTTGCTATTAATGAGATTAAAGACGATAAGTTTAATACAGTAGTTTTTCGTTCTAATATTGATATTAAGGGACAACAATTATCAACATTAGTTATTTTAGATGATAGTATTTATAGCATGATAAGAGTTTTTATAGCACCAAAAGTTTTAAATAAAGATAATGAAAATGAATTAAGAATTGCAATAAATGAATTAAATAAAACGTATAAATCATTTAAATATTATTTTGACAATGAAGATAATTTAATTTTAGATTGCTGTATTCTTCTCAACGAAATAGAAAAAGAAGGTAACTTGATTTATACTATGTTTGATGTGATTATAAAACATTTGAATAATGAGTATAAAAATTTGATGCAGTTAATTTGGAAATAAGAGATACAATGCTTAAATATTTATTATGAATTAATAAATATTTAAGCATTTTTTTATTGACATGAAGTTTACTCTAAGGTTTATAGTATAAATAACAAAAGAAATGTATTATTTAGAGGAGAGATTACAATGAAAAAGAATGTTGTTATATTGTCAGCTAGTCCAAGAAGAAATGGAAATTCTGATATTTTATGTGATGAATTTATGAAAGGTGCTACTGAAGCTGGTCATGATGTAGAAAAAATTTTTTTAGCAGATAAAAATATTAAATATTGTACAGGTTGTGGTGTTTGCAATACTACACATGAATGTGTGCAAAAAGATGATATGAAAGAGATTTTAGTTAAATTACTCAAAGCTGATGTCATTGTTATGGCAAGTCCTGTTTATTTTTATACAATTAATGCTCAGATGAAGACTTTAATTGATAGAATTGTGCCTCAATATACAAGTTTAAGCAATAAAGAATTTTATTTTATAATCACAGCAGCAGAAACTGACTTAAATATGATGGAAAGAAGTATTGAATGCTTTAGAGGCTTATTAGATTGTTTAGAAAATCCAATTGAAAAAGGCATTATTTATGGCGTGGGTGCTTGGCAAAAAGGAGAAATAAAAGGCACTAAAGCTATGCAAGAAGCATATGAAATGGGGAAAAATGTTTGATAAAAAAATATGAGGTGATTTAATGAAAAAAAGAATAATTATTAGTGTATTGTTATTAATAATTATCTGTGCAGTAGGAATAATGTCATATTCACCACTTAGAAATAAAATAGAACAGATATTTTTTGCTACAAAAGTATATAATTTACTAAATAGTGAAGAATATATGAATTTACATCAAGTAATTACAAAAGATAGTGCTAATAGTAGAACTATTATGTGGCAATCTTTAAATGATAGAGAGGATTTTATTTTAGAGTATAAGCAAGAAAATGAAGATGAAATTTTACAAGCTAAACCACAGAAAAGTGTTTTAGATATTGATAATAAGAAGATTTATATTTATGCTGTAACTTTAGAAAATTTAAAAGCTGATATGGTCTATGATTATAGATTAGGCTTTGAAAATAATCGCAGTGATTGGTATAAATTAAAAACAGCCAAAGAAAACAATAATAAATTCAAGGCTTTGATTTTCCCTGACTCTCAGTCAAATGATTATACTGAATGGAAATCATTGGCAATGAATGCATGGCAAAATAATCAAGATAGTGATTTCTTTATAAATATGGGTGATTTAGTAGATAATGGATATGATTTAGTGCAGTGGAATGGCTGGTTTGATGGTGTAGAGCCAATGGTAAATAATATACCAGTAGCACCAGTGCAAGGAAATCATGAAACTTATACTACTGATTGGCAAGTAGCTATGCCGAATGTGTATTTAGAAATGTTTAAATTACCAACAAATGGCAATGATAAATATCAAAATCAATATTATTCATTTGATTATGGTGATGTTCATTTTATTGTGATTAATACTCAAGATGATGAAATGGCAGAATTTGAGCCAGATTTATTGAATGAACAGATTAAATGGCTAGAAAATGATTTAGCTACTACAGATAAAAAATGGAAAGTTGTATTAATGCATAGAGATATTCTAAATTATGGCAGAGATGCAAAACCACTAGGTGATGAAATAAGCTTTTCCAGACATGGTGAAATCTATATGCCGATATTTGATAAATATGATGTTGATGCAGTATTAACAGCACATTTACACACTTATAGACGCAGAGCTTTAATCAGAGATTTTGCACAAAATGAACAAGGAACATTATATATACTCACAGGCGTGGCAGGTAATGTACGTTATCCAAGTTTATGGCATAAAAATCCACTTGATGAATATGTACCACCACAGCCAGAAACTAATAATTATTTAGTTTTAGAAGCTGATGAAAATAGCTTAACTTTTAATTGTTATTTGCCAGATAATACACAGATAGATACAGTTACTTTGACAAAATAATAATATATTAACAATAAAATTTATGGTATAATGAAAAACATTGATATTTAGTATAATACATAAATAGCGAGGTTTTAAAATGTTACCATTAAATTCTCAAAAGGCTTTATTTTCTGGAGAAGAAGCAAATGTAATAAGATTTGCTTTAAGTATTTTTTTACAGACTGACTTTGCTGGATTGACTTCGAAAAAAGAAGAAGAAAAAGCAAAAGATTTAGCACATTTATCTTTAGATAAATTTACTAATCATGTAAATGATTTTACATTTAAAGAACTTTGTGTAATGGCTGGTGCTGTGGATAATTTAATCGCTTTGATTGAAGATGGCGAAACTTTTGGTATCAGTGAAACACAGATGAGAAACTGTAAATTCTTTTTACCAGCAGTAAAACAAAAATTAATAGAGCTTGTAAAATAAAAAAGGCTTTCTACAAGATTTTTTATCTATGTAGAAAGCTTTTTTCTTATAAATAATTTTTTATTTTTAGATAATATTGACTAATTGAAAAAATGATTGTATTATAATTACAGTTTTTAAAAATCAAGTAAAACGTTTTATTAAAATAGATAAAAATAAAGGAGAAGTTATTTATGAAGATTTTAAATTTCGGTTCGTTAAATATTGATAAGGTTTATGCTGTTAAAGAAATTGTAAAAGGTGGAGAAACTATCGACTCCGTAAGTTTTAGTGAAAGTGTAGGCGGTAAAGGTTTAAATCAGTCAATTGCGGTAGCTAAAGCTGGCGGAAATATCATGCATGCTGGTTGTGTTGGTAAAGATGGAGAGATTTTATTACAGGCTTTAAAAGATAATAATGTAAATACATCTTTGATTAAAACAGTAGAAACAGCAAGTGGACAGGCTATTATTCAAGTTGATAAACATGGACAAAATTGCATTATTTTATTTCATGGAGCTAATTATGAAGTGGATAAAGCTTATATTGATGAAGTAATGCAAGATTTTGCACAAGGTGATATTTTAATTTTACAAAATGAAATTTCCAATATTGATTATATTATTGAAGTAGCAAAAGCTAAACAAATGAAAATTTATCTAAATCCTTCACCAATCAATGAAAATCTTAATAAATATAATATGCAGGCAATAGATGGAATTTTTGTTAATGAACATGAAGGGGCATATTTAGCTGGTAAAGAAAAAGTTGAAGATATATTAGATAGTTTAGCTAGCAAATATCCTGAATTAGAAATTATTTTAACTTTTGGTGATAAAGGTGCATATTATCGTCATAAAGATATAAATATTTTCCAACCTGCATATAAAGTTGATGCTGTAGATACAACAGCTGCTGGAGATACTTTTACAGGGTATTTCATTGCTTTAGGACAACAAGGTAAATCCATTGAAGAAAGTTTACAAAAAGCAAGTAAAGCATCTTCAATTACAGTATCAAGAAAAGGAGCAAGTATTTCTATTCCTAAAATTGCAGAAGTGGATTGAACTGAAAAAACATTTTTTCTATAATATTTATAAATAAATAATAAAGGTTTGAATAAATATGAAGTCACGTGTTACTATCAAGGATATAGCACAAAAAACAGGTTTTTCAGTTACAACAATTTCTTTGGTATTAAATGATAAAGCAAGTCATATTCCTCGAGAAACAAAATTAATCATTGCTAAAGCTGTAAAAGAAATGGGATATAGACCAAATAAGATGGCTGTAGGCTTAGTAAAAAAGCAAAGCAATATCATTGGTTTTGTATTACCGGATATTAGAAATCAGTTTTTTTCATATACAGCTAAAGTTTTAGAAGATGAATGTCATAAATACGACTGGAATTTATTGATTTGTAATTCAGATAATAATCATAAACAAGAATTAAAACATTTAAAAATGCTCTGTGATTACATGGTCGATGGTATCTTTTTAAGTATGGCAGCTAATAGCACGGAAAAAGAAGTTGAAGAAACCATAAATTTTTTAGAGGATAATAAGATACCATATTGTCTAATTGACCGTGATATGTTTGATATCGGCAAATATAAAATCAGTGTTGACCATTTGCAAGGTGCATATTTGGCGACAGAACATTTGATAAAATTAGGGCATAAGAAGATAGGCTGTATAACTGGGCCTTTAATTTTAGATGATGCACGACAAAGACTAGCAGGCTATAAACAAGCATTGAAGGATAATGGTATAAAAATAGATGAAAATTTAATTTTTGAAGGCGATTATTCTTTTGAAAAAGGGAAAATAGGCTGTGATAATTTATTAGCGAAAAATATAACGGCAGTATTTGCAGCAAATGATTTCTCGGCTATGGGGGCATTAGCTAGTATTAAAGAACATAATTTAATAGTACCTAGAGATATTTCTATTGTGGGTTATGATGATATTGCGTTTGCGTCATTATTAGAAGTTCCTTTGACAACAGTTCGTCAACCGATAGATGCAATTGGGCAAAAGGCAACAGAAGTAATTAATCAATTAGTAAATAGTGAGGAAAATATAGATAGTAAAATCATTATTTTAGAACCTAAATTGATTGTCAGAAGTAGTACAAAAGCTATAAGTTAAAAAATTAAGTATATCTAAAGATACTTAACTAATATATAATTTTCCTGAATAGATATGCATGAATTTTTGATTTAAATTTAATAAATCTTACCTATTCTACTATAAAATAGTATGATATAATAAAAAGAAAGAATTTATGTATGTTTAAGGAGAGGATTTTAATGGCAAATCCAGCTATGAAAATAATAGGCAAGGCGTCTACAGAATATGTAGATTCTCCTGCCACTTTGAAAGGCACGATTACAAAGGCATTTGGCTTGACACTTGTTACTATTGCTTCAGCAATTGCTTCTGGTGTATTTTTAGCCAATAGCCCAGCTGCTTATGGTGTATTGATATTAGGTATGATTGTGGGTGTAGTTTTAACACTTGTTACTTGCTTTAAACCACATTTAGCACCAATGACAACACCTGGCTATGCCGTTTTTGAAGGTGCAGTGCTTGGTATTATTTCTGCTCAATTTGAAAGAATGTATTTTGGTATTTCTGCTATTGCAGTAGGAATTACTTTGGCTACAATGATTTTAATGCTTGTTTTATGGAAAACACGTATTATAAAAGTTACAGAAACAGTACGTTCTGTGATTATTTCCATGACAGGTGCTGTAGCGATTTTCTATTTCGTGAATATCATTGCAAGTTTATTCGGTTTCCATATGATGCCAACAAGTGGTATTTTTGGTATAGCAATTGGCTTTATTATCGCAGGTGTAGCAGCATTTAATTTGCTTTTAGACTTTGATAATATTGAACAAGCTGTAGCTTATGGGGCTCCGAAGTACTATGAATACTTCTGTGCTTTTGGTTTACTCCTAACTCTTGTATGGCTCTATATCGAGATTTTAAGACTTTTACAGATGATTATGGCTATGTTTGGCAATGACGATTAATAGCCGTAATCACTTGTAATATAAGGCTGTTTGGGTTTATATCATTAGAGTTTATTCTCTAATTTAGATATAAATTCAGACAGCCTCTTTTTATTTTACTCATCATTTTTATTTTATAATTTTAGTTCTGTGTGCCCTTTTGTGTGCCCAAAATTATAATTGTTGCATTGTGGCTTCAAATTTTTCTGCTACTTCGGTTTTGAACTGTTGCGTTATATGCAGATAAATTTGTTCTGTTGTTTTATCATTCATATGACCGAGACGCTCTTTGATTGCTATTAATGGAACTTTAGCAGCTGCTAATATAGAAACGTGCGTATGTCTAAACATATGCGGATGTAGATTATCAACCCCAATACGTTTCCCAATTCGTCTAGTAAAAGAAGTAGTCGTGGACCAACGAATAGGATTGCCGGGTTGTGTTTTGGATACAAACACAAAATCATAACCGTTTTCGATCCAACGCAGTCTATTTTTCATCTTGTATACTAGGAACTCTTTTTTATATCGTTTTAATTCATTGTAAAGAGTTTCAGGCATAACAACATCCCTAATACTAGCTTTAGTTTTTGGAGAATAAACAAAAAACTGATTATTTGGTTTATAATAAGCTGTAGTTTTTACATGAATAATTTTATTATCAAAATCTATATTTTCCCATTGTAGAGATTGTACTTCTCCAATTCTCATGCCTGTATATATAAGTATTGTAAAAAAAGCAGTAAAAGGGAATGCACTCCTGGAATTGCGAGTTTCTTCTAAAAAAGCACGTACCTCACTTTTTTCAAGGTAAAGTTTTTTATCTTCTTTTTTAGATGCTAGCATAAGTTCTTTTTCTTTGGAATACATTTGTGGCAAAAACACGTATTCTGTAGGGTTATTGGATATAACTTTATCTATTATAAATGCGTGTTTAAATACCATTTTTAAACATGATAGAGTAGATTTAACGGTAGACTTACTTAACTTTTTTGTAAAATACATGTGATTTACAAATTCCATGCACATTGTAGAGTTAACATCTCTCAATTTAAGACTAGCAGGGAAATATCTATCAATACGTTTCATGTCATTGTTAAGAATTACCTGTGTAGATATTTTTACAAAGTTTTTATGGTATGCAAACCAAGTATTGTACATATAATCATGTAGAGTCATGTTATTTTGTTTTAATATAGCCTTACCACTATCTAAGTCATTTTCAAATGCTCTAGCGGCTTTTTTAGCGTCTTTTTCTCTTAAAAAACCACCTCTAACTATACGTTTGCGTTTTCCGTTTTCTTTGGTATTTATGGAAAAGCACCATTTATTATTTTGTTTATATATTCTAGCCATAATATCACCTCATTAAATATTATGCCTAGTTTTACATCATCATTTTTAGCGTAGTTTAATATTTACTACTTGTCAACTCTTCTTTCTTGTTTTTGTGTGCGTTGCATGCTATTATTTAATTATAAAAAACATGAGGTGATTTTATGGAAAACGAAAAAACATTTGGTAATGAGTTTAGAGAATTAAGATTACAAACAGGATTAAGCCAAGTAGATTTAGGTAAAATGTTGGAGATTTCTCGCAACACAATAAAAGATTGGGAGGCAGAAAAAAGGGTACCACCTGCATATGTACAACGCTTGCTTCTAAAAGAACTCACTCGTCTAAAAAATAAAATAAAAAAATCTTAAAAAAATGTTGACTTTGGGTGCAATGCACACTATAATAAAAACATAAGGTATTTGATAATATTGAAAGGAGAAATTAAAATGAAAGTAATAGTTTTTTATGAAGATGGTTATAAACAAATGTATGATGTTGAAAAAATTAGTAGTGAAACTCTAAAACAAATAATGGAGAAGGAAGAAGGAGCATTAGCTATCTATAAAGGTGAAATTCTGGATGTCGAAAATCCTATATTACCAATAAAAACTAAAGAAGCAGAAATATGGGAAAATTTAAAAAGAGAAGCACTTAATAAAACTTTTGCCGATATGATTGAAATAATGGCAGAAGATAAATATAAATATTTATGGTTAATTTTAAATAGACCGTTTTTTTCAAACGGTTCTGAATACTTACCACTTGTTATGGATATATATTCAGAAGAATTAATAGCATATAAAGTAAATAGTTGCATAGACGGTGAAATAAAAGGGAGTTTTGAAATTATAAAAGCTCCTATTGATATATTGAAAGTAGCCGAAGAAGCTCAGGATTATGACTATAATTTTTGGAGAAAATACTGGGAAAAAGAGATAGCCCACGATTTAATTTGTTCAGATGAATATTTCGAAGGAAAAGCATTAAAAAAAATAATTACTGATGTAAAACACATTTATGCAACTAGCAACAAACAAAGTGCTTTTTACATGGCGAAAAATTACCTTATAGAAACGCTAATATATGATAGAGATATTTTGAAATACACACTGTTAAATGAAAGTAATAGAGTATATTTCAAAATAGATGACATTGAACTCTTTGATAAAGAAGAGATTCATTCAGTAAAATTCATGAATTTGAAAAATAAAAAAGAGATAAAAAAAATAGATATGCGTTCAAACAATTATCATATTAGAATTTTAAATCCTAAATATAATGATGGTAAATGCTTAGAAATCGAAATAGATTAAATAAAAAAGCCTAGCTAAAATAGCTAGGCTTTCCCTGCATATATCTTGGAGTTTACCTCATAATCATAGTATTAACAACAACTAGAAAATTAAAAAAGCAGTCTTACCTTTTAGGAGAATATACCTCACTATGCAGGTCGTGATGTATATTACAAAGAGAGAGGCAGTTGACATACTCCCCGTGCCTAAAGGCAGGGAATTCTTGGATACAAACGATATTTGCCTACTAAAATAGCAGGTCTTACTATATCTCTCCAAAGAAGGTTGATGCCCCAACCTTGTTTTTTAGCTAGCTTATATCCCCGTAAATAAATTTAGGGGCTTTACGCTCGCATTTGGTAAATAAATGTGGTACTCGGTACTCACCATTTAAAAACGAGCCGTCTTGTTTATTTGGTAGTTACATTATTATTATATATTAAATTAAAACTAAAACAAGGGCAGATAAATTTATTTTATGCTGTAAAAATCGGCTTAATGTGAGCTGTTTTAAGCGTGTTTTAATTTCTTCTGCTTATGATTTTATGTGTGAATTATAAAAATCGCTATATAGTGATGTACGTTCGTTACAATAGATTTTACATATTTTAGCTAAGATTTTGCTTGTTTTTGGCTAAATTTTAGGCTAACAAATAAAAAAGGCTCTCTTTTTTTTCAAAGAAAGCCATAATTTATATCATATTCATGTAACGATTTTTCTCGGTGTGTCTTTACCTTAGCTATTAGGTATCGTTACTAGGAGCAACCACTCTATCAAAGCGAAACACAAAACCTATGATATGATTATTTTTAAACTCGCACCAGTCCCCGTAGAGATACTGGCACTCACATATATATTATATCAAAATTATATATTATTGCATATATTCAGTTCCGTTTAAGATTACACTTTTTACTGTTTTTAAATCACTGCTATATGTAACAGTGAAATCATTTCTCAATTTTGCACCGAAACTATTATCTGCATCTACATAAGCACTAACACGAACACTGTCGGAAGTCTTTTTAATTCTCCATTCGTTTGGCAATTGGTATTCAGCTGTTTTTGGTGCTTTTAGACATTTATCTATTATCAATTGTGTTTGTGCTATCAATTTACTTTGGTCATCAATACTAATGTAGTAATCTTGAATTTTAGATTGAACAGCACCATTGTTATAAATATAATTGCCGTTATAGATAATTTGATATACATTTCCGTCTGGAGTTATAGACATCAATATTTCTGGAGCAGGTGCCATATCTTTATAAGTTAAGACATAACCTTTTTCATCTTTCTTAGCTATGTTATCCAATGTGCTATCATATTTGATTGTGAATTCATCAAATCCACACTGTTTTAATACTTCGGCTACTTGTTTAGATTGTTCAGCAGTAAGTTTGGTTTCATCTTGTATAGCTTTCACGTCATCAGGAAGTTTTTCTTCTTGTTGTACAGTTTGTGTTGCTGGTGCTTCCTGTGGTGAATTTTGTTTATTATTATTGCTGTTTACAACAGAAAATACAAGCCATATAGCAAAAACTACAGTGAGTATTTTCTTTGTTTTAGGAGTATAATCTCTATACTTCCAAAGTAAAAAAATTCCTAATGGTGGAAAGATAATTAACGTCAGCCATGTAAACCATGTTTTTTCATAATATTTCATATTTAATCCCTCCTAAAATTATAAAACCAATATAATTATACCAAAAATTATCTCAAAAATCTGTAAAAGTTTAGATATATTTTAACATCATGGTTTTATGCCCTTGTTTGGTTGGTTTTAGTTTAGTATAATATATTTGTTGTTAATATAATTGCTCAATCATATTAATTAAATCCTTTCTAATTGTACGTTGTTTGCTTCTAAATTCGATAATATAAGTTCTGTCGTAGATTGCCCTTAGTGTTCTCACTAGGGGCTTTTTTATTGCCTTCTTGGTAGATATAAGATATATTAATATTAAGAGCAATAATGATAAGCCTGTGGGTAAATGATGGAGCCTTGCCAATCTGCGGAGCGGTAAGGCTCTTTTGTTTTATAAAAACAGCTATTTTTGTAAAATGGCGGGTATCCACTTTACAAAAAATAGCCATTTTGTAATATCACTAACCTTAAATTTAGTATTTAGCTACTAACTTATCTGCAATTCGATACATTTTGTATCGTTAAAACTACATAATAACAAAAAGAAAAGCCTACTCATTATCGAGCAGGCTTTTTTGCTAGAGTTTTTTAATATACCACTTAAAAAAGTGAAAACTTATAATATTATTTCCTTTTCTTCTTGGTCTATTTCACCATTAACAATAGCTCTTTTTTCAGCTGGTGAAAGATTATTGTCTGGCTTAGGAATACCATTAATTTGACATACATTATTGTTAGCTTCTTGTTTTTTAGTTTCCACAGGACTACTAGCAAAGATAACTTTCATTAAAGATACAAATTTATTTCTATCTTCGGAGTCTAATTCCATATAGTGCCTAATAATACTCATGTCGTACTTATCAAGATTGTACTTTTCAGCCAATTTATCAAGTAGGCTTACTTTAGTTTCTGTGAACATTTCACCTTCGCCAGTTAGCAACCATTGTTCATTTACATTAAATTTTACTGATAATAATTTAATGAAGGCATCATCTGGAACAACTCTCCCTGTTTCATAATTAGCTATTGCGTCTCGTGATTTTCCACACATTGACCCAAATTCAGATTGAGTTTTCTTAAGAGTATTTCTAACAGCTTTTAATCTAGTATTCATTTGTTATACCTCCTTATGTATTTATAATAACATTATTGTCTGTGTATGTAAACACTTTAATTTTTAAAAATATAAAAAAATATGTTGACATACACTAAACAACGTGCTATTATATGTATGTAAACACAAAGAAACACAAAATAATATGTTTAATGTGTAACGGAGGTGTAAAATATGAACAACTTAGAAAAAGAATTGCTCGATAGCATTATTCCTATTCTTACACAAAATGCTGATAAAACAGCAGATAAAATTCTGTTAGACGGAATTGCAATCGGCATGAAAATTAAAGCTGATGAATTAAAGAATGAGAAAATCGCCTAGTTAATTCTAGGCGATAAAAATAAATGTAAATACGAACGCTTGACGGTGGGTTATTGATAAAACCGTTGTATTGAAATTTATAGCTTATGTATGGGTAGCAACCAAATAAATTATAACAGGGAGCAAAAATAATGAACGAATTGAAAATTTTTAATAATCCAGAGTTTGGAGAGGTCAGAACAATAGTCGAAGATGGCAAGATTTTATTTTGTGCAAGTGATGTAGCAAAAGCTTTAGGATACGCAAGACCAGCAAATGCTATCAGTCAATTTTGCCCCCATGCCCTAAAAAAAGGTATAGGGGTGGAAACGGGAATAAAAGCAGATGGAACACCAGCAATGCAAAATGTTCAAATGAATTTCATTCCTGAAGGTGATGTTTATCGTTTAGTTGTTAGAAGTAAATTACCAATAGCTGAAAGATTTGCAGGTTGGGTTTTTGATGATGTTATCCCTTCAATTAGAAAACATGGCGGTTATCTCACGCCAGCAAAAATTGAAGAAGTTTTAAGCAACCCAGATACAATCATTAAGCTTGCAACTGAACTTAAACAGGAACGAGCAAAACGCATTGAGCATGAACAGAAAATTGAAGCAGATAAACCAAAAGTATTATTTGCCGAAGCAGTGGAAACGGCTAAATCATCAATTTTGGTCGGCGAACTCGCAAAATTAATCAAACAAAATGGTATTGATATCGGTCAGCAACGTTTATTTAACTTCATGCGTGAGAATGGTTATCTAATAAAACAAAAAGGTTCTGCGTATAATATGCCAACTCAAAAATCTATGAATTTAGGATTGTTTGAAATCAAAGAGAGAACTATAAACCATAGCGACCATGTAGAGATTGTAAAAACACCTAAAGTAACAGGCAAGGGACAGATTTATTTTATAAATATGTTCGCCAAAAGCAAAATGACAGCATGATAAACGGATAACATTTTTGTTATCCGTTAAAAGAAAAAAATACAGGCAAAGGTTGAAAAGTTTGCCTTAGCCTGCAAGTAAAAAATTAGAAATAAAAATTTTAGAAACGAAGTTTGTCTTAAGACATAACTTATTATAGCACAGACCAAATAAACTATGGTCAAACTCGCCTAGTTTTACATCATCATCAATTCGGGTGCGACCATTTTGTCAATGTTGGCAAAATCGAAGAAAGGAAAATGAGCAATGAAAGTAACAACAATAAATAAAAACATAAAAGACAACAGAACAAATTTTAAAGTTAAAGTAAGTGAATGCGATGAATACAGCTGGTTTGATAATGGATTTTATTTTGGCTGGGTAGATAAAGATTTAAGTAACTATTACGTTGCATTTATTGATGAACAAGAAAATAAACGTGTAGTAGCTACAAAAACTACAAGAGAAGCCCTCCCATATGCATTTGATTGTAAGAGATGCATTGAAGCATTAGGGTTAACAGATGTTGACAGCTATCGAGTACAGGGGCAAAGACCTTGCGGTAGAGGATATTCTTGTGGCTGTGAATACGGCGAAGAAGTCTACCAGCATGGGTATGACGATAGTCTTATTCAAGAATTATTAGAATTAGGAAGTATTTTATAATCATTTTTCCCAAGTGGGAATATTGTAAGGAGTGATTTTATGAGAGTAAACAATAACGACCTGATTGAAGAAGCTATGAAAAGACGTGGTTTTGAAACCGATAGACCGCTAAGAATTAGGTTTAACAAGAAAGATTATGCAGGATATAACGGAGAAAACGTATTCAAAGTATCGAAAAGGAACGATGAATATGTACTACATTTAGCTAACAAAGAGGGTATAAGTCTTAATTTTTATGATTTCTTATTCGACAACAAAAATGATATTGATGTTGAGTTCGTAGGCGATAAAGAAATAAATCCAGCAGACATTAAAGCAAAAGCCGAAGAACTTTACCGCAAGTATATAGAGCGTGCAAAAGAGCATAACAAAAACAACGTTATATCACCTACAGACTTTTTTAGTGGTGCTAAAAAGATTTTCGAAAGAAATATCCTAACAGCTAAACTTGATATCCTAGCTGAAATATTGGGATATAACAATGAAAAAGTAAAGAAAGATATAGAAAGCGAGGATTAGTTAAATGGAAAACTTGATAATTGAGCTTATGGCTCTAAAATCAAGGCTTCAAAAGGATATAGCTTTTAAAACAGATGCTATCTCTTGCATTGATAAAGCTATTCAAGAGCTAAACAAACACAGTGATGATTTTGGTGATGAATATAAATTGCTAGAGGTATCACAGGTGGCTCAATGGCTTCATAGTAGCAATAGTTTCGTTATAGATAGCTTTAAGTCCAAAGGTATTCCTATTATAAAAAAATCTATTGATAGGGACAGCCAGAAGCCTAAATATCTAATTCCAGTTGCTTCTTATAAGCAATATGTAAAAGCGTGCCAAATTTAAAATAAGGACTAACCGAAGCTAGCCCTTATCGAGATGATGTATATATAAACGTTATCTCTATTATAACATTAATCTGGTGCGTAGCAAATACCATAGCAGATAATTCGTTATTAACATGATAAAAAATATTAAAGAAAGAAAAAATGGCAAATCTAACGATAATCTTCTTAACAAATTTTTATGGTAGGGGGTTTGCAAAGCGGTCTGCTATGGTGCTTAGTACGCACCAGAAAACAGGAGGAAAACAAACAATGAATAATGATATCAGAACTGTAAATATACCTTTAAAAAGCGAGTTTAGCAAGGATATCAAGCGACTCAAACAGCGTAGAAGAAGCGACAATATCTGCAAGTGTTCTTTAGTATTCGTGGCAGTCGTAGGTGTTATCTTAACAGGTTTAATGTTGGCGGGGTGATAATATGTTTGCAAAGACAAAATACACTGATGGTAAATATGTTTATTATGTATCTGGCTTATTGGGTGATAACCAATATGCAATATGTAAAAAGCTTGTCGGGTCAAAAGCTTTGGGAAACCATAGATACAAAATCAAAACTAATAAGGTTGTTGACACATTTGAAAAAGCACAGGATTTCTTGGATTTACTCGCTTGGAATAAAAAGTGGGTTGAGTATAAATGAAGTGCTGGAGATGTGGCAAAAGGTTAAAACCTAATAATGTACAGATACTGCATTTAATATGCGGTTTATCTGTGCCAGTATGTAGCGATGATAGAACCTGCTATTCACCAGCACAGATATCGAAGAAAAGGAGTAAGAAATAATGGGTTTAGAAAAATGCAATAATTGTCTGTATAAATTTAAATTAAACACAGATGAACCATGTTCTTATTGTAAAGAAATAGATTTGGAGTGTGATATAAAGAGCAGTGAATATATAAAATTTAATTCTAAATGTTCAACTTGCTTATATAAAGATAACGATAAAAAAGTATGGCCCTGCGATGAATGCACAGTTATAAAACCTAATGGTGCAAGCTGTGAATACGAAAAAAACGACAACAAAAAAGATGAGGTTATAGAAAAAGGTCTTACAGAAACAAAGCTTTGCGGAAACTGTATAAACAGACACAAGCCAATTAATGAAAAACCTTGTGATGATTGTTATCAATTTACTGATAAACCAAGCTTTAAATTTGATATCAGAATAATAAAACAAAATAAATCTGTTAAAGCACCTAGTCATAAAAATTATGATGAGCATCACCAAACAGAACACCAGCCGATTGAGGTAATGCAAGCGAATATGACGCAAGATGAATTTATTGGCTACCTGAAAGGCAATATTACAAAGTACGTCTTACGAATGGGGCGTAAAGATGATGTAAAAAAAGAAGCTGCTAAAATTCGCCGTTATGCCCAGTGGTTAGAACAAGCAGTCAACAATGAAACAATAAACCCAAGAAAGGATTGATATAAATGAAAGTGTTTTTTATTCCAAATAACAAAAGTATATGCACTCGTAGAGTAGGTGTATTTAAACCAAAACAAATAGTCCCTTTTCTTGAAAAAGAAATGAAAAAGCAAAAAGAGTTAATGGAAATACACGCAAAATTCAAAGGGGGTGAACAAACTGAAAGTAAATCTTTATCCTGAAAAATGCAACTTATGTGGTGGTGAGGTAATCTACACCGATAACAAGAATATCTATGACAAAAGTTATGGTAGTGGTTTTTGTTATCTATGTACCGATTGTGATGCTTATGTAGGAACACATAAACCAAGACCAAAAGAAGCATTCGGAATATTAGCTAATCCAGAAATGCGAAAACTAAAGCATATATGCCATCAACAGTTTGATAGTTTTTGGCAAGGTAAGCCAAACAGTAGTAAAAAACGAAAGAAAGCATATGCCGAAATGGCTAAAATCTTAAAAATACCTGTAGAAGAATGCCACTTTGGATACTTTGATTTAGTTATGTTAAAAAAAGCCTACAAAGCTATTAAGCAAATGCAGGCTAGAAGAAAAAGTTGCTTGAATGACGGCAATCAAACAAGCAACACATAAAAATAAAAAAGCAGTCTTATTTTAACATGGAGGATTAAACAATGGCAATAAAGCTTATCATGACAGCCGAGCAAATGAAAGATGAAGAAGCTTGGCTTGCTCTTAGAAATAAATATATTGGCGGTTCTGATGCAAGCACAGTAGCTGGATTTAATAAATGGAAAAGCTTATATCAGCTATGGGCAGAAAAAACAGGAAGAACCGAAAAAGAGGATTTAAGCAACAATCTTCGCATTTGGTTCGGTAAACGTGCAGAGGAACTTGTGGCTGAACGTTTCACACTTGATACAGGTAAAAAAGTCCATAAAACAGGCGTATGGATGAATGATAAATACCCTTGGGCTTGTGCAAGTATTGACCGCATGATTGTCGGAGAGAATGCATTCCTGGAGTGCAAAACATCTAGTGGGTTCAATAAAGAAAAATGGCAAGATGAAGAAATACCGGACAACTACTACTGCCAGATTCTGCATTACATGGCGATTATGGAAATGGATTACTGCTACATTGCCTGCTTATTCGACAACGGTAGTGAGTACATCTATAAAAAAGTTAAATTCAATCGTGAGGACGCTGACGCACTCATGGAGCTTGAAAAAAACTTTTTTTGATAAAAATATACGTAAAGACATTGAACCACCAGTAGACGGCTCTACAGCCTGTACAGAAATGATTAAGAACAAATACAAGGGCGGTGAAACAGATAAAATTGAAATTTCTTCTAATGCTGATGTGTTCGCTGAAAAATTAGAAGAAATCGAGGCACAGGAAAAGATTTTGAAGCAGGATAAGCAAGAATATCAAAACTTGATAAAAACCCTTCTGAAAGACCATGAGGAGGGTTACAGCGGAAATTATACCTTCTACTGGAAAACCACAGCAGGTAGAAAAACAATAGATAGTAAAAAACTAAAATCATTGTATCCAGATGCATACAACGATTGCTTAAAAGAAGCAACATCAAGTCGCAGATTTAGTTTTAAAAAAATCGTAAAGGAGTAATTTGAAATGGCAAATATTAAAGGCGGATTAATCAATAAAACAAATAATGGAGTGGCTAAACAGCAACAGCCTAAAACTATACAGAGCTTAATAATCTCTATGGAAAAACAGATTGCAAAAGCGTTACCAAGAGTGCTTACACCAGAAAGATTTACAAGAATGGTGCTTACTGCTCTTAGTAAAGATAATAAATTAGCCTCTTGCACCCCAAACAGTTTTCTCGGTGCCATGATGCAAGCTGCACAATTGGGATTAGAACCAAATACACCACTTGGACAAGCTTACCTTATCCCATTCAAAAATAAAGGCGTTATGGAAGTACAGTTCCAAATCGGATATAAAGGCATGATTGACCTTGCATATCGTTCTAAAGAAGTGGTAGATATTCAAGCTCAATGCGTGTACGAGAATGATGAGTTTGAGTATGAACTTGGATTAAATCCAGTATTAAAACATAAACCAGCACTTAAAAACCGCGGTGAAGTAATTCTGTATTATGCAGTATTTCATACAAAATCTGGCGGTTATGGCTTCGAGGTAATGAGCAAAGAGGATATTATAAACCACGCTAAAAAAACAAGCCAAAGTTTCGGTAGCAGCTATTCACCATGGAACAAATACTTTGATGAAATGGCTAAGAAAACAGTATTAAAACGCGTATTAAAATATGCACCAATAGCTTCAGATTTTGCAATGGCTATTAATTCTGATGAAACTATTAAAAGCAATATTAGTTCTAGCATGGTGGATGAAGAAGATGAAACTATCGTTGATATCACACCAGAAGAAAACGAAGAAATACAAGAAGATGGAAAAGTGGTTGATAAAGAAACTGGAGAAATATTACAGCAACCTTTACAGCCAGAAAACTAACGAGGTGGAAATATGGGAAAACTAAAAGATGATAGCAATTTTCAAGTATACGGGTGGATGGTAACAAATTTAAAACTTAAAGCTAACGATTTATTTATATATGCTATCATCTACAGCTTTTCTCAAAATAATGGCGGTGATGGAATATTTAATGCTAGTACTGCTTATTTATGTGAATGGACAGGATTAAGTCAGAGGGCGGTTATAAATTGTTTAATCAGACTTATAAAAAATAAATTAATAATAAAATTAGAAGATAACTCATTAAAACGTAAGCCGAATATTTATAAAATAAATGAAAAATTATTAAAAATAGCTACTGAAAAAAGTTCAGTAGCACTACTGAAAAAAGTTCAGCAGACTACTGAAAAAAGTTCAGT
>OGGE01000682.1_pt1 | contig 25842 bp, 20 predicted proteins | sample 1571121 | NCBI WGS metagenome assembly OGGE01 (sample SAMEA2581959, study PRJEB24529) | metagenome | biome: Human gut stool | place: China | collected 2011
AGATCAATGGGCAGGTGGAAACGGTTCATGTAAAGAATACAGGCAGGTGCAGGGAATTTTTGGTCCCGGGTACACTAAAGCTTGTTTTTACTAAATAGTATTTTCTGTAATATAAAAGATATTGCAGAATACTTCTTATAAAAGTAAAATTCCGCATGGATTTGCTTTTCCACACAAAAAGTAAAATTTTGACTTTTATAGATATTAATTTACAATTCTATCCACTATTTTGAAAGATTCCCCAAAGCACTTTTGATAAAATATCTGCAGTAAATGAACTTTTGCAGAAAGGAGAGCATGCTTTATGGAACTTCAGAAATACGAACAGGAGCATCTGGATATACTGCGGCCGCTTCTTCCTGAGTGTACAGTACTTCTCAAGAAGAACGGCGATTTCCCCCTTGGTAAGCCGGGAAAGATTGCACTGTATGGTAACGGTGTGCGTAAGACAGTAAAAGGAGGAACCGGTTCCGGAGAGGTGAATTCCCGATTCTTTGAGATAGTAGAGGATGGATTTCAGAAAGCTGGGTTTGAAATTGTTTCCAGAGACTGGCTTGATGCCTATGACGAAATATATGACAAAGCGCAGGCTGGTTTTACAGAAGAAATCCGAAGAAGGGCGCAGGAGCATCATACACATCCCGTAATCGAAGGGATGGGAGCTGTCATGCCGGAGCCGGAATATGATCTGCCACTGAATGTAAAAGGTGAGACAGCCATTTATGTCCTTGCAAGGATATCAGGAGAGGGAAATGACAGGGAAGCGAGGGAAGGCGATATTTTCCTGACAGAAAGCGAGAGACGGACAATCCTTGAGCTGAAACGGCAGTACAGAAGGTTTATGCTGGTTCTGAATGTAGGAGGTCCGGTAGATCTTTCACCTGTCATGGAAGTGGAGAATATCCTGATTCTGTCGCAGCTTGGAGTGCAGACAGGAAGCGCTCTTGCGGATCTTGTTCTTGGGAAAACATATCCCTCCGGCAAATTGACGACTACCTGGACAAAATGGAAGGATTATCCGGATTTTGCGTCATTTGGAGAACAGGATGATACCCGGTATCAGGAAGGAATTTATGTGGGATACCGATATTTTGACAGTGTGGATAAAGAGGTACTGTTTCCGTTTGGATACGGTGTCTCCTATACAAATTTTGAAGTCCGTTTTAAGGGTCTGAAACTGGATAAAATGACTGCCGAAATAGGTGCAGAAGTGGTGAATATAGGTGATTTCTGTGGAAAAGAGGTCGTACAGTTATACGTTTCTGTGCCGGAAGGAAAGCTGGATCAGCCTTATCAGACTCTGGCTTCATGGAAAAAGACAGAAGAATTAAAACCGGGGGAGAAACAGACAGTTGAACTTTCATTCTTACTGACGGATCTGGCATCTTACGACGAAGAACAGGCGGCATGGATTCTGGAACAAGGGGAATATACCCTCCGAATGGGAAACAGCAGCAGAGATACGGAAGTCTGCGGTGTCATATCAGTACCGGAAACTTTGGTTATAAAATCAGTAAAAAACTGTTTTGGAAAACCGGATTTCACAGACTGGAAGCCGGAAAGAAAGAGAAAGGACAGAGTAGGAAAAAAGATACAATCTTTGGAAGCAGATATTTCCAGCGTGGATATAGTGAAAGTAGTCTATGAGCATAAAGATGAGCCAATGCCGGAGATGGAGGGATTTTCCGATGAAGAACTGATTAGCCTGAATGTGGGTGCTTTCGTTGCAGGAGGCGGAGTGACAGGCATCATCGGTAATGCTTCTATGTCGGTTGCAGGCGCGGCAGGCGAGACGGCAAAAGTGGGAGAAATCCCCGTGATCGTTATGGCAGACGGACCGGCAGGACTGCGGCTTTCTCAAAAGTGCTTCCGGGATGAGAATGGAATACATAGTCTGGGGAGTACAATGCCGGAGACAATGCAGAATCTTCTGACCGAGGATGAGCGCGCATATATGAACAGCATGATTCCGCAGCCCGGAGAGGACAGTGAGATCTTTGAGCAGTATGCGACGGCAATTCCCATCGGCACCGCGATCGCCCAAAGCTGGAATCCATTGCTTGCAGAACGCTGCGGGGATATCGTAGGAAGCGAAATGGAGCGGTTTGGCATTCATCTGTGGCTGGCTCCAGCTCTTAACATCCATCGGTCCATACGATGCGGCAGGAATTATGAATATTTTTCAGAAGACCCGCTGATAAGCGGCGTATTCGCGGCAGCACTTACGAAAGGGGTGCAGAGCCATCCCGGATGTGGGGTTACCATCAAGCATTTTGCGGCGAATAATCAGGAGACAAATCGGTATAACAATAACAGTATAGTCAGTGAACGTGCGCTGAGGGAAATCTATCTAAAAGGGTTTGAAATCTGTGTTCGTCTGGCACAGCCTAAAGCCCTGATGACATCTTATAATCTGTTAAACGGGAAGCATACCTCTGAGCATAGAGAACTTCTTGAGGATGTGCTCCGCTGTGAATTTGAATTTGACGGCATTGTAATGACAGACTGGGTAACATCCTCTGATATATTAAGTGCTGATGCGAAATATCCTGCACCCGAGGCATACAAGGTGGCTCTCGCAGGAAATGATCTTTTTATGCCGGGAAGCCAGCAGGAAATTGATAACCTTACGGCAGCTCTCAAGAACGGTCATATTACAAGAGAGGAATTGATAAAAAATGCCATCCGGATCTGCCGGATGGCTGTGGAACTCGCAGGCGCTTCAGTTTGACCGTCCTTTTGTCTGTTTCCGGTATTGGAGCGGTGTGACACCGTATTGCTTTTTGAATACATTCTGAAAATAGGACTGGCTGGAAAAGCAGAGATAGCTGCTGATTTCAGCCAGACTTTTTTCGCTGTAGGTCAGAAGACTTTTTGCTTCTTCCAGCTTGCAGCGCATAATGTAAGCGCCCATCCGGATGCCGAGTTCACCTTTAAAGTGTTTCATCATATAAGAGGCACTGCGCCCTGTATGAGCGGCGGCAGCTTCTACAGAGATAGGCTCATTTGTGTGGTTCCGGATATAGGTCATACATTGATAGACATCCGGGGAGATACCTTCCGGGATGCGTGTTTCTTCGGCACGCTGACAGAAATCCAGAAGCATGACATACTGGAGCTGATTGATTTTCTCAATTGTGCGCAGCTGTTCACACTCTTGAATGTAATAGTCTATGAGCTGGTATGTTTTTTCGATATCCACACCGCCCGGGATTGCACCCATGATACCGGCTTTTACTACAGCGCTGATAAAGAGGTTTTTGGCATGCCGCAAGGGTGCGCCTGCCATCTTCCCTTCCTTGAGGGGAGCACGGGTGGCAGAGAGAAATTTCTTCAGGGCGTCTGTATTCCCATTCTTGATTATCTGATACAATTCCAGTTCAAAATAGTAGGTGTTATGAACATTTCCTTCTTCCTTATCTTCTACCATTTGATCCGTCTGTTGGTTAAAGCGCTCCAGTGTGAGCTTGTCATTTTCCAGAAAGAGCTGTTCTGCGGGGACAGTCTTGTGGTTGATGCACTGATGGAGAAATACCAGATAATTGGCAAACTGTGCCTGACCAAGCAGGGGGATTGCATAGAGCAATTCTGCGTACTGTTCCCTGTTCTCTAAAGAGACTCCACTCTCTCTGGAGGAATAGCGAATTAGTTCTTCGGTGACAGGAACGTTGAATACCGGGCCGAGAATCAGATTATAGTCGGTATTCTCGATTAAAAGGCGTCCGTAGCCGATATCCGGAGAATCACTGCAAAAGGTCGGATTATGATCGCTCATGGGAAAGAGATCCTCACGGAAGTATGCAGGAGATGTGCCAGTGATATCATTAAAAGAAGTATAGACTGCATATTTGCCTTTCAGTAATGTGACCGGGATTTTTGTCGCCGCATAAAAATTCTTACACATAGATAGATAATCTGTTTCCATAGGTCATTCTCTCCTTAAACTAAAATTATATATTCTATTTTACAATAATTAAAAGAATATTACAATATTTATAAATTGTCATGTGATAGTCTGACATCAGAAAGGTTGCTGTGCAAGAAAAATGATAAGGTAGCAGGAGCCGGAAGAGATAGGAGGAAGATCAGAATGAAACAACGAATCAGGATACACAAGGCAGAACCGAATACGGGAGTCCTCAATTACTCTCATCTGCTGGATGCGCCTGCGGGAAAACATGGGTTTGTCGAAGCGAAAAAGGGGCATCTTTATTTTGAAGATGGTACGAGAGCGCGGTTTTTAGGATTCAATGTGGCGGCGCGTTCCAATACGCCGGATCATGAGACGGCGGACAGAATGGCGGAACGGTTCGCCAGCATGGGAGTGAACATCATCCGTCTCCATGCGGCGGACGCCCCTGTGGGAGAGGAGCCGGGAAGCTGGAGCAGCTGCAAGGAAGCACCTCTTCTGGACTATGCATCCGGTACCAGCAGGAAATTCAACCCGGATGGGTTGGACCGGTTCGATTACTTTGCGGCGAAGCTGAAAGAGAAGGGCATCTATCTCCATATAGACCTGATTGTAGCGAGAAAGTTTGAAGAGGGAGACGGCATGGAGTATCCGGGCGGTGCACCCTCCTGTATCAAACGGTACTGTCTGTACAACCAGCGGATGATTGAACTACAGAAAGAGTATGCAAAGGAGCTACTCTGCCATGTGAATCCCTATACGGGACTGGCGCTTATCGATGATCCGGCGGTAGTGACAATCCAAATCAACAACGAGGACACTGCTATCAAGGGTAATATGGGCGACGATGCAGGGGAAGAGATGAAACCCTACCGGGCAGAAGTACAGGAGCGCTTTAACGACTTCCTGCTGATGAAGTACCACACACGGGAGCATCTGGAAGAAGCGTGGACAAAGGACGGTTGCTGCGCACTGGGGGAGGAAGAAGATCCGGCTCGGGGAACCGTCCGGGGGATTGAAGGCAGTTTCTACCAGCCGGTCAGCGACCCGGAAGGAGAGTGGGATGCACCGGAAGGACCGGCAAGATATGCCGACTTTATGGAGTTCGGCATCTATATGAACCGGAAGTTCTATCAGGATATGAAAGACTATATCCATTTCCTCGGGGCAAAAGTTCCTGTCGTTACCAGCAATTTAATTGCCGGGGCAGCGGATGTGTATGGGCATACAGACGGCGACCTGATGGAGAATAACAGCTATTTTAACCATCCTCTCCTTCCGGTAGAGAATAATACATACCTGGTGGCCGGCCCCATGGAATATGTCTCTACGAATCCTCTGACCATGCAGACCGGCGTGGGATCGGCGGCAACAACCCTTTTAAGTCTGGGATCACTGGCGATTGTGAAAGGAAAACCTTTTATGCTCAGCGAGTGGAACGAGTATGGGGAGCATCCTTTCCATTCCACGGCGTTTGTGCAGATGGCAGCATATGCCTGCTTAAACGACTGGGACGGACTGATCCTTTATAATCACCATACCTCCGAGAACTGGGATGACCAGCCGGCAGATGAGATACTGAATGTTTTCGATGTATATAACGATCCGGCAGTAATCTGTCAGTGGGGATTCATGGTCTCTGTTTTCCTGAAGGGGCTTGTATCCGTGGCAAAGAACTGCGTGGATGTGGTCTACACACAGAATGACCTGAAAACGCTGCCTCTTTTCCATGCAATGCCGACTACATTTTTCCCGTATATCACGTCCATGCGCAATGTATTTCTGGACGGAGGAGACAAGTATCAGGGCAATGCGGACATAGCGGTAAATGCCGGGTTCTTAAACGGAGCTGATCTCTCAGATGCGGAACATGGAGTATATTATGCATGGTCTGAGTACAGGGATGCGTTCCGGTGTTATAAAGAAGAAAACCGTCTGGAAAATGCTGTGAAAGACACGAAAGAGATTCAGCCGGGAGTGCATCTTGGAGAAAAAGCACTTGTGTTCGACCGGATCAGAGAGACATCGGGCAACGGAGATTACCGGACGTTTGCCGAAATCATGGACAGTGCGATGAAAGAGTGGGGTATTCTGCCGGAAGATACCGGCTATGTGGAAGGAAGGCTGATTTCAGACACAAAAGAAATCGTTTTTGACCCGGATCACGCACGCTTCTCTATCCACACACCTTACTGCGGCTATTTCAGCGGCGCACCGGAAGAAGAGATTTCCCTTTCTGACAAGATCTGTGTGGAGGCGGAAAACGAAAGGATTACACTGGCTCTGATCGCAAAAGATGAAATTAAGATGGATGGCGCGTCAGAATATATTTTGACGGCAATGGGGACAACCGGTATGGACGAGACAACATTTGGCAAAGGACCAGAGCTGATGGGGATTCCGTTTGCCGCTGTGGAGTTCAAAGGCAAACTGTACGCAGAGACACTGGAAGGCTGCATCCGTGTGAAAGCGGAGAATGCGAAACTGGAGGTGTTAAATCCGATCGGGGAAGTAATTGCCGAAATGAATGGAGAAAAAACAGGAGATGAAATACGGTTTGCAATGGACGGTTCTGTTCCGGGCATCCAGTACAGACTTGTGGTCGGTGAATAAGCATAGTTCCCAAGGGAGTGCTTTGAGATTACAAAATAATAAAACAGGAGATTGAAAGAAAGATGAATTCTGAGTTAAAGAAAAGTGCACAAAATGGATTGTATGAGTTCGCACCGGACGGGAACGGCTGCCGGATCTATCATGCGGAAACACCGCGTTATTGGTATAATTACCTGTGGAATGAAGACCGCTACTGCGCTCAGATATCACAGGTAGGACACGGGCGCAGTTATTATCTGAGCGAAAAAGCAGATATGTGTATGATCAACCGGGATGATGCCAGATACGTATATTTAAGAGATGATGCAGACGGAACATGCTGGAATATCGGGAAGGGGCCGCTTAACACAGAGGTGGAAGACTACTGCTGTACACATAGTATCGGGCACACACAGATTTGCTCAAGGAAAAACGGAATCGAGGGATCCTGGAGGATTTTCGTGCCCAAGAAAGGGTTTCATGAGGTGTGGACACTGAAACTTCGCAATACAGCAGAGCAAGAGAAAAGGTTAAGCATGTTCTCTGCGGTCAGTTTCTATCTGGAAGGCTTCTCTTATCCCAGATACTACGAAATGTACCGCTGCATGAAGACAGAATTCAAACGGGAACTGAACGGAATCTACTGTGATTCCGCCCATCCCTTCGCGCCCCATGAACTGTATCATGGGTTTCTGGCCTCATCCGAGCCGGTTTATGCATGGGACGGTGACCTGACGAAGTTCTGCGGTTCCACAAGTACACTGACACTTCCGGATGCATCGACCTGCGCCCTGTTCCAGCGACCGGATATTGTCGTGAATGGAAAAGACTGTACAAATTCCGAAGCCTCGCTGTTCATTCTTGGCGGGGTGCTGCAGCATAAGATCACGCTGATGCCGGGAGAGGAGAAAGAGATTCAGGTGGTATTCGGGATCAGCTCTTCCTGTGAAGAGGCATGCAGTGCAGTAAAACGGTATGCAGATGCAGAATCCACAGAACGGGAGTTCGCAGAGTCGGAGGCGTATAACTATGAGAAGATTAGCTCTTTGTCTGTGAAAACACCGGACCAAAAGATTAATCATATGATGAACAACTGGGTAAAAAAGCAGGCAGATTTCTGTATCGTAGGAAAGAAAGGTGTCCGTGACAACCTGCAGATTTCTGTAGCGCTGTTGAATTACCGTCAGGAGAAAGCAAAAGAAGAAATCCTGGAATGTCTGCGCCATCAGTTCCAGGACGGGCACGGAGTGCTTACATGGTATCCCTATGATGATATGCGTTATTCAGACCAACCATTCTGGATCATCTGGGCGGTGTGCGAACTGATCAAGGAGACGGGAGATCTGTCAATTCTTGATACGGAGATTGAATGGCAGGACGGCGGCAAAGCATCCGTGCTGGAACATGTAAAGGCTGCGGTTAATCGCTTAATTCTTGATAAAGGGGAGCATGGTTTGGTGAAGATTTATTTCGCCGACTGGAATGACGCCTTAAATATTACGGATGATCCGGAGGCAGAGTCTGTGATGCTGTCCCACCAGTTCTGTCTGGCTCTGAGAGAATTAAAGAGAATGATGGAGTATGCGGGGGATACACAATATGCCGGATTTCTGGAGAAGGAATATGAACAGCTGAAGGAAGATATCAACCGCTATGCATGGGATGGGAAATGGTATGCTAGGGCCTTAAGCAGCAAGGGAAACGTAGGAACGCAGGACAGCGCCGGAAGCAAAATCTATTTGAACGCACAAACATGGGCTGTACTGGCAGGAGTCGCGGACAGAGAAAGGCTGGCCTACGTGTTGGAAGCTGTGGACAGCATGGAGCAGGATTTTGGCTTCCCCTTAAATCTGCCGCCGTACCCGGAGTATGATGCCCATGTGGGAAGGATGTCCGGTATGCTGCCGGGACTTTTTGAGAACGGTGGAGTGTACTGTCATGCTACCGGCTTTAAGATCCTCATGGATTGCTGTACAGGCAGAGGGGAAAAGGCACTGAAAACGCTGAAAAAGATTATGCCTGACAGCGAAGAGAACCCGTCGGCGAAGTCCGGGGCAGAACCTTATGTATTTACCAACTGCTATTCCACGAACCCGGAATATTACGGAAAATCCTATCAGTCATGGACAACAGGAACTTCCGCATGGTGCATGATGGGGCTGTATGAAGGTATTCTGGGTGTAAAACGGGATTATGAAGGGCTTAGGATCAGTCCCTGCTTTCCGGAAGAATGGGAAGAGGCAGAAGTGACGAGATACTTCAGAGGTGCGGATTATCATATTATCATCCGCAATCCCGAACATATTAAGAATGGAAAAGCCGAGGTTTATGCTGACGGTTCAATCTGCGATTCCGGGCTGATACCAGACTATCAGGATGCTAAGCAGCATAGGATAGACGTTTTAATAAAACGAGGATGAAATTTACAATTTTGTAAATTAATTTACAATAATTATCTATAGAAAAACAGTATAGTAAACCTATCATCAATGATACAGGAGGAGAGTAAAGATGGCAAAAGACAAAAACGCACCCCGTTACGACAAGCAGGGCGCAAGGCGCGTAATGCGCAAAAGAGATTATTTGGCAGATCTCGGCGGACAGCTCGCATTAGGGCTGATGGCGAATCTGGTCGGACAGCTCAATTATTTCTACACGGACAAGGTAGGACTGGCTGTCGGAAGTGTTGGTATTGTATTGGCAATCTCAAAGGTGATTGATGCATTCACGGATGTGATTGCGGGGAATTTTATCGATCATTCAAAAGGAGGCGACCATAAGTATTTCAGATGGATCCTGCCGCAGATTATTCCGGCAGCCTTGATTATGGTTCTGATGTTTACCGTACCGATTCAGGCAGGACAGATTCCGGGCGTAATCTACGCGCTGATTACGAATCTGGTATTGTCCGCAGGTCTTTATACCTTTATTGCGACCCCGTTTGCGGCAGTTATGACTGTACGAAGCAGAAGCTTGAGCGAGAGAGGAAGTATCGGGCTGTTCCGTGCGGTTGCCAATTATGGCGCTGGAATGCTGATCTCCATTCTCACGATCCCGGTGACAAATATGCTGGGCGGCACACAGTCCGCATGGATCAAATACGGCGTGGTACTTGGTGTACTGGTATTTGTTCTGTTTGCAATCTGCTGCCATAACGGCCGCAAAGCCAAATTTGCATGTGATTACGAAGAAGAAGAAACCGAGGGAGCTGCTGAAGAAGAGGAAGAGCCGGTTCCTTTCAAAGAAGCAATGACAATGCTTCTGAAGAATAAATACTGGGTGATCATCCTGCTCTTTAACTTGACCACAAGTGTTACGAGCGGTATCGCGGCATCTGGCAGTATATACTACTGTAAATGGATTTTCGGAAATGATAATCTGGTCGGAATAATCGGAGCAGCAGGTATGTTGGCTACCGTAGTGGGATTCATCTTATCCAAGCCGATTATTGCTGGACTTGGAATCAAGAGGACAATCTCCATCGGGCTCTTAGGAGCGGCGATACTCGCAGGCATTCGCTGCTTTATACCGACGAACTTTACAGTTTGTGTGGTGACCGGTCTATTAGGCAGCTTTGTACAGATTCCGATGATGAGTCTGTATGGCGTGCTGACATCCATGACCATTGATTACAATGAGTGGAAATATGATAAGAAGCTGGTGGCAATGTCGGGCGGAGCAATCGGCTTTGGCAGTAAGGTTGGAAATGGCCTTGGTGCAGCAATACTGTCGGCGTTCCTGGCAATCGGTGCATATGATGCCACGCTGGAAGTCGCAAGTACATCCATGATATATTCCATCTATGGATTCTCAAATTATCTTCCGGTTGTGATCAACCTTGTGATGTTTGTAATCTTCCTGAAATTCGATCTGGAAGAAAAGCTGCCGAAGATGCGCGAGGAAATCGCTGCGCGCAGAGCAGGAAAGACCATTGAAAAATAAGAAACAGATATTATCAAGAAGCAGGCAAAGCTGAAAGAAACATTGTAATTATGAGAGCCGGCGCTTCCGTCGGAATCGGAGCGCCGGCTTGAGTTATAGGCGGAAAATAGTAATAGGGAAATGGACAGGCAGGAAGGAGAAGACAAGAATGAAAATTTATGATTTCAGGATAGAATACAGGGAACAGCCCAAAGGACTGGCTGTGAAGATTCCCCGCTTTTCATGGAAGATCGCATCAGGTGACAACAATGTGGTGCAGACAGCATGGCATCTGATTGTGAGCAGTGCAGAAAAATGCTTCTGGGACAGTGGAAAGATTGAGAGTGATCAGTCTGTGCTGGTTCCTTATGCCGGACAAGCGCTTACCAGAGAACAGGAGTATCAGGTTTCTCTCGAAATCTGGGACAATTATGGAAATAGAGCAAAAGCAGAAACAGCTTTTACAACAGGTATTTTTGATACCGGAGATTTTCAGGCTAAGATGATCACACATGATTTCCCTCCTGAGGAGACGGCGTGCCCGGTATTCTTCCGGAAATTTTCTTCGGACAAGGAAGTATCATCTGCCTGCATTTACGCCACGGCACTTGGTGTTTATGAGATTACTCTGAACGGAAAAAGGGTAGAAGATTATTACATGGCACCCGGCTGGACAGATTACCATAAGATTTTGCAGTATCAATATTATGATGTGACAGACAGGCTGCAAGGGACAGGAAAGGAAAATGTCCTGGAATTGACCGTGGGCAATGGCTGGTATAAAGGGATTCTCAGCTTTGACTGTAAGCCGGACAGGTATGGGGATCGGACTGCTGTTTGGGCAGAGCTTCATGTGCGTTATACAGACGGGACAGAAGAGGTAATTACTACGGATGAGACATGGCATGTGCGTACTGGCCAGATTCGTTACAGTGAGATTTACATGGGAGAGACAATTGATACAAATGCCCCTGATATCAGAGAGGGAAAAGTATCTGCCGTGCCAGAAGCCGTATTTCATTCGACTGTATTGACGCCGCAGCTAAATGAACCGGTGCGGGTGACTGAGTGCTTGAAGGCAAAGAGTGTTTTCACGGATCCCAAAGGGAATATACTTGTAGATTTCGGCCAGAACCTTACAGGTCTTGTAGAAATCAGAATCCGGGGAGAAAAAGGCCAGAAAATCACTGTCCGCCATGCGGAGACTCTGGATCAGGACGGTGTATTTTACCCGGACACTCTGCGGACGGCAAAATCCGAGGACACCTATATCCTAAACGGGGAAGAACAGGTTCTCATGCCCCACTTTACATTCCATGGATTCCGGTATGCTGCCGTGGAGGGAATAGAGAATCCCCGACCTGAGATGTTTACAGCCTGCGTAATGCATTCAGATATGAGAAAGACCGGGGAGTTCCACTGCTCCAATGAAAAAGTGAACCAGCTCCAGAGCAATATTTCCTGGAGTCTGCGTGATAATTTCTTTGATATCCCCTCCGACTGTCCTCAAAGGGATGAGCGGCTTGGATGGATGGGAGATGCGCAGGTATTCTCGTGGACAGCAGCGTTCAACCGGGAGACGGCTCTGTTTTTTACAAAATGGATGAGGGATGTATCGGCGGCATCTTCACTGGAACGGGGAGTGCCTCATATAGTACCGGACATACAGGAAACTTACAGTTCCGCGGCGTGGAGCGATGCGGCAGTGATCATACCATGGGTAGTCTACCAGACGTATGGAGACACACGTATTTTAGAAGAATCATGGAAATGTATGCACGAGTGGGTAGATTATATTCACAATCATGTAAATGAAAACGGGCTGTGGATGACCAATTACCAGTATGGCGACTGGCTGGCACTGGATCGAGAGATGGGAGATAAAAGCGTTGGAGCTACAGATGTTTACTTTGTGGCAAACGCTTACTATATATACGTCACAGAGCTTGTGGCAAAGACGGCTCATGTGCTGGGAAAATATGAAGAGGCGGCATATTATGAAGTGCTCCGTGAAAAGACGCTGGACTCTTTCAGGAAAGAATATTACACCGCAAGAGGCAGGATCGTCAGCGAGACTCAGACTGCATGCGCGCTGTCTCTCTATTTTAACCTGGCATATGAAAAGGATAGGGAAAATATTGTACAAATGCTGGTGAGCAATATAGAAGATCATCAGAATCATTTGACCACAGGATTTGTAGGGACGCCGTATTTATGTCATGCCTTGTCTGAGAACAAAGCGCATGATACGGCCGGACTCCTGTTTATGAGAGAGGATCTGCCATCATGGCTGTATGCTGTGAATAAGGGCGCGACGACGCTTTGGGAGAGGTGGGACGCCGTCCTGCCGGACGGCACCATGCAGGATCCGGGGCTTAATTCTATGAACCACTATGCAAATGGAGCGATCGGCGATTGGATGTATCGGAAAATCGGCGGTATAAACCAGACGAAAGCCGGATACAGGAGATTTTATGTAAAGCCGATGTTTGTAAGGGGAATCGAAGAGGCAAGGACAGAGCTGGAGTCTCCTTACGGAAAGATTGTTTCCTGTTGGAGCTGCCGCAATGGAAAGATCCGTGTGGAGGTCAGCGTACCTGCCAATACGAGGGCGGATCTGTTCCTGCCGGAAAAAGAGGAATCCTTTGAGGTGGGATCGGGAACACATGTGTATGAATATGACACAAACACAAGTTTAAAAGAGCTGAAATTCACTCTGGACAGTACACTGGGAGAGATTCTGGACGAACCTCTTGGCATGAAGATGATGGAAGAGATGCTGCCGGAGCTTGTACACAATCCAATGATCGAGTATGCAAGGCAAATGACTCTGGCTGAAGGAATCAGCTCTGCCCCAGAGGTAAAAGCGGTTTATGAAGCCGTACTAAAAGAATTGAATGCGCAGATGTAAAAGGAGAAGAAAGTAAATGGTACAGCAGAAGGTAAAATATACAGACACCGAGAGAACTCCGGCTGAACGGGCACGGGCACTTCTCGAAGAAATGACTTTAGACGAGAAGATGGCGCAGCTTGGCTGCATTTTCCCATTTGGCGACAGCTATGATGATATGGAACAGCAGGCTTTGGAGATGCCTTACGGGATTGGACAGGTGAGTACTCTGGAAATGCGCAGGATAGGCACGCTGGAAGAGGCCGCCGGATGGCAGAGGAAGATGCAGGAGACTGTGATGAGACAAAGCCCTCATCATATCCCGGCAATCTTTCATATGGAGGGACTGTGCGGAGCATTTATTCAGGAAGGAACCAGTTTCCCATCCGGAATCGCCAGAGGCTCAGGATGGGATCCGGAGCTGGAAGAGAAGATAGCCAAAGTGGTGGCAAAACAGGAAGCAGCCTGCGGCATCACTCACATTCTGGCTCCGGTGCTGGATATTTCAAGGGATTCCCGCATGGGAAGACAGGGAGAGACCTACGGGGAAGACCCGGCTCTGGCGGCAGCTCTGGGAGCGGCATATACGAAAGGAATCCAGACAACAGAGGCAGGCGGAAGAAGACCGGAAAGTGTCGCCAAGCATTTTCTCGGATTTCACAATTCACAGGGCGGTATTCACGGAACGAACAGTGATACGCCGTCCCGGCTCATGGAAGAAATATACGGCAAGCCTTTCCAGTCTGCGATTTCTGAATCCGAGCTGAAAGGGGTCATGCCCTGTTATAATTCTATCGATGGCGAGCCGGCTTCCGTTTCACACAGGCTGCTCACGGAACTTCTCAGAGAAAAGATGGGGTTTGACGGTCTGTGTGTCAGCGACTACGGCGGCATTAACAATGCCCACGAGGTCCAGCGAATCGGGGAGACTATCGGAGAAACAGGGCTTCTTGCCATGGAAGCAGGGATGGACATAGAGATGCCGAAAGCGACCGGATATGGAGAAGAACTCAAAGAAATGTTCCGAAGCGGGCAGGCGGATACAGAACTGTTGGACCGGACCGTTCTGCGGGTGTTGGACGCCAAGTTCCGCATGGGTCTGTTTGAGCATCCGTTCGCCATGGATGGTGAGTCCTGTCAAAAGATTTTTGAAGAGAAAGAGGGGGCGGAGTTATCTTTCCGGTCAGCAAGAGAGTCCATGGTACTCCTGAAAAACAACGGGATACTTCCTTTGTCAGGTAAGATAAAGAAGCTTGCCCTGATCGGGCCTCATGCAGACTGTGCCCGAAAGTTCTTCGGCGGATATACCCATCTGTGCATGATGGAGTCGGTCTACGCTGTCGCAAGCTCCATCGCAGGGGTAGAGGGCAGCCCGGAGTCCGGGCAGATCAGCGGAGCAATGCTGCCAAATGGTGAGCCGGTGAATTATGTCCCAGGTACAAAGATCCAGTCAGACGAAGCGGAGCTTTTTGATGATATCCTGCGCCTGCAGAAGCCGGACTGCAGAAGCCTGTTAGAAGAACTGAAGGAGCGGATGACAGACACGGAGATTCTGTATGCATACGGGTATCCGGTTGCCGGAAAGGATCAGGGCAGATTTGAAGAAGCGCTGCAGGCAGTCAGGGAAGCAGATGCTGTGATCCTGACTCTGGGAGGAAAGCACGGCACATGCTCTATGGCGACCATGGGCGAAGGTGTGGACGCTGCCGACATCAATCTGCCGGAATGTCAGGATGCATTTATTCAGGCTGCCGCTGCATGTGGTAAGCCTTTGATTGGGGTTCATTTTGATGGAAGACCAATCTCCAGTGACACAGCAGACCAATATCTGGATGCCATCATAGAAGCCTGGAACCCAGCGGAAACGGGAGCGCAGGCTGTGGCGGATGTCCTGCTGGGGGCATATAACCCGGGCGGTAAGCTGCCGGTATCCGTGGCATATCACGCCGGACAGATTCCAATTTATTATAATCACCCGAACGGTTCTGCATGGCACCAGCAGGAGAGTATCGGATTTGTCAACTATGTGGATCTTCCCCATACACCGCGATATTGCTTCGGGCATGGATTGTCTTATACACGGTTTGAGTATTCAGAAATTCATATATCGGCAGCAGAGATTGGAGCAGAAGAATCGGTACAGATTAGCTGTGTGGTAAAGAATGCAGGAAACTGTGCCGGGGATGAGGTAGTACAGCTTTATCTCAGGGACAGATTCGCAAGTATGACACGTCCGGTGAAAGAGCTTGCCGGATTTAAGCGGATCCATATGGAGCCGGAAGAAAAAGTGCGGGTCACATTTACAGTGCAGGCGGATCAGTCAGCATTTCTTGACAGGCAGATGCGCTGGAAGGTGGAAAAAGGGGATATAGATGCAGAAATTGGAAGTTCTTCTGAGGATATCCGGTTAAAAGGAACATACCGAATCACAGAAGATAAATGGATCAATGGAATGGAAAGGGCATTTTATGCGAAAGCACGGGAAGTAAGACTATAAATCCGTTAGATTTATACAGCAGGTCGGCTGTCAGGTTCGGCAGGAAATGAGAAAACAGGAGAGGATAAAAAATGGATAAAAAAAAGATTGCCAGAAAAATAGCAGAAGAATCGATTGTTCTGCTTAAAAATGCGGATCATATACTCCCTTTAAAAGAGAAGAAAGAGATTACATTTTTCGGAAGGACACAGATAGGCACTTTGTATTCCGGAAATGGATCCGGTGGTGCTAATATAGCCGGGTGCGGCACAATTCTGGAAGAATGTGAAAAGAGAGGGATAAAACCTGAATCGCTGCTGAAAGAATTTTATGAGTATAAAGCAAGTGCAGAACAGGTAACGGAAGAGGATGAGTTTGACTGGACGAAGGTCAGCGAAATGGTAAACAGCGGAATCATGTACGAAATATTTGGGAAATACAAGGCTCCGCTTGATGAATATGATGTGCCGGAGACACTTATCTTTCAGGCGGCGGAAAAAACAGACACAGCAATCTTCGTGATCGGCAGAAACTCCGGTGGAGAAGAGTGTGACCGTCATCTGCCGGAGGATTATTACCTGACCAGATCAGAAGAAAGCCTGTTAAAGGATATTTGTACCCATTTTGCTAATGTAGTGATAGTCCTGAATGTAAACGGACTGATTGATCTGTCGTGGATGAAAAAATATGCGAGCATAAAAAGCCTTCTGTTTATTGGAATCCCGGGGGAAGAAGGGGCTTCTGCGCTGGCTGGTATTTTGACAGGGGAGATTAATCCTTCCGGGAAACTGGCGGTGACTATAGCGGAACACTATGAAGATTATCCGTCGGCAGATCATTTCTCGTGGGATAAGGAGCATCTGGAGAATATTCTGGACTATGAGAGTTACGGTCTTTCGTCAGAAGAAAACGGAAGTACAGGTTTTACGAAGAGTCCGGTAACCGTGTATTGGGAAGATATATATACGGGATATCGTTATTTCGATACATTCGGAAAACAAGTGCTTTACCCCTTTGGTTATGGACTATCTTACACTGCATTTGCGATCAGCGATGCATTGGTCAAGAAGCAAAACGGCGGTATTCTGGTGACAGCCGATGTGAAAAATATTGGGGAAATGTCGGGGAAAGAGGTAATCCAGATTTATCTGTCTAAGGTATATCCAGCAGAGGGCGTGGAGCGTCCTTATCAGGAATTGAAAGGATTCGAGAAAACGTCTGACCTCGCTCCGGGTGAAAAAGAGCAGGTTAAGATCTGGATCCCATGGAGAGAACTGGCGGTTTATGATGAGGAAAGAGCCGCTTGGGTCATCGAGTCAGGCGATTATCTCCTGAAGATGGGAAATTCTTCCAGAGATACGTTTGTAAAAGGATTGATTTGCGTAGAAAAAACAATCCTTGCAGAACAGTGTACAAACTGCCTTAATATTACAGAGTGCAACAATGGTAAGATTGAATTTCTGACACAAAAAGAAAACGATGCAGAGATGGCTTCTGTTTTGAATATAACTGAACAAAACAAAGATGTATCCGGCCAAAACATAATTTTTGTTACACCGGAGGACGTTCATGATGTTCAGGAAAATAGAAAGTGCGGCAAGGAGACTATATCGAAAGCAGAAACGACCGTTTCCGAAAGGGAAAAAGAACGGAATCTGGCAGAATTGTCGATTAAAGAACTGGCCGCTCTCTGTGTGGGCTATGGACCGGGCACACCCTTTGCAGCTGTCGGTGACCGCAGTGATCCATCTACAATTTTTGATGATGAAGGAAAACCTATGACAACAAACAGCCATCCGACAGGATACCCGGGATATGTTTCACCGGCAATTGAGGAAAAAGGAATCAAGTCCGTTTTCTATAAAGACGGCCCTGCCGGGATTGGCGGTGTTGCATGGCCAACAGAGATGCTCATTGCGTGCTCCTTTGACAAAAAACTGTGGCAGATGTTTGGAGATGCAGTAGGGAAAGAATGTGAAGAACAGCAGGTGAATGTCTGGCTTGCTCCTGCTGTGAATCTCCACAGGAATCCGCTGTGCGGAAGAAATTTTGAATATTTTTCTGAAGATCCGTACCTGACAGGGGTCTGCGCCTGCGAGATTACAAAAGGCGTACAGAATAGCCGTCCGGTTATTGTGTGCCCGAAGCACTTCGCGGCAAATGAGCAGGAGACATTCCGCCGCGGAAATGCAGGGAAAAATGTAGATGCAGTGGACTCAATCCTGACAGAAAGGGCACTTAGAGAACAGTATTTAAAGCCGTTCGAGATGTTAGTCAAAGATGCCGGGATCGCATGCATCATGACCTCCTTCAATAAGATCAACGGGTCATTTTCCGGCGGCAGCCATGACCTGTGCACACATATCCTGCGTGAGGAATGGGGATTTGAAGGGGCTGTTGTAACGGATTGGGGAGATATGGATATGGTTGTGGACGGCGCGGACGCTGTTGCGGCAGGAAACGATATCGTAATGCCCGGCGGTCCTCCGGTAATCCGCCAGATATTAAAAGGATACGAAGAAGGCAGAGTGACGAGAGAAGAATTGGAACAGGCAGTGCGTCATCTGCTGATTATGATAAAGAGAATCAGGCTGGCAGATTGATGGTTAGGGTAACGAGTAAATGTGATAATAGGATGTAGATGAAACAGGTAGGTATATGGAAGAAAAAATGTATCATACAGTGAAAAGTTCAGGAATCATGAATATCGTGGCAGGAGCATTTGCGATCGCAGTTGGGATTTCTGCGCTTATAAGTGGAATACGCCTTTGGCTTGCCCGTACTAAGATTCTTTTCTAAAGAAAGGAAAATAATGGAATGAAGCACATGGCAGAGATAAGAAATGACAACGGAATTTCTACATTATATGTAGACGGTCAACCCTTTCAGGCATTTGCAGGCGAGGTACATAATTCCGCTGCGTATGATCCGGAAAGGATGGAAATAGAAATCTGGGAGAAGATGGAGCAGAGTAATCTGAATACGCTGATTGTGCCGGTGTATTGGGAAACGCTGGAGCCGGAAGAAGGAAAGTTTGATTTCACCCTTGTGGATGCGCTTATAAAGCAGGCGGACAAATATAAAAAGAAATTGATCCTGCTCTGGTTCGGTCTCTGGAAGAACGCAGAGTCCGCTTCCCTGCTTTACGAACGTATGGCTGAAGCAGTTTCCGTGGTATCCGGGTTCCTATCCGTCCGGAGGACCGGTAGAGGATATGCTGTGGGTATGGAAAGCAGCGGCGCCTTCACTTTTTACCATCGGTCCGGACATCTATGTGCCATATGTCTCTGACATCATGAAGACGTACAGCCGGCCGGATAATCCGCTTTTAATCCCCGAAGTGCGGAAAGATGCAGTTACAGCTTCCTATGCCCTTTATGCATTCCTGCATTTTCATGCGTTATGCTATGCGCCTTTTGGAGTGGAAGATCTGTGGGCAGACCAGCCTTCGGATCTTTCGGCAGAAGTGATAGACGCTCTGAAACTGGATCCGCTTTCCTTTAATCTGAGCGGGACTAAAGAGACATTGGGCGAGGTGTACCGGCTACTGGAAGAGATCAGACCGCTGTACTTGAAATACCGTGGGACAGAACATATGAAGTGTTTTCTGAAACAGTCAGATGGAGAGCAGGGATGCTATCTGAAGTTTAAGAACTATGATATAGAAATACAGTATCTCCCGAGGACAGACGGTGCACCGGCAGCCGCAGGAGTCGTCTTTGAACTGGATGAAAATACGTTTCTGATCATAGGAATGATGTGCAGTATCCGTTTCCATACGAAACCCGGGGATCATAGGAGAGTAGACTTTCTCACAAAAGAAGCAGGGACTTTCCATGTTGGTAAATGGGTATGTGAGCAGAGACAGAACGGCGATGAAAAAATCGTATCAGTCTTATATAATATGCCGGGATGTTTTAGAATAGAGACATTTAAATACTAATTTTCTATACTTTAAAGAGAGATATACAGAGGACTGGAGTATGGCAAATTGTTTATTACAGCATTAGATGAAAAATGAAAACCGTCTGGAGATATTGTGTTAATCAGAGATGAGATGGCGGCATATGTAAACGGAGAGGAAGTTCCAATTTTTCCCAGGTAGTTTAATGTTTTATATCGGAAGTGAAAGAAAATGTTGTCTGTGTGACAGTTCGGGATTCTGGTTGCGGAATGGACAAAGAGACTGCAGAGAGCAAAAGTAAGTGTAATTCTAACAAAGCCAGAAAATAGATGCTATGGGAATACAGATTTTTATCTGATTTTGATAGAAAAAATGAATTTGTTAGGCAAAGTGGACGCATGGGATAATCTGATAAGAATTAAATCAGAAAGCATTGTACAGGAATTGATGGGAATGATACTGAAAGAATTTTGTGACAATGACGTAACATCCTCCCCACTTACTTTGTGACAATTATATAACGTCCTCTATACAGAAATATGCGGTTTTAAGCCATTTTCGTGGTAAAAAAGCCGCATATTTTTTGTAGCAATGACTTGACATCCTCGGGGGCGCTTCATCAAAAACTTCATCGTCTTCTTATTGAGCAAGGAGTACCTTTCCACGGAAGCAAATTTATGGGAACACTGGAAGATTTTTGGGAGCTAGGAGACAAAGCTTATGAGAGTATTGATGTTAAGGGGTATCTAAAGGTTCCATTTAGCAAGAATTCTAAGATTTATAACGACTTGACACCACAGGGAAGCATTGAGGAAAATAAGAGAATTACAGGAAGCACAAAAAGCACAAAAAGCTTCTGTAAAAGTAAATTATTAATATAAAAGGAGAAGTGCTATGGATAGGATTTTAAGTACATATAGTTATGGTATTTGTTTATTTTCAATGGAAGTTCTACAAGATTTTTTGAAAAAAGAAAAAATTAGATCAAAAAAATTATTACATAAATTTCAAAAGGATAAAAAATTATATTTAGCTATGCAAAAAGAAGGGATTTGGTTTCCTATTTCGAAAATAAATTCGGGACAACATCTTATTAAACTGGAAGGATATGATAATACATTTAATGATGAGTGGGAACAAAAGTTTGAGATTGAAGGATTTAATTTAAAAATAGAAGGTGGACTTTGGATTTCAGATATAGGTTCCTTCTATACATTCAATGAAGGTGAATTTTGTGGGGAAGCAATATCGTTTAAGACGGGGGATGGTGACATACAATATTCAGATTTTAAATATGATGTTCCTGCCGGAAAATACTTATTATCAGTAAAAGGTTTTTTGAGAAAGGAAAAAAAAGGATTTCCTAATCCAAATTCAGGATTTTTATTTTCTCTTGTAAAAGTTGATGAGTTTAGCGGATTTAAAAATCCAAGAGAGGACATTTACAATTTCAATGTGACTAATATGTAACACCTTATAAATTAGATACTAAGACTTCCCATACCTAAAATGGGGTTCGTACCTTGAAAATTCAATATTTCAGCTAACAAAATAGTAATTTATGCCATTGCAATCTCTGGGTGGAGTGCATTGCGCAGATATTCTGGTAATCTTGCTTCAAAATCAGCAGTAAAAGCAGTCAGTTGTTCGTCACTGAGCTTTAAGATTTCCTGAAGGCTTGCCATTAAGGCAGCCATCAGAATACCAAGTGATCTGTTGAAAGTAATATCTGCCATTTCATCGACAAGAAGGAAGAACAACTTCCCAAGCGTTCTCTGATCTTTATTTTGACGTTGCTCCATTGCAAGTAACATATATCTGGTAAACACAAGAGCTGCGTTTTTATGCGTGTAAGAAAAATGAATCAAGTTGACGTGAAACTACATGATTTAACCAAAGTAAAATTGAAAAATTATCGGCTGAATTGGGAAGAAACAGGGAATCCGGTGCCGAGGATCTGAAACTGGATGGAGAGACTGGATTATCAGGCAGTTCAAAGAAGAGAATTGGCGAAGTTACCGGAGCGAACCATTCTTTTTTTGGAAGAAAATCAGGATACACTGTTTTCTGATGTGATAGAAAAACCGTTTTTGCTGGTGTCGAAAATGTTTTGGGATGTATCAAAAATGTATAAAGTGCCGGTCAGGGGAAAAGAAATGGTTTTGCTTGATGGAGTGAACGGCTTTGCAGAAATTTATTGTATGCCAGTGTATCCACGATATCGTTGTCTTTCAGAAGAAAGGACGAAAGAGTGGGAAAAATGAATATGTTGGTTATTCTGACTTTTAAATTATTAGGTTGAATTAGAAGATTAGAACAAGCTACTTTGCAATCTTTAATATACAACCCAAAATGGCAACAATATATCTACTTATTCATCATATCATACCATCAAATTGGGTAGTATAATAGACACAGATGGGTAGGTGTTAGGGTGGATATACAAGGTAGAATACGTGAATTAATGGAAGAACGCAGTTGGACGGAATACCGCTTAGCTAAAGAAGCGAATTTGTCGCATTCCACAGTGGCAAATATGTTTAACCGGAACAATGCGCCGACTTTTCCAACATTAGAAGCAATATGCAACGCATTTCAAATGACGTTATCTCAATTTTTCTGCGAAGATGGAAATCTAATTGAATTAACAGACGAAGAGAAAGAACTGATTTCAAGATGGAAACAGTTGAGCGCAGAACAGAGGAAAGTGTTATTGGAATTGATGGGTGTAATATAAAGCCTGCACGGTGTGAGTGTTAGGCTTTTTTTGTTGTATCAAAGATTAAAGTGGTGAGGAAATATGTTGAGGATAGGTATTTGTGATGACATAAGAGAAGAGGTTGAAAAACAGGAAAAACAGGTACGGCAAATTACATATCAGATAGGAATCCGGGCAGACATCAGAAAATGTTATTCAGGTATGGATCTTTTGATGGAAATAGAACTGAGCGGACAATTCGATATTATCCTGCTGGATATTGAACTTGGTGGGATGAATGGCATTGAGACGGCACGCCAGATCAGGGAGAGCGATGTAAATTGTAATATTATTTTCATCACGTCCTTTGAACAATACAGTAAGGAAGCAATCAGCGTACACCCCTTTGCATTTGTTGATAAACCTATTACATATGCACAAATGGAAAAGCTTATCAGTGATGTTTACGAAAAATTACAGATTGATGATAAATTTGCCTTTAAATCTAACAAAACATACTATAATATTAGTCTGAATAAAATTATGTATTTTATGAGTGAAAAAAGAATTACAAATGTATATTGTATAGATAAAATTTGTACATTTTATGGTAAAATGAATGATGTAGAAATAAATTTGAGGAAGAAGCAGGTGGACTTCTGGAGGATACATCATTCGTTTTGGTTAATCCGAGGTATATAGAAGAGTACCATTACGACAAAGTTGTTCTGCAGAATGGCATATCATTGGAAATCAGCAGGGCAAAGAGGGAGAATACACGTTTGATGTACATGAGGAAACTTGGAAAATAGGGAGAGAGAGGAAGGAAAATGACAATCGCATTAATATTGGTAGAAATATTTACAGTGATTATGCAGAGAAATGTATGTGAAAAAGCATTTGACCGAAAACCGGCAGGAACAGCGGTACAGGTCATGGTATGGGCAGCCTTTTATATTATTTCAAATGTGACTACATATTTTTTTGAATTGCCGTCATGGCTAAATATGGTAATTTTTTCAGTGTCCTTTTTTGGCGTTTTAACCTGGTTATATGAAGGTTCTATTAGAATCAAACTTGTGCTGGTTCTGTTTTTGTGTCTGATAGGAATGCTGTCAGAGGTGATGGTTTGCTTCATCGGAATTTTGTGCGGCATAGATATTATACATATGATGGGAAATACAGATGTCGCAATCATGTATACGATTTTATCAAAATTAGTCTGGTTTGTTGAAATCAAGATTGCGCTGCTGTTTTTGAAAAAGAATAAAAATATAGTAATCAGAAATATGGACTGGCTAGAGGTGTTTATTGTGCCGGTAAGCAGTATTTTTATTGTTATGGCGATGTTTGTACCATTGACAGATGAGTATGTATGGGCGAAATTGCTTGCATCCATATTGATATTGATTGTAAATCTTTTTACATTTTATAATTATAATGAATTACAGGAAAAAGCATTATATCAGGCGGAAAGGCAGTTCTTGACGCAGCAGGTGGAAAATTATGCGGTTCAGCTTCAGGAAATGAGTAAAACATGGCAGCAGGCACGGGAGTACCGTCATGATATGAAGCAAAGGTATCTTTTGATTGAATCCTATTTAAATCGAAATGAATATGAAAAGATACGGGAACTATATCAGCAAAGTGTAGAGACTTTAACAGAAGAGGATAATCTTTCAAAGACAGGAAATGTAACTTTTGACACAATAGTCAATTACAAGGCGGCAGTTGCGCAGAAGAACCATATAAACGTAAAATTGGATACCATGATTCCGTATGATATGAAATTAGAGGACGTCGATTTATACAGTCTGTTGGGAAATCTGTTTGATAATGCGATTGAAGCAGCTAGTAAAGTAGACATAGAAGAGCGAGAGATAAAACTGCTGGCAAAAATGTCTGGAAATAATTTGTATTTGGAAATGGAGAACCCCTATACTGGCAATCTGAGAAAACAGGGGCAGAATTATCTTACAACAAAAGGGGATAAGAATGAACATGGATTGGGGCTTAGAATTGTAGAAAATATTATCAACCGTCATAGCGGTCAAATGATTATAGATGATAAAGAGAATTATTTTAGAATAAAAGTGCTTCTTTATAATATTGGAAAATAGTATTAGAAATAAGAGCGACTGTCGTAATATGTGTGTTGCGGAACCCGGGTGTTGAAATCAAGCAGATTTTGGCACCTGTTTTTTTGCCTGAAAACAAAAAGTTACAAGTAACAATGAAGTTTTTTACAAAAATAGGGAGAAAAAAAGAAAGCCATATACTTTGGGATATACGCAGTAACCTACAGAAGAAAAATGGAGGAAAATGCAGCATATCCCAGTAAACATGAGAAGACTGATAAAAAGTACTGCTCAAAAAGCGGTGTATGAGATATGGAAGAAACAAGTAAAAAGGCAAATGCCAAAATGCTTGTTAATTTCATCATACACTGCTTTTTTTGTTTGACATAAGAGTGGCTCGCGAAGCGTGTCACTCGTTGTTTTTCATGAAGTTCATGAAGTGTAATATCCGGGCGCTGCCCTTTTCGATTTTGAAAATTTACAAAATCGGAAAGGAGCAAGTCAAAGATGGCAGAAAGAGAAAAATATTATATCGGATTGAACGGACAAATCTTTGAAGTCAGTAAGGAACTTTACGAGACATATTACAAAGGGCAGCGCAAGGAGAAATACTTTACCCATGATCTGAAGCAGGAACATACAAAGGTGGATAAGGAAACCGGAGAGATGATTGTCATTCCCAGCAGGGAAGATTCTTATGAGCGGCTTCTGGAAGCAGAGAAGCAGTTTGTAGAGGAAACGGAGAAAGTAGAGGATGTGGCAGTTCGGGCGGTCATGCTGGAGTAATTGAACGAAGCCTTACGTACACTTACAGACGAGGAGACAGCTATCATTCATGCCCTGTTCTACCAGGAGATCAGTGAGGTGGAACTGGCGAAAAAATTAGGAATAGCCAGAACAACCTTACAGTCACGAAAATATAAGATTTTAGAGAAATTGAGAAAATTATTGTAAACTATTGCCTCTTCATTTATTGGCTAAGTAGATGAAGGGACAATAATCAGTTATATAATAAATCAGCAGATTCTTGATGGTAATTCAATTATAAAGACACTTACCATGCTGAAAATATAAAGAATATGGCAACTAAAAATGTATGATTGCAGATATATATGCTAAATATTATTATATGTCTTATCTACAAAATAAAACAGGAGGTTTTTGCAATGCTTTTAAAAGAAGAAATCAATAAATATTTGAATTATTGTAAATTTCAAAAGGAACTTGATGATAAGACAATAAAGGCATATAAGGCGGATTTGGAACAGTTTATTACAGTAATAGGAGACCAGCTATGAAAAGTCAACCATAAATTAGCAAAAAATTTCTTTTTCATATCGGTGGTAAAAAAGGGTAACTTTAATAGAGCTCCC
>OGGE01000753.1_pt1 | contig 23934 bp, 19 predicted proteins | sample 1571121 | NCBI WGS metagenome assembly OGGE01 (sample SAMEA2581959, study PRJEB24529) | metagenome | biome: Human gut stool | place: China | collected 2011
GGTTTCCACTGCGTTCATGTGACGGAACAGGATATGGATGTCTTCCGCAGACATCGGATGTATGTGATCACGAATCCCGGCTCCAACACGAAACTGGCCAGCGGCATTGCACCCATTGCCGACTATGTGCGGCACAAGATCCCGGTAGCCATTGGAACCGATGGACCGGCCAGCAATAACTGTCTGGACATGTTCCGGGAGATGTTCTTAGTCACCGGCTTAAGCAAACTGTTAGAGAAGGATGCGTCCAGCATGGATGCCGTGGAGGTACTGAAGATGGCAACGGTGAACGGTGCCAAGGCAATGCGCCTGAACCGCGCAGATGTTCTTGCAAAGGGAAAATATGCAGATCTTATTATGATCGATCTGCACCAGCCCAATATGCATCCCATTCACAACATCCCCAAGAATCTGGTTTACAGCGGCAGCAAGTCCAATGTCTGCATGACCATGATCGGCGGCAAGATTTTGTATCGTAACGGAGAATTTAATGTGGGAGAGAATCCGGAACGTATTTACACAAAATGCGAGAAGATCGTAAAGAGACTGTTGACTGAGTAAGAAAAATAACTCAGAAGACATAGAACGGAGCTCCCCGCATGGCTCCCAGAATACTTAGGAGGGAAAAGATGTTAGAAAAAATCTTCAAACTGAAGGAAAACAACACCACCGCAAGGACAGAGATCATTGCCGGACTGACCACGTTCATGACCATGGCTTATATCATAGCCCTGAATCCGAACCTGCTGACCGGTTTTGGCAAGGATACCATGCCGGAGCTGTGGAACGGTGTTTTCCTGGCAACCTGTATTGCATCCGCCATCGGTACCATCGTAATGGCATTTCTGGCAAACAAGCCTTTTGCCATGGCACCCGGCATGGGACTGAACAGCTTTTTTGCAGTCGTAGTAACCAATATCGTAGCCCTGACCGGCATGACCTATGTGGCATCCTTCCAGGCTGCCCTGTGTATTGTTCTGGTGGAAGGTATTGTATTCCTGATTCTCTCCGTGCTGAATATCCGTGAGAAGATCGTGGATGCCATTCCTTTGGGCGTACGTCTCGGTATCGCACCGGCCATCGGTCTGATGCTGTTAAACATCGGCGTCGGTTCCAATGCAGGAATCTATTCCGAGAACGGAGGACCTTTCTATGCTATGAGAGACTTCTTCGGTGCACTGACTCCTTCACTGGCTAAGACCAATATGGGATCCGGATATTCCGCAATGGTGCTGTCGGTTGTTACCATGTTCGTAGGTCTGTTTGCCATTGTTGTTCTGGCACAGAGAGGTGTCAAGGGTGCTGTTTTACTGGGGATGCTGATTGCCAGCATCATCTACTGGGCAGGAGAGGCCATTTTCCTGGGAACAAATCCCTTTGCTTCTCTGGCAACTGCATCCTTCGTACCGGCCTTCGGAGATATGGCGTCCACTACACTGTTTAAGTTTAACTTCCAGGGCTTTGCACAGATTGGCTGGTTTACTGCAATTACTCTGATCGTTACATTCTGTATCATTGATATGTTTGATACTATCGGTACTCTGGTAGGAACCGCAAGCCGTGCGGGAATGCTGGATAAGGATGGAAAAATGCCTAACATGAAGCAGGCACTTTTATCTGATGCGGTAGGTACTGTAGCAGGTTCCTTAACCGGTACTTCCACCGTTACCACCTTCGTAGAGTCTGCCTCCGGTGTGGAAGCAGGAGGCCGTACCGGCCTGACTGCACTGACTACCGGTATCATGTTCCTGGCATGTATCTTCATCGCACCCATCGCCGGAATCATTCCTGCGGCAGCTACCTCTTCCGCATTGATCTATGTGGGTGTACTTATGGTAGCAGGTCTTAAGAATGTAGATTTCGATGACATCTGCCAGGCGCTTCCCGTGGCTCTGATGATGATCGCCATGCCGATCTCCGGATCTATCGGACATGCCATCGGTATCGGTCTGATCACCTATACCGTTATCAAGGTATTTACCGGTAAAGCTAAGGACGTATCCGTACTTACCTATGTATTATCCTTGATCTTCCTGTTAAAGTTCTTTATTGTCGCATAAAGAGTTTTACAAATAAGAAATATAAAAAACAGGTCAGAATATGGGGGCGGGCACTGCACAGGGCGGTGCCTGCCTTCTTATATCCGGAAAAGTGAGAAAAAATATGGAATTTGTTGTATTTGCGGGCGTATTGCTTTTGCTTTTTATATTTATGATAGTGCAGGAGCTGATACAGACGAAAAATCAGGAAAAACTTTTCAAGAAGTATCTTCGTGAAAATTACGGAAAAGAACCACCGAAGGAATATTCACTGGAGCGGTTTGCAAGACTGGGCAGCTATCTGGAACGGCATAAGGAAGAGAAGCAGCTGGATGATATCACATGGAACGATCTGGGAATGGACGAGGTCTTTCGCCGGATCGACCGGACCTATTCTGCGGCGGGAGAGGAATATCTGTACTATACGCTCCGGAATATTTCCTGCGGGAGAGAGGCACTGGAACATCTGGAAGAAGTGGTTAACTGGCTGCAGGAGCAGGAGAATATAAAAGTAAGGATCCAGTTGTTGATGAAACGGCTGGGACATCTGGGAAAATATTCTCTCTACGATTATCTGGATAACCTGGATTATCTGGGGGAGCGTTCCAACCGTAAGATTGTGCTGGGAAATCTGCTGTACCTTCCATTTCTCCTGTTATTGTTCGTACAGCCTGCGATGGGTACCATAGGAATCGTCTTGTGTATGCTCTGGCATATCATGACATATTTTCGGGAGAAAAAAGTGATCGAACCGTATATTATCAGCTTCGCTTATGTATTACGGCTGATCGATGTATGTGAAGAACTGGAGAAGCAGAAAATACCGGTATACAGGAGAGAACTGGATGAACTTCGGGAGGCACTGAAGAGCCTGCGGGAGTTGAGGCGGGGAGCCTATTGGGTCATGGCTGGAAATCAGGGAAAGATTGGTGGAAATCCTCTGGATATCCTTGCGGATTATCTGCGGATGATATTGCATCTGGATATCTTTCAGTTTAACCGGATGCTGGAAAAGCTGCGGAAAAAGACCGGACAAGTGGAAACCATGCTTGCAATCACCGGGTACCTGGATATGGCCATATCCGTAGGCGGATTTCGGAAATCTCTGGAAGGGTACTGTATTCCGAAACTGGAAGAAGATACGGAGAAAGCTTTTCTGCATATGAAGAAGGGCTGGCATCCGCTGTTGTCACAGCCGGTGAAAAACAGTATCCGGGCGGACAGAGGAATTCTGCTTACGGGGTCCAATGCTTCCGGTAAATCCACGTTCTTAAAAATGGTGGCGGTGAATGCCGTCCTGGCACAGACGATCCATACCTGCGCGGCGGAAAGTTATCATGCACCGATATTTCAGATCTTTTCCTCCATGGCCCTGCGGGACAGCATGGAAAACGGGGAGAGCTATTATATTGTGGAGATCCGGTCATTGAAACGAATCCTGGATGCAGCCGGGGAACGGAGAACTCCGGTGCTTTGTTTTGTGGATGAGGTGCTTCGGGGAACCAATACGGTGGAGCGGATCGCCGCGACAACGCAGATCCTGATCCGTCTGGCGGAGAGCGGAACGCTTGGTTTTGCCGCTACCCATGATATTGAAATGACGGAGCTTTTGAAGGAATACTATGACAACTATCATTTTGAGGAAGTGATCCGGGACGGTGATATCCTGTTCCCCTATCAGCTGCTGCCGGGAAAAGCATCCACCAGAAATGCGATCCGTCTGCTTCAGATGATGGGGTATGAGGAACAGATCATAAAGAAGGCTTCCGGACAGGCGGAAAATTTTCTTAAGACAGGAAAATGGATAAATACCCCGGCGGCCATATCCGAAGGGACCACTTGACGATACGGGGATTTCGTTGGTATACTTCTAATACATGCAATAGTTTCGGGATACAAAGATATCGGGAAAAGGAGAAGACATTATGGCAGTAAGCTTTTTGAATTCATTTTTATCTTATCTGGTAGTACTGGCAGTCATTGCGGTTGTAGGTGCAGTGGCCATTACGTTGGGAATCACTCTGCGCAAGAAAAAGAATGCAGCAGAGGAAAAGAAACAGACAGAAGAATAATCCATGGCAAAATCTTCGGGACAGAAATTAAAACTTTTATATCTGATCAAGATGCTGCGGGAGAACACGGATGAAAACCATCCAATGAGCACACCGGATATCATCAAATATCTGGAAAATCAGGGAATCCATGCAGAGCGCAAGAGTATCTACAACGATATGGAATGTCTTGCGGATTTCGGCTATGATGTGGTGCAGGTGCAGAGCAGACTGGGAGGCGGATATTATCTGGGCAGCCGGGAGTTTGAACTTCCGGAATTAAAGCTGCTGGTGGACGCGGTACAGTCTTCCCGGTTTATCACCACGAAAAAATCCAGAGAACTGATCCGGAAGCTGGAGCAGATCGCCGGGAAAAACGATGCCGGTAAACTGCAGCGACAGGTCTATGTGGCCGGAAGAGTCAAGACGGAGAATGAGAGCATTTATTACAGCATTGATGCGATCCACCGGGCTATTCAGGAAAATAAGCAGATCTCTTTCGTCTACCTGGACTGGAATCTTAAAAAGCAGCTGGTGCCCAGACCAAACGGCAACAAATGCGTCAGTCCCTGGGCCCTGATCTGGCGGGAGGAAAATTATTATCTGGCCGCCTACGACAGTGAAGACAGAGTGATCAAGCATTACCGTGTGGACAAGATGGGACAGACGGAAGTGACGGATCTGCCCAGAGAAGGAGTGGAACAGTTTTCACAGATCGATGTGACCTCCTATACGAACCAGACCTTCGGCATGTTTGCCGGAGAGGAGAGCGTGGTGACCATGGAGTTTCCGGTGCGCCTGACCGGCGTGGTACTGGACCGCTTCGGAAGGGAGACGGATATCCGTCCCATGTCGGAGGAAGTGTTCCGGATCCGGGCAAAGGTGGCGGTCAGCGGACAGTTCTTCGGATGGCTGGCCGGTATCGGACAGGGGGCCCGTATCGTAGCGCCGGAAGCGGTACAAAAGCGCTATGTACAGTGGCTTTCAGATATTTTACGGGAACAGTCACAGGAGGCGGAATAAAAAGTTACCCAAAATTTGAAAATTTTTTTTGTATAGTTTTCTAAGGGATCCCTCGTTGACAAGCCAGGGATTCTTTTTTATACTGATACATAACACCCACAATATATTGCTTTTTGATGACTACAGATACCATATATGGTATCTACAAACGTTATCGTAAGTGAGGGGAATACAGTAAATCCGGGCAACAGCCGGGGATTATCGGATGAAGGGAAGAGAAAGATGAGCAGTAATTTTGAACATGCCCATGAAGAAAATGAAGATTATGGCAAAAAGTTCAGACCGGACAGAGAGATCTACGTCGTTAAAAAGGACGGGAGCAAAGAGCTTTTTAATGTACAGAAGGTGATCAGCGCTGTAGGCAAGAGTGCGTACCGTGCCCTGACAAAATTCACCAGAGAAGAAAAAGAGCAGATCTGCCGCTATGTGGTAGAAAAAGTAAATGAACTGGAAGTGGATGAAGTACCCATTCCCATTATGCACAATATTGTGGAAAGTGCCTTAGAGCAGGTAAAACCGGTCGTTGCAAAAAGCTACCGCGATTATCGCAACTATAAGCAGGATTTTGTACGGATGCTGGATGATGTCTACAAAAAGAGCCAGTCCATCATGTACATCGGAGACAAGGAAAATGCCAACACGGATTCCGCACTGGTATCCACCAAGCGCAGCCTGATCTTTAATCAGCTGAACAAGGAATTGTACCAGAAGTTCTTCCTGACCACGGAAGAGATCCAGGCCTGCCGGGACGGTTATATTTATGTCCATGACATGTCCGCCAGAAGAGATACCATGAATTGTTGTCTGTTCGACGTGCAGAGTGTACTGACCGGCGGATTTGAGATGGGCAATATCTGGTACAATGAGCCGAAGACACTGGATGTGGCGTTTGATGTTATCGGCGATATCGTTTTAAGTGCAGCCAGCCAGCAGTACGGCGGATTCACCGTACCCAGCGTGGATCTGATCCTGGAACCGTATGCTGAGAAGTCTTATAACAGAGCGCTGGCAAAATATGAGCGTCTGGGTATTGCCGCAGATGTGGCGGAAGCAGAGGCACTGGCAGATGTCCAGAAAGAATTTGAACAGGGCTTCCAGGGGTGGGAGTACAAGTTCAATACTGTGGCCAGCAGCCGTGGTGATTATCCGTTTATTACCGTGACCGCAGGAACCGGCACCGGTAAATTTGCAAAGATGGCGACTATTACCATGCTGGATGTCCGCAGAAAGGGACAGGGCAAAAAGGACCACAAGAAGCCTGTATTGTTCCCTAAGATCGTATTCTTATATGATGAGAATCTGCACGGCCCCGGAAAGCCGCTGGAGGATGTTTTCGAGGCAGGTGTGGAATGCTCTGCCAAGACCATGTATCCCGACTGGCTGAGTCTTACCGGCAAGGGCTATGTGGCAAGCATGTACAAGCAGTATGGCAAGATCGTATCTCCCATGGGATGCAGAGCATTTCTGTCTCCATGGTATGAGAGAGGCGGCATGCATCCTGCAGATGACAAGGACCAGCCGGTATTTGTGGGACGTTTCAACATCGGTGCGGTATCCCTGCATCTGCCTATGATTCTGGCCAAGGCAAGAAAAGAAAGCAAAGACTTTTATGAAGTGCTGGATTATTATCTGGAACTGATCCGTCAGCTGCATATCCGGACCTATGCTTATCTGGGAGAAATGCGTGCGTCCACGAATCCTCTGGCATATTGCGAGGGCGGTTTCCTGGGTGGACATCTGAAGCTGACAGACAAGATCAAACCGTTACTGAAATCCGCTACGGCCAGCTTCGGCATTACGGCATTAAATGAACTGCAGGAACTGTACAACGGCAAATCACTGGTGGAAGACGGTGCATTTGCGGTAGAAGTTCTGGAGCATATCAACCAGAAAATTTCCGAGTACAAGGAAGAGGACGGCAATCTGTATGCCATCTACGGAACCCCAGCGGAGAATCTGTGCGGTCTTCAGGTCAAGCAGTTCCGTGAAAAATACGGTATTATCGAGGGTGTATCCGACCGAGAATATGTCAGCAACAGCTTCCATTGCCATGTGACAGAGGATATTACGCCGATCCAGAAACAGGATCTGGAGAACCGTTTCTGGGATCTGAGCAACGGCGGTAAGATCCAGTATGTAAAATATCCCATTGATTACAATACCGAAGCCATCAAGACACTGATCCACAGAGCCATGGATATGGGCTTCTACGAGGGTGTCAATCTGTCTCTGGCTTACTGCGATGACTGTGGCCATCAGGAACTGGAAATGGATGTATGTCCTGTCTGCGGCAGCCGGAATCTGACCAAGATCGACCGTATGAACGGCTATCTGTCTTACTCCAGAGTACATGGAGATACAAGACTGAACGATGCCAAGATGGCGGAGATCGCAGAGCGGAAAAGTATGTAGAGACAGGATGGACAGATAAATGAGATATCATAATATAACCAAGGACGATATGCTGAACGGCGATGGTCTGCGGGTCGTACTGTGGGTGGCAGGCTGCAACCATTGCTGCAAGGAATGCCAGAATCCTATTACCTGGGATCCTGACGGAGGACTCTTATTTGACGAAAGCGCAAAACAGGAGATCTTCGAACAGTTGGAAAAGCCGTACATTTCCGGTATTACCTTTTCCGGCGGAGATCCGATGCATCCCGTGAACCGGGCGGATGTCAGAGACCTCATGAGTGAAATCCGGGAAAAATATCCCACGAAAACGATCTGGATGTACACCGGGGACAGCTGGGAAGACATCTGTGATCTGCCGGTGATGCAGTATGTGGATGTGGTAGTAGACGGTGAATTCCATGTGGAGGAAAAAGATGTAAAGCTCCTGTGGAAGGGCAGTAAGAACCAGCGGGTGATCGATGTGAAGAAGACCCTGGCCAGTGACCATAGACGGGTGCCGGTATTGCACTGCGGGGATTACGCATAGGAAGCGGCTGGTTTCAACCGGTAATGTAAGAAGAAAAAGGAAAGAACAGACAATGCACAGAATAGCAAAATTTCATTTTGTAAGTCCGGGGCAGTTTTTGACTGCCATGCAGGAGGGATATCCTCAGTATACGGAAGCACAGATCAAGGAAATGTATGAAAATTTAAAACTTCCCAGGAGAGCCACGAAAGGAAGCGCAGGCTATGATTTCTTCGCACCGTTTGCCTTTACCCTGGCCCCGGGAGAGACCATCAAGATTCCTACCGGCATTCGTGCTGAAATGAAGGAGGACTGGGTATTACAGATTTATCCGAGAAGCGGACTGGGCTTTAAATACCGTTTGCAGATGAACAATACCGTGGGCATCATTGACAGTGACTATTTCTTTTCAGATAATGAAGGACATATCTTCATGAAGATTACCAATGATTCCAATGAAGGCAAGACCGTGGAGGTTCCTGCGGGAACCGGATTTGCACAGGGAATCTTTATGCAGTATGGCATCACGGAAGATGATGATGCGGAAGGAATCCGTAACGGCGGCTTCGGAAGCACCACGAAGTAACAGGTAAAACAACAAAATAGCAGAATAAAATCCCCCGAATGGGACATGATGAAATTTAGATCATAGACCCAAGGGGGATTTTTTATGCCACAGAACAAACAACCAAAGCTCGTCAGAATATCGGAAAAGCTTCAGCAGAATATGCAGTATGTGGATGAACTGATGGGACTGGAAACCAATTTCGATATTATTCACCGGGTGATTCGTCTCGGTGACACCGATGCCTGCATGTATCTGATCGATGGTTTCTGCAAGGACGAACTGATGCAGAAAATATTACAGTATCTGATGGATCTGAAGGCGGAGGACTTCCCAAAGGATGCCCATGAGATGTCCAAAATCGCGATTCCCTACGTGGAGGTGGATCTGGACGATACCTGGGAGAAAATACTGGGAGCTTTGCTGTCCGGCGTCTTTGTCCTGTTATTGGACGGTTATGAAAAGGCGGTGTTGATCGATGCCAGAACCTATCCCACCAGAGGGGTGGAGGAGCCGGACAAGGACAAGGTACTCCGGGGATCCAAGGACGGCTTCGTGGAGACAGTGGTATTCAATACAGCATTGATCCGCCGCAGGATCCGTAGTACGGATCTTCATATGGAAATGCTTAATGCCGGGGAGAATTCCAGAACAGATATCGTACTGTGTTATATGGAGAGCCGTGTGGATCCGAAACTTCTTACGCAGATCCGGGAACGGATCCGTTCCATTCAGGTGGATGCTCTGGCCATGAATCAGGAAAGCCTGGCGGAATGTCTGTACCAGCGGAAGTGGTACAATCCGTTTCCGAAGTTCAAATACACGGAGCGGCCGGATACGGCGGCAGCCCAGGTGCTGGAAGGCAATCTGGTGATCCTGGTGGACAATTCCCCTTCTGCCATGATCCTGCCCACCACGATCTTTGATGTGGTGGAAGAGGCGGATGATTATTACTTTCCGCCGGTCACCGGAACGTATCTGCGTCTGACCCGTTTCCTGATCGCACTGCTCACGTATTTCGTGACACCCACATATCTGCTCCTTATGAATCATCGGATGTGGATCCCAGAGAATCTGGAATTTATTATTCTGAAAGAGGATCCCAATGTGCCTCTGATCCTGCAGTTTTTACTGTTGGAGCTGGCCATTGACGGACTGCGGCTGGCGGCGGTCAACACACCGAATATGCTGAGTACTCCCTTGAGTGTCATGGCGGCGCTGGTGCTGGGAGAATTTTCGGTGGAGAGTGGGTGGTTCTCCAGTGAGGTTATGCTTGCCATGGCATTTGTGGCCATTGCTAATTACACGCAGGCTAATTATGAATTGGGTTATGCCTTGAAATTTATGCGGATCCTCAATCTGATTTTGACACAGCTTTTCGGAATATTGGGTTATATTGCCGGACTGATTATATTTGCGCTGGCGCTCCTTACGAATAAGACAATCTCCGGACAAAGCTATCTGTATCCGCTGATTCCTTTTGACAGAGCAAAAATGAGAAATCGTTTCTTCCGTGGAAGAATGCCAGGAACCAGAAAAATGTGACAAAATGTATCACTTTTGTCAGCGAAAATTGAAATGGGTGCCCTTTTGATGTATGCTTAGGAAAAATTGATAGCATCAGGAGGGTAACCAATGTTTAAAATCGTTACAGACAGTACTGCTGATCTGCCGGTAGAGTATCTGAAGGAACATGATCTTGGATGCATGAACCTTAGCTATATCATGGATGGTGTGACTTATGGACAAGGACAGGAACTTCCCGAAAAAGAATTCTATGCATTGATGAGACAGGGCAAGATGCCGACTACATCCCAGGTCAACCCTGAGGAGGCAAAGGCTCATTTTACGGAATATCTGAAAGAAAATAAAGAGATCCTCTGTATCGCTTTTTCCTCCGGACTGAGCGGTACTTACAACAGCATGCGGATCGCGGCGGATGAGATCATGGAGGAACAGCCCGATTGCAAGATCATCGTGATCGACAGTCTGTGCGCTTCTCTGGGAGAGGGACTGCTGGTCCACAAGGCAGTGACTTTGAGAGATCAGGGCAAATCCATGGAAGAAGTGGCAGAGTGGGTGAAGAATAATCGTCTGCATCTGGTACATGTATTTACCGTGGATGATCTGTATCACCTCTACCGCGGCGGACGTGTCAGCAAGGCTACGGCGTTTGTAGGAACACTGGCCGGTATCAAACCCAAGCTTCATGTAGATAACGATGGACATCTGATTGTCATCGGTAAGGTAAGAGGACGTAAGAAATCTCTGCATGCACTGGTGGATTACATGGAGGAGAAGATGGGATCCTACCGTGACCAGAACGATATTGTTTTCATCAGCCACGGTGATGATCTGCCTGCGGCGGAACTGGTGAGAGACTTGGTAAAGGCGCGTTTTGGCATGGACAGCTTCCTCATCAACTATGTGGGCCCCACCATTGGTTCTCATTCTGGCCCCGGAACACTGGCATTGTTCTTCATGGGTGAAGAGAGATAATACCTGGCGAAAAGAGATAATTCTGAAAATTGAAAAAAGGCTGCCAGTTTCGAAGCGGAAATTATAGGATTCGGAACCGGCAGCCTTTTCTAAATTGTTTTGATACAAAATTGGATTCTGGAAGCGTGCATGGTAAAAAAGTTATCAGGTCTCGCAGGAATCACAGCGGTCAAATCCGGGATTGAATGCATAGAAGTTCCTGGAGTTCAGGTGATCCTGGGCAATGCGCAAGGCTTCACCGAAGCGCTGGTAGTGGACGATCTCCCGGGCTCTGAGGAACTTGATGGGTTCACAGACATCCGGATCCTTGATCAGGCGCAGAATGTTGTCGTAGGTGGAGCGGGCTTTCTGTTCCGCAGCCATACTTTCGTGCAGATCTGTGATGATGTCTCCTTTTACCTGAAATTCACAGGCATTGAAGGGCACACCGCCTGCTGCCTGAGGCCAGACACCAATGGTGTGATCCACATAATAATTGGCAAATCCGCTTTTCTCGATCTCTTCCATGGAGAGGTCACGGGTCAGCTGGTGAACGATGGTGGCAACCATTTCCAAATGTCCAAGCTCTTCAGTTCCGATATCCGTCAACAGTCCTGCCACTTCCTTAAAGGGCATGGAATAACGCTGGGACAGATAACGCATGCTGGCACCCATTTCCCCGTCGGGGCCACCGTACTGGGAGATGATGACCTGGGCCAGTTTGGCATTGGGTTCCTTGATATTTACAGGGAACTGTAATCTTTTCTCATAACTCCACATCAGTTACATCCTCCTTCCCAGGGTAAGGGAGCGTTGCCCCAGCGCCACTCCTTGTTACTTTCTGCCAGATCTTTCCGCAGGGGGTAATATTCTCTGGAGAATTCCCGCTCCATCTGTGTCTTGATTCTGGCATAATGGTTGAAATACTCCATGGCATTCCGGTCTGTGGGGTGAGTGTCCAGATACAGCATCAGATCCGTCAGAACGAAGTCGGCAATGCCGATGTCGTGCAGCATTTTTTCTTCACTGTTCATTTTACGCATCTCCTTCCGGTAAAAGGTTTGTCAAGCTCCGGAAAAATGGTACCCGCCTGGTAGCCTTTTTCCAGATTCTCATACATTTTGGTGAAATGCTGCCAGGGAACATAGGCCATGGCCAGTGGATATTTTTCAAAATGTTCTTCAAAAGAATAGTCTTTCATAGCAATCCTTTCCAATAATTCATTTAATATATGGTATGATCGGACGAAAAAATAGTGCCAAATAAATAGATGATACAAATTGGATACAAAGATGAGATATGCTATAATATAAATATGTGCAAAAGAAAAACAAGCGGCTGCGAAGCAGACATTTGTTTTTCTTGCACTATTAGCGAACGAATATCCTGCGAAGCAGAATGCAGAGTGCGATAGCACGAATTCGTGAGCTTGGGAAGCGTGGTCGAAGGACAGAGGATTGTGAATGTCTGTTACGATTTCGAGAGTGCGATAGCACGGAGAAATCGTATTATAAAACAAGCGGCTGCGAAGCAGGATGCAGAGTGCGATAGCACGAATTCGTGAGCTTATGAAATGTGGTCGAGGGACAGGGAAATGCTTAGAATATTAATTGCAGAAGATGAGGAGCCCATTGCCAATCTGATCCGGATCAATCTGACGAGAGCCGGGTACCAGTGCACCTGGGCACCGGACGGACAGACCGCAGCGGATCTTATGGAGCGGGAGAAATTCGATCTGGCACTTTTGGATATCATGCTGCCGGGAATCAATGGTTATGAACTGATGGATTATGCGAAAGCCTGTGAGCTTCCGGTGATCTTTCTGACAGCCTTGGGTTCTACGGAACATAAAGTAAAAGGGCTTCGCATGGGCGCAGATGATTATCTGCCGAAGCCTTTCGAGATCGTGGAGCTTCTGGCCAGAGTAGAGGCAGTGCTGCGCAGATATCATAAGACGGAGACGATGATACAGGTCAACAATGTAACTATAGATACGGCATCCCACAGAGTGACACTGGATGGAGAAGAAATCTATCTGACACCGAAGGAATTTGATCTTCTGTTATTGTTTGCAAGAAATAAAAACAGGGCTTTGTACCGGGAGACTATATACGAGACCGTATGGGGCGGTGAATATATGGGACAGAGCCGCACGGTGGACCTGCATGTACAGCGGCTGAAGAAAAAGCTACATTGGGAAAATATTATTATAGCGGTATATAAGGTGGGGTATCGTTTGAATGAAGTTCACGTATAAATTATTTTTTTCCATCACAGCACTCCTTACGGCAGCCTTCATGCTGTTTGGAAGCTTTATGCTGTTTTCCTATTTTAACCGCATGTTAGAACGGGAGACGGAGCAGGGAAAACGAGAGAACCTTCTCTTTCAGACCATTTATGATATGGTGTATCAGAACATGGAAAAATACGGAGCGGAATTTGCTGGGATACAGGCAGGAAATTCCGCAACAGAACGGATGACGGATCAGAACGGTATGGAATGTATGATACTTGAAACGGATGGCACGATCACCTTGGAGGGCAGCCTGAAGCTGCCGCAGGATGAGATCAGGACTCTTGCGGAAGAAATGATCCGGACTATGGATCCCGGTGCAGATCAGGTCTACGGTGTCCGCAAGGTAGGAACGTGTTATTATCTGCTCAGCATCATCACAGATCAGGCGACGGATTCGGCAGATACGGTATATCTAGGGATCCTGAAGGATCTGAGCGGCATTTATGAAGAACGGAGTAGTATGATGCGGCAATATGGTATTGCGCTGGCAGGTCTGTTGGTGATCGGTGGTCTGGCAGCTTTTTTGCTGTCCAGATATCTGACCAGCCCCATAGAGCAGTTAAACCGCACTGCGGGAAGGATTGCAGGAGGGGATTTTGAGAAGAGAGCTGTCTATCAGGGCACAGATGAGATCGGAGAGTTATCCCGCAGCTTTAACCGGATGACGGACCGCCTGATGCACCAGATGGAAGAAAAAGAGCTGGAAGCGAAACAGAAGGAGGACTTTACAGCGGCATTTGCCCATGAACTGAAGACACCGCTGACCTCCATCATCGGCTATGCAGATATGTTGAATTCTTATGAACTGACGGAACAGGAACGGGGGGAGGCCACGTATTATATTTTCAGTCAGGGGAAACGTCTGGAGAGTCTGTCCCATAAATTACTGGAGCTGGTAGGAATGGACAGACAGGAGATGGAATTTAAAAGAATACTTACCAGGGATCTGGAAGAAAATATCCGGGATACTATGCGGATTCCTTTTGAGCGGAAAGGAATTCGTGGGAAGATCAATCTGGAAAAAGGAGTGATCTGGGGAGACCGGGATCTGTTACTGTCACTGTTATATAATCTGTTGGACAATGCCGTGAAGGCAGTGGAAGAGGGCGGATTTATTCTTATGAAGGGAAGAAAACTTCCACAAGGGTATGAAATAAAAGTTGTGGACAACGGAAGAGGAATTCCGCAGGAAGAGATCGCACGGATCACGGAAGCTTTCTATATGGTAGATAAGTCCAGGTCCCGCAAAGAAGGCGGCGCCGGAATCGGAATGGCTCTCTGCCAGAAAATCATTACCCTGCATCAGGGGGAACTTAAAATCGACAGCAAGCTTGGAGAAGGCACGGTAATACGGTTATATTTTCCCGGGAAAATGCAGGCTGTAAAAAATAAAAGCAACAGGGGAGCAAAAGGCGGAATATGAAAAAACAGGAGAATAAGAACCGGCGCAATTTCCTACTATGTATGGGTGGACTGTTTGTGCTGATCGTATTTGCATTCGCAGGACCGGAAGGGCTGTTACGATTGCAGGATAAAAGCAGGCTGACCAGGTCAGTCAGTATATCAAATACAGGAACGGATTATACCGTCTGGAAGGAAGAGTATGAGACAGACACTGTGCGCAGACTTCAAAATCTGGCAGACGGTATCGCTTTGGGAAAACAGTACTATATCTCTGAACAGGATTATGAAGCTGCAACGGATGGTGAAATATATAGTCTGATCGATGAATATATTTTAAATACGGAATGGAATTACACTTTTCAGGATATGGGTGTGATCCCGGAGGATTATTTTTTCAAAAATATGGATACAGATCATATTTCCATCAAACGATATATTTTGTATGATGAAAAGCTGTCGGACGGAGTCGCGATCATGGCCTATGACATATGTATGCGCATGAAGGAAGAGGAGGTTACGGGAGTCAGTATAGAGTGTGTCGTGGATTCCGAGACCGGAACACTCTATGCTATGAAGGTTGTGCTGGAAGATGAGACAGAACCTGTCACCTGGGATGATATCGGTGCGGATGCCCCTTATTATTTTATCACCGATTATATGCAGTCTTATCTGCATGATTATGATTCCGGGACCTATATTGAAATCGAAGGAGAGGCGCCTTATGATACCAATGCACAGATCATGTGGGATAAAAAGGCTGAAATAGAAGCGAAGGAGCAGACAACCATGGGAAACGACAACGGTAAGTATACGTGTGAGCTGGAATACGGAGAGCATAAGCTGCATCTGACCGCAACACTGCTCAATGCTTCCGAGGGACAACTGGAGAAAGGCATCGGATATCTGTTCGGGATCCGTGAGATCGCAGAAAAGATACCGGGTTTTCTGCCGGATATCCAGTAAATACATTCCGGAAAATACAGGAATCCGGAAAAGCAGCCGGACAGTGATAGCAACGGTATAAAATAGAAAAATAAAGAATATATTTTAGAAAATAAGTCGGGGAGACAGACTTTTTATGATCACAGAGGTAACAGGCTTTTTACAGCAGACAGACCGGATCGTATGGGGACCCTGGCTTATTTTTTTATTATTAGGCTGTGGCTGCTATCTGATGATAAGTCTGTTCTTTCTTCCTCTGAGAAATCTGTTGGCGGCACTTGGGCTGGTGTTTCATCCTAAGAGCCGGAAAGGCACAGATGGGGAAGGGGTTTCTCCTTTTTCAGCTCTGACTACAGAACTGGCGGCAACAATAGGCACGGGAAATATCGTAGGCGTGGCTACTGCCATGGTGCTGGGAGGACCGGGAGCATTGTTCTGGATGCTTTTGTCCGGGATCATTGGGCTGTCGACCAAACTGGTGGAAAGTACGCTGTGTGTTAGATATCGTGTAAGAGATCACAAAGGAAAACCGGTGGGTGGTCCCATGTATGTTCTTCAAAATGCATTTCCGTATAGACGTATGGGGCGGATCCTTGCGGTACTGTTTGCCATATTCGCAGTACTAGCCTCCTTTGGCATGGGGAATATGACGCAGGGGAATTCTATTGCGGAGGCACTGGCAGTGACTTTTGGAGTCGACCGGACAGTGACAGGACTGGTGATTGGTATCTTTACAATTCTGGTGATCCTTGGAGGAATCGATAAAATAGCAAGGGTCACGGAATATCTGGTGCCCTGCATGGCAGTATTTTATCTGTTCGGAACAGGCATGGTGATCTTTACGCATTTACATAATCTACCGGCAGGAATTCTGCAGATTTTATGCGGTGCTTTCTGCCCGAAAGCTATGGCAGGAGGGAGCATTGGATTCTTATGTTCCGGCAGGCAGGCCATGCGCTATGGTGTCTCCCGTGGAGTATTTTCCAACGAAGCGGGACTCGGAGCAGCCGGAATCAGTGCGGCTTGTGCAGATACACCGGATGCGGTGCGGCAAGGCTATATCAGCATGACGGGAGTTTTTATCGATACCATTGTGATCTGTTCCCTGACAGGGCTTGCCATAGCATCCAGTGGTATGCTGGGGCAGAGGGATGCGCAGGGGGAGCTTTTGAACGGAACAGCGCTTATGATCGCTGTATTTTCCGCCACATTTGGCAGGGCGGGGGAATGGATGCTTGCACTATCTATCGCATTGTTTGCGTTTGCTACAATTATTGCCTGGGAATATCAGGGAGAGAAAGCCTTTGAATATCTGGCTGGAAATAGTCGCCGGACAGGGTGGTATCGTCTGTGCTATGGAATGTTTGCCTTTTTGGGGGCGGTCTGTTCGCTGGAAGCGGTATGGGATTTCTCGGATATCTGTAACGGTCTGATGGCGGTGCCGAATCTACTGGCGGTAGTGATGCTGTCGAAGGGAATCTGCCGGGAAATAAGAACCTATAAGCTCTGAACGATCACACCGAAATTACCTTTTAAATAAAATTAAATATTGAAGCGATGCGGCCACCATGATATGATGAATAAAATATGGCTATTCGAATTTGAGAGTAGAACATGCCCGGATAAGTTGTATTTGTGTAGAAACGTTAGGAGTGAGATTATGACTAAGACGATAGAGAATTTTTTGCGATATGTGAAGATCGATACCCAGTCCAGTGAAGAGAGCACCACGACCCCCAGCACCATGAAGCAGCATGACCTGGCAGGTCTGCTTGTCAGTGAGCTGGAAGCTATGGGCGCCACAGAGATCACTTATGATAAGGAGCACTGCTATGTCTATGCTACCGTTCCTGCATCCGCAGGCTACGAGAATGCACCGGTACTTGGATTTATCGCCCATATGGATACATCGCCTGCGGTGACGGATACCAATGTGAAGCCCCGGATCGTAGAGCATTATGACGGAAAAGATATCGTACTGAATACAGCAGAGAATATCGTTATGAAGACAGCGGATTTTCCGGAACTGTTAAATTATGTGGGGAAAGATCTGATCGTGACCGATGGGACGACTCTGCTTGGCGCGGATGACAAGGCAGGAGTGGCTGAGATCATGACTATGGCAGAAGACTTGTTAAAACATCCTGAGAAAAAGCACGGCAAGATCCGCATTGGTTTCACCCCGGATGAGGAAGTCGGTGCCGGAGCGGATCATTTTGACGTAAAACTGTTCGGTGCAGATTATGCGTATACCGTAGACGGTGGTGCGCTGGGTGAACTGGAATATGAGAATTTTAATGCCGCCGGGGCAAAGCTTCATGTATATGGCAGAAGTGTGCATCCCGGTTCCGCCAAAGGCAAAATGAAAAATGCCATTCTCATCGCGCAGGAGTTCCAGAAGCTGCTGCCGGTAGAGCAGAATCCAATGTATACCGAAGGCTATGAGGGCTTCTTCCATCTGGATGCTATAAGCGGCAATGTGGAGGAAGTTACTGCGGACTATATTATCCGTGATCATAACAGACAGCTGTTTGAACAGAAAAAAGAGTTGTTCTTGTCCTGTGCGGATTTCCTGAACCGGAAGTATGGGGAAGGTACCGCTATAGTGGATATGAAAGATTCTTATTATAACATGCGGGAGATCATGGAGCAGCATATGCATCTGATCGACAATGCGAAAGCTGCCATGGAAGAGCTGGGAATCGAGCCCAAGGTATCGCCCATCCGCGGCGGTACCGACGGCGCCAGACTGTCCTTCATGGGGCTGCCCTGCCCGAACCTGTGCACCGGCGGAGAAAATTATCACGGCAGATATGAGTATGCCTGTGTACAGTCCATGGAAAAAACAACCGGACTATTGATCGCCATTGCAGCAAAATACGCAGACAGATAATAGATACCGATATTTAGAAAGGCAATATTTTTTATATGATAAATGTAACACAAATGAACGAAACCGACAGACAGTATTATTTTATGGAGAAAGCCTCCGGTCATGTGGCAAAGCTTGGAGAAGAACTGGGCAGAAGGCCTACCTGCTGTGTGACTACTTTTGGATGTCAGATGAATGCCAGGGATTCGGAAAAACTGGTGGGAATCCTGGAAAAAGTCGGCTATGAGATCATTGAAGATGAGAATGCGGACTTTGTGATCTATAATACCTGTACGGTGAGAGATAACGCCAACCAGCGTGTCTATGGAAGACTGGGAGTATTAAACGGCTATAAAAGGAAAAATCCTCATATGAAGATCGCATTGTGCGGCTGTATGATGCAGGAACCCACCGTGATCGAGAAGATTAAAAACAGTTACCGCTTCGTGGATCTGATCTTCGGAACGCATAATATTTTCAAATTCGCAGAGCTGTTATGCTCCCTGTTTGAAAATGAGGGAATGGTCATTGATATCTGGAAGGATACGGACAAGATCGTGGAAGATCTGCCGGTAGAGAGAAAATATTCTTTCAAATCAGGTATCAATATTATGTTCGGCTGCAATAATTTCTGCAGCTATTGTATTGTCCCCTATGTCCGCGGCAGGGAGCGAAGCCGTAATCCGAAGGATATCATCCGGGAGATCGAGGGACTGGTGGCAGACGGCGTTGTGGAGATCATGCTGCTGGGACAGAATGTAAATTCTTACGGTAAGAATCTGGAAGAGCCCATTACCTTTGCACAGCTTTTGCAGGAAGTAGAAAGAGTCGAGGGATTGGAGAGGATCCGTTTCATGACCTCCCACCCCAAGGATCTGTCGGATGAGCTGATCGAGGTGATGAAGCATTCCAAGAAGATCTGCAGACACCTCCATCTTCCTTTGCAGTCGGGGTCCACGAAGATATTAAAAGCAATGAACCGTCGTTATACCAAGGAGCAGTATCTGGAGCTGGCGGAGAAGATCCGCAGGGAGATCCCGGATATGGCTATTACCACAGATATTATCGTAGGCTTTCCGGGAGAGACGAAAGAAGACGTGGATGAGACCATTGATGTGATCCGCCGTGGGAAATATGACAATGCGTTTACCTTTATTTATTCCAAACGTACCGGTACTCCGGCGGCAGCCATGGAACAGGTGTCAGAGGAGCAGGTGAAGGAACAGTTTGACCGGGTACTTAAGACCGTGCAGGAGACTGCCAGAGAACAGGTTAGCAGATATCAGGGACAGATTGCAGATGTGCTGGTGGAAGAGATCAATGAAAATGACAATTCTTTAGTGACCGGAAGAATGTCAAATAATACGCTGGTACATTTTCCGGGAGATGCATCGCTGGTTGGAAAGCTTGTGAATGTTTCGCTGGATGAATGCCATGGATTTTATTATATGGGACATATGGTTCAGTCATGAATATGACAGACGAATAAATTGTAAAAGGGAATCGAAATGGAAGAACAAGAGAAGAAAAAGAGAATAGAACTGGAACAGGACATGTCCTGGAAAATGTATCAGATCCTGACGATAACGGCGTGTACTGCAAATCTGATCGGAACAATCTGCAATTTCTGCATTCACGGTACGAAGCTACCGACCATACTCTGCGGGATATGCCTGCTGATGATCGTGACCATCGGCATTGCCGGATGGACTACGAAAAAGGTGCAAATACCGGCGGTCTTGATCATATTAATACTTGTATGGTTTGAATTTCCTTATTTGTATTATTGCTACGGTGATGCCTCTATCGTATATCTGATCCTGGGGGTTGTTGGACTTGCGATATTTTTTCCGAGAAATGTGGTGATCGTTTCTTTTGCGGTTACACTGCTGGAATATCTGGTGATCATGATGAGCAGCTTTGAACGGCCTTCCGTATGGAGAAATATGGATGCAGCAGGTAAAATAGGAACTACGCTTGGGTCCTTTGTTATTGTGGGAGTGTCTGTATTTGCCATGATATTTGAATTGCTCAGAAGGTATGAGGAACAACGAAAGCAATTGCTGAGTCTGAGTGAGGATCTGAACTTTGCAGCGAACCATGATCCTCTGACCAGACTGTATAATCGGCGCTATCTTGTAAATCAGGTGAATGAATGGATATGCAAGCCGGAGAAGAGCTTCTGGATCGTATTGATGGATGTAGATGATTTCAAGGCAGTCAATGATACCTATGGGCATGGATACGGTGATGATGTACTGCGGGAAGCCGGCAGACTGATGCTGGAAGAAATGATGGGAAAAGGAATCGCAGCCCGGTTCGGAGGCGAGGAGTTTATGCTGGTGTTTGAACAGGATGATCGGGATCAGGTGTTAAATTCATTCCGGAATATCCAGGAAGGCTTAAGGAGATATTCCCAGAATACCAGACAGACGGATATTACCATCAGCGGTGGAATGGAACGTTATGAGGCTGATAAACAGCTGGATCTATTGCTTACTTCTGTGGACCGGAAATTATATATTGCTAAAAATAACGGTAAAAACCGTATTGTGGAATAGTTTTAAAATAATAAAAAATGCTTGCAAAGCTTAAAAAATAGAGCTATGATAAGACCCGTGTGATTTTATAAAAATTTTATAATTTCACCCGGGTCTTTTTACTGAGGAGATTATATTGAGGAGAATGTTATGGAAAAATTGAAACCGAAGCTTTTCTCCGTGATGAAAAGCTACACGAAAGAACAGTTTGTAAAAGATGTGATCGCAGGTATCATTGTGGCGATCATTGCCCTGCCCTTATCCATTGCACTGGCACTGGCTTCCGGAGTAACACCGGAAAAGGGTATCTATACAGCAATCACCGCAGGCTTTGTGATCTCTTTCCTGGGTGGCAGCCGCGTACAGATCGCCGGGCCTACTGCGGCATTTGCCACCATTGTTGCAGGAATTGTAGCGAAGAACGGCATGGACGGTCTGATCATCGCGACATTGTTAGCCGGTGTGATCCTGATACTGATGGGATTTTTACGACTTGGCAATCTGATCAAGTTTATCCCCTATACGATCACCACCGGTTTTACTTCCGGTATTGCTGTGACGATCTTTATCGGACAGATCAAGGACTTCATGGGACTGACCATTGTCAGCGAAGAGCCGCTGATCGAGACCATGGACAAATTAAAAGCGGTATTTCAGTTTATATCCACCACCAATCTGCAGGCCCTTCTGGTGGGTGTGATCAGTCTGCTGATCCTGATCGTATGGCAGTATCTGCCGGGCTTCTGCAAGAAGATTCCCCCTTCACTGATTGCAGTACTGGTGGGAAGTGCCATGGTAGCACTGCTTAATATGAATGTAAACACCATCGGAGATCTGTATGAGATCTCCAATAAGCTCCCGACAATTTCTCTGCCGTCCTTCAGCCTGAAGACCGTACAGAATGTCCTGCCGGATGCTTTCACCATCGCTATTCTGGCGGCTATCGAGTCTCTGCTTTCCTGTGTGGTGGCAGACAGCATGGTGAATAGTAGACACCGCTCCAACATGGAATTGATCGCCCAGGGTGCCGGCAACATTACTTCCGCATTGTTCGGAGGAATTCCGGCTACCGGAGCCATTGCCAGAACCGCAGCCAACGTGAAAAACGGCGGCCGTACCCCCATTGCAGGTATGGTACATTCTGTGACACTGCTGTTAATACTGGTGGTGCTGATGCCTTATGCGGCACTGATCCCCATGCCTACCATCGCAGCGATCCTGTTCATGGTGGCATACAATATGTGTGACTGGCGGAAGTTCGTAGGACTCTGCAAGACTGCACCCAAGAGCGATATCATCGTTCTGGTGACCACGTTTGTACTGACCGTTGTGTTTGATCTGGTGGTAGCCATTGAGGTAGGTATCCTGCTGGCAGCCATTCTGTTCATGAAACGTATGAGCGATGTGACGGAAGTGGAAGGCTGGAAATATGTGGACGATGAGGATGATGCGGACAGCCTGTCCTTAAGAGTCGTACCGCACAACACTATGGTTTATGAGGTCAGCGGCCCTCTGTTCTTCGGCGCAGCGGACAAGATCCTGAAGATCACACTGGATGAGAAGATGAATTGTCTGGTACTGCGTATGCGCAGCGTGAGCGCTATCGATGCCACAGCTATGCATAATCTGGAACAGCTATATACAGACTGCAAGAAGAAAAATATCCAGATCATTCTGTCCCATGTAGGGGAACAGCCCATGCACGTCATGGAGAAGAGCGGTTTCCTGGACAAGGTCGGCAGAGAGAATGTGTGTGCGCATATTGATGATGCACTGGAGCGCGCCGCACGGTTGGGATAAGGGGCAAAAACTATCATTTGTGGACGGGTTCTTTAATTTACAACCTCAATATTTTGTGCTAAGATAGATGCGGATACGCAAGCTTTTGCGTGTCCGCTTTGTCGTGTATTCTTTTACAGAACAGGAGAAAATCATGGCTGAATTGACACCAATGATGCAAAAATATATGGAGACCAAGGAGCAGTATAAGGACTGCATCCTTTTTTATCGCCTGGGAGACTTTTATGAAATGTTCTTTGACGATGCTATAGTAGCATCCAAAGAGCTGGAAATTGCACTGACCGGAAAAAGCTGTGGACTGGAGGAACGTGCTCCTATGTGTGGTATTCCCTATCATGCGGTGGAGACATATCTGGCCAGACTGGTCAGCAGGGGCTATAAAGTAGCCATCTGCGAACAGGTGGAGGACCCAAAGCTGGCAAAGGGACTGGTGAAGAGAGAGGTTATCCGTGTGGTGACCCCGGGGACCAACCTGGATGTCCAGTCGTTGGAAGCCAGCAAGAACAATTACCTGATGTGCATTGCCTATACCTCGGATGGAATCGGCATTTCCGCAGCGGATGTCACTACCGGAGATTATTATGTGACAGAGGTAGAAGACCTGCGGAAACTGAAGGACGAACTGATGAAATATGAGCCCTCGGAGATCATCTGCAATGAGGCCTTTCTGGTCAGCGGATATGATGTGGAGGACTTGAAGTCCCGGTTACATATGTCGGTCAGCTCACTGGAGTCTCACATGTTCGATGATGACGGCTGCCGGCGGATCCTTATGAGACATTTTAAGGTGAATACTCTGATCGGCCTCGGTGTTGAGGAATTTCCTACAGGAATTCTGGCAGCAGGAGCATTACTGCAATATTTATATGATACCCAGAAGACGGATCTGGAACATTTTACTCATATTTCTCCCTATCTTACCAGCAAATACATGCTGTTGGACAGTTCCACCAGAAGAAATCTGGAACTGACCGAGACACTGCGGGAAAAGCAGAAGAGAGGGT
>OGGE01000771.1_pt1 | contig 23501 bp, 18 predicted proteins | sample 1571121 | NCBI WGS metagenome assembly OGGE01 (sample SAMEA2581959, study PRJEB24529) | metagenome | biome: Human gut stool | place: China | collected 2011
GTGTTCTGCAGGCCTGCTGCGACACCGGACACGGTGCACAGGATCAGGTAGGTGTAGTTCTCCTTCTGTCCGTGCGTGAGCTCTTCCTTGTCCACGCGCTTGCGTAGCGAGCCGAGGGCGAGCACCTGGGTGGCGGACAGCGCATCCACGTACGGCGAGCTGATACGGAAGGCTTTGCAGATAATGAGCAAGAGCTGCGAAGGCCACTTGTCGCCTACGATCTCGAGCACCCACTTGCGGGTGAGCTCCATCTCGTCGAGGACCTTCTTGTTGAGGTCTTCACGGTCTCCGAGGGCAAGGTACATCTTGGCGATGCGCTCGTCAGTCTTGGCCAGCGACATTTCGATGTTGTCGATGAACGTGGAGAACAGAGGCCATTCCTCATACGCTTGACGCAAGGTGTTCAAATCGCCGAACTGTTCGCACGCGGTGCCCAGGCCGTACCATGCGGCCAGATTGATGCGTGCCTGCGCCCAGGAGAAGATCCACGGAATGGTACGCAGATCGTCGAGGGACTTGGCTCCAAGGCCACGTTTGGCCGGACGGGAGCCGATCGGCAGCAGGCCGATTTCGGTCAGCGGCGTGACGGTGGAGAACCACGGTGCGAAGCCGTCGGTGTTCAGCAGGTCGAGGAAGCGGTTATGCGCGGCCTCGTCGAGCTTGTTGGCCATGTCGGCGTACTTGGCGGTCATCTCCGTATTGCGCTTCTCCACGCTTGGAGCGGACTGCAGCAGCGTTGCAGCCGCAACGGACTCGACGTGGCGGATGGCCAGTGCCGGGTTGCCGTAGCGTGCGAAGATGACCTCGCCCTGCTCGGTGAGCTTGAAGCGGCACTTTACGGAGCCGACCGGCTGTGCGAGCACGGCACGGTTAGCCGGGCCGCCGCCGCGGCCGACGGCGCCGCCGCGGCCATGGAACAGGGTCAGATCGATGTCATGCGATTCCGCCCACTTGGCGATGCGTTCCTGTGCGGAATGCAGGGCCAGGGTTGCGGAGGTCGGGCCGGCGTCCTTCGAGGAGTCGGAGTAGCCGAGCATGACTTCCATCTTGCCGCCGGTGGCCTTCAGACGAGCCTGGACCTCCGGAATCTTGATCATTTCCTCGAGTACGTCTACCGAGTTCTGCAGATCCTCAAGCTGCTCAAACAGCGGGATCACGTCGATGGTTGGAACATCCTTGGGATGGGAGAACGCCAGACGGTTCAGCTCGTACACGTCCTTGATGTTTTGGGCGCTCTTGGTGAAGGAGATGATGTAACGACGGGCAGCCTTGATGCCGTTGCGCTTCTGGATGGAACCAAGGGCGCGGAAGGTGTCGAGCACCTCGTGGGTCATCGGCTGCAGTTCGCCACGCTCACCGTGCAGACCATGTTCGCGGATATCTTCCAGCGCTCGGGAATGTACAACGGAGTGCTGGCGGAACTCCATCTCGACCATATGGAAGCCAAAGGTCTCTGCCTGCCAGATGAGGTCCTGCAGCGGGCCGTAGGCGGAACGTTTGGCGTTGGCTTCGGCGAGGGAGCGCTGCACGACCTTCAGGTCGGCGATGTAATCCTCGCAGGAGTGGTACATGAGATCAGCATCGCGGTCGATGGTGGCCTTCAGACGATCGGCCATGACCAGCATGACGGCACGGTGCAGCTCCTTGGTGGAGATCAGTGCGGCCTTGTCGGTCAGGCGCTCGCTCATTTCCTTCTGATGGTTCCACAGGCTCTTGAGCTCGGCACTCGCAGGAGTGGTCTCAGCTTCCATCGTCAGGTTCTTGCCAACGCGGCGGGTCTCGATTTGCAACGCGCCCAGTACGTGGTCGCTGAACTTGCGGGCCACCTGACGGCTCACCTTGGCGGTGACATTCGGGTTGCCGTCACGGTCGGAGCCGATCCAGCTTCCCGGGTGGAAGAACGCCGGGCATACCGGCGGCACGAGGCCAGCCTTATTTCCGAGGACCCAATCGTCGAAACGACGGTACACCTGTGGAATGGTATAGAACAACGTATTGTCGAAAATATCGAGAATGGTTTCAGATTCCTCAACCGGAGTCGGCTTCTTCAGTGCGATCGGAGAGGTGCGGAACAGCGCGTCGATCTCGTTGAAGAGTCGACGGGAGTTTTCCTTCCTGTCTGAACCGCCAAGCAGCTTGTGCGTTGCGAGCAGCTGGGAGATACGGCGGATTTTGCCTTCCACGGCTTTGCGGCGGGCTTCAGTCGGATGCGCGGTGAACACCGGATGGAACTCGAGCTGGTCGAGCAGTTCCTTGGCTTTGGCCGGACCCATTTCGTTAATGAGCTGGTGGTAGGCGCAGGTCATTTCGTTCACTGGGTCGACGGCTTGGGTGTCATCTACGGCGGCCTCACGGCTATGCAGCACGGAGACGCGGTAGTTCTCCTCGCATAGGTTGGCCAGATGGAAGTAGGTGGTGAAGGCGCGGGCCAGCAGCTGTGCCTCATGCACATCCGTTTTATCGATGATGTCGACGACCTTCTGCAGGTCATCCTGATCCGGATTCGTATCCGTCAGAATGCCGGAGAAACGTTCGGCACTGGCGTTCAGTGCGTGTTCGCGCACTTCATCGAACTTGGCCAGCAGCTTTTCATCGAATTCGCCGAGCACCTCGCGAAGAATCTGCAAACACAGATCCATTTCCTCTTTGAGGGAAGCGGGAAGATCACGCTCCTCGGGGCCTTTGGTGCCGGTGCCGGACGAGACGATAGCTGCATCGGCAGGCGTGATCTGTTCGTTTTCTGTTGTCATCAGACCTCCTTCTCCAAACCATCGGGTTGCCCGGTCTGTCGGTCCTTCGCGGCACCTCCGCGATTGTTTTGGCCGTCTGTTGCGAGCCCACAGCCCTAAGTCTGGTGGGTAAATGCGTACCCATTGTATGCTCGGCAAATCGACAGTTTGGTTACGGAAATACCGAAAATGTCCGCATCGTGGTCCAGTGGTGTCCACAAGGTGAAATCGACGGAAATTTCGAAAATCCTCCGACCAGCCCACACGTTAGACCTGAACTTGTGAGCGCACAATACGAACATGAACATGAGACGAATTTCGAAAGCGCGGAAAAAAGCGCTTCGGCCGTCAGCAAATTCCATACACACTCCATTCCGCTCGATATGGAAGATATTGAACGGGATTGGGACAAGCCGGTTGCTGAAGCGGGAATCGCAGCAAAAGCCAGCGTGATCGTACGCGTCGGCATGCTCGATCTCGGCGCGGGCACCGGAAGTTTCCGTGTCCGCGAAATGATGCACCGCATCGCTTATCCGCTCGGCGTGCACGTACGTGCCGACGTGAACCTCACCGACATCGAAGCCTCCTGCACCGACGGCAAAGACCGCATCACCGAAGTCATCGACCTGCCAACCACCGGCGTCAATACGGAACGCATTTGGCTGCTCGAACACTTCGCTGACTGGTTCAACGTGAACCTCGGCAAAGGATCGATGTATCACAGCCAGTCCGACGTGTCCGAAGGGCTTATGCAGCATCTTGATAAGCGTGATGCGTCGCAGGTGTCGGCTGACCTGTCGAAGCGTCTTCGCGAACGTCAGAAGGCCGAACAGAATCAGGAGGGGTCCGACGATCCCGTGCTCGACGCGCTTGAAATGGTGACGGAACGCGCCGAAGTGACCGATACCACCGCGCAGCCGTTGCACTTGCGTGACATTGAAGCGGCAAGCGAGCAGCATAATCGCGGTGAACGTGAAGCCGAACGTGAAACCAAGCGTGAAACCGCCAGCGCGGCCAACGTTACGTCAAGCGAATCGACCACGAAAAAAGCGCGCAAAAATCGCAATCACAAGCCGCCAAAAGGTCAATACGCCGAACATTTCGACCACGTCGGAAAAGAAGCGGACCAATCGCAAGGCATCACCGTTCGCCAAGCCCACGAACGACTCGACATGATCGAACGACGCAAACCCCTGTATTCGCCGGCGTTCGCGGGATTCGCCTCGGCCTGCGCCTGCGCATCCTTCGTGTTCCTGCTTGGTGGCGGTCCCTTCGACATGATCGGCGCGTTCATTGGCGCGGGACTTGGTCACTGGCTGCGCCGCCGCCTGTTCGCCCACCATCTCAACCAGTTCTTCGTGACGTTCGTATGCGTGGCCGTCGCGGCACTCGCCTGCACGGGCACCCTGCGATTGATTGGTATTTTCGAGCCCGTCGCATTGCAGCATGATACGGCTTACATCGGTGCCATGCTGTTTGTGATTCCTGGATTCCCGCTGATTACGGGTGGACTTGATATGGCGAAAATTGATTTTCCGTCAGGTATTCAGCGCGTTGCGTACGTGTTGTGCATTATTTTGATGGCGACGCTCGCAGGCTGGATGGTCGCTTCGATCGTGCATTTGAATCCGGAAGGATTCGAGCCGTTGGGACTCAATCCGGTTGTCAATTGCCTGTTGCGTTTCGTGTTCGCATTCATCGGCGTCTGGGGCTTCTCCACCATGTTCAACTCGCCGCAGCGCATGTGCCTTGTCGCCGCCACCATTGGCGCCATTACTGACACCTTGCGTTTGGAAATCGTTGACATGGGCGTTCCCGCCGAAGCCGGCGCATTCATCGGCGCACTGCTCGCAGGCTTGCTTGCCTCCGCATGGCGTTCTGCGGTTCATCGCAGCTGGCTCGCCCCGCATCTCGGCTACCCGCGCATCTGCCTGACCGTGCCGTCCATCGTGATCATGGTTCCCGGTTTGTACATGTATCAAGCCATGTTCCACCTCGGCCAATTCGACACCTTGAACGCCCTCGACTGGGCTTTCCGCGCGTTCATGGTGATTATCTGTCTGCCGATCGGTCTAGCCATGGCTCGCGTTATCACCGATAAGTCTTGGAGATACGATATCTAAAAATTTGGCAATGGAGCGTTATCTGCGTTGATCCTCAGTCGGTGTACCTTCGTACGCCTTCCTTTGGTATGCCTTGATACCGCACACATTGCCAAATTTTCCCTAGGATTCCGAACGATACATAACAACTCGCAGAGTTTCGGCATTTGGGCGCGTAAATGAGATAAATGCGATTGTCGCAATGTTCGACCGGTACATTGGGACAATCGCATATTTTTTTCAGAAGAGATTCGAAAGAAATTCGTTTCGACAGAGATTTGAAGAAAGAGATTCGAAAGAAATTCAGCTAGCAATCTAAGAAGAGAGAATTCATGGTTACCAAAGATTTTTGGGTGCTGCTGGCGATGGCCATCTATTTTGTGGCCATGCTCACCATCGGCTTCATCTACTCCAAGCGGTCCAATTCCTCCACTCGTCAGTATTTCGCGGGTGGTCGAGGCGTTGGTCCATGGCTGACGGCGTTGAGCGCCGAAGCCTCCGATATGAGCGGCTGGCTGCTCATGGGACTGCCGGGCGTCGCCTACTTCACCGGTGCCGCCGACCCGCTGTGGACGGCCCTCGGCCTGGCTCTCGGCACCTACCTCAACTGGAAGCTCGTCGCACGCCGTTTGCGCCGCTACTCCGTGGTGGCAGGTGACGCGATCACCATTCCGGACTTCTTCTCCAAACGATTCCATGACAAACGCAATATCGTCTCCACCATCGCGGCGCTGATCATCCTCGTATTTTTCTGTGTGTATGTCGGTAGCTGCTTCGTGACGGTCGGCAAACTTTTCTCGACCCTGTTCGGCTGGGACTACCACCTGACCATGGTGATCGGCGCTGCCATCGTGTTCGCCTACACCGTGATCGGAGGCTATCTTTCCGTGGTCGTGACCGACTTCATCCAAGGCTTGCTCATGTTCTTCGCGCTGGCAGTGGTGTTCATCGGTTCCGTCGCATCCGTCGGCGGCGTCGACAACACCGTCGCCTTCCTCAAAGGCATTCCAGGCTTCCTTGACGGCACGCAAATGGCCACGCCGATTCTGAACGATGCCGGCGAGCAGATTGTCAAGGCTGGCCAGGCCATGTTCGGCGCGCCTACCGAATACGGCGTGATCACCATGATTTCCATGCTTGCGTGGGGTCTTGGCTATTTCGGCATGCCGCAGGTGCTCGTGCGATTCCTGTCGATCCGCAGTTCCGAAGAGATCAAGAAGTCTCGCATCATCGCCACCACGTGGTGTGTGGTGTCGCTGGCGTGCGGCGTGTGCATCGGTTTGGTCGGCCGTGCGATGATGCCGACGCAGTTCGTCACGCAGTCCGCGGCGGAGAACATTTTCATCGTGGTTTCGCAGGCGCTGCTGCCGAGCTTCATGTGCGGCATCGTGGTGTCGGGCATTTTCGCCGCGTCCATGAGCTCGTCGTCGTCATACCTGATTATCGGCGCTTCCGCGGTCGGTGAGAATATTTTCCGCGGATTGCTCTATCGCAAGGCCACCGATCGTCAGGTGATGATGGTTGCGCGCATCACATTGCTGGTTATGTTCATTTTCGGCATTGTGGTTGCGTTCGATCAGAATTCGTCGATTTTCCAGGTTGTTTCGTATGCATGGGCCGGTTTGGGCGCTTCGTTCGGTCCGCTGATGCTCTGCTCGCTGTATTGGCGTCGTACCAATAAATTCGGTGCGATTGCGGGCATGCTTTCCGGTACTGCGACCGTGCTGATCTGGCATAATTTCATCAAGCCGCTTGGTGGTGTCTTCGCTATTTACGAGCTGCTTCCGGCGTTCATCATCTCGCTGCTGTTCATTGTGGTGGTGTCGCTGCTGACTCCGGCTCCCGATGCTGAAGTGCTGCACGAGTTCGATCATTATCTTGATGATCCCGATGACCGCAAGGTGGATGACGATTTGGTCGCAGCGGAAATCGCTTCCGGCGAAAAGCGCGCGAAAATCTAATCAAACATAATGTGGCACATGCCACTCAAACGCAACAAAGGCCGGATTGTGCAATACGCAATCCGGCCTTTGTCGATGCTGAAACGCTGTTTAAAGCGTGATTATGGTGTTTCTGGAGCTTTAGTAGCGCATGCCCATGGCGTCGCGCACCTGCTCCAACGTTTCGTTGGCGATGGCGTTGGCCTTCTTGTTGCCTTCGGCGAGCACGTCGCGCACGTAATCCATATCCTTGGCGAGTTCCTCGCGACGGGCGCGATGCGGCTCAAGGAAGCTGTTCACCGATTCGATCACATACGCCTTCAGCGCGCCCGCACCGGAATCGCCGATCTCCTCGGCGATCTCCTTCGGATCGCGACCGGTGACCAAACCGGCGGTCGTCAGCAGTGCGGAAACCTGCGGACGTGCGATCGGATCGAACGTGATGCGGCGCTCGGAATCGGTCGGACTCTTCTTGATGAGCTTGGCGGTCTCCTGCGCTGTGGCGCCCAACATGATGGAATTGCCGTACGACTTGCTCATCTTGCGGCCATCCAAGCCTGGAATCTCCGGCGCTTCAGACAGAATCGCGGCCGGCTCGGGGAACACCGGATGCTTCTTGGCGTAGCGTTCGTTGAAACGACGCGCGATGGTGCGCGTGATCTCGACATGCGGCAGGTTATCCTTGCCGATCGGCACCACATTGGCCTTGCAGAACAGAATGTCGCATGCCTGATGCACCGGATAAGTCAGCAGCAGGCCGGTCAGCGCATGGCCGGAAGCTTCCATTTCCGACTTCACCGTAGGATTGCGATGCAGCTCGGCCTCAGTCACCAATGACAGGAACGGCAGCATCAGCTGGTTCTCCGCAGGAACGGCGGAATGCGTGAAAATCATGGTCTTTTCCGGATCGATGCCGGCAGCCATGTAGTCAAGCACCAAATTGAGCACATTGTCTTCGATGTGCGCGGTCGTGTCACGATCGGTGATCACCTGATAATCGGCGATGATGATATTCGAATTCACGCCGCGATTCTGCATGGCGACGCGCTCACGAATCGAACCAAAATAATGGCCGAGATGCAGACGTCCGGTCGGACGGTCGCCGGTCAGCATGGTGAACTTGCCCGGATTCTGTTCGATTGCGGCGAGCGTTGCGTCGGAACGCTTCTTCGCTGCGAGGAAGCTCGCGCTCATTTCATTGCCGACAGCGGTGATCTGCTGCTCCTGGGTTTCGTCCGTCATACGTGTCCTTTTCTTAAGAAAATCAGCGATTTTATCGTAAAAGTCTGAGCCGACAACGAAATATGGCACAGCAAGTGGTACTCTCTTGTTTGATGAATTGATAGCACAGTAATCCTCAGGGGGTCAGATGGGCCGCGGACGTCAGAAAGCCAAACAGCAGAAAATAGCCCGAAAGCTCAAGTACCTGACCACCGACACCGATTATGATGAGCTCGCCAAGGAGCTCGGTGCCCAGGAGCCTGGTTCGGGTTCTTTTGATCCTTTCGCCGATATCGAAGCAAAATATTCTCACGATGCGGACGCTGAAGATGAGATTTCTGAAGATGCTCAGGAGTCCGCGCAAACCGACGCCGAGGATGACCTCGACGAGTATGCAAAGTGGGCCGCAGAGGCGGCGGCGAAGGCCACGAGCGGAGAGTTCCCGGCAGCCAAGTCCGCCGCGCCGAAGCCACACAAGCCCATCCCGATGCCGATGCCCAGCGCACTGAAGCCGAAGAAGCAGGACTGATCGGCATATCAGGTACTTTGTGAAACCGCGATGCGGATATGCCTGCCAGGTGTATCCACATCGCGGTTTTGCTATGCGTTTTTGCGCCTGTGACGGTCTTCTCGCAGCCTGTCACACCAACGGCAGCAAGCTACTCAAATCGTCGCGTTCGCCAACGGCCGTGATGCGTCCTGCCTCCTTCTCCTCAGCCCAGCTGGTGATGCCCGTGGCGAGTCTCATCCACACGTCCGGTTCCAGTTCGATCACGTCCGGCGGTGTGAGATTATGCGGATCGGATGCCGGTCCGTCGAGAATCTTGATGGCACCCCACGGCGCGACACGAACTTCCACGCCCGCCCCGGGCGCTTTTTTCTCCAGCAGATGCAGCGAGTAGCGCACCGCCATCGCCCACAGTTGGCGTGGCAATCGTGGAGAGAATTCCAGACGGAAATCGCGGGCCGCGTCGGTATTTGCGGGAATATTGTCGGCGATCATGCGATGAGACGTTTGCAGCCATTGTGCAAATGCGTCATGCCCCTTATGCAGATCTTGTTCTCGAATAACAGCCATACGTGTTATTTTGCCGTTTGCGAGCGACTATGATGGGGTGTTGCAGACAACGTAGTCACAACTGAATAGGGGTGTGAAGAGAGGGAAAATACTTGCGATTCTTGACAGCGTTCGCAATGTTGTTGCATGTCGTTTGCATGTTGCTCGCAACGTTTTTGCAGCCGGTTTGCATTATTTCTGCAAACGAATGCTTGCTTGTAATTGCTTGAAATTTCATCTTTTTATGATTACGTAGTATGCTGTGTATGAGAACGTATGCATGATGTTACTTAGTGTTCATGCGGCCGCTAATGCAAGGACGCTGGGGTAAGGCATAATGTTCCTGGAGAGTAATCCGTCAAAGGGAGTCGATTAATGACTGAAATTACCGCACCGAAGTCCGCGGTCACCGCGGAGCAGTTCGCAGACGAGATCCGCGAGCAGCTGAAGTACACCCAGGGCGTCACCGTCGAGCAGGCCAAGCCGGCCGACGTGTACGTCGCCGCGTCCGCCGCAGTGCGCCGCCACCTCATGGATTCCTGGTTCAAGACCCAGTCCGACATGGTCAACGGCAACACCAAGGCAGTCGGCTACCTGTCCGCAGAATTCCTGATGGGCAAGCAGCTGCGCAACGCGCTGCTCAACGCCGGTCTGACCGAGCAGTTCGACGCCGCGGTCAAGGAACTCGGCTTCTCCGTGCAGGACGTCGTCGACGCCGAGCACGAGCCGGGCCTCGGCAACGGTGGCCTCGGCCGTCTGGCCGCCTGCTTCATCGATTCGCTCGCCTCGCTGGGCGTGCCGGCATTCGGTTATGGCATTCAGTACAAGTACGGCATCTTCGAGCAGAAGTTCGATGAAAACGGCAAGCAGATCGAAACCCCGGACTACTGGCTGACCAATGAAGAGCCGTGGGGACACATCGATTACAACCGCGACCAGAAGGTTTCCTTCGGCGGCGAAGTCGTTGAGGAAGATGGCAAGAAGGTATGGAAACCGGCTTGGTCCGTGCGTGCGGTGCCGGTCGACTACATGGTTCCGGGCTATGCTTCCGGTCGTGTGAACACCCTGCGTCTGTGGACCGCCAAGAGCTACGACGAGTTCGACCTGCTCACCTTCAACAAGTCCGAGTACCTTGACGCCGTCAAGCCGCAGGTTGAAGCTGAGAACATCTCCAAGATCCTGTATCCGGAAGATTCCACCCCGCAGGGCAAGGCACTGCGTCTCGAGCAGCAGTACTTCTTCGTGTCCGCCTCCATCCACGACGCCATCCGCGTCTTCTACCCGGGTCAGGACAAGCCGGATCTGACCACCTTCGCGGACAAGATCACCTTCCAGCTCAACGACACCCATCCGGTCATCGGCATTCCGGAGCTCATGCGCGTCCTCATGGACGAGTACGGCTACGATTGGGACACCGCCTGGACCGTCACCAACAAGACCTTCAACTACACCTGCCACACCCTGCTTCCGGAAGCCCTGGAAGTGTGGCCGTCCAAGCTCATCGGCGAACTCCTGCCGCGTCACCTCGAAATCATCGAGAAGATCCAGGACCAGTTCGCAGCCGAGCTCAAGGCCAAGGGCGTCGACGAAGCCACCATCAAGGACATGGCCATCTACACCGGCGACTCCGTGCGCATGGCCTACCTGGCCACCTACGGCGGCTCCCACGTCAACGGCGTTGCCGAGCTGCACTCCCAGCTGCTCAAGGACGTCACCCTGAAGAACTTCTCCGACGTGTATCCGGACAAGTTCACCAACGTGACCAACGGCGTGACCCCTCGCCGCTTCGTCAAGCTCGCCAACCCGCGTCTGTCCGACCTCATCACCGAAGGCCTCGGCACCGACAAGTGGGTGAGCGACCTCGAACTGCTCAAGGGCCTCGAACCGCTCGCAGCCGATGACGAATTCGTCAAGAAGTTCGCCGCCGTCAAGCAGGCCAACAAGGTTGACTTCTCCAACTACGCCAAGCGCGAATACGGCTTCGACATCGACCCGAACACCATGATCAACACCATGGTCAAGCGTCTGCACGAATACAAGCGTCAGGCACTGAAGATCCTCGCCGTGATCGCACGCTACGCCGACATCAAGTCCGGCAGGATCGCCGCCGACGATGTCATGCCGCGCACCATCGTGTTCGGCGCCAAGGCCGCTCCGGGCTACTACCTCGCCAAGCAGACCATCCAGCTGATTAACAACGTCGCCCGCGTCATCAACAACGACCCGGACGTCAAGGGCAAGCTGAACGTCTACTTCCCGTGGAACTACAACGTGCGTCTCGCACAGCACCTCATCCCGGCAACCGACCTCGACGAGCAGATCTCCCAGGCCGGCAAGGAAGCCTCCGGTACCGGCAACATGAAGTTCGCTCTCAACGGCGCCATGACCGTCGGCACCCTCGACGGTGCCAACGTCGAAATCCGTGAGCGCGTCGGCGCTGAGAACTTCTTCCTCTTCGGCATGACCGTCGACGAGGTGGATGCCCTCTATGCCGAAGGCTACGATCCGAGGAAGTACTACGAGGCCGATCCTCGTCTCAAAGCCGCCATCGACATGGTCGCGGACGGCACCTTCTCCAACGGCGACAAGACCGTGTACGAAGACCTTGTCCACGATTGGCTCACCAAGGACTGGTTCATGACCCTCGCCGACTTCGGCGCCTACACCGCCATCCAGTCGGAAATCGAGGCCCTCTACGCCCAGCCGCTCGAATGGAACCGCAAGGCCCTCATCAACGTGGCGAACTCGGGCTACTTCAGCTCCGACCGCTCGATGGAGGATTACCTCGAGCGCATCTGGATGACCGGTCCGCTCAAGTAATGACGGAGCGTTATCTGCGTTGTGGAAGGCTTGACGTATCTTCGTACGCTTGCGCCTTCCGCGCCTTGTGATACTGCGCTCGTCATTACTTTCGCTTCGCACGGGCCATATGTGACGTGAATTATCGCGTGATGTATGACTCGTAGCGTTAGATAGGGCGTGATGACGAAGGGACGATTCCGTTTTGGAATCGTCCCTTTTCGTTTTCCAGAGCAAAACAAAAAGCCCTGCGCGTGGGGCGCAGGGCTTGAAAGAAAGAGAAATCAGGCAGCTTCTGGGGTGGCGGGAGCGACTTCGGCTTCGCCATCCTCGGCATCCTTGGTCAGGCCAAGATCGACAGGAGACGAGCTGTTCTCCCATGGCTCCTCCCACGGATCGTAATCCGGATTCTGCTGCTTGTACACATACAGACCGACGACACCGGCAAGCAAAGCTCCGAAGAGCAGTGCGAAGAACTTCCAACCGTTAGAAGACTTGTTCTCCATGACGGATCCTTTCCCAAATATCGGCGAACATTGGCTGACCTGCTCGTTCAAGCCAACTCTGTTCACTATATTAATTCCTTGAATGTGTTGATTGGGTGGATTTACGCGCCGGGGATTCACAAGAATGCAATCATTTGCAATGATTTCGCAGATTCGCGGATTCGCACGTTCCAGTAGGGTTGAAACATGGCTTATCAACGTTTCAGTCTGTTTCCCGATTCCCCGTCGTTCAAAGACTTCTTCTCTGCACGTTCCATGCGATACCGTTGGCGTAACGGCGATCCTGTGATCACCGTTACGATCATGGCGATATGCGTCGCGGTCTGGATTGTCGAAACACTATTGAAAATCGTCTGGCCGACCGGCTGCAACGCATTCGTCGGCTCAGGCGTATTCATGCCCGCGCTGGCGACTCACCGCCCATGGACCTTCATTACGTCAATGTTCCTGCACCAGCCGGCCTCCCTATGGCACATTCTTTTCAACATGCTGACCTTGTGGTGCGTCGGGCCTGTATTGGAACGCATGATGGGGCATCTGCCATATCTCGCGTTATACGTGCTGTCAGGATTCGGCGGAAGCGCCGGCATGATGGTCTGGGCACTGTTTTCGCAAGGCGGTTGGCTAACATCCGCATACGGCGCTTCCGGCGCGCTATTCGGCCTGTTCGCGGCGATTTTGGTGGTATACCAGCGCATTGGCATCGATATTCGATCCATGCTGATCTGGATGCTCATCAACTTCCTGATGCCGATCATCACGCCGAACATCGCATGGCAGGCGCATGTCGGCGGATTCATCATCGGAGGAGTGTTCGCCTGGCTTTTGGTTTCCGGTCTGCATGCGTTGCGCGGCAAAAGCCTGCAGCAGCGCACTCTGATTTATGGCGTAATCATGTTGACCGTGATTATTGCGATTGTCGTCGCATGTAATATGAGCAATCCACTTCATGTAAACCCCCTTCTTGGCATGTTCTTCTAGTCGGTAGGTAGGAGAAAAAGCAGATTCGGGGAATTACAGATACAAAGTTATCCACAAATGTGGATAACTTTGTGGATAAGTGAGGAGTATGCTGTGGGTAAGTCGGGGATAACTCGGTGCATTATCCACAAGGATATTCACAAAACGGTGGATTCCCCGGCTTTTCAACGGTGGAAAATGTGGATAACCCGACTGTGCATAGTGGAAAAAATGGGGAAAAACACCATCCTATATATTGTGGACGGCCATAAAACTGCCTACAAGATATAGATGCTATCCACATTCGTCCACAATAATCCACGACTTATCCACATCGTGTGAAACCAGAAAATCCCCAGAATGACGACGAATCAACACAACGAAATCAGGTACGTCACCAATGACAATCATGAATGACGAGACGCGCGAATTCGTGGCGATGCATCGCAACGAGGACGTGCGCGAACTGGCGTTGAAGGCCAAACGTGTGGAAGGGCTCGACCTGCCGTTGGCGCTCGACCAGATTGCCGGATGGCAGATCGCACGCAAAAAACTGCCACAATGGGCCTCCTGCGAGGGAATCGTATACCCTCCGCACATTTCTATGGAACAGTGCTCATCGCAGTTCACAGCCCAATACAAGTCAGAAATCGCACAAACACTGCTCGCGCCGGCCGCAACCGTGCGCGCCAGAGTGTCCGATTCTGGAGAATCGGACAACCAAACCACGAAAAGTGAGCCACAGTTGTCCGATTCCGCCGAATCGGTCATGCAAACGGCAAAAAGTGCGTTCCAGTTGTCCGATTCGCCAGAATCGGACACATTGGTGGCGAAAAGGGCGATGGTGGATCTGACGGGCGGATTCGGCGTGGACTTTTCGTATCTGGCGCGCGGATTCAGCCAAGCCACTTATGTGGAACGGCAGCGGCATCTGTGCGATCTGGCCGAACACAATATGGCCGCACTGGGACTCGACCAGGCGCGCATCGTGTGCGGCGACGGCGTGGAATACCTCAGGCAGATGGGTCCGGTGGACTTCATCTACCTTGATCCGGCCCGCCGCGACGAGCATGGATCGCGCACTTACGCGATCGAGGATTGCACGCCGAACGTACTCGAATTGCGTGACCTGTTGCTCGCCAAATCGCAGTACACGCTGGTCAAGCTTTCGCCGATGTTGGATTGGCGCAAGGCGGTCGCCGATTTCGACGGGACCGTACGCGAAGTGCATATCGTGGCCACCGGCAACGAATGCAAGGAACTGTTGCTGGTATTGGGTCAGCAGGTGCATGAGGAACCATCCGCGCCGCGCGTGTTCTGCGTGAACGACAATCAGCGGATCGACTATGATTCCGCCGCATATACGCAGGGCCTGCGCATTGGCGGCAAACCGCTGCCGGAGGCGAAAAACTACTTGTATGAGCCGAATGCGTCGATTATGAAGGCCGGTTGCTTCGATCTGGTGGAGGAACGATTCGGTGTGACGCAGGTCGGTCCAAGCAGTCACCTTTTCGTGTCGGCAACGCCGGTTGCCGATTTTCCCGGCAGAGGATTCGCGATTGAAGCGATCGGCGGCATGAATAAAAAGGATATAAAACGACTGCTGAATGGCACGAAACAGGCCAATATCGCGGTACGTAACTTCCCGCTTACCGCACCGCAGCTACGCAAGAAATTGAAGCTTGCCGACGGTGGTCCGGTCTATCTGTTCGGCACTACCATGCAAGGCTGCGATCATGTGCTGCTGCGCACGTCGAAAATCTGAAAAACAAACCGGAATCGAAAAAAGAAACAGGCGAACCGGGATTGGCAAGGCAGTCGCGAAAGACCGCGTACGTTTGCGAAAGAGCGTGAAACCTACGAAGAAAACCTACGAAAAGATTGCGAGATAATCGTAAAAGGGCATGCGAAAAGGGCGTCTGACCGCACGTTGTACAGACGCCCTCAAATCGCAGGAAAGGCGAAACTACGCTTTAGCGCCACCACATGGTCATGATGAATCCGACCATGATGATCGCGAATGCGATGGCCAGATTCCACGCGCCGATGTTCGGAATCGGGTAGTCGGAAGTCAGGTAGTAGACGACCGCCCAGATCAGACCGATGATCATCAGTGCGCAGAACAGCGGCACGAACCAGCGTGGATTGGACTTGGTGCCCTTGATGGTTTCCTCCACGCGGCGGGTGTTCTCCGCCTGACGGTTCATCATGCGCTGCATCTGCGGGCTCAGGGAGTCCTTATCGGCGGTAGCGTTCAGCACCGCTTCGACGCGATCCATCGGAATGTCGTGATCGTCATCGTCGTTGGAATCAGCGGATTCGTCAGAAGTGGAATCGACGGTGGTTTCCTCAGCGGCATCCTGAACGGTTTCGTTGCTCTCTTCAACGGCAGCGGTGTCGTCCGTGGACTGCAGATCGTTCTGATCGTCCGCGGTGGTTTCGTGCAGCTCTTCGTCAGCCATCAGCATAGTCTCCTTTAATAGGCTAAAAGTCATAATAGTGGGTAGACTCGAAAGCGGCGAACTCACAGCGCAAAACTGTTCATAATCAGAGCAAATGCTTAATGGGAATCAGGAAGGTCCGCATGGCGAAGCACACCGGCAAGCACACCGCGAAACGGTCGAAAGCGGCCGGAGTGGCGGCATTCCTTGTGCTCATGTTCTCCGGATTCCTGCTCGCCACGAACCTGCGCGTGAACCGTTCCGTCGTGGTGACCAACGACACCGCCGAACTCGTGGAACAACGCGTGAAAAAAGTCAACTCCCTGCAGACGGAAGTCGACGCGCTCAGCTCCCGCGTGAACGATCTGAGCAAAACCCTGAACAGCCAGGACGACGCCGACCAGCAAGACAGCGAAAGCGCCGGCAACGGCACCATGCTGCCCGCGGTGGACGGCCCCGGACTCGTGGTGACGCTCGACGATTCGCCACTCTGGGAAAACATGGTCGATTCCAGCGGCTCCACCTCCAACATCAACGATTACGTGGTGCACCAGCAAGACGTCGAAGCCGTGGTGAACGCGCTTTGGGCGGGCGGCGCGGAATCCATGATGATCATGGACCAGCGTGTGCTGTTCAATTCCGCAGTGCGCTGTTCCGGCAACGTGCTGCTTTTGCAGGGCAAAAAGTATTCGCCGCCATTCACCATTTCCGCGATCGGCCCGGTCGAGACAATGAAAAAGGCGCTCGACAATTCGCAGGAAGTGACCATATACCGGCAGTACGTCAGCGCGTTCGGCTTGGGATGGCAGGTCGACGAAAAAGAAAAACTCCATTTCGACGCGACCGACGCATTGCAACAGCCGCTGCAATACGCGCAGGCGATGAACAACGAAACAGACGGATCGCAGCAAACGGACGAAACGCAGGAATCGCAAGAGGGGAAGTAACCGATGAAGCACGTGGCACCAAAACAGCGTCGCAAAAGCGTGGTCTGGACGATACTTGGCATCCTCGCCGAACTCATGCTGACCGCGGCGGCCGTCTGCGCGCTCTACATCGCATGGCAAATGTGGTGGACGGGCGTGCAGGCCGAACACAACCAAATCGAAACACGCCAATCCGTATCATGGTCCGACCCCGGCCAATCCGACAGCGTCACCATTGCGCAAGCGCAGGAAGGCGACCCGCCAACGCAACCGCAAAGCGCACAGGAAGGCGAGCTCATCGCCCAGGTCTACATTCCGCGATTCGGCAGCCAATGGCAGCGCAACCTCGTTGAAGGCACCTCTCTCACCGAACTCAACAAGCACGGACTCGGCCACTACAAGGATTCGCAAATGCCTGGCCAAGTCGGCAATTTCGCCTTCGCAGGGCACCGCAACGGCTACGGACAGCCACTCGGCGACGTCGACAAACTGCAGGAAGGCGACCCGATCATCGTGCGCACGCAGGATTACTGGTACGTCTACCACTACACCAGCTACAAAATCGTGCTGCCGACCGACATCGAAGTGGTCGCCGCCAACCCCGAAAACCCCGGCGCGACGCCAACCAAACGCATGCTGACCATGACCACATGCGAACCGAAATACTCCACGCCGACACACCGCTGGATCAGCTACGCGGAATTCTCATACTGGGCGAAGGTGTCCGACGGCATCCCCCAGGAGCTCGCCTCCACCGACTCCAACGGCAAAGTCAAATTCGTCAACAACGAAAAATCGTCGATCGTCGCATCCGTCAGCTCACTCAAACCGTGGATTCTCGGCGCGCTCGCCGCATATGCGATCATCTTCCTTTCCGCGCTGGTGGCATGGCGTTGGCCGTATCTCGCCGACGTGCGCGCAGGACGCCGCGAAAAGCCGGAATTCAGCTTGTACGGCGGATTGATGCGATTGCAGCCGGGTGTGCTTCCGATTCGACTTGTGCTCATGGCGTTGCTGATTTTCGCGGCGGCCGCATCGTGCTTTGAATGGCTGTTCCCGTGGGCTGCGACGAATATTCCGGCATTGCAGGAAATGTCGAATTACACGGCCATATAAAGCTGTATTCAGGTGCCTTCCGGCGGTCTGCTGGCAGTTTTGCTGGCAGACGTGAAAGCGATTGCTGCGATCTGCGATTATCACGATTGCTGCGATTGCTGCGTGAGACGCGCGCCGCGTCACGACATGTTGCGCACGTACACTGCTATGCAAACGCAAATATTCGCGCAACGTAAGTATTCGAAGCATTCGAACGCCGACATTCCGACGTTGATAGGAGCATGATGACCGATTCCGCACGCATTTTGGTCGTGGACAACTACGATTCGTTCGTTTACACGATTGTCGGCTATTTGAAGACGTTGGGTGCCGCGGTGACGGTGGTGCGCAACGATGCGATCGATCCGGGCGAAGCCGATGTGATCGACGAATACGACGGCGTGCTTATTTCTCCCGGCCCGGGCGCTCCGGCCGATTCCGGTGCCAGCGAAGGCATGATTCGCCTGTGCGCGGAGCAGTCCAAGCCCATGTTCGGCGTGTGCCTCGGCATGCAGGCGCTGGCCGAAGTGTTCGGCGCGACCGTAAGCCACGCGCCGACCATCATGCACGGCAAAACCAGCTTGGTGGAGCATATCGACGATGAGATCTTCGAAGGCGTCGCCAATCCGATGACCGCCACCCGCTACCATTCGCTGGCCGTGGAGCCCGATTCCGTGCCGGAAGAGCTGGTGGTGACCGCGTGGACGCAGGTCGACCACATCGTGCAGGGCATCAAGCATTGCAGCAAGCCGATGTATGCGGTGCAGTTCCACCCCGAATCCGTGATGACGCAGGACGGCTACCGTCTGCTTGCGAACTGGCTGAAGGTGTGCGGCCAGGAGAACGCCGTGGAACGTTCCAAGGGATTGCAGCCCAAGGTCGCGGCCTAAGGTCGCAGCAAGAAGACGTGGGAAGTGCGAAAACGCATGGTACAAGCGATGGTACAAGCGTGGAAACGTAAGTCGCGCAATCTCAATCGCAAGAAAATACAAAATCGTAAGAAAACACGAATCGCAAAAGAACATAAGACCGTAATGAGGAAGGCCCAGCTGGCATTTCAGCTGGGCCTTCCTTGTGAATGATGGCGGTTATCTCGACCGATCAGTTGCCTTCGGGAGTGTTGTTGCCTCCGTCGGTGTTGCCGCCGTTGCCGCCGTTGTTGCCGTTGTTGCCGCCATTATTGGTGCTGGACGACTTCGTGGTCAACGTGATCGTGGCTCCGCTGTCGGACTGGGTGCCGGCGGTCGGTGACATGTCTGTGACCGTGCCATCCTCCGGGCCGGAAACCGTGACCTGGAAACCGTAGCTTTCCAACAGGCTCTTGGCGGCCGCATAGCCCATGCCGACCACGCTGGGCACGCTGATCTGCTGCTTGCCGGTAGACACCCAAATCGTGACCGCGGTACCGGCCTCGACCGTGCTTCCAACACCCGGCTCGACGCGGGTGACGGCGCCGGAAGCGATGGAATCGGAATATTCGCTTTCGATGGTGATCTGCGTCAGACCGGCCTGCTTCAGCTGCTCGATAACCGTGTCTTTCGGCTGTCCGATCAGATTGTCGGGAATCTTGGTCATGCCGGACGAAATGTACAGCGTGATGATCGTGCCCTTGGTCTGCTTTGAATGGGCGGCAGGATCCGTGCTTACCACCTTGTCTTTTTCGATGGAGGCATTGTCGACCGTGCGCACGTTACCCACCTTGAAGCCGGCGGCCTCAAGAATGGATTTCGCGTCATCCTGGCTCTTGTTCGACACATCCGGAACGGCGACCGACTGAGGGCCGGTGGAGAACCACACGGAAACCGTGGAGCCCTTGGCGACCTTCTTGCCGCCCGTCGGATTCTGCTTGGTGATGGTGCCCTTCGGCTCGCTTGAATCGGAATCCTCTCGGGCATCGAGCTTCAGACCCTTGGCCGCGAGCTGCTCTTCGACGCGCGCCTCGGAAATATTCGCCGTGGCGGTGAAATCAGGAACTTCCACCATGTCGGCGGTGGAGTCGCTCTTGTTCAGCATGAAGAACACACCCAGAATGACCAGCAGCGCCACCAGACCGCCCACCACGGAGCCGATGATGATCTGCTTCTTCTTACGCGCCTTAGCGGCCTCGGCACGCTGTTCCGCGCGGGTTTTTGTGGCAACGCCGTTCTGCGGGTTCGGCACGGCCTCGAACTGGCCTGTGACGGGATTGAACGCCTGCGTCGCGGCGGTTTCACCGGCAGGAGTCATGGCCACGGTGTTCGCGTCCATTTCGGCCTGCTTGCGTGCCTTCATATTGGTCAGATCGGTCAACGGATTGAACGCGGCCGCCATCGGCACGCCGCCGTTCATGAACGTCAGCAAATCGTTCTTGAATTCGGAAGCCGTGGCGTAACGGTTCTGACGATCCTTCGCCATCGCCTTCGCGCAAATCGAATCCCACATCTTCGGCAAGCCGGGAACGACCGAACTTGGGGGAGTGGCGACCTCCGAAACATGCTGGTAGGCGATCGCAACCGCGGAATCGCCGGTAAACGGCGGCCTTCCGGTAAGCATTTCATACAGCACGCAACCTGCGGAATACAGGTCGGAACGCATGTCGACGCTTTCGCCGCGTGCCTGCTCGGGAGACAGGTATTGCGCGGTTCCGACCACACCCTGCGACTGCGTCATCGTGGCGGCGGAATCGTCGAGCGCGCGGGCGATGCCGAAGTCCATGACCTTGACCACGCCCTGCTCGGAAATCATGATGTTGCCGGGCTTGATGTCGCGGTGGATGATGCCCATGCGATGCGAATACTCAAGCGCGTTGAGCACGCCCATCATCACCTGTTCGGCGTCGCGCTGGCTCAGAGCGCCATTCACTTTGAGAATGTCGCGCAAGGTCTGGCCCTTGACATATTCCATCACCAGATACGGCAGATGTTCGGTCTGGCCGGTTTCCGTGGCGACGACCTCTTCGCCCGAATCGTAGATGTTCACGATATTCGGATTGTTCATCTGCGCCACGGAATGGGCTTCGCGACGGAAACGCTCAAGGAAGATCTTGTCGTTGGCGAAGTCGGCGCGCATGATCTTGACCGCGACGGTACGCCCAAGGCGCGTATCGAGCGCCACGTGCACTTCGGCCATGCCGCCACGGCCGACCAGTTGGCCGAGCTGGTAACGTCCACCAGCCAAAGAGGTAGGCATGTTGATGTTCATCCCTGTTCCTTCCCATCAGTGCTCAAGGAGATATGAGGTCTGCTGACCACGCGTCGCGGAAGTCTTCCGCCTGTAGGCACCACCATCGTGTCAGCCAATTGTGTCTGCTGGTCGAGCAGACGGCGTTCGATGCGGGACAACGTGCGCGACACCGTCAACGCGTCCTTCGGACGGTCAAGCGGGTCTTTGGACAGCATCGACATGACGAATTCACGCAGCTGCACGTCGACGGAGTCTGGCAGCGGCGGAACCGGATTGTTGACATGTGCTGCGGCGATGTCGACCGGCGTGGCACCCGTGAACGGACGATGCCCGCACAGGCCCTCGTAGGCGACGATGCCAAGCGAATAGATATCGGATTGAGGCGTGGCATGCTGGCCCTGCGCCTGCTCCGGGGAAATGTACTGTGCGGTGCCCACCACCATGCCGTCCTGCGTGATCTGCTCCTGATTGGTGGAGTAGGAGACGCCGAAATCGGTGATTTTCACCTCGCCGGAATCGGACACCATGATGTTCGCAGGCTTCACGTCGCGGTGGATCACGCCATGCGAATGCGCGACGAACAGGCCACGCGCGGTCTGGATGAGAATCGGCAGCAGACGGGTCGGCTCCATCGGGCCGTTCTGCTCGTGGAACAGGTCGGCCAGCGACTTGCTGGGCACGTACTCCATAACGAGGAAGCCGATGCCGTCATGTTCGTAATATTCGAACAACGCAGCGATATTCGGGTGTGCAAGATTGGCGGAATTATGCGCTTCCGCACGCAGGCGAAGCAGCTTGGCCTCCTGCGTGACGCCCAAGTCGCCGCGCAACGCCTTAATGGCCACGGGACGACCCAACTGGATATCATAGCCTTTCCATACTTCGCCCATGCCACCCTGGGCCAGACGGGCATCCAACCTGTAGCGTCGGTGGATGAGCTGTCCTTCAATCAGTTTCACTCTGCCAGCGCCTCCTGCATCATCGCCTTCATAATCGGACCCGCCGCGAACGAGCCATACAAATCCACATTGTGCACCACCACGGCAACAGCGATCTTCGGATCGTCCGCCGGGGCGAAGCCGACCACCCAGCCGTCGATGGACGTATTGCCGTCACCGATCTGCGCGGTGCCGGTTTTCGCAGCCACCTGCACGCCGTCGATGGCCAGATTCGGGTTCTCCTTGGTGACCACCGCCTCCATCATCTGCGTGAGCTTGTTGGCGGTGCCCGAACTGAACGCGCGGCTCATCACCTGCGGCTTGGTCTGCGAAATAACAGACAGGTCGGAGGAACGCACGCGATCCACCAGCGTCGGCTGCATGACCTTGCCCCCGTTCACCACGGCGGCCGCCACCAGCGCGTTCTGCAGCGGAGTCACCACGGTGTCTCCTTGGCCGATGGACGCCAAAGCGAGCTTGTCGTCGGTCGTGTCGGTCGGGAACTTCGACGCCACGCTCATCCACGGCGTGCCCGTGGAATCGGATCCGTCAACCGTGATCGGACTGTCGAAACCAAGCTTCTTGGCCATGGACGACACCTTGTCATCGCCCAAAGCCACGCCCAGCTGGGCGAACGCGGTGTTCGACGAATACGCCATCGCGTCTTCCAACGTGATCTTGCCGTCCGAACCGTCGGCCTGCGACACCGCGTTCGTCAACTGTGTGACCGTGCCCGGAAGCGTGTAGCTCGATCCGGCCGGAATCTCGGTGTCGGTCTGGTATTCGCCAGTTTCCAGCGCGGCCGCCGCCACCACCGTTTTGAACGTGGATCCCGGAGGATACAGCTGCGAGGTGGCACGGTTGAGCATCGGATTCGACTCGTCTTGCGAAAGCGTGGAATAATTGCCGTTCGCTTCGGACGTGTCGTGGCTCGCCAGTTGGTTCGGGTCGTAGCTTGGCGTGCTTGCCATGGCGAGAATACGACCGGTTTTCACTTCGATGGCCACGGCCGCGCCGTCATTGTTGGCAAGACCGTTGTAGGCGGCCTGCTGGATTTTCGGATCAATGGACGTTTCGATGGTCGCGCCCTTGTTTTCCTGGCCGGTGAACAGCGATTTGAACCGCTGCCATACCAGCTGGTCGGATTGGCCCGACAGCAGCGAGCTACGCGACGCTTCGATACCGTTCCAGCCGCGTTGGCTGATCGAGAAGAAGCCGGTGACCGGCGCGTACAGTTCGCCGGCGGTATAGGAACGCTGGTAGGAGAACGCGTCGTTCGAAGGGTCGGATTTGGCGATGACGGAGCCGTCCGAAGCGAGGATCGCACCGCGCGGAGCGCCATACTCGTGGTAGAGGGCGCGGGTGTTGCGCGGGTCGTTGTTGAGCTGGTTCGCGCGAATCGCCGTGATGATGGTGGTGGACATGCCCAGGATGACGAACAGCGCCACCACGATGGTGAAGAGTTGGCGGAGTGACTTATTCATGCTTGGCTCCCCTCTGACATGCTGTCCGATACGTTCGGAGTGCCCGATGGGGGAGCGGGTGGTACGACTGGCGTGCCTGAAACCGGCGTCTCCGTGGAGATGATTTCAGTGGCCTGCGCGGAGGCCACGCTTCTGCGGGCG